>Ga0187809_10000137_pt1 | contig 49219 bp, 45 predicted proteins | sample NC_wetland_sal_i_8_FD_132415 | JGI IMG/M metagenome (GOLD analysis project Ga0187809, IMG submission 132415) | Wetland sediment microbial communities from Neuse River Estuary, North Carolina, USA - ASW_4 | ecosystem: Environmental > Aquatic > Freshwater > Wetlands > Sediment | place: USA: North... | reverse complement strand
TAGAGACGACAATTGTCCTTGCAGTGGTTGTCTCATTTATCAAACGCGCCGTAAAACCCGTTGCTTTAGCTATGGGGATATAAGGCACTTGCCGTTAGGCAACTATTTCTTTGTTACAAAATACCATACATTGTGTAACAAAGAAATAGTTGCCTAACGGCAAGTGCCTTATATCCCCATAGCTAAAGCAACGGGTTTTACGGCGCGTTTGATAAATGAGACAACCACTGCAAGGACAATTGTCGTCTCTATGGGGTACGTCAAGGCGGGCTTGAACCAAGCCGTGTTAGATGATAGATTCAGTACCTTCCCTAGCCCTTTAGCTATGACAAAGTACATAGAAATCCCCCACCATTGAAACGGCGCGATAGCCAAAAACGTAATATACAGGATAGTAAATGGAAATTAACACACCATGTATGCGTTTGTCCATATCAAAATCAAAGCAAGGATAGAGGGTGACTAAGATTCTGTAGGCTTACTGTCAGATGTGTGCTTCTTACCCCTGCCTATCCTTACGACGATTCCCGCTATTGTACAACGACTCCTGCTATTGTCGCTGTATCAGACTCTGCCACAGGTAATATGTTGCATAGCTTCGCCACGGCACCCACTCTTCTGCCAGGTGACGAACCTCTTCTTCTGTGGGTCGCTGCTCCATGCCGTAGAGTTTTCGGATCGCGTTTTGAACACCAATGTCAGCGGCAGGCACGATATCCCTCCTCCCCATGCCAAAGAGAAGAAAGCATTCCACCGTCCATGGACCGATGCCTCGCAGCGGCAAGAGCACCTCGTGAATTTGAATATCCGGCATTTTCCAAAGAGCTTCCAAGTCCACGCCCCCACTAGCCACTGTTCGAGCAAAATCAATGACGTATTCTGCCTTACGTTGGCTGAAAGAGAGCGCTCGGAGGTCGTCATACGACCAGCCAGAAACGCGATGTGCTGAAGGGAACACCGGCAAAAGCCGACCGTTCCAATTCACGGTTTCTCCACCAAAATCCACGAGCCGCTCCGTCAATGTTGCTGCGAACTTTACGTTCAGTTGTTGCCCGATGATTACTTTTACCATGGATTCGAACAGATTGGCATCCTGAATGGGGCGTAGGCCATACAACTGGTTCATGAGAACGGCCCATTGCGGTAGCGGCGCCATCTTAAGGTAGAATTCCTGCAAATGAGCACGGGTCGAAAAAATTCTCGCCATGCGTTCTTGAACCTGAATTCTCTCATCTTCAGACAAATCGTCAGGATACGTGAGACGGAGCAGCGGACTGTCCACAGTACCCTCCCCCACCGCAGTGACAGGTATTACTCGCGTACTCAGCCTGACGGCTCTCGTGTAGGAACATTCCATTACATCAATTACCGTGACCTTTGACGGACGGGACAATGGACGCCGCAGCATTTCTTGAAGGTCGAAAGGGGCGGTAGGAACCAAATAGTCAATCATGTTGTTTTCCTTTCAGCACGTGGTATATACGTGGTATCGATGTCTGAGACCCGTCATTTAGTCTGGAATAAGGAACGATAGTCGTTGGGACAGACGCCGACTCGCTTGTGAAAGAGGGTGGAAAAATGAGAGACACTGTGATACCCCACCTTGAGCGCGACATCACGAATCGGACTATCCGTCGTCTCAAGGAGCTCCTTCGCACGTTGCACCCTGATTGCTTGCAGTTCGACCGCAGGTGACACGCCGACAAAACGTTTGAAGGTCTTTTGCAGGTGATAAGGGCTCACGTGCAACTGGTCTGCGAGTAATGCCAATGTCAGATTCTCGTGACATCGGCTGTTCAGTATACTGTAGACACGGTTCACGACTTGCGCATCCGGCGAACGCCGTTCCGGATTATCAGGTTTGCACCTCTTACACGGCCGAAAGCCGGCTCGCAAAGCGTCTTCCAAGCTTGTATAAACCCGGACATTTTCGCGCCTGGGAAGGCGTGAGCGGCAGGACGGAAAGCAAACAATTCCCGTTGAGACGATACCAACATACAATCTTCCATCAAATTTTGCATCACGTCTCTTGAGTGTCTCGTAGAGTTCGTCTGTTACCTCCATGGTTTCCGACTCCTCCCCCACTCCCACTATGTACAAGTGTATAGGAACCAGTGTACTCTCTGACATTCTCGCCATTATGAAGGACGGAGATTCCTACTGCGCTTGACACACGTACTATTCAGTACGCACATTGCCAAGGAGTGGAATGACATCTTGTTCCCATGGTATCACGCCTCGTGCGACGAAACATGCTCTCCTACGCTGTGACTTGCGAAATCTTGCCGTCATATTCAATATGCTGCTGGAATCGACATCACAGCGTTATAGTGAGGATGGTGAATACGCTCCGGAAATCCGGTGTAGTGAGAGGGTGACACAACGCAATGACGAAACTTACTACGGTATACTGGGACATGCTTCGGCATGACGACTGGACGTTCCAGTTGGCGGCGACGGAAAGAGGGCTTTGTTGTATCACGTTGCCCAACGAGTCTTTCGCTACGCTCGAACAATGGGTGACAAAGCACGTGCCTGGCGCCGCCCTTGTTCGCGATACTGACAGGTTACAACCCTACATTTTGCAAGTGAAAGAATATTTGAGTGGAGGTCGTTCAGAGTTTTCCATTCCCCTCGACCTCAGGGGTACGCCATTCCAAATCAAAGTCTGGCGTACGCTACTCAACATCCCCTTCGGGGAAACAGTAAGTTATTCGCAAATTAGCGAAAGCATCGGGAATGCCGCTGCCGGCAGAGCCGTAGGAGCCGCCAACGGAGCCAACCCCATCCCCATTGTCGTTCCATGCCACCGGGTCATTGGTAAGAACGGGAAGCTCACGGGCTACCGGGGCGGTATGGAGATGAAATCACAATTGCTGGCACTGGAAGGTTGGACGTCCTACTGAAATACCCACCGGGTTCTGTAAAACATCCGCGCTGCGGCATCACTGCAGCAGCGCGGATTTTCCAACTCACTCACTGACTCTAGAGAACCAGCAGCAAATATCTACTTCATCCGACGATGAAGTTCATCATCGCCAGTTCGCTAAGTTCTACATCGCAAGTCGCTAAGTTTCTGCATTCCTGTTCGTGTCCTTTACTTCGCCAATTCGTATATGGCGTGGGCGTAAATCTTGGCATTGAGTATCAAGTGTTCAACTTCGACGTATTCGTTCGCCTGGTGATCGAGATCAGGTTCACCTGGCATTATAGGGCCGAAAGCGACGATGTTGGGCATTTCCTTGGCATAGGTGCCGCCGCCAATTGCCAGCAACTTGGCCTCTTGTCCCGTTTGCTCTGTGTAGACTTTTTGAAGGGACTTGATAAGCGGATGAGTGGCAGAGAAATACAGTGGCTTCTGGTGCACCATGTTCTCCACGACAATCCCGGTCCCGGCTATGCGGGCATTGAATCCGTCCATCATTTCTTCAAACGTGTGCGTGACCGGATACCGCAGGTTCAGGGCCAGCCTGGCCTCGTTTTCCTGGAGTTGAATGGTACCTACGTTGAAGGAGAGTTTGCCCGACTCCTTGTCCGCAAGTCCGACGCCAAAAGACTGACCGTCTGTCTCCATTCCGACGTATGAGTTGAAGAAGGTTATGAGTTTCGCTGTGTCACAATCACCCAGGGAAAGTTCGCCCAAGAACTGGAACATCTGCATAATGGCGTTCTTGCCCAAGTGAGGCAGACTTCCGTGTGCCGAAACACCGTGGCACTTAATGACAACCTCTTTGGCTGAGATCTCAGCACTGAGGTCATACCCGGTGCGATGCGCAAATTCTTTGGCAGCTGTGACGACTCCTTCAACGTCGGGCGCAGACACGCCGGCCTCGCAGTAGTCCGGCACCATGTTGGCTCGCTGCCCGCCTTTCATGTATTTCACAACGACAGGGCCTTCACCCTCGTGGCTGAGGCGTTTGACCGCGTCGAAGAGTGTGATCCCCTTTTCGGCGTAGATAATAGGATACTCGCCATCAGGCGTGAAGCCTGCGATAGGTGGCTTCTCATGGGCGTTGTAGTGCTCCATTTCCCCGCAGCCGCTTTCCTCATTGGTGCCGAACAGTACCCTGACTTTGTGCGTCAACGGCAACTGCAGGTCCTTGATGGCTTTCAGGCCATAAAGAGCGGCAATAATGGGTGATTTGTCATCCATGGTGCCCCTGCCGTAAATCTTGCCGTCGTGGATTTCAGCGCCATAAGGCGGATACATCCAGCCGTCGCCCTCTGGAACCACGTCCAGATGCCCCAGTACCGCTACGTAGTCGTCTCCTTCACCATACTCGGCGTAGCCGATATACCCATCCATATTCACCGTTTTAAACCCCATGTCGGAGGCAATGGCCAAGGCCTTCTGTAGGGCCTCATCCACCTCAGGGCCAAACGGCTTTCCTGGTTCCGCTGTTCCTTCCACACTTCTGATTTGCACCAGTGACTGAACAGCTTGTACCAGACTGTCGCGGTACAAATCAACCTGTTGGTTTAGATCCATATCTATCCCCTCTGTTCCTGCGGACCCCGTAAAAAGGAGATCCAGCCTTTTTTGTTGAGGTAGTTCAAGTAGGCAATCAGCCTTCGATAATCAGGGTCAAACTCGTCTCCAAAGTCCATCCGTATTTTCTTCGAGATGTCAAATACCGTACTCTCCCCGTCTATATAGGACCAGACTTTGGAGCCGGCTTCGTCCAGTTCCATATCACTGGTATACGGTTTCTTGACCAGCCAGCGAGCAAATTTTTCGGCCGGTTTATTATGGTCGAAGAGAAGGATTACCTTGCCTTCGTTCACTTGCCACTGCTGGTGTTTCTTCCTTGGGATATAGCATAGGTAGTTGTCTTGCCGTGGTTTCTTCACTGCAGGCATGTGCTCACCCCCTTTTCTTAATCCCAGGTCCGCCGCATACGCGAGCAAGCTGAAAGCCGCTGCGTTCGGCATCGACTTGCACTGGATCCCGATGTGTCGGTGTGACATCAGGCGCGTAAAGGGACGGCCTCGTCGCGAGAACCATTGAAAGCGATTCCCATGGTTTCGCGGCGAGGCGTCACATTCAACAGCTATGACAAAGGGTCACAAGTGTGTTACGCGTTCTTGCTCTTACGAGAAGTATGGTAGTACATCCAGACGGCCAGTGCAAGGAAGAGAATAATGGCTGTCCAGGGACTGCCGGTAAATCCCGGTATAATGTTGCTTCCCACTGCGATATTGATGTTGGCCGTAGCGAAAATCGCGATGATGATGCCCATAATCGCGTCTCCTGCGACCAGGCCGGAGGCCAGCAAAATTCCGCGTTCCGTGCGGTCTTTGAGCTCTTCCGGATCTTTACGGAACTTCCGGTCCACCAGTGCTCTGACGATGCCGCCAACGAGAATGCCGGCGCTCAGGTCAATGGGCAGATAAAGACCGAGAGCCACAGGAAGAACCGGCAAGCGCATCAGAGCGCACATCACGCCGAAGGCTACACCAATCAGCACCAATATCCACGGCAACTGCGCAGTCATAACGCCCTTGACCACCATAGACATCAAGGTTGCCTGGGGCGCCGGGATGGCTTTCGAGCCGATGCCATAGGCGTGGTTCAACATCAGCATGATGAGACCTGCAAACACTGCGGAGAAGACAACGCCGATATACATGGTGAACTCCACTTTCCTTGGAGTACCACCAACAATATAGGTCGTCTTCAACGCCTGAGAGGCGTCACCGGAGACTGCAATGGCAATACAAACAATTGCGCCGGCTGTAATGGCTGCGACCATCCCGCGCTGGCCGGTCATTCCGGTCGCCTTCAGGATAGCGGTAATGAACAGCAGCGAGGCAATCGTCATGCCTGACACTGGGTTGTTGGAGGCGCCAATAAAGCCACACATTTGCGCCGAAACAACCGCGAAGAAGAAAGCGAAGATAATGACGAACAGAGATCCAATGGGACTCACTGCGACCATTGGCAGGAACCACGCCAGCAGGAAGACGAACACAGCCACACCAATGACCCAGATAATCGGTGCATCCCGGTCTGTGCGCTTCGAGCTGAGACCTGCTTTGCTGCTCAAACCGCCAATGGCGGATTTGAACGAACGGATAATGGTGGGCATGGCGCGCCCAAGGCTAATGAAGCCACCAGCGGCCACGGCGCCGGCGCCGACATAACGGATGTAACTGCTCCAGATTTCCGACGCGCTCATCTGCGAAATCAGCGTTGTTGATGGAAACAACGGCGTCGGCAGAGAAGAACCAACAAACTTGATGAGTGGAATCAGCCCAAACCAGGCTATCACGGCACCGGAAAACATATACAGTGACGCTTCCACACCGATGATGAATCCAACGCCAGCCAGTGAAGCCAGTACGTTCACGCCAAAAATTGTGCTTTGAAAAGGTTTGATGGTCCACTGCGGGTCTTCCAACCAGATGGCCAGGCCACCAGACAACAGCTTGTACAAGCTGCCGACGGACAACCCGGTAAGCATGGTCTTGAACCCACTTCCACCGGAACTGGCGCTAGCGAGAACTTCGGCAGCCGCCATGCTTTCGGGGAACATCAACTTGCCATGTTCTTCGACGGTCAGGTACCTTCGGAAAGGAATGACAAAGAAGATACCAATCAAACCGCCGAGCAATGTTGCCACAACAATTGTAGTAAGGTTTAGCTTCATTCCCCAAATGATAATTGCCGGTAAAGTAAAGACAATGCCGCCTGCGAGAGCTTCACCCATGGAAGCAATACTTTGAATCATGTTGGCTTCCAAAATGTTGTTGTGCCTGAAAATCCCCTTCAGGATTCCCACAGCCAGTACGGACGCAGGCACTGCTGCCGCAATCGTCATACCTACTTTCAAAGCCAGGTAGGTATTGGCAGCGGCAAAGAAGATGGCGAAGATAATGCCCATGACCAACGATACAACGGTGATTTCCGGCATGGCTTGGTTCGCGGGTATATATGGAACGTAGTCATCCCCGCTCACCCCGCCATAGGCAGACGGATCCAATCCTCTTTTCTCCATGATGTCTACCATCTTTCTGCTATGAAGTTGCCGATCGGCCAAGGTTCAGTGTAGAGAAGGCGAGGGCAAATGGACAGATTCCAAAGCGCCAAATTGCGACATCCTTTGTAACCGATTTCATAGTGCATCCTGCCGCTTCAAGTCATAGTCCCCTACTGTATTGATTGTCATACGGAAAAATGGCACAAGAGGACTTGCTCATCAATCGCTTCTACTGGTCTCCCCACAACTGATTAGACCGCTCGATTAATATGCATCACCAGAATGGGCCATTTTGCAGAAACGATTTTGTAGCTGGAAGCTGCAGACTATAGTGGAAACTCCCGGGTCTGGAGAGTAGGTCTGCCGGCATCTTTGTGCGAAACTGTCAAATAGCCGACCAACAAGACGATACACACCGTCAGAACAATGCTGACAATGCCTCTTCCATAGCCTAGTCCACTATAGCTCTTGGGCATGCCAAACCAGTCCGCGAAGGAAGCCCCGACGGGCCGCGTCATGATGTAGGCGAACCAGAAGGAAAAGATGCTGTTGAGCTTGAAAAAGCGGTAACCGATACCTGGGGCAATCAGTAGGAGAGAAAACAAAATCCCGGAGGCCAGATAACCCAAGTGCAGCGTGACGGCGGTCATATCGCCAGTCGCCGTGCCCAGTGCAAAGGTAGCCAGAACCGTCGCCCAGTAAAACACCTCTCGGCGAAGATTGAAAATGCTGTGAATGGATAAGGTGCGTTCTACCCGGTACCACAGGAGGAGTACAGTAGCCAACACGACAGCGAAGAAAATGCTCGATGCATAGTAGGGTACGCCCAGCACGATGTGGGTGGCATCTGCTGCCATGGTGCCAAAAATACTGACCATAACTACGACTAGCCAGTACACCCACGCGATATACCGGCCCACGTAAAACTGAATCCACAGGGAGATTACGAAGCCAACGGCGCCCAGCCCCACCGCCAGATATGGATTCATGTGATAGACCATGTAGTCTGAAGTCGCCTCTCCCATGGCCGTGGACATCAGCTTGATAATCCAGAAGTAGGCTGTAATCTCCGGCACGCGACTGAGGACGACCACAGCATCCCGAAAAGGTCTTGTATTTTCCTTGTATCTTGCATCCATTACCGGCCGTTCCTCCCAGCAGGCAGACCGCATCCATACCTTGAAATTTCAGCAATTTTGAATGTAACAACGCAACCTCAAAAGAAACTCAATCAGTCTGGTCACCCTCTTCCTACTCACTTGCGCAACTAAAGGCGAAGGCTACGCTACGCCCAGCCCCGAGGAACCAACGTGATTGCCCCAGGGCTGAGTGTGCCTACCCCTTGCTACTCTGCCAATTGGCGGGGTTTTCGCAGCATTGCAGAGGCCAGCGTGGACAGCAGCATCCAGGCAGCCGCGTAGAGAAAGCCGGCGGCGGGTGACACGGCAGCATAGAGGAGTCCGACTACAGCTGTAGACACAAAATCGCCGAAGGATTGAACGCCGCCAAGCAGGCCAAAACCGCTGCCCCGCAGGTGACTGGGCAGCATCTGGGCAACCATTGCGGACTCTGCCGTCTCTGCCAGACCAATCCCCAATCCAGCCAGCACAAACGCAATGACGAGCCAGAGCGCCGCAGCGGAGTGCCAGGTCAAGGCAAATCCCACGTACGCCAGCACATAGACGAATCCACCTGTGGCAAAAACGGTCCTTGCGCCTGACCGGTCGACCCAGCGACCGCCAAAAATTGCGACGATTGAGGCCACTGCGTTATGAGCGGCATAGATGATGATAGCCAATGACGCGGCTTGCGTCGCGGAGTGTCCTGCGCTGTGAAGCACCTGTGTAGCGCGAAGGATGAGCAGGGTGGTGGCCATGTTGCCGAACTCAAAAAATGCAATAGGAACCATTGGCCTCAAGAGACCGGCGGCTCTCAAACCTGAAAAGTGCAGTTGAAAGGTCCGCTTGATAGGCAGGGCGTTGCGTTTCACGGCACGCGCTGCAATGGTAATGGATATGGCCGCAAACAATCCTGGAATGGCGGAGAAGTACATCGCCGTCTTGATGCCAACCCAAGAAACCAAGCCGGCCGCCAGCAATGGCCCGGCGACTGCGCCCAGGTTGTCTCCTGCGCGTTCCACGCCAAAGGCCCTACCGTATGCGCTCTCCGGCGCCAGGGAGGACAGGAGGCTGTCTCTCGATGGCGATCTCAGTCCCCGCGCCAGCCACGCCAACGCTCTCAGCACACCAACCTGCCATACTGTCGTCGCTAGGCCGAGAGCGCCGGTGGCAATGGCCGTGCCGAGGTAGCCGCTGGACGCAATTCGGCCACGCATCCGTTCGTCGTTGGCCAGTGGTCCGCCAATCAGCTTCATCAGCCCCGTTAAAGCGTCCGAGATCCCCTCGATGAGACCCAAGGCGCTGGCGGACGCGTGCAGAATAGCTGTGAGAAAACTTGGCAATATGGATGTGGCAATTTCGTGTCCAAAATCCGAAAAAAAGCTGGACGCTCCCACACTCACCACACCTGCCGACAGCCAGGATTTTTCCTGCGCCTGCACCTGTTCGGCAGACCGCATGCCTCCGGAACCGGCGGGTGGATGTTTCCGTTCCTCTTCGTCTGAATTGTTGTTCACGCCGCATCCATCCTTCCGTCACAATAGGTAATGATTGCATAAAAATAGACTCCAACCGACTGGTGTTGGTAGGAGTCGTTAGCACAGGGCACTTATGGCGAACTCCATCGCCTTGTGTTGTAAACCCATGGTACTCAGTGACACTTGACTATGTCAACATACACAAAAGGCAAACCGGCGAAACTGCTGTATGCGCTTCTGTCTACATCCATTTCTTTCTTTTGAAGAAAAAGATCATAAAAATAACGGAGGCTAGGAGCCAGCCCCAGAGCCAGTAGTCATTTTTCGCCCATCCATACTCCGGCAGGTGCAGGTTGGTGCCGTAGTACCCCACAATGAACATCATAGGCAGAAAAATGGTGTTGACCACGGTCAAGGTCTTCATAATCTCGTTCATCTTGTCACCTTTTAGGGACATCTGCAGTTCCAGTAATCCGGTCAAGGAGTCGCGGAAGGTGTCCACCATCTCAATGACCTGGTTGGTGTGCTGCAGGATGTCCGCAAGGTAGCGGACCTCTTCATCGCCAAAAAGTTGTTCGTGCATCAGCGTGGTCAGCATGTCCCGTTCTTCGGTAAAGGTTCGCCGCACTTTATGGAGCTTGCGCTTCATGTTGAAAATTTTCGGTGCCAGACGGACATAGGGGTTCTCGTAAATCTGATTCTCCATGTCATCCACCTGGTCTTCAACTTCGTCAATCAGGTCCAGGTAGTAGTGAATGCAGGAATTGAGGATTTCATAAAGTAGCAGCCCTGCGGACTTCATTTTGTTGGGAAAGTGCATGAGATTCTCTTTGATTTCATCCACGAAAGGAACCTTTTCAGGAAAAATGGCAATGAGGTAATTGGCTGCCACCACAAGGGACATTTCATACAGGTCCCAGGTGTCCTTCAAGACGTAAAAGGACATGTACATGTACTTGTCGTAGCCATCGATGCCGGGACGTTGATCCCACGTCTGGCACTTCTCCACCACCAGTGGATGGCAGCCAAACGTCTTGCCAACCAATTGTTCGATTTCCTCAGCCGTAGGACTCGCAATATAAATGAAGCCCACTTCATCGGCATTGGGTCGCCGATTCTCCGACTTTGTAATCACGCCATCCTTGTACACCAGCATGCAACCTGTCCTCCAAACCCTGGACGCTTCTGCTAGAAACGTCATTCCTCCTCACAGTTTCGTCGAAGTGAAGTGAAAAGTCCAGATCTCTCCAGTGTATGGCCCTGGAACCAACAATGGACAACGAACCGTATGCACCCGCATCATAAATGAACTCGTCGCAGCCACATCCTTCGCGCCAGGACGCTCAGCCCTACCAAGACCAGCAGAGCAAGAATCACCAAGTAGTGAAACTGTTTCCACACCCAGAACAAGTACCTTCCTTCAAGCAGGAAGACTGCTGCCCATAACCCGGCGCTAATCGTGTTCCACAGGGTGAAACTGGACAACGACATGCGGTTGATTCCCGCCATCACCGGGACTAGAAGACGAACGCCGGAGACAAACTTCCCAAATACCACAATACTCCCACGGTACTGTTGAAACATGACCTCCGTTTTCGCAAAACGTGCCTCAGTCAGCCGGATGTAACGGCCATAACGAAGAACCAGGCGGCGCCCCAAGGTGCGACCCAGCGCATAGGTGATGGCAGAACCTGTTATGTTCCCACAAACTGCGGCCAACCACAGCGGAGCAAAGGAAAAGCCGCCCTGCCCCCACGCCACACCACCCAGTGTTAGGGTGGTCTCGGCAGGAAAGGGTGCACCCAGCATCTCTGTCACAAAGACGATGAATTCACCCCAATAACCGTAGTGTTCTATGATGTGCAAAGGACTAGAATGCATTCTTCTGCTAGTTCCTCCAGTAGCGTTCCAGAAACTCATCGCGACCGGACGACTGGCGGTAGCCCTGGTAATGGCGGGAGTTTTTGCGGTAGAAATCCTGGTGATACTCCTCAGCCGGATAAAAGGTTTTTGCCGGCAAAATCGGCGTGACCACGGGGCGTTCAAACATGCCGCTTTCCGCCAAGCGCTGTTTGGAGGATTCTGCCATCAGCCGCTGTTGCTCAGAGTGATAGAAAATCGCCGTCCTATAAGACGACCCCCTGTCACAGAACTGGCCTGCCGGGTCGGTGGGATCAATTTGACGCCAGAAAACCTCCAGCAACTGCTCATAGGAGAACACCTGTGGTTGAAAGGTAATTTGGACAGCTTCCACGTGCCCCGTAGTTCCGGAGCAAACCTCTTCGTAAGTAGGATTGGGTGTATCACCACCGGTATAGCCTGAGACGACCTGATGGATGCCCGGCCACTGGTCAAAGGGCTTGACCATGCACCAGAAGCATCCTCCCGCGAAGGTGGCAACCTCCAGACCCCCATGGACGTCCATGTTTGAAACACTCTCTTTATTTTCATTGGCCACCTGCCATACCCCCTTTCCTCGCCTGGGCGATTGCACATCAGGCAAATAGGCTCAAAAACTCTGCATGACTAATATCTCCAAAATACGGCCGGATGTCCACGTCCGCAATCACCTCTTGCAAGTCGTCGTAGCGCAGCGGCTTTCCCACGAAGCGTTGCGCCAGTTCGTCCACTTCGCCGACCCCGAAGAAATCACCGTAGATTTTGCAGTCTGTGATGAGCCCCTTGTTGACGTTCATGCGGACATCGATGGATCCGATGGGAAACCGGTGGGACTTCTGTACGTCGAAAGTGGGTGACTTACCATAGTTCCAGTCCCAATTACGATAGCGTTCGTTAGAAATTTCTTCAATTTTCGCCCAGTCCGACTCCTGCAGGCGGTACTGCGGAATTTCGCCGCCCCCGAAGATACTTTCTAGGAGGTGTTGCCGAAAAGCCTCAATGGTCATGGGCTGTTTCAAGAATTCAGAGATGTTTGCCACGCGACTGCGCACGGACTTAATCCCCTTGGACGCAATTTTGTCCGCCTTGACCTGCAGGGCCTTGGCCACATTGTCTAACTGGACGTTAAACATCAGAGTGCCGTGGCTGAACATGCGGCCTTTTGTGGCAAACTGCGCATTCCCCGAGATTTTTTGTTCGCCCACCTGGATATCATTGCGTCCCGTCAGTTCTGCGGGCACACCTAAATCGTTCAGTGCCTTGATAACGGGTTCAGTGAAGCGCCGGAAGTTACGAAAGGCATCCCCATCGTTCTTCGTGATGAAGCTAAAATTGAGGTTGCCAAAGTCGTGGTAAACCGCTCCTCCGCCAGATAATCTGCGAACCACATAAATATTGTGATCGCGAACGTATTCGGAGTTGATTTCCTCAAAGGTGTTCTGGTTTTTTCCTATGATAATGGAGGGTTGGTTGATGTAAAAGAGCAGATAACTTTCTTCCATGCTGAGGTGAAGTGCTGCGTATTCCTCTATTGCCAAGTTCATGCGCGGATCAAAAGTCTCGCCATTGTCAATGAACAGCATCTGTGGTGGCCTCCCGTTGGGCAAATATGAAGGCCTGTTCCCCATCCTTCCCACACTGTTTCGCGAAACAGGCCTTCATATCATATTACACTTCTTGGCCACGGACATGGAATAGAAGCCAACCAAAAATCATTGCAGTTGCGCTTTTAAAAACTCCGCCATTTCTTTGGCATCATTAATGGTTACCAACGCATCGACAAACTCGTCGTGCATTAAGCTCCGGGCAAGTTTCGCCAGCATTTGCAGGTGCTCCTCGTGACTGGTCTCAGGAACGAGGATGAGGAAAAGCTTGTTGACGGGAGCATCGTCCATAGCCTTCCACTCCAGGTCATGGTTGACTTGGCCATACATTAGGGTGGGCTCCACCACACCTTTGGATTTTCCGTGAGGAATGGCTATGCCCTTGCCAAAGCCCGTGGTTCCCTCTTTTTCTCGCTCTAAAACGGCCTTGACAACTTCCCCGGCATCCCGCACACGCCCCTCTGCTTGCGCCTTGCTCACCAGCGCTTCAATGGCGTCCTTTTGTGTCGTCGCGTCCATGCCGAACAATATAAACCTTTCATCAATCATCACATCGTCACCTCATCCTCATTGTCCTTCGGTCCGCAATCACCGCTGCAAATCCCGCTGCGAGCCGACACCGGACACCAGTGGCGTCAGGGTCGCCCAGAACAGGAGCTTCAAGGTCCGAGACTCTTACCAAACTTGAGTCTCACGAACATCTATTGACAATTGTTATTGTACCTCATATAATGAGCACAATCAATCATATTCGTGCATATTCATTCACCAAACGAGCGATAGTGAACAAATGAAAGTTGGCTTGTCGTTGGTACGTTCATTACGTCAGTAAAGGGAACCAAATTTTCCCGGCGAAGAGGCGAGGTCAAGGTGTTCTCCGATGAGCGCAAAAACGCCATTCTAAACTTGTTGTCGAAACAGCAACGCATCCTTGTCACCGACGTGGCAGAGGCCCTTGGTGTCTCGGAAACAACGGTTCGACGGGACTTGCAGGACCTGGAAGAACAGGCACTGTTGAAACGGACCCACGGCGGCGCCGTACCTATTGAACTGACGACCTTTGAACCGTCCGTTCAGGAGAAATCCGAGTTGTTTACGGCGGAGAAACAGAGCATTGGTCAATTGGCGACCACCTTTATATCACCGGGAGACGCTATCCTCCTGGACGCAGGCACCACCACCCTGGCCATTGCGCGGCAACTGCCGGACATTGACTTGACAGTCGCCACCAACAGTCTGGAAATCGCGCAGGAACTCAGTCGGCACAAGCGCGTCGCCACCATCGTGATTGGCGGAGAGCTGCGCCATACAACGGGATCGCTGGTGGGAAGCTTCACTGAACTTCTGTTGCAACACTTTAACGCCGACAAGTTTTTCCTTGGTGCCAACGGTATCCACTTGAACCGCGGCATTACGACGGCTAATTCCACGGAAGCATCCGCCAAGCGATTCATGATGGCTGCCGCCAGGGAGACATATCTCGTGGCCGATCACAGCAAGTTCAACCAAATTCACATGGTGCAAATCTGCGAACTTGGAGACATTGACCTTCTGCTTACCGACGCTGCCCTGCCGAGCGACTTGCAAATCGGTCTCCGGGCACAGGGCGTTGAAATTGTCTCTGCTCAGGCCTGAGACTTTCCAGGAAAGGAGGGATAAGCGTGTTAGAGACAAAGGCCAGTCAACCGGTGATTACGGTGACATTGACCCCAGCCGTGGACGTGGCTATATCTGTCCACGAACTGGTACCGGGAAAACTGCATCGGCTTCCGGCGGTGAGGCAAGACCCAGGTGGAAAGGGAATCAATGTTTCCAAGGCTCTACGGGCATTTGGAATCCCCACCCTGGCCACCGGCTTTTTGGGAGGCGACAGAGGCCAATGGATTCGGACCAAACTGGATGAACTCAGTATTCCCCACGACTTCGTGGACATCTCAGAAGAAACGCGCATGAACGTCAAAGTGTCAGAAGGGAATGGCCGCCTCACAGAGTTCAATTCCGTCAGCCCCGCCGGCGCCGCTGCCAATTGGCAGGAGCTTGAGGCGAAAATTTCCAATGTACAACCGGGACAGTGGATTGCTTTTTGTGGCCGCCTGCCGGACGAAATGAATGCCTGGTGGTACCGCGACGCAATTGAGTTGGCAAAGGAACGAGGCGCCTTCACCCTTCTGGATTCCAGCGGAGACGGCCTGCGCTTTGGCTGTCAGGCAAAGCCGGACATCGTTAAACCAAACCGGACAGAACTCACGGCGTTGATTGGCAGGCGGCTGAATACGACAGCCGAAGTTGTGGCGGCCGCGACAGATTTGGTTAAGGAAGGCATTGGCACAGTAGTGGTTTCATTGGGCGGCGACGGAGTGGTTGCAGTGACGGAGGCGGGCGTTTTCCAGACGCTTGTACCGGAAGTGGTAACAGAGTCGTCGGTAGGCGCAGGTGATACATTGGTGGCAGGGTTGCTGTACGGCTTGCACCGTGGTCTCTCCTTTGCTGACTGCCTGCAACTTGCCGCAGCTGCAGGAACCTGCGCAACGCGCACGCCCGGCACCGAATCACCTACCTTGGCCAGTGTTGAGGCTCTGGTTCCCCAGACCAGAGTGATTGTCCTGTAACCCAGGAGCTTTAACGAATCCACTCTACGTTAGGAGGATGGAAACAGTGGCGAAAATTGTTGCAGTAACGGCGTGCCCCACGGGAATTGCCCATACGTTTATGGCCGAGGAGGGGCTCAAAAAAGCCGCGCAAGAGTTGGGATATGAGATGAAGGTGGAGACTCAAGGGGCCGGTGGAGCTGAAAACGTGCTTACCAGCGACGACATTGATGAAGCCGACGCCGTCATCATTGCTGCAGACAAGAAGGTCCAATTAAATCGCTTCAAAGGAAAACGGTTACTGGAGACAGACGTATCCAGTGCCATTAAGGATGCGAAAGGCCTAATTACGGGAGCCTTGGGTGCCCCTGTGTACGGCATGCAAACCGACAGTTCCTCGAGTAGCCAGGAATACTTGGACAAAGTGCAGCAAATGAAAGCAGAGCGTAAACAAAAAAGCAAAGTTCCCGCAGCCTATCGCCACCTAATGAGCGGTGTGTCGCACATGCTGCCGATTGTGGTGGCCGGCGGTATTTTCATCGCTATCTCCTTTGCTATCAACATTGACACCAAAGGGTCTCTTTCCAACGCATTTATGAACATCGGCGGTAATTCTGCTTTCGTACTGTTTGTACCTATTCTGGCCGCCTACATCTCCTATTCCATCGCAGATACGCCCGGCCTTGCGCCAGGTCTCATTGGCGGCTGGATTGGCACTCAAGGTGTCATGTATGGTGAACCGCATGCCAGCGCTGGTTATCTCGGCGGTATCGCCGCCGGATTTCTAGCCGGCTATGTGACTAAGTTCCTGAAAAGCGCCATCAAGTTGCCACGGTCCCTTGAAGGCATCAAGCCCATACTCATTCTGCCTATACTGTCCGTAGGAATCGTTGGTTTCGTCATGATTTATGTGCTCGGCCGTCCTATCGCTCTGTTGATGGAGGCTATGACTACAGGATTACAGCATATGGGTGGAACTGCGTCCATTGGACTTGGACTGCTCCTGGGGCTCATGATGGCCTTTGATATGGGAGGTCCTGTCAACAAAGTGGCCTACTTCTTCGCCGTCGGCCTCTTGGGCACCAAGACGGCTGAATCCCAAATCATTATGGCTGCCGTCATGGCTGCCGGTATGACTCCCCCACTGGGCTTAGCCCTTGCGACCTTTATTAACAAACGCAAATTTTACCAGGAAGAGCGGGACGCCGGCAAGGCCGCACTGATTCTGGGTTGCTGCTTCATTACCGAAGGCGCCATCCCCTTTGCCGCCAACGACCCGTTCCGAGTCATTCCGTCCATTATGGTGGGCTCTGCCATTACGGGTGGCCTGACCATGCTTTTCCGATGCACACTCCCTGCTCCTCACGGTGGTGTCTTCGTCTTTCCACTCATGGGGCACGTGCTGTTGTATATCGTAGCTATCGTCATTGGCGCCATTTTAACGTCCCTGTTGATTCTTCTGCTCAAGAAGAACAAGGAAGTTGAACACATGGCTGAAGTCATGTAAGTAACCCCCCATTTTGAACCGCAGTTCAGGGCTCACGCCTTGTACTGCGGTTTTTTGTTTCAGAGACCTAGTGCAGTAAGCCCTGTAAGGACAGATAGTGGTTTACCAAAAGAACCAGCACGCCAATGGTCATGAGCATGGATGCGCCCAGCTTTCGGACTGCGTTGCTTTCGTGAAACCATACAACCCCCGCGGCCGTGGCAACAAATGCCGCGAAGGCGGATACGGCTTCCACCAGTGAAGGCGGCAGCCAGTGGAGAAGCATAAACAGTGACAGATAGGCCCCCGCGTTGGTTAGAGCCGCCGCAAGACTCCATCCTGGACGAGCCCAGAAGAGTGGCAACACGCTTGTCACCGCGCCCCCGGAGACAATGGCGACGGCCATCCACGAACTGATGGAGGTGAAAAGGCTGGCGGCATAGGCGTAAGTGGGAAAGTGAGTATGGTGAGAATCCAGCGTCCGGGCCATCACAAACAGTAAGTCACTCAGGATAATCCAAATGATGCTGCGAGAAAACTGCCTTCCTGCCAGCCAGATACCCCCTGCGGTGAATAGGGCGATTCCGCACCATGCAACCCCGGAGTCACTGGGATTCAACAGCCACAGCAAAATAATGGTCAAATTAGTCCAGGCACTCACCGCTCCTATAGGCCCTTCGGCCAAGGCGGCAGTATAGAGACCAAAAGCAAGGGCGTAGATGAGGCCAATCCAGATGGCATCCCCTACCCACAGCAACTGGTGCTGAGACAGGGCAACCAACCACAGAATGAGACTTGCACCCCAAAAGGCAATGGCCATGGTGGCCAGAGCGTTCTGGTTCCCTCGACCCAAACCGTGCAGAGCCACGCGTTCCGTGCTTAAGAATACGATTCGAACCAAGACAAAGAAGCCCACAACGAACAAGAAGTCCTCCATGATAAGCGTCACCTGTACCGAGTCTATGCGTCCACTGGAGACAGGCATGTCTTTAGACACATAATCCTTTCGTCTTTCGGGGAAATTGGAGACAGGACGTATGGAGGTATGAATCTATGAAAAGAGTTGTACTTTCGCTGATTGCAGTTGCGCCCGCTGTCGTTCAATTGGGCTTAGGGGGCCTGCTACAGCCGCACAAGGTACAGGCTGCACCTTCACCATCCGCTTCCGGAAGTGCGTTTATGCCCTCTCACCATGTGACCATGGGCAGTAGGTCTTTGGATCCCATTATCCCTCTCGTTCCCGCGGTTGGTAAAGCAGAAGCCGGCAAGGCCGGTCTGCAGTACCTGCTGGCGCAACGCACCACCAATTTTCATCACGCCAGTGAGTCACAAGCCCTGAATATGAAGGTTCTGGCAAGTCGCCTCAACGGCGTCGTTGTTAGACCTGGAGAAACCTTTTCCTATTACAAAGTTGTGGGACCATACACAGAAGCCAATGGGTTCCATTGGGGCCGCGCCTTTCAGGGTAATCGCATCGTTCCTTCCATGGGGGGAGGCGTCTGCCAGGGCGCCAGCACCCTCTATTCCGCAGTGCTGCGGACAGACCTGCAGGTGCTGGAACGACATCCCCACTCCCTCACCGTACCTTACCTGCCACCAGGTGAAGACGCAACGGTCGCCTCCACATATTTGAACTTCAGGTTCAAGAATACGTACGACAAGCCTGTCTATATTGCAGCCACGGCGGACATCAAGAAAAGGCTCCTCACGGTAGCACTGTGGGGGGCACGTCCTGCAGTGCCTGTCCAAGTTCACCATAAAGTTCTGGAAGTGTATCCCGTTCCTACCGTGCAACAGAAAACTAACGCCATACCGAGGGGACAAACGAGAGTCCTTGCGCCGGGGCAGGCAGGCGTGAAGGCACATACGTGGGTGACGAAAACCATCGCCGGCCAGCGAATCACTAAGGACTTGGGCATTGACACCTACCGCGCGAGTCCGCGCATTACTGAAGTGGGAACTGGGGTCTCTCCCCGCCCCACATGAATTGTGCAATAATATAGACTATAACCGTGCGTTCGTGCTTCACGGTTATGGGCAGACGAAACCCCTTTCCAGTGGCAGGAACTGATGTAATCTGGGAAGGGGTTCGCTGTGTGGGTCATATTGTCTGCCTGGCATTCCCGGGGATGGAATACTAGGCCTAGTGAAGCTTCCTCACGATAATTTTGTCATAGCCCTCAATGGATTCGATGCCAATCAACTCGTGTTTTGCCTTCTCCACCCATTTGGGGATGTCGCGTTGCGATCCTTTATCTGTAGACAGCACGGCAATGACGTCTCCCACTTCAGAGGACTTCATTACCCGAATCAGTTCCATCATGGGACCAGGGCAAAAACTCCCGCGTGCATCGATTTCCTGTTTGATTGTAATGTCTGACATTGAACTCACACTCCTCGAATATGCGTTGCTGTGCTATCGCAACAACTCTCAAGCCAGCACCTTCCCAAGAACCCGTTAACCCATGTAGAGCGTCGTATCTGCTTCTGCCGCCATGCCCACAAACTCTCCAACACCAATGATGTCGTCGACGACAGGCTCGAAATCATCCAGTTCCATTTCAAACAGGTCGGCCGTCATGGCGCAGGCGTGAATTCGAATGTTGCCCATGTCTTTGGCCTGCTTCAGGGTGTCGTACCAGGAAGGAACATTTTTCTCCTTCATCACCTGCATCATCATGGGACCCATTTCTTCGTAGTCTTTGCTAACGGATGTCAACTGGCCAGGGGCACCCTTTTTGAACGCCATCAATCCCCAAAAGGTCAGAAAAATGTCCACTTCCATGTCGTTCATCACGGCTCCCGAAGCCACAATGGCCGCAGGATACAGTTTGTCTACAGTGCCCCCAAAAATCACGATGCACATTTTCTTCGCTTCACTCACGGAAAATCGCCTCCAATGCAATTTTTCCTTGCCGATTTGCAGTCAGTCCACGGACAATCCTGCCATTATCCGTTTTTCTCCAGCCCACTGTCCCCTGTGCTGACCCCTTGTCCTATGGCTTTCACAAACTCCAGCATGAACTGCAATCCGTCCTGCACTTCGGGATCGCGCAGGCGCTTCATGAGTTTGGTCATGCCCCGCTTCGTTTCCGGAGTCTTGGTCCCAACGGTATCCGCTGCCGTCATCAATACGGGTACCAGGTCCATCAGCCGACTCTGCATCATCTTGTCGCCCAATTCTACCAACGTTGAAATCGTCTCCACGAGACTTTCCACAATTTCCGGCGTAAATGAATCCACGGCGGCGTTGAGAAAGTGAAGCAGGCGATCGACCCTCTCCAGGGTTCCGTCTTCCTCCCACTTTGCAACCCTAGCCACGGCCTGCCGCAATTCCAGGTTCTGCTCCATCATGCCCATTGTCTTCACCCCTCCTATAAGAGACCTCGTACCGAGAGCCAGTACATTTTGTTGAACGCCAACTTGAACCAATGCACCATTTCCGTAGGTTCTGCAGGTCCCGGTGGAGTATTGTAGTCAAAGGTAATGTGCGTGGCCTTGTCCAGTCCGCCTTCAATGAAACAGTACACCTTGCCGTTATACAACGGTAGTGGTTCCTCACCCCGCAGTTCGCGGATGAGGTTCTTCACCACAATATCCGACTCATAATGAACTACCGATCCAGCCTTGGAAATGGGCAGATTCGCCGCATCGCCAATGACATACACCCCATCCTGCCCTTCCATTTGCAACGTATAACGATTGGTAGGCAGCCATCCGTCAATATCACCAATGCCCGACGCGCGAATGACCGGTGCGCCCTTGTGAGGGGGTATGCCCATGAGGAAGTCGTAGTGCGTCTCTTCCCCTTCCATGGTGTAAACGATTTGCTTCTCGGCATCAATGGTCTCCGGATTGTAGAAGATCTCGCTCTCTATACCCACCTGGTCATAAACGCCCTCCGCCCACTCTGCGCAGGGTTCCAGCGAGTGCAACCGGCCTAGAGGATAGGTGTACACCAATTGAACCTTGTCGCGCAGTTGCCGCTGCCGCAGGAGTTGTTCGTACATCAGAATGAACTCCACCGGCGCAACCGGGCACTTATGCGGCACGCCAATAATCATCAGAAACTTGCCTTCCTTGAAGTTCATTAAATCCTTGCGCGTCTTCAAGGCTTCCTCGTAGGTATAGAAACTGTGAGAGCCTTCGCGGAATCCTGGGATGGCGTCCAAATCCGGGTGCGATCCCGTTGCCAGCACCAGATAATCAAACTCTAACTCGCGACCGCTGTTCAGTTTGACGACTCGGTGATTCAAGTCGATTTTCACAGCGGCCTCATACACCAGGTGAACACCAGGCAAGTACAAATCCGTTTGCTTGCGGAAAATATTTTTTGGCTCTGTCAGGCCAAGAGCGAGGTAGAGCAATCCGGGTTGATACAGGTGAACATCCGTATCTGAGACAACATAAATTTCTAGTTCGTTCCTGGCTACTTCAGATTTCATTTGACGAACCAGGCGATTCGCTACCATGCCCCCGCCGGGCCCCCCGCCCACTATAACCACTCTCTTCACGCAAGTCACCCTCCTCGTCGTACTTCTTCACAACGCAAAATATACACTAACCCGTATAGGTATGTAAGACAAGAATAGACTCCGCCAACACGCTTACTCTACGGTAGTCAATATGCATCCCAGCGGTAGTGATGGGGTAGTTGATTACGATGTAGTTGACTACGATAGTAGGGTAAGAAGTGCAATGCGAAATAGCCTAACTCCAAAGAAGCATGAAATGGTCCTGAAGGACCACTTCATGCTTCTGACTCACTCCCGCGTTTAGAGAGACATGTAAGATGCCCTAGTTCGGGCAATCCAGAACTGTGTTGGAGAGGGCAAGTGGCCTTGGCAATTGCCTCAGCTTCACTCTATGACCTCGGCGGCGGTAGCAAATGCGGGGACAATCTAAGCGATAAACCTTGCGGCTAAGTATGCAACAAATGCGGCCACGCCGCCAACCAGCGCCATTTGCAAGGCGCTGCGAAGACGTTTTGTCCCCATGACGTGAGCTTTAATAAAGCCAAAAATAAAGAGGGCAATCAGCGTAAACACCACGGAAACCCATAAGGCGTGGTAGGCGCTGGAAAACATCATATAAGGAGTCAGAGGCACCAGCCCGCCTACAATATAGGAGAGACCAATAGTTACAGAGCTGTTTCGGGCTCTGCCGGGGTGTGGGCGTTCCAATCCCAACTCGTATTTCATCATGAAATCGACCCACCTCTTCTGGTTAGCTGTGATATTCTCCACAGCCGGTTCCACATGGTGGTGATGAAAGCCCCACTGGCTAATAATGTCTTCCACTTCACGTCGTTCAGACTCGGGCATATCCTTAATTTCACGGTACTCTCTGGCCATTTCAGAATCATAGTATTCGTGATCGGACTTTACCGCCAAATAGCCGCCCAACCCCATGGCAATGGCACCGGCCGCGATTTCGGCCAGGCCGGCTGTCACAATCAGAGTGGTACTGGACACCGCTCCTGAGAGGCCCGCTGCCAAAGCAAAGGGTACCGTCAATCCATCGGCCATCCCAATGATAATGTCGCGAACGACCTCTTGAACTTTCGTGTGCTGTTCCCCCGAGGTTGCTTCACTGGTCACCCACTATCCCCTGCCTCATCGAGATAAAATCCTTAACTCCAAAATTACATTGGATGCCACCTGCATGCATGATTCATTCGAGCAAAGTCAGGCCAATATGTCATAGTCTGATTGAACCAATACCCCCCCACAATCAGCCATAGCCCAAGACAGTCAGAACCGCCAGGCTTACACAGCATGGCGGTTTCTCTGACGCCTATCCAATCTTCCGTAGTCTCTCTGTGACCCCTGACCTATTGAAATGAGTACGTTCAGTGGCTTCCCTGGCAACACAACAGAGGCGCTGTCTTTGGTCTGTTGTGGCGAACCGGCAACTAAAGAACAACGTGGGACCAAGATGGTTTTACCGTAAATCACTCTCACGAATTTTTCAACTGCACACTGTTCCCGAGACGGCTGAAAGGGCCGCAGGGGATACAGGGGTGGACGTTACTGCTCCTGACTGGCGTACTGCCGCTGCAGGCCTTCGACGACACTGGGATCGGCCAGTGTTGTCGTGTCTCCAAGGACACGCCCCTCTGCAATGTCCCGCAACAGCCGGCGCATGATTTTGGCACTACGCGTCTTCGGCAATTCCGCGGTGAAAATGATTTCTTCGGGACGGGCCATGGCACCAATTTTGTCGACAACGTGCTGCTTTAAATCTTGCACTAATTCCTCTGAAGTTTCAATACCCTCCTTCACCGTAACAAAAGCCGTGATGGCCTGACCCTTAACATCGTGACTTCTGCCGATGGCGGCCGCTTCTGCCACAGCCGTGTGGTCCACCAACGCACTCTCTACCTCCATGGTCCCAATTCTGTGGCCGGACACATTGATGACGTCGTCGATGCGCCCCAAAATCCAGAAGTACTTGTCTTCGTCTTTGTGCGACCCGTCCCCTGCCAGGTAAATACCTTCGTATTTGCCAAAATACGTCCGTTGAAAACGGGCATCGTCTCCCCATATGGTACGCAGCATCGATGGCCAAGGCTGCTTCACAACCAGGTATCCGCCGTGCCCGGGCGCAACAGACTCTCCGTTCTCATCTACCACATCCGCCGCAATGCCAGGAACGGGGCGCGTCGCAGACCCTGGTTTTGTGGTGGTCAAACCTGGCAACGGTGCAATCATGGCGCATCCCGTCTCCGTTTGCCACCAAGTATCCACAATGGGGCAACGGCCTTTGCCAATGTGCTGGTGATACCACATCCACGCCTCTGGGTTAATCGGCTCACCCACAGTTCCCAGCAACCGCAGACTATCCAAATTGTGCCTTTCCACGTACTCCGGTCCCCATTTCATGAAGGTTCGAATGGAGGTGGGAGCCGTGTACAGAATCGTTGCGCTGTACTTCTCGACAATGTCCCAGAAGCGATCGCGCTGGGGATAGTCCGGCGCACCCTCGTACATGACCACGGTAGCTCCCGCAGATAACGGACCATAGACGATGTAGGTGTGTCCGGTCACCCAGCCAATATCTGCCGTACAAAAGAAAATGTCATCGTCTTTCAGGTCGAAAACACTGCGCATGGAAGTGTTGCACCCCACCAGGTAGCCGCCAGTTGTGTGTACAATCCCTTTTGGCTTGCCCGTCGTCCCCGACGTGTACAACAAAAACAGGATGTCTTCCGCGTCCATCTCCTCGCACGCGACTGGGGTAGACGGCACTTTTGCAATCTCTTCGTGCCAATACACATCCCTTCCGCTCACCATGCTTGCATTGGCTGCTTCCCCGATGCGCTGCACTACAACGACCTTTTGCACACTAGTTCCTTCTACAGCTTCGTCGGCGTTGGCTTTCAATGGGACAATTCCGCCTCGTCTCCAGCCACCGTCCGCCGTCACCAAAATGTCGGAGTCGCCGTCCAATATTCTCTCCTTTAGGCTCTTTGCGGAAAAACCGCCGAATACGACAGAATGGATGGCACCAATTTTCGCGCAGGCAAGCAAGGTAACGGGAAGCTCCGGAATCATGGGCATATAGACCGTAACGCGACTGCCCTTCTTGACCCCAAGGTTCTTGAGCATGTGCGCCGCTTTGTCCACTTCACGGCCAAGCATTTCATAGGTCAGAACCTTGTTGTCGCCAGGTTCACCCTCCCAGATAATTGCGGCTTTGTTCTTTCTTGAACCCTGTCGGTGCCTGTCAACGGCATTATACGCAGCGTTTAGCTTGCCATCCACGAACCACTTGGCGTGAGGAGGCTGCCAGTCCAATACTTTCTTGTACGGCTTAAACCAGGTGATGTTTTGCGCCTGTTCCGTCCAATATCCTTCGGGGTCTTTCTCTGCACGCTCGTAAACACCTGGGTCGCTGAAATTCGCCTGTTGCCGAAACTCTTCAGATGGTTCAAATGTCCTCTGTTCATGCCATAAAGTATCCAGCTGATTCATGTCATCCGCCATGCAAACAACTCCCTCTGATAAAATAGCTGAACGACGCTCCGCTCACGTTTCAACGCGAAAAAATGCCACGAAGAACGACGTTCCCTAGCGCTCGAAGCGCTTTCAAAGCGGCAGGCAGGCCAATTTGTTACCCTTTTCATTATACGAACTCGCTCAATAGATTTGCAATATATTCTGCATTTTCTCAATTTAATTACAAAAGCAAACAAATTGACCGTCCAAAACTGGTGATCTTGTTCACATAAAATGAATTCATTTGGGGAAGCTAACTTCGGACGAAGCCTTCGCGGCTGTCCAAAGTCCATCCGATTACGGTGAGATGCCATGAATCAGAACAACCTGCGTAAGCGGTTAAAACGGTGGATTGCAATTGGTGTCATCCCGCCTCAGGTCTATCTTACCTTGATGCAACCCCAGCCCAATCCTTATTCCCCTGTCTTAGACTATGCAGTCATTCACCATCAACAGTACGAAAATGAAGTGGTTTCGGACTGGTCCAATTTTGAAACCAGTCAAGAAGCCAGAGACCTCAGCGAATTGTGGCCTTGAGCAGTCAAACGAAGACAGAGTGAACTCCGGTAAGCACCAATCGTACTTGCCGAAGACACCCTGCCTTCAAGGGTCACGTGGTCATGTCAACATCAATTGGAACGACGGCGCAAATGCGGTACATTGGCTCGGTGAAACTGCCGCCATGGGATGGCATGCACTAGCCGGGAATCCTGACTGTGCCTGTCAACCATTGCCTCTGACCGGTCATTGTCCTCCATTGCGCCCTGGGTCGTCAACGCATCGTTGTGATTGTCTGTATGCTGATTTGACATACCAACACCACCCCCGCCTTGGTTTACCCTCGTCCAAACGAAATTATGTTGGCAAAGGGAAGGCAACACGCGAGAGATACGCGAGAACGCTACTGAGTCGCCTAGAGGGTACGTTGCCTCAACCAGGTGCTCAATTCCGCAATGGATACCCGGTCCTGCGTCATGGAATCACGATTGCGAACGGTCACCATTCCATCTTCCGCAGACTGAAAGTCATAGGTGATACAGTACGGCGTTCCGATTTCATCATGACGTCGATAGCGACGGCCAATGGATCCAGAATCGTCGTAGTCCACGCGAAATTCACGCGTCAACTGGCGGTAGACCTCCTGTGCAGGTTCACCCAGTTTCTTTGACAGCGGAAACACCGCAGCTTTAAACGGCGCGAGGGATGGATGGAAATGTAAGACCGTGCGGGTTTCGCCGTTCTCCAGCGTCTGCTCCTCGTAAGCATCTGCAAGAACCGCGAGAAACAATCTATCCACACCAATGGAAGGTTCGATGCAAAAGGGAACATATGGTTCCTTCCCTTCCTCTTCAACGGTCAGGTCATGATGGGAATGTTCCATATGATGCCGCAAATCGAAGTCCGTGCGATTTGCAACTCCCAAAAGTTCTCCCCAGCCGAAAGGAAAGTTGTACTCAACATCTGTCGTCGCTTTGCTGTAGTGCGACAGTTGCTCCTTTTCGTGATCGCGCAAGCGGATATTGGCGTCCTGCATCCCAATATCCAATAGCCATTGGTGGCAAGTCTGCCGCCAATAGGAAAACCACTCCATGTCCGTTCCAGGTTCGCAGAAAAACTCGATTTCCATTTGTTCGAACTCTCGTGTCCGAAAAATGAAGTTGCCAGGGGTAATCTCGTTGCGAAAGCTTTTCCCAATTTGCCCGATACCGAACGGAATTCTCTTGCGCATGGTTCGCATGACGTTCTTGAAGTTCACAAAAATACCCTGGGCTGTTTCTGGCCGCAAGAAGATTTCGTTGGAAGCCTCGTCAGTCACACCCTGGTGGGTCCGAAACATCATGTTGAACTGGCGGATGGGAGTGAAGTCCTGGCTTCCACAATCTGGACAATGAATGTCATAGTCCCGCATAAGTTGCTCCATTTCGGAAAAAGGAAGGCCGTCCACGATTTTCTCAATTTCTCGCTGCTCCAATTCCGATTCAATCAGCTTGTCAGCGCGGTGACGGGCTTTGCACTGGCGGCAATCCACCATGGGATCGTTAAAATTGACAACGTGCCCGGATGCCACCCAGACTTCGCGATTCATAAGTATGGCCGTATCAAGGCCTATGTTGTAAGGAGATTGTTGAATAAAAAACTTCCACCACGCCTGCTTGATATTGTTCTTCAGTTCAGCACCCAAAGGGCCATAATCCCATGTGTTCGCCAAACCACCGTAGATGTCAGACCCTGGAAATATAAAACCGCGGTGCTTCGCTAGGGAAACCAGTTGTTCCATGTTGACAGCCATATGAATCCTCCGATCGGATTACAATAATAGGCCTATGATACTGTAATCAAGGTCTTGCTGCAACGTGGGCGGTCCACGGCCCTCAGAGAACAGCGTGACTGGATGAACCCTTGATATAGCCCAGCAGTTCTTCGCTCATCTCGAAGCGCAGAAACGGAGTAATCAAGTAAAGTGTGTGAAACAGTTTCAACGCTTCGGACAGCAGTTCTTTGGCAATATTCAGACCTTCCCGAGCAGCAAATTCCGGCGCTACCTGCAGCATACGCTGCAACACCGACGCAGGGATGTCAATCCCTGGAACCTCGTTATGCAGGAAGTACGCGTTTCGAGCGCTCACCAGCGGCATGATGCCCACAAAAACCGGAACATGCCACTGTGCGGTCTTCTGTGCAAGCTTTTGAATTTGCTCCACTGAAAATACTGGTTGTGTCATGATAAAATCCGCCCCCGCATCCAGCTTTCGCTGCAATCTGTCGTAAGCCCGGTCCACATTTGCCACATTGGGATTGAACGCGGTCCCGACGACAAACCGGGAGCCCTCGGCAAGGTGTTCCCCGGAAAAGGCAATACCTCGGTTCAATCGCTTGACCATAGCCGTCAACTGCGTAGAGGATGTGTCGTATACACTGCTGGAACCTGGCAAGTTGCCAAACCGGGACGGATCGCCCGTAACGAGTAGAATGTGATGAATGTCTAAAACATGGAGGCCCATTAGGTGAGACTGCTGACCAATGAGATTCCTGTCGCGGCAAGTGACATGGACCAAGGGCTCAATACCCTGCTGTTTCAATTGACTCGCCAATGCTAGATTGCTCACCCGTACATGTCCTAGGGAGTTGTCTGCCATGGTAATGAAGTCCGCGCCGGCAGCGGCCAAACGGCGGGCACCGGTCATGAACTTCTCTGTGTTCAGTGTTCTGGGCGGATCGAGTTCGACAATAACAGTGGTACCTGTCCTTGCTTTTTGCAAAAGGTGCGGGCCTGCTTCCTTAACCTCCCGCCTGTCTGCGTTAAAGCCTACGTGAACTGCTGCTGAGGGCGCCTCGTTGCGCACCGTCGCCAACCTTTCATAGACAGTCCTGCCGGATGTTGTACGCCTTGTGCCACTGACAGCGGACCTGGCTCTGACAATGGCCTTCACATGCCCAGGTGTCGTGCCGCAACAGCCGCCCACTAGTGAGACACCAGCCTCAAACAGTTCTCTCGACACGTCCCCAAAATACTCCGCACTGGCAGTGTACACGACGTCGTCTTCTACCTTTTCCAGTAACCCTGCATTGGGATATGCGCTGAAAATCCCTCCCTGAGACAGATCCACAGCCTCGTAGCTTCGCAAAATACCCGCCAGGCCTAGCTGACAGTTCAGTCCAACCACATCTGCGCCATCATACTTCAGTGCGTGAAAGGCGGCTTCCAACGGAACGCCATCCCTAGTCACGCCAGGTGTCTCTGGGGACAAGTGAGCAATAATGGGCAAGTCCGTCAGCGACCTCGCCAGTTGCACCACCAGACGCAGTTCCGCAAGGTCAGCAAAGGTCTCAATGAGCAGTCCGTCAATGTCGGTATCCAGCAGAACTGCCAGTTGGCATTGAAACTCCGCCTGGAGTTGAGATTCCAGCTCGTCGTCCCACGGCATCGGTCCGGCCTGCAGTCCGGCAATGGAGCCTACAGTGCCAAAGATAAAAGCCTTTTCACCCGCAGCTGAGCTCGCCAATTCCACAGCTGCGCGGTTTATCTCTTCCATCTTCTCTGCGATACCATAGCGCTCAAGGCCGGGGCCATGGGCGTTGAAGGTATTTGTCTGGATGACGTCGGCACCGGCGTCCACGTACTGTTGATGTACTTGCCTGACCAAGTGCGGAGCCGACAGACAGAGGCTCTCGTAACAGGTACGCGCAGGAACTCCTAATTGATGCAGCCATGTGGCCATGGCTCCGTCGCCAACGGCTCGATGGGAAGCCATCCAGTCGCGAAAGTCTCCTGATTTTGTCATAGGTACGGCTCACTCACTTTCTCTGAACAGGCGCTAATGGCCTGAAGGGGGTGTGCCTTTAGTGGAGCGGCTACAGGTCTGCCGCGGAAATGACATTGAAGTAACGAGCGTCCGGATGCGCAAAAACAAGAGCGGATACACTGGCCTCCGGTTCCATCATGAATCCATCCGTCAGGTGTAGCCCAATCGTCTCCGGCTGCAACAGCCGAAACAGCTTACCCTGGTCTTCCAAATCCGGGCATGCGGGGTAACCGAAGGAAACGCGTAATCCCTGATATTTGGCGATAAAACGGTCGTGCATTGACATTTCCGTGGAATCGGGAAAACCCCAGATATCACGGAGCACCTGATGCAATCTCTCGGCAAAGGCTTCCGCCAACTCCAGCGCCAACGCCTGTAATGCATGAGATTCTAGATATCGCCCGGCATCCTTGAGTTGCCGCGCCGCCTCAGCCACGCCCGTGCCGGTTGTCACTGCCAGCATCGCAACGGCATCCATCTCTCCCGAGGAAACAGGTTTTACAAAATCCGCCAGACACAAGTAGGGCGCCGAACTCTGTCGCCGAAACGTAAACTCTTCCACAACCTCGTGGAGATTTTGAGCATTATAAATGAGAAGCCGATTGCCTTCGGATTGAGCCGGGAAAAACTGATAGAGTCCGCGAGCCTCTAACAAGTTCTCCTCGCTGCCCCGCTTCAGCAGGGAATCCAGGACGTCCACCAGCGCTTCTGCCTTGGCGTCTCCCCGTTGCAGCAGCTTTTCTACATTTCCCCGCAAACCCAGGTGTTTGCCAAGCAGCATCTGCATGTTCAGGTAAGGTCGAAGGTGATACAAGGGATAATTTCGAAGAACATGCCGCTCAAAATCTGGTGGAGAAAAAGTGGGAGCGTCCAGTCGTATTTCCGGGGACCTCAGCGTCCGTTCTATCTCTGTAGAAAGCCCAGCCTGCGGTGACAATGGCAAGCTATCAGCCTCCATTTGGGTTTCATCACGGAGTTCTTCACGCCCTCCCGGTTTCGACAGGACATTGGCCAACCGCAAGCCATCCATGGCATCCTTTGCATACAGCACAGTACCACAATAAACCGGGGCAATTCTCGTCGCAGTGAACTTCTTCGTCAAAGCTGCCCCACCAACTAGAATCGGCAAATCAATATCTGCATGAGCCAATTCTTCTGCAGTGACCATCATTTGCTGAGAGGATTTCACCAACAAACCCGACAATCCGATGATGTCTGGTTGATATTCATGTACGGCTTGAATCAGTTGTTCAGGTGCTACCTTAATTCCAAGATTCTGAACGCGAAAGCCGTTATTCGAAAAAATCATTTCGACGAGGTTCTTTCCAATATCGTGAACGTCTCCCTTAACTGTTGCCAGTAGGACAGTACCCTTATTGGAACTGTCCGTCTTCTCCATTTTTGGTTCGAGGTAAGAGACCGCGGCTTTCATGACTTCAGCGCTCTGAAGCACTTCTGCAACAATTAATTCATTGCGGTTGAAGAGTTCCCCGACTTTGTTCATACCCTCCATTAAGGGCCCATTTATGATGTCAAGTGGACTCAGCTCCTTCAGGAGCTCACTCAGGTCCGGAATCAATCCTTCCTTCGTGCCTTCCACAACATGCTGGGCCAGCCGCTCGGGCAGGGGCAGAGGCGCCTTCACCCCTTGGTACTCCGGGATGTGCTGGCGAAAATACGTGGTAAACGCTTGAAGGGTTTCGTCATTGGTGTCAAACAAGAGTTGCTCTGTCAGTTTGCGCTCTTCCTCTGACAGGGAAGCAAATCGCTTTAGTTTCTCAGAATTTACGATGGCATAATCCAATCCCGCTTTGGTGCAATGGTAAAGAAATACGGCATTGAGCACCTCTCGTCCGGAAGTCGGTAACCCGAAGGAGACGTTGCTAATCCCAAGAATCGTAGCGCAACCTGGGTACGCCTCCTTGATTAACCGGATGCCCTCAATGGTTTCTCGGGCCGCACCAAGGTAATTGGCATCACCCGTACCTACGGGAAAGGTCAATGTGTCAAAAATCGCATTTTCTACCGGAAAGCCTACGCTCTTTAAGAGTTTGACACACCTGTGGACTATCTCCATTTTTCGGACGTGCCCTACTGCCATGCCCTGCTCGTCAATGGTGCCAATCACCAGAGCGGTACCATATTTTTGCGCCAAGTGAACAAACCTGAAAAACCGATCTTCACCATCCTCCAGGTTGGTTGAATTCAGAATGCTCTTCCCTTGAAGATACTGCAGAGCGGCTTCCGCAACTACGGCATCGGTTGAATCAATCATCAGCGGCACACGAACTTGCCGAACCACCTGTTGGACAAAGCGCTTCATGTCTTCCCGCTCGTCTCCGTCGGGATCTGCCAGACAGATGTCCAGGACCTGCGCCCCTGCCTTCACCTGTGCACGGGCCATTTCTGCAGCCAAGTCGTACTGCTTCGCCGCAATCAGTTGCCGGAATTTCCGCGAACCGATGAGATTGGTTCTCTCTCCGACGAGAATCGGCCGGTTGTCCTCTTCAAGAAACAGTGCTTCCGTGCCCGAAACCCCTTGGCGCCGCTGCGTTCCTATTTCCCGAGGCTTGGCGCCGTCAAGCATTTCCCGCAGCGCCCGAATATGAGGAGGTGTTGTTCCACAACAACCGCCCACCACATTTAGCCATCCGTGGTTGACGAAGTCCTGCAGTTTGGCCGCAAAACTTGCCGGCGTTTCAGGATAATTGCCGTCCTCATCAGGAAGCCCCGCGTTGGGATAACAGCTTACCGCGCATGAGGCCAACTCCGAGAGAACACGAACGTGATCGCGCATAAATTCAGGGCCCGTAGCGCAATTCAGGCCTACCGCGAAGGGCTTGAGATGCTCCACGGCCAGATAGAAAGCGTCTATGGTCTGCCCCGCCAAGGTGGTTCCCATGGGCTCCACCGTTCCTGAAATCATCAGCGGTACTTCCAGCCCCACAGCCGAAAAGGCCCGCTGAATGCCAAGGCTGGCTGCCTTGACGTTCAGCATGTCCTGTGAAGTTTCCAACAGCAGTAAATCGACACCGCCTTCCAGGAGTCCCAAGGCTTGCACGTAATAGGCTTGCTCCAACTCAGTGAAGGTGACCCCGCCAGTAATGGACAGACTCTTCGTCGTGGGTCCCATGGACCCCGCTACGAAGCGAGGAGAATCTCCGGTGGAATAACGAGTTGCCGCTGCTTTCGCAAGTCTCGCCGCTGCTCGACTGATGGATTGAGCATGTTTAGCCAAACCATACTCCGACAGAACGATGGGATTTGACCCAAACGTATTCGTTTCTATGATATCGGCACCTGCTTGCAGGTACTGCTCATGGATGGACTGAATCAATTCAGGCCTAGTGACGCACAGATATTCGTTACAGCCCTCATAGTCAGGCCCGCCGAAGTCTGTAGCGGTCAGGCGTTGCGTCTGAAGGACAGTCCCCATGGCGCCGTCCAGCAACAGGATTCGCTTCTTCAAAAGGTCTGACAAACCGGACTTCATACTGACGATTCCTTTCTCATTTGAGACTATCTAAAATCGCGAAGAACTTTGGCAGCGTATCCCTTGAGTTGTTTAACGACTCTGTAAATTTAGCAGGTCGGATTGCACTGGATTTGCAAGTGGATACTCTCGCCGTGGTACTTCAGCATCGGAAACGCACCTTGAAAAGGTAGGCAGGGTAGCCTACGATTGCAGGTATTATAGCATAGCGCCTTAGAGATTCACATTCCGTGCAATATCGTGACAAGGCGTGTTATGGGGTTCTACGCCTTACATTAATTAGTTCCCTGGAACTTGGAGAATTTCGCCGGGATAAATGACAGTGTTTGCCAGGTGGTTAATGGAAAGTATTTGCTCTGTCGTCGTCCTAGGATCGATTGCAGGCGCGACATGACGTGAAATAGACCACACGGTGTCCCCGGGCTGAACCTGGTACGACACTGTCCTAGTATGAGCGGATGCCGTAGTCGTTACAAAGACAATGGAAAGTACCAGCAATGCTCCCCATGTCAGCCACAGCCACAAGTGAGCCAACGACCTCCTGCGAGGTTGTCTCAAATCGCAGTGATTGAATGCTCTTCCTCCCAAAATCAGGTGGCTGGAGTCTCCTACGCCTTTGCCCGACCTCCACGTGCCGTGATTTCCCTGTCCGCCATAGGCTCCCATTGCAGTCATGAACACACAACCCCTTCCGTAAACAAGCACCAAACAAGTGTTCGCTTGAGTCAAATTTAACAGCGAACATTTGTTCTGTCAAGTCGGGAAAAGGTAAATTTCGAGAGAGAAAAAACGCGGGAGACCGGCAATCTTCCTCCTGCCCGTGACTGAAGCCTCTGTTCGCACCCACATGCGAACACACGTTTGCTATCTGCGCGAAATTGTGCTAAAGTTGCAGAAAGAAGAGTGCCAGCGACACGCTGATATAGATGGGAGGTTCCCCATTGGATAGACTGACTGGGAGACAGGCTGCGATTCTCGAATTTATTCAACAGAGTTTACGCGATCACGGTTATCCGCCGTCGGTCCGCGAGATTGGTGAAGCTGTGGGACTAGCGTCAAGTTCCACGGTCCACGGTCACCTGGCGAGACTGGAGGCGAAAGGCTACCTTCGCAGAGACCCTTCCAAACCGCGAGCGATAGAAGTGTTTGCTTCAGACGTCTCAGTTGCCGGTGCCCTGGCTTCCCACGAACATGCGGTCATGGCGCCCATTATCGGGAAGGTAACGGCGGGTCTACCGATTACGGCAGTGGAAAATATTGAAGACTACTTTCCTGTACCAAAGTCCATGGCCAAAGGCTACGAGGTTTTTTTGCTCAGGGTACAAGGAGACAGCATGATTGAAGCCGGTATTTTTGACGGAGACTTTGTGATTGTCAGAAAACAGGACTCTGCACGAAACGGAGATATTGTGGTTGCCATGACTGAAGCGGACGAAGCCACCATCAAGAGGTTTTTCATGGAGTCCGACACCATCCGCCTTCAACCCGAAAATTCGTCAATGAAACCCTTATACTACCGAAATGTCCGCGTTCTCGGATTGGTTGTAGGGGTATTTCGCGATTTACAATAATCCCATACCTCTCCTGGCGCCGGGCCAGCTCGGTGCGGAAAGCCATAGAGGCTGCGCATGGAACGTTATCCATAGCCACAGCCTCTCGCTTAAGTCGCCGGCGGAGACTGATGCTTTAGTAGTTGTTCAGGTACTGTTCCTTTTCCCATAAAGTTACTTGCGTACGGTAGGCGTTCCATTCAATCTTTTTCGCTTCAACAAAGTGTGTCAGGACATGCTCTCCCAGAGCTGTAGACACAACTTCGTCATCCAACAACGCCATGACCGCGTCGTGGAGGTTTTCCGGGAGACTTTGAATGCCCACTTCTTCCTTTTCGTCGTCGGACATGCGGTAAATATTGCGATTTACCGGCTCGCTGAGCGGCAACTCTCGACGAATGCCGTCCAGTCCGGAGGCCAACATGGCGGCGATAGCGAGGTAAGGGTTGCAAGATGGATCCGGACTGCGCACTTCAATCCGCGTACTCATACCGCGAGCGGCGGGAACGCGCACCAACGGCGAACGGTTTTTACCGGACCAAGCCACATAAACAGGAGCTTCATAACCGGGAACCAGCCGCTTGTATGAGTTCACGGTGGGATTTGCGACAGCTGTAAAGGCTGGAGCGTGAGCCAAAACCCCAGCCAGAAAATAGCGAGCTGTTTCACTGAGGCCGAGTTCATCACTCTCGTCGGAGAAAGCGTTCTTACCGTCCTTGAACAGCGACATATGTGTGTGCATTCCCGATCCGTTGATACCGTACACCGGTTTTGGCATAAATGTGGCATGCAATCCATACTCACGGGCAATGGTTTTCACTACCAGACGGAATGTGGCAATATTATCGGCGGCCTGCACTGCATCGGCGTATTTGAAATCAATTTCGTGCTGCCCTGGAGCCACTTCGTGATGGGATGCTTCAATGTCGAAACCCATCGCCTCCAACGTGAGAACAATCTCGCGGCGACAGTTTTCGCCCATGTCCAGAGGTGCCCAGTCAAAGTAGCCGCCTTCGTCGTTAACTTCACCTGTAGGTTGACCATGCTCATCCAACTTGAACAGGAAGAACTCGGGTTCCGGTCCAACGTTGAAAGCGGAGAAGCCCATATCTTTGGCTTCCTGTAAAACATGTTTCAGCACTCCCCGTGGATCTCCGGCGAAGGGTGTTCCATCCGGCATGTGCACGTCGCAAATCAGGCGGGCAACTTTGCTCTGATTGGAGTCCCAAGGGAAAATCAACCATGTCGACCTGTCAGGCACCAGGTACATGTCCGACTCTTCGATTCTCACAAATCCTTCAATGGAAGACCCGTCAAACATAATTTTGTTGTCAAGAGCTTTGGGCAGCTGGTCCACCGGTACTTCCACATTTTTGATAACACCCAGCAAATCGGTAAACTGCAAGCGCACGTAGCGGACGTTGTTTTGCTCTGCCAGTGCCAGGATTTGTTCTTTTGTGTAATCTGCTGTCATGTACTTATCCTCCTTTAGGATTCCTCTACGTCAGAAATTAAGGGCGGGGTCCTCATGCCACGGTCCACTGCTGAAATATGGCGAAAAGGTCAATCACGGATTTCTCCGATAAAGCCTGAACAAGTCACCCTGAAATTGAGAAACGTTGTTGGGCGAGGGGGATTCCAACAATTCCTTCTGAATCCACTGATATACCTCAGCATCGGAAGGTTCTTTCTGTTCTTTCAGAGAAGTGGCACTTTTCCTTCGTTGAAACCGCGTTTTTACCTCTTCCATGGTCATGCCGTCGTCCAACAAACTGCGAACGAGCATGAGACTCTCGACGTCGTTCAGCGAGAAGAGACGCTGGTTTCCTTCTGAACGAGAGGGCTGAACCAGTCCTTGTTCGTGGTAGTAACGAATCTGCCTGGCACTCAGACCTGTGAGCTTCTGCACAATTCCCATTGAAAACAGCGGTAACTGGCGGCGTTGGTTGAGATCCACGGTTCCCCCCTCCTGTCTTGATTCTCTAACAGGCTAACACCTTCAGAGGTGCAAAACAACAACGCATGTCAGAAAACCTGACATGCGTATTAAATCTCCTTGCGGAACCAGGAACGCGCCGAACAATGGCCGTCCTTTACAACCTGTGTAGCTCTTGCAAGATTCGATGCAGTGCTATGCGCACGTGTTCATATGTGAGTCCACCTTGTAAAAATGCGGTGTAGGGTGGCCGCAGAGGGGCATCTGCAGAGAGTTCCAACGACGCGCCCTGGACAAAGGTTCCCGCCGCCATAACAACCTCATTGGCATAACCCGCCATTGGCGCCGGCTCCGGCGTCACAAAGGCGTCCACCGGCGCAGAGGACTGCACGGCTCGGCAGAACTGGAGCAATTCTTCCCGACCTGGAAGGTCCACGGCGAGAATCAGGTCCGCGCGGGGCGCTTCCCACGAGGGTGAGCAGGTCAAACCGCAACGCTGAAAGGCGTTCGCCGCCAGAACGGATCCCATGAGGGCTTGCTTCACGACGTGAGGTGCCAAGTACAGGCCCTGGTAGAGACTGCGCAGGAAGTCGTGGGTAGGGCCCGCCTCTCTCCCCACGCCCGGGGCCGTGAGACAAGCGGCTGCGGAATCGACCAAATCCTTCCTTCCCACCACGTAGCCTCCCGTCGTACAGATGCCTCCGCCTGGGTTCTTTATCAGCGATCCCATGAGTAAATCTGCACCCACGTCCGTAGGTTCCTGGTTTTCAACAAACTCTCCATAGCAATTATCCACAAGAAGACGCACATCGCTCTTGGCCGAATGGATGTGTGCAAAGGCCTGTCGCAGTGTCTCAATCCCCAAGGCGGGCCGTGCGCTGTACCCCCGCGATCGTTGAAACATCACCACAGTGGTCTGCGGCTCCATGGCTTCCAATATTCGGCCAATATCGAGGCTTCCATCTTCTTTGAGGTCAACAATGGTGTAGGTCACCCCCCACTCCGCCAGACTGCCTGGAGCGGGGCGAATCCCCACCACAGACTCAAGGGTGTCATAGGGCGCACCGGTGGCAAACACCATGTGGTTGCCGGGACGCAGCGCACCAAACAGCCCCAGTCTAATGGCGTGAGTGCCGGATACAATTTGCGGCCGGACCAGTGCGGCTTCACCGCCAAAGACCTGCGCGTAGATTTGCTCCAATTTGTCCCGTCCGGAGTCATCCAGGCCGTAACCTGTCGATCCGTTCATGTCCGTAGCCGTCACCCGCTCGTGCCAAAAGGCCTCGAGAACCTTCTTTTGATTGCTCAGCGCTATATCTGCGATACGTCTGACCACAGGCTGAATTTCCACCTCGGCCGACTCAAGCAGCCTCTCTGCCTGCTGACTATCCATGTTAGTCCAAACCCTTTCCCGAAAACCCAAAATTGCCCTCGGCAAATTGGCTCATCACCTCGTGCTGACGCCGGCGTTCCACTTCCAGTTTCACTCGCATGCCTCGGTCAGGCAGGACTTCGGCTTCCAGCACCCTGCCTGAAGTCATGAGTACATCCCAAAACTCCGGTGACTGGGGATTGCCGGCGACCTCAATGGTCACAGGATTTAACCCCAACAGGGTATCCACTTCACCGTACAGCCGCTCCAGGTTCTGTCCATTCGTCGCGGATCCGTAAATGTTAACCTGTGCACGAGCATCCGGTGGCGGGTATGTCTCGGCGCTGTCCACCTTATTGAAAAAAGTAATGACGGGCTTGTCCAATGCGTCAATTTCGTTAAGGACTTGGTATGTGGTGTCCAATTTGACCATGGGGTGGTCAACGCTGTCCACCACCAGCACAATGGCATCCGCCATATTGACCTCTTCCAGCGTCGCCCGAAAAGCGTCTACCAGCAGGTGAGGCAGATTTTCGATGAAGCCCACGGTATCCATAACAACCAGCGAGGCGGTGGATCCCGCTTTTACACGTCGGGCTACGGGATCCAGTGTGTCAAACAGCCGAGCCTGTCCAGCATCGGTGGTGCGTCCGCCCCTGTCTCGGGTCCATCGTTCCAGGAGGGTCGTCTTCCCTGCGTTGGTATAACCCACCAAGGCAATGACGGGAGTTGAGCCCTGGCGCTTCTGCCGCTGCGTCTGCCGCTGGCGCCGAATAACGGCCAACTTTTCCTCCAGGTGATTGATGCGGTTGCGAATGTGCCGCCTATCCGTTTCCAATTGCGTTTCACCCGGGCCGCGCGTCCCCACGCCCCCGCCAAGCCTGGACATTTCAGCGCCAAACCCGGTCAGCCTTGGCAACAGGTAGTGGAGCTGTGCAATCTCCACCTGTAAACGGCCTTCGCTGGTCCTCGCCCGCATGGCAAAAATGTCGAGGATTAACTGCGTTCGGTCAACGACGCGGATGGCGAGTCGGCTCTCTAGATTGCGTACTTGCGCGGGCGACAATTCCCCGTCAAAGACTGCCAGTGGAATTTCCTCTTCCTTGACAAAGTCTGCAATTTCCGCAACCTTACCTGAGCCCAGATACAGACTCCGGTGAGGTTCCTCCATATTCTGAACAAACACCGCGACATCCTTTGTTCCTGCGGCATTGCACAGGCCCTGCAATTCGGCCAGTCTTCGGGCAAAATGCGAATCTCCCTCTGTCGGCCGTCTCAATGCACAAATGGCAACGCGATTGTCGATATCCATGCACTCACTCCTCTGTGCGTATTTTAACACTGGTTGGCTCTGCTATCGCAATCACAGGTGGGACATACTCCGGTCTGCAGCGCCTGCTGTCTCAAGTGTAGCGCTGTTCTGGCTGCGACTCTGGCACTGAGTCTATGGCGCCCATGTCGTTTGCCAAGAATGTAACCCAAAAGAAAGCAGAAGAGGATACCGGCGCAGACAAGGATCATTTCCTGGAACAAGGCCATGTTCAACCCCCCTTGGACATTCTCGCACGTTCACGCCCCTTGGGCGAAAGGCATGTTCATGCCCCCGTTTTGTGCCGCGCAAGAGATGCCTTGCCGCGGTCAGAAACGCTGACTGTAGTCGCAGACGCGAGAATCTCCACAACCGGCACCACAATAAATGTCAGGGCCGTGAGAACCGCGTCTGTGAGGACAGCGACGCTCAACGCAATGAGCACCAACAGCAGCGTTTCAGCAATTCCCAGCCTTCGGGCCAAATTCCACTGACCCGTGGTCTGGTCGGACGTGTAGTCCACCACGTCGTCCAGCCAGTTCACGACGCACATCATGGCCACGCCCCATAAGGCGTACTGCCAGGGCAGAACGACAACGGCGACGGCTGCCACCAATGCGACTTCCACCCATGCGGGAACCTTTGATGGCAACCGTTCCTTCAGATTGGCAAACATGCCCGTCATATAGCTTCCAAAAAACGCCGCCAACGATGCGTTGCGGTTCATGGACACTGCGAGCACAGCCAGCAGCGCAACATACGGCACGACGCCGCGGCCCATTCTCACCGCCAAGGTTTCCTGACCCTTGTGCGCATCCATCTCTGCGTCCAGGCTGTCGTCCATTAACTTTACAGCGGCAGCCATGAACAAGAGGCTGAAAAAGGCTTTCGCGATGCTAAACCAGGTTCCAGACATGTTGCTTCACCTCCCTGAAACCCGTGCCAGCCAACGCCGATACGGGGATCACGCGGTGTTTGGAAAACTCTTTACACAACTGCCGGTACCCCCGTTTTGCAGCGGACAAGTCAATTTTGTTGGCCAACAGAAAGTAGTTGTCGTGAGACCCTCCGTAGGCGACCAGTTGGTTGTCTAGTTCACTCCACGATCGCGCAGGCAACCCTTTCTGCCCAGGCCCGAGGTTTCGGCCGATTTCGTCCGCGTCCACGATGTGCAGTATCAAGGCTGCCGAAACCATAGCTTCCAAGGTCTGTGCCATCGCCAGGCGAATGTCGGGGTCTGGGTAAATGCCCTCGGACAGTCCTGTTGTATCCGTAAGTAAGAGTTCTCTGTCAACCTTGCCTCGAGGCACCTTCACAGTCACAGACTGCAGCGTGCGCGTCTGATGGGGGGTGCTGTTGGATAATCTAGCTTCCGCCGAAGCCAAGGACATGGTCACCCGTTCATTCTTGCCGTCTGTGGTTTCAAGCAGCCAGTTCAGTTGGCGGCTGCCTAGGTACCTGGCAAAGTGAATGCAAAAGAGCGTCTTACCCACGTTGGTGCGACCAATGACGATGCTCCGCCTCATAGTCTATCGCCTTCCCAACTGAAATCTGCCCAGGTCAATGTCATGAGGTCCTCCACGGAGTACTGAGTGTTGTCAAACAGGCGTACGGCGTGCTTGCGAATGGCTCTTTCCACTGTATTGCGCACCCATCTGGCGTTGCTGAAGTTTCGGCTGGCACCGTCGGAAAGGAGCTGGGCAATTCGTCTGCGAAGTTTGGCTTCAGCCGTAAATTCCAGCCTGTACTGTCGATTTTCCGCCATCTGACGGGCAATTTTCAGGAGTTCTTCAACACTGTAGTCCGGAAAAGTGAGGTGAATGGGAAACCGGCTGGGCAGTCCGGGATTGGTTCTCAGAAACTCGTCCATCTCCTTTGGATATCCTGCAATAATCGCAATAAACCGATTTCTGTTGTCCTCCATGCTCTTGACCAGACAGTCAATGGACTCCCTGCCAAAGTCCTTATCGCCGCCGCGGGCCAGCGAGTAGGCTTCATCAATAAACAGCACGCCACCCAAGGCTTTGCCAACCACCTCTTTGGTCTTTTGCGCGGTGTGGCCGATGTACTCTCCCACCAAATCCGCCCTCTCCACCTCCACCAGGTGTCCCTTTGCCAACAGTCCGCACTCTCGAAACATCTCTCCAAGAAGGCGTGCAACAGTGGTTTTTCCGGTTCCAGGGTTGCCCCTGAATACCATGTGCAACACCGTGGGTTCTGACTTCAGGTGGCGTTCCTGGCGTTTCTGCTGCATGTAGACGAAAGCAAAGATTTCGCGAACGGTTTGCTTGACCTCTCCCAAACCGACAAGGTCATCCATGCGAGTCATGTATTCCAACAGTTTGGATTTGGAGACAAGGGCCGTCTGGTCTGGCGAACCGGCAGAATTTCCAGATAGGATTTGCAGAGCCTCGGCCAATGCCAACTCACCTTCTCGATAACGCTTGATGACTTCCTGGGACTGCGTTGACGACACCATACGATTCACTTGATGACGCACGATTTATCACCCCGATTTTCAGTGCTTCGTGCCCGCGTATTCCTGCGACGCTGCAAGCGTATGGGTACAGTAGCCTATGCCTCCGGCAGGTAATGAGTGATGGCGTCAAACCCTTGACACAGAGAGTAATCTCACGTAATATTACATTTGCTTGTTTCATGAACCGTAATGAATTCCGTCGCTTTCCACGGCGCAAAATCTATTCCTCGATAGCTCAGCGGTAGAGCATCCGGCTGTTAACCGGAGGGTCGTAGGTTCGAATCCTACTCGGGGAGCCACGCTCCCATAGCTCAGTTGGCAGAGCGCATCCATGGTAAGGATGAGGTCATCGGTTCGAATCCGATTGGGAGCTCCACTTTATGTCTGGCAATGGTGGTTGGCAGATGTAGTTGGAAGGCATGATGGGTAGACGAAACGCGGTTTGCAGACGTAATTGACACACGTAGTCATGGAGAAGTCGACGCCTGGCCCCATGGTCAAGCGGTTAAGACACCGCCCTTTCACGGCGGTAACAGGGGTTCGAATCCCCTTGGGGTCACCAAGTGCCATCTTATTTGTTGGAGATAAAAGAATAGGTAAAGAAACAGGAGTCCAGGGGCGGTTAGCTCAGTTGGGAGAGCACCTGCCTTACAAGCAGGGGGTCAGCGGTTCGAGCCCGTTACCGCCCACCACTTCCCTGGAGTGATGGCCGAGTCGGTCGAAGGCGCTCGCCTGCTAAGCGAGTATACGGGCAAAACCCGTATCGAGGGTTCGAATCCCTCTCACTCCGCCACAAAGGAGCAGACAAAAGTCTGCTCCTTTTTATGGAATGGGACAATACCTGGCGAATGTGGCCAAGGACTTGCGGGCACAGTAATTGCAACACACCGTGAGGAGGGACGCCGCAGCGTGGCACAAGCCTCAACCAAAGACCAGTCCGTTCCCCAAATCTCCGCCCGTCTTGAGGACAATGTAAAGTATTTGAATCATCTCCTCGGCGTAGGAGATGGCCCCGGTCACAGTTGGGACATTATGGCCAAGGACTTTACATTCTCCAAATTTAGGATGACAGCCTATGTTTTGAATGGCTACTTTCTCACCATGAATGTGGTCCTGATACTGGAGGACTTGGAAAAACGTGTTCGCATGTTTCTCCAAGAGCAGGCAGGACCTTATACCCTCCAGCAACTCATTTCCTATCTAAATACAAATGTCGCCTTTGTCCAGGTGCAGTCTGTTCCGAAAATGGACGACGTCGTGCGCTACATTCTGTCCGGACCCATGGTGACATTTATTGACGGCTTTGACGTGGCGCTGCTCATTGATACACGTATCTATCCCATGCGCAGCATTGAGGAACCGGAAGTGGGCCGGGTCATTCGCGGGCCCCGTGACGGATTTGTCGAGACCATGCTCATGAACACGGCCCTCATCCGCCGGCGTCTGCGCGATCCCAGTTTGCGTGCGGAGTTAATACAAATAGGATCGCGATCGAAAACCGACGTTACCCTCATGTACCTTGACGGTGTGACCAACCCCAAAACCGTGAATCTAGTTCGGAACAAACTAGAGGACATCAGCACACAGACGATTACCATGGCTGAACAGTCTGTCACGGATTTTTTGGGCAAGATACGTTGGAATCCCTTCCCTATTGTGCGCTACACGGAACGACCGGACGTTGCAGCAACGGCTCTGGTGGAGGGCCACGTGCTAATTGTGGTGGATACCACCCCGGAGGTCATCATTGCGCCCATCACCCTCTTTCAACTGCTACAGCACCCCGAGGAGTACCATGAGTATCCCCTAGCCGGTACATACATGCGGTGGGTTATTTTCATTTCCACTTTCATTTCGCTGATATTGCCAGGCCTGTTTTTGCTGGTCAACTTCCACCCCAACCTGATGCCCCGTGAGCTGAGCTTCTTTCGGGCCACTCGCGACGACCCGTTGCCGCTCTGGGCGGAATTGGCCATTGCTGAAGTGATTCTGGACATCCTGCGATTGGCCGTCGTCAATACCCCTTCTGCGCTGTCGTCCATGGTCAGCGTGACGGCCGCCATTGTTTTCAGTCAGTTTGTGGCGCAGATTCACCTGTTACAACCAGAGGTGCTGGTGTACATGTCCTTTGTCCTCATTGCCCAGTTTGCCCTGTCCTCCTTTGAACTCGCCACGGCCAACCATTTGGCGCGCTTGTACATCCTGGCTCTGACCCAACTGGGACATGTGCTGGGCTGGAGCATTTGGGGATTTTTGTTGGCAGTGGCCTCCCTATTTGTGCTCTTAGTGACGATGAAGTCTTTTGGCGTGCCCTACCTGTGGCCGCTCATCCCCTTTCAGTGGAAGAACGGCTTGGCCAATGTCCTGTTGCGCCGGCCAACGGTGGTCGCAGAAGGCATTCCGAAGGTGCTGGAGAAAGACCGCGGCCACAATCCATAGAAAATGCCCGGCGCAGTTTCAAAATAGCAGGCTGCTTCCGGGCCAGGGTGTCAATGCGTCGATGCACTTTCACTTGTGTTTATCACACGTGTGGTGATTTACCCCACTTTGCGAGTCGAATGCAACCAGCCGGACACTATTTGTGAATCCGGACCGTTGCACTCATCCCAGGAACCAAACCAATGCCTTCATCACCTTGCAAAGTGATTTTCACCGGCACAACCTGGGTGACCTTTGTGAAATTGGCATTGTCATTGGTGCTCGGAAGCAATGAAAACGTGCTGGCCGTCGCTAAGCCAATTTGGTCAACGGTTCCCTTGATGGTAATGCCCGGGAAAGCATCAACATATACGTCTACGGCCTGCCCTACCTTCACATTGCTAATTTGAGTCTCTTTGATATTGGCAGTCACCCACAGGTTCTGCATGTTATAGGCCTCGGCCAAGGGTGTTCCAGCGCCTACAAATTCGTTTTTAATGGCAGCATTTTGCACAATGGTGCCGTTGTCAGGCATGGTAATGGAAACCGTCTTCCCAGGACCCACCGCGACCTGGCCAATAGTCTGCCCAGAGGTGAATTGTTGTCCCTCAGTGCCTGACCAACTGGTAATCTGCCCTGCCGCTGGTGAAGCGACACTGATGGCCTGCCCTGTCACCGAAGCGTTATCTGTAGATAGGTATAGTGTCGATTGATTGTAGAAATAGTATCCGATAAATCCTGCGGCAATAATCACCACAATAATGACAATGTTAATGAGCAGCATTCTCCTTGAAGTCACGGCCGCCTTGCCTCCTGTTCTCCTTGACAATCCAGGTTTGTCAAAGGACCCTCCGCTTGCAGTTGATACAAACAGATAATTGTTTAATGAAGAAAATGTTAAAACCGAGAACAATTATGCCACGCACGCCATCGTTGGTCAATGAAATGCAGAAAATATTTTTGACCAGTTCCCTGCACTGGTCAAAAAAATAAAAGCGGGATGGCCACAACTGGACCATCCCTGTCATGGTGGAGGTAGTCGGAATTGAACCGACGGCCCCCTGCGTGCAAAGCAGGTGCTCTCCCCCTGAGCTATACCCCCATGTTCGATTCGTGATGAGTCCACCCTTGCCGACAAACCGACGCAGGTGCAACGAAGTACATTTTACACGATTTACTGCCAATTGCAAGCCGTCACAATACCTTCTCAAGTTCAATCTCATCGTGAACGCCAATCCCGAAATTACCGATAACCGGAATCGTCGGCTTCGTCTGTCTCGCTTCATCTATGGCACCCGGATAAACCGCAATGATTCTGTAACCTCGCCTTTGGTAAAAACGGAGGGCTTCCAGGTTATCATTACTGGTGATGAGCCATACTCTGCCACAGCCGAGACGGCGACAGTCTTCCTCCACGGCCTCTAGCAAGCGAGTCCCTACTCCGACGCCTGCCACTGCCGCGTTGATGCTTAACAGTTCGCAACCGCCTGCATCGTTAAGGCGGTACGTGGCGGCTCCCACAGGTTTTTCGTCAATTTTCGCAACCAGGGCCATCAAATCTTGGAGGTGGTAGATGTGGCCTCGGCTCACCATCGTCTCCCCCATCCACTCGGAGTGCCATAGGGTCGTCAACCACTGTCCATCGGACGGCCCACAAGGCGGAGAGACCTGGATGGCCGGTTCTTGCTTCATTCTTAATCCCCCTTTGCAAACACCTCTTCGATGCGATCAATACCTCTTTCAACCAGGACGGCGTTGTCCGTCATCTCGCCATACAGCACGTCATGCAAGGGAGCGAGCTTGCGGTAGAACTGCTGCCGGTCACAGAAAGACGTATCCAATCGACTGTCCAGCTTGTGATTTACTCCAGCGTTCCTTCGGTTGTCCGCTCCCTTACAGTAGAATGGAACCAGCTCCGGCCATACATCGTAGGCCGCATCGCCCAAGCCACAATCGCCGAAATCGATGATGCCGATGGCATCATGCACGGTATCGACGAGGATGTGTTCTGGAGCGAGATCGCCATGCAACAGCACAGGCTCAAACTCAAAGTGCGCGGGTTCCGACAAGAAGTTGGAGAACGTCCGGATGGCTTTCTGACCCGTCGGTTGTGTCAAAAGTGGCACGATACTTTCCACAGTCCGTTGAAAGAACCCCTCAAGGCCTTCTTTCCAACTGGATGGATAAGGAAGGTCCGCGTCACCTGTCCACCGGAACCAGGGCACGGATATTCCACGTAATACGCTATTGGGAATCCCATGCAATTCCATGAGGAACTGACCCACGCGCTCTCGCACACTGTTGCTGTCTGCGAGGGAAGGAAGACTTGACAGAGATTGGCCAGTGAGCTTCCGATAACCGACTGCAGTCACGGGAAACGACTCATAGGCTGGACCTATCCACTCTATTTTTGGAATTTCTACGCTCACCCAGGAACGAACAGCTTCAAGTACCTGTATCTCCTTGAGCATTTGTCGAGCCACTGCCGGCCGCTGTGGGATACGGAAAACGAAATTGTCATTGACAAGAAGGGCCAAACTGTCCCAGCCCTCGCCCAAAAGTGACACGCAGCCCATAGGCAAGTCGGGGAACGCCCATCTCAGAATTTCTGTTCCGCGTTGGAAAGATAGGTTTGAGTTCATTTTTCTGCCTCGTCCGACGTCTTCTCAGTCCACACTGTGCTACCAGGTGTATTCCATAAGATGCCGGGAATGTCCTGCCGAACAATTCGATCACTAAGTATCTGTCTGGTGAGCAAAGTCGGTTGTGAAAATCAAGACGATGACTGTGATGGAGCGCCTTCAAATTTTAGATGGCAGTGCGAGGGACACGGCGAGCGGCACCAGCAACCTACCTTTTGTGCAAACTACCAAACGGACTACAGTTTTACGTAATCGGCAAACTTCCGGCTAAATTTTCCTATTGTGCAAATATGTTTTTGTGTTGTACGTAGACAATGTATGATTCCATTAGAAGGAGGAATAGGAAAATGGGGACACTTGGATCTCGGCTGAAGGAACGGCGGGAACGCATGAACATTACGCAGTTACAGGCATCGAAGGACCTAGGCATTACAAATGTTCAACTCTGTCGATATGAGTCTGATATACATAAACCGGACCCGGAGCTATTAGCCAAAGTGGCTGATGTCTACGAAGTCTCCATCTACTACTTGGTTACGGGAAAAGAGCAGACCACAGCCCACCTCAATTCCGAGCAAATTCAATTCCTGCACTGGGTCGAAAGACACATGGAAAACTCCTTCTTTGAGGACTTTGACAAGTCACCGGAAGACAGCAAAAGTGAGATGATGGAGACGTTAAAGTTTCTGTGGGAACGAGAGAAGCGAAGAAGATGCGAGTACAAACAAGTGAAGTAAAAACGGGGGGATGAATTGTGGAGGAATTTGCAAATCAACTAAAGGCTTTGTCGAGACGCGTCGAGAAGTTACAGGAGTCCGGTATGACCGAGGAAGCAACAAAGACATCGCTCATTATGCCATTTTTCCAGGCCCTTGGTTACGATGTTTTCAATCCCGAAGAATTCTACCCTGAGTTTACGGCAGACGTCGGCATTAAGAAGGGTGAGAAAGTCGATTATGCCATTATCTTGAACGGGCAACCACTCATTCTGGTCGAAGCCAAGGCCCTGGGTGAATCCCTGCAAAAACATGACTCTCAGCTCTACAGATATTTCGGCACCACAGAGGCAAAGTTTGGCATACTTACGAACGGTGTAGATTACAGATTCTACACGGATCTCGAAGAAATCAACAGAATGGACCAGCGGCCATTTCTGGAATTTAACATTGCGGACATTCGCGACAATCAGCTGGTAGAGTTAGCAAAGTTCCGCAAACAAAGTTTTGATTTGGACAACATTTTGACGACCGCTTCAGATTTAAAATACAGTAGCGAAATTAAGCAGTTCTTTACCGGTCAAATGGAAAACCCTTCAGACGAATTCGTGTCATTAATTATCAACGGGATTTATCCCGGAAGAAAGACCCGGGCTGTTCTTGACAAATTCAGTGGGTTGGTAAAACGCTCCTACCGTCAATTCATCAATGACATGGTCAGCGACAAATTGAAGGCGGCGCTAGATAACTACAGCAAGTCCGAGACAGAGACTGCTGCAACGGCCGAGTCGACACCTGGCGAGGATTCTCATGAACCACTGGCCCCTGTGGTGCAAACAACGGCGGAAGAGTTGGAAGGATACGTGCTGGTACGATTCATGCTGAGGGAAACCATTTCCCCTGATCGCGTAAGCTACCGGGACAATCAGAGCTATTTTAACGTTCTGCTTGATGACAACATTAGAAAATGGATTTGCCGATTGAATGTGGAACACGCAAGAAAACACATTCAGCTAAACGATGCCAATCATACCCTATACTCCATTGATCGCGTAAGTGACATAGAGAACTATCAAGCTGAAATCATTGAAGTAGCGAAACGGTTCGTTTAGCCAAAGACTCCTTTCCTTCCGTTCTCAAAATTTACTCTCTCGCAAAAAAGGCCACTCTTACGAGTGGCTTAAATGCTTGAGAATCGTTGTTGCGCGACCGTAAGAGGCTGGTCGGAGCAGCGGGATTTGAACCCACGACCTCCTGCTCCCAAGGCAGGCGCGCTACCAAGCTGCGCTATGCTCCGATTACTGCCATGCTGCTGCACAACCTAACTGAGTTGTTGCACAAGCCAACTGGAAACTGGACCGCATTGGCCATTTCAATGGCATTAGGAAAGTGGCTGGGAGGGAAGGATTCGAACCTTCGCGTGACGGAGTCAAAGTCCGTTGCCTTACCACTTGGCTACCCCCCATCAAAACTGTGGGGTGAGTGATGGGAATCGAACCCACGAGTGCCGGAACCACAATCCGGTGCGTTAACCACTTCGCCACACTCACCATGGCAGGGGCGGCAGGATTCGAACCCACGACATGCGGTTTTGGAGACCGCCGTTCTACCAGCTGAACTACGCCCCTAATTTGTCACTTTCATCGAACACCCGCGACAACCTGTGTCAGGCCTCGCCTTGCTCCTGCAGTAGAACCGCCGTCGGCCACTCTGCCGACCTTCATCTGACTTGCTCTTTCACGGCAATATGGCCGCCAACCCGTGGTGGAGGGGGAAGGATTCGAACCTTCGAAGCTTCCGCAACGGATTTACAGTCCGCCCCATTTGGCCACTTTGGTACCCCTCCG
>Ga0187809_10000136_pt1 | contig 50464 bp, 38 predicted proteins | sample NC_wetland_sal_i_8_FD_132415 | JGI IMG/M metagenome (GOLD analysis project Ga0187809, IMG submission 132415) | Wetland sediment microbial communities from Neuse River Estuary, North Carolina, USA - ASW_4 | ecosystem: Environmental > Aquatic > Freshwater > Wetlands > Sediment | place: USA: North... | reverse complement strand
CGTGACCCGCCAAGCGCTCCTGAGCCTCCTCGGGCGATGACGGAAATTGCTTTGGCCGATTCTCAGGTTGCGGTGCAGAAACCCCCTGTTGTTCGACAGGTGCAGGCTTCGCCTGCTCGGTACCGGTTACCGGACCATCTGCCGGTTTTTCCTGGCGCGTTGACGGTAGTATGTCGTGCTCCACCTCTGTCGTATTGGGCTGCCGCACTTCAGGTTCCGTGTAAAAATGGTGGCGTTGAATATTGAGCTTAGGCAACTCTTGCAGCTTTAATAAGTCGGCTAGCGATTCCGGTTGCTGCCCCTTTCGAGCAGATGCTTCGCGCTTTTGCGGTGCCGGCATCGCGGTTTCAGGCTGCAACATCTGTCCGACGTCCCGAGCTTGCCGTGCTGATTCTATTACTTCTTCGCGTCCTTTTTCGTCAACCGGTTTGGCAGTTTTGGACGCTTCAGTGGCGCGCTCTGTCAGTGCCGGGCTGATCATACGCTCCGCTTTCTTCGCCGACTTCTGCTCAGCATGTTGTGTCACATTCTTTTCGTCGGCAGCGCGTTCAGCCGCAGGGGCGGCAACGTTCAGTGGCTGCAGATGGTTCGGATCCTCCCTAGTCCAAATAGTGTGCGGTTCGGGCGTGCGCTCACGCGACCGGGCGTGCTCGGCACGACGCTCCCGTCTGCTCTTCCGGCGTGGTTTTGGAGCCTCAAAGCCGGCCTCGTCCTGCGAGGCTTCTGGCTCACCGCCAAAAGGAAGATGTGATTCCACGGTCATGAAGTTATCCACTGCTCCAAAGGATTTTCTTTTGCAATTACTGAGAGTTTAGTATACAATATCGACCATTGTTTATCAAGCTAACCGGAGGCGGCCAAAAATGTTCGTAATTGCAAAACCTAATGCTCGATTTGCTGCCAACACGGTACGCTAAATCTCATCACAAACTTTTAATAAAAACCTTCACAATTTTAACTATACAAAATAACGGACTTGTGTGTACGAGTGCAGTTTGCTTGAAAACTACGCACTGCAAACGAGCCGTACTTTACGTACGGTAAGTACGGAGCGCAGAATTTCGGACAAAATGTGCTGCATACCAAAACCCCAATTAGCCCTGCAGGAGGCAGGCGCTTATGAATGCTGATACCGCTCGCAAAACCTTTCGTTACTATTGGCGCCATGTGCGTCGTTTTCCGCGTTTCCTGATTCCATCGGTGACTATTTTACCGATCAACACGCTGGTGAATAACTATTTGCCGCCGCTCGTCGTAGCTGTCATATTGAACAAACTTAGCACGCACGCCTACACCCCGCACCACATCTGGGCGGATTTTGGTGGTAGCTTGCTGCTATTCTTGTTCCTGTCGCTTATAGGCGGCACCGTGCTGTGGCGCTTATTTGACATGGTCTATTGGCGACTGGAAGGCAATGTCGACCGATCCATCTACCAGGAAATCTTCAACAGCCTGATCGATCAGACTGCTGACTTCCATGCCAACCAATTTGCCGGATCACTCGTATCCGCCGCCAACAAGCTCGGCGGTGCATATGTGCGCCTGGCCGACACACTGATGTTCTTAGTTTCACCGCTCATCGTCGGATTGATATTCGTGACGATCGTCATGTCCTTCCGCGCGCCACTGTACTCGGTGCTGTTGCTGAGCTTTTCGGTCGTATACATCATCACATCCTTCATCGTCAGTAGTCGCGTACGCCAACGTGGTACCGAAGTTGCGACCGCCGAGAGCAAGCAAACGGGCATACTTGCTGACGCGTTAACGAACGTCATGGCCATCAAAAGCTTTGCACGCGGACAGCAGGAGCGAGAGCGATTCGCCGCCGCCACCGACAATACGTTCCGCAAGCTCATGGGTATGATGTATGCATTCCAGCGCCAGCACCTGTACTTGAGTAGTGTTACCGGCATTTTGTCGGGCTTGGCGCTGGCGGTGGCAGTCGTGAGCGTCGTGTCATTCGGTGCGAACCTGGCCACCGCGTTCCTGATTTTCAGCTACACGAACAGTATCGCTAACCAATTGTTCCAATTCAGCAACAACGCGCTGCGAAACATCAACCGCTCGATCGGTGACGCCAACGACATGATCGACATTCTGGCGCTTACGCCAGAAATTATCGATCCGGAAGATCCGGAAGAGCAACGCATGGATAAAGGTGCTATAGAATTCCGCGACGTCGTGTTTACGCACAACGGTGCTGACGACGCGCTGTTCAATGGGTTGAATATTTCGATAAAGGCCGGAGAAAAAATTGGACTCGTAGGCCATTCGGGTTCGGGTAAGACTACCTTCACCCGCCTGCTGTTGCGCTTTTCTGACATCGATGGCGGCGAAATCGCAATAGATGGCCAAGATATCACCCATGTGACACAGAATGATCTGCATTCCACAATCGCGTACGTACCGCAGGAACCGCTGCTGTTCCACCGCAGCATCCGCGAGAACATCGCGTATGGCAAGCCTGACGCGACCGAAGCCGAAATCGAACAAGCGGCTCGTCAAGCCAATGCACACGATTTTATCGCCGGTCTGCAAGACGGCTACGAGACGCTCGTTGGCGAGCGTGGTGTCAAGCTATCCGGCGGCCAGCGGCAGCGTATCGCCATCGCCCGTGCGATTCTGAAAGACGCACCGATTTTGGTACTAGACGAAGCAACTAGCTCGCTCGACAGCGAAAGCGAAGCACTCATCCAAGATGCGCTTTGGAAGCTCATGGAAGGCCGAACCGCCATCGTGGTTGCCCACCGCTTGAGCACTATCCAGCACATGGACCGCATCGTCGTGTTATCGGACGGCGAAATCGTCGAGCAAGGTTCACACAAACAATTACTGAAGCTTAAATCCGGTACTTACACGAAACTCTGGAAACACCAGTCCGGTGGCTTCATCGAGGAGTAAGCTATGTTCCGTTCATATCCATCCATCCAGGCATTCGTCACTTATGCCGGACGGTTCAAGCGGGCATTTTGGATAACGGCCGCAACATTCGCGGTAGCCGATATCATCATCTCGCTTATCCCGTGGTTCATTGGCAAACTGACGAATAGCCTGACACACCCGCACAATGGCAACATCGTCGTATGGACAGCCGTGTTGGTCATCGCAAGCATTGGCCACGATATGGTGTGGCGTACCGGTGAGTTTCTCTATTTGAAACTGCTACAGACACCCAACTATCGTTTCGACGACGTAATTTTCAGCAACGTCCTGAAGCACGACTATAGCTACTTCGTCGATAACTTTACTGGCAAAGTCAGTAGCTACGCCACGTCGCTCGGACGCGAGTACCGCGAAATGATGGACAACTTCCATTACCAGTACGTCAACCTGATCGTGGCCATGCCGATCATCATTGGCACCATGTTCACCGTAAATATATATACCGGTGTCGTGTTCGCCGTGTCTTTGGTACTGATGTTCCTGGCCGGGCGAAGACTGGCAAGCGACGCGGCCAAGGCCGAGCGCGTGCAGGCTGATAAGCGCTCGAGCATAGACGGCTTCGTGGTCGACGCTATTGCCAACTTTGTCAGCGTCAAAGCATTTGGCAGCGAACGCCGCGAGGCCGCTCGGCTCCACGAAAAACGCCAGGTGTTAATTAACGCCGCCAGGAAGGCGTATTTCAAAAACATCCTGTTCTGGGGTGGCATGAGCCTGTTCGTACGTTGGATCATTTGGCCGAGCACGTTCATATTGAACGTCTACTTGTACACGCACGGGCACATGACGCTTGCACAAATGACGACGTTCTTGGCGGTCATTGTGCTGTTTTCGAACTTCATTTGGGAAGTCATTTGGGACATTTCGCAGCTGAACATCAAGGTTGCAAGCGTCGAGGAAGCGTACCGTTACTTGTTCGGCGAACGGAATATCTTCGCAGAGACAACGGTAGAGAAAAGCATCAAGCTCTCCGAATCGTCGTTTGAGCATGAGCTATCACTCAACCATCTATCGTTCGCATACCCCGACAAGCCGGACGTAACGGTGCTCGAAGACATTAGCTTAGCTATTCGGCGTGGCGAGAAAATCGGCATCGTCGGCCATAGCGGTGGCGGTAAGTCCACATTGCTAAAGTTGCTACTTGGCTACTATCCCATCGAGCCCGGCCAGTTGCTGCTAGATGGCAAAGCGATAGACAATACCACACTGACCAATCTCGTAGCATATGTGCCGCAGGACACGGCGATTTTCCACCGCTCCATCAGCGAAAACATCGCTTATGCCCGGCCTGACGCCAGCCAGGCAGAAATCCAACAGGCCGCCCAACACGCACAAGCCGACGACTTCATTCGTGATTTGCCGCAAGGCTACGACACGCTCGTCGGTGAGCGCGGCGTGAAGTTATCCGGCGGCCAGCGGCAGCGCATCGCCATCGCCCGCGCGATACTAAAGGATGCGCCGCTACTAATGCTCGACGAAGCAACATCGGCACTGGATTCCGAAAGCGAGAAACTCATCCAAAAGGCACTGACCGATCTGCTGAAAAACCGCACTGCATTGGTCATCGCGCACCGCCTAAGCACTATCCAGCACCTAGATCGCGTCGTCGTCGTCGACAAAGGCAAAGTGGTCGAAGTGGGCACGCACGCCGAATTGCTGGGGCAGAACGGTTTTTACGCCAAACTTTGGCAACATCAATCCGGCGGTTTCATAGAAGAGTAGAAAGCGTACAATAGGACAATGCCTGACAAACCAAAACCTTCACCCAAAATCGATCGCCAAACCATCAAGACGTTCTGGCAAGCCAGCCTGCGTTACCGCCCACTACTGTTCGGTGCTGCATTGTTCCCCGTGAGCGTGCTATGTATCGGCACGCTCATGCCCTTATACGTCGGTCGTATTCTGGCCACACTTGGGCGTACCGGCGGCCACCCCATGCACTATTTCCCCTACTTTGTCGGGGTAGCTATAATCGGCGCGCTGTGCAATCGATTCGGTTTCAACTTTCTGCTGACGCATCAAGCGAAAGTTATGCGCGATTTGCAAACGCAGGCTCTTGAAGCGTTACTCCGACGCAGTGTGGGATTTCACAATAACAATGTCGGCGGCAAACTCGTATCGGATGCTATCGACTATCCGGCCGCCTTCGCGCTATTCGCCAACACATGCTTCACGAGTATCTTGCCGCTTGCCATTACTTTGATTGCCGGCTCAACGGTCATCTTTTGGCACTCCTGGGCACTTGGGTTAGTCGTTATTGCTATGGCCGTCTTTGCGGTCGGTTCGGGTTTTTTGGAAAGCAGGCGCCGCGCGGGTTTACGAAAGTACCGCCTTGTCGCGACGAAAGCCGTGACCAGTCACCTGGCAGACACCATACTCAACGTCCAAACCGTCAAGACATTCGCACACGAAGAACGTGAACTCACGTACAGCGATTCATTAAGTGAGCATTTGATGACTATGCGGATAAGCGACTGGGGTCTGAGTGGAAAGCGCGGCAGCGAGCGAATCGCGGTACTCATGGTGCTCCAAGCGGTATTCATATTAGTAGTAGTGCACATCGTGCAGCAAAACCCCGCGCTACTTGGGATCGGCATCTTCGCATTTTCCTACACGATTACGCTGAATAACCGTTTGTTCGACGTCAACAACATGATCCGTAGCGTCGAAGATGCTCTCCTGCAAGCGTCGCCGATGACCGAAGTAATGTTGCAAACAACAGAGATACAAGACAAGCTAGGCGCGTCTGACATAAAGGTAAACGAAGGTGCAATAAGCCTTGATAGTGTCACATTCCACTACCAGGACAGCTCGAAAGAAAAGCATGTGTTCCACGATCTACAGCTTGATATCAAACCCGGTGAGAAAGTCGGTTTGGTGGGCCCGAGCGGCGGCGGCAAATCGACGCTTACACGTCTGTTGCTCAGATTCGAAGACATCGACAGCGGCATGATCAGCATAGACGGACAAAGTATCGCAGATGTTACACAGGCAAGTCTCCGCAAAATCATTTCCTACGTGCCGCAGGAGCCGCTCCTATTCCATCGCCCCATTTCCGAAAACATCGCCTACGGCGCACAAAATGCGACCCAAGATAAAATAGAACAGGCGGCAAAAGATGCCTACGCCGACGACTTCATAAAGGAGTTGCCGAAAGGCTACGGCACGCTGGTAGGTGAACGCGGCGTCAAGCTATCCGGCGGTCAACGGCAGCGCATAGCCATAGCTCGCGCTATATTGAAAGATGCACCGATCTTAATTCTGGATGAGGCAACCTCGGCGCTCGATAGCGAGAGCGAGAAGCTTATTCAGAGCGCATTATGGGAACTTATGCGAGACAAAACTGCGCTCGTCATCGCGCACCGTTTGAGCACTATACAGCGCATAGACCGGATTGTCGTGCTAGACAAAGGTAAGATTATCGAACAAGGCACTCATAAGGAACTCCTCGGTCACAAAGGTCTATACGCCAAACTTTGGCAGCACCAGTCCGGCGGCTTTATTGAGGAATAACAATGGATAGATTGCAACGATTTCTAGACGAAGACGGCCGGCTCGATCAATGGCCAGCAAAACGTACCATGCAGCTAGAAGCACTCGAATATCTGGCATCCAGGTTCGAGCCAGGCAAGAGCTATACCGAACGTGAGGTCAACGATATCCTGAATCATTGGCACACGTTTGGTGACTGGGCGCTCTTGCGCCGTGCGCTCGTAGACAACGAATTTCTACGACGAAAACGCGACGGCAGTGATTACCGTCGCGCTTAAGCTACAGCTGTCGACGTAGCTATTTCTTTTCGGGTTCGCGCCCCTGAGACTTGTCCTCTTTTTCCTCTTTGCCACCTGGGCGGAGTTCATCTTTTTGGGTGCCTTCTTCGGCGTTACTTTCGTGCTCGGCTTCGACGTTTGCTGCATCTTCTTCGTCGGCAGTGCCACCGGCCGCGTCGTTCGCAGCCTGCAGCGCGCTCGGCTCGTAAACGGTCGCGACGGCATGTTCGGCAGGCGTTTCTACCTCGACATCCGCCGGTATGATTAGGTCTGCAACCGTTACGTGGTCACCGACTGCAACAAGTTTCTCGCCGTCGTATTCTACTACGTCCGGCAAATCTTTCGGCAATGCCTTGACCTGCACGTTTTCCAAATTTGTCAGCACGATCAAGCCAGCGCGTTCTGCTGGCGAAACCTCATTACCCTCTGCGTAGCGTGGGTGAATCGGAATTTCGGCCTCGACTTTTTCGTTAGCCTTGATAGCGTTGAATACGATGTGTGTCAGCGCGTTATACTTCGGGTCGCGCGTTACAGATTTGATAAGCGCGGTGTATTTCTTGCCGTTCGCGGTGATCTGCACCGGATGGTGCCGACCGGCCTGCATGTATGCGTGATATGCCGCCTGGTAGTCAACCTGTACGTTTACTGAATCTTTGCCGTGATCATGGATGACCGCGGGCACCAATCCTGCCTTGCGCAAACGTTTAACTTTCTTCCCTGTTACTTCTCGCGAATCAAGCGCGAGCGATACTGCATCCATTGTCCCCTCCTTCTCGGTTACACCCATTATAACAAATTTCGATGGACGAACATGCAGACTCGATGGTAGTCTAAGATAACATGTTAGACCCTACGCATCTTATCCAAAGCGGTGGCTTAGTGTTGATTGGCTTGCTAATCTTCGGTGAGTCGGGTATGTTCATCGGTTTCTTCTTCCCGGGCGACACACTGCTCATTAGTGCGGGCGTGTTCGCCGCAGCTGGTAAACTGTCGTTAGCGTCCGTTATGCTCGTAGCCAGCCTGGCCGCCATCGTCGGTGACAACACCGGCTACACCATAGGCAAAGTGATGGGCCCACGTTTGTTTCGCAAAAAGGACGGGCTATTGTTCCGTCACGAATACGTCGAACGCGCCGAGCACTTTTTCGAACGCTTCGGCAGCAAAGCGATGATGTTCGCGCATTTCGTGCCGGTAGTACGTACGTTCGCGCCGATCCTGGCTGGTGTCGGCAAGATGAACCATCCTAAGTTCTTTATCTTCGACGCCATCGGCGACACCGCCTGGGCCATCGGCATGACGCTCGTCGGCTACTTTATCGGAAACAGAATCCCGAACATTGACCACTACATCCTGCTGCTGGTCGTTGCGGCCATGATCTTCACGTTCAGCCCTATGCTCTACCATCTGGCAACTGACAAAAAGTTCCACGCCAAACTCCGCGCCCGCTTACGCAAACGCCCAGTAGCCCCGGAAGACGAATAGACTAGACAGCCGCCCCCGCTAGGCCCAGTTGCCTTACAAGCCTGTCGACATCCTGAACGATTTCTTGGTAAACATCTTCCATATATTTCCACCTTTCCGCGACTGAAGACGGAATACGCCCCGGCTCGCCGATATCCGTTATGTCCCATACTAAGGTATACTTTGGCAGCTTACCAAGCTGCATGCACTCGTCGTACGCCCTTCGATTCATGCACACCACCACATCGCCTATGATCGGTTGGCTCTTCTGAAGCTGGTCTGCGTAGTGGTCTTTGGCAAATTGTTCTATGCCATGCCTTCGAAGCAGCGTACGAGTTCTTTGAAAGTTAACTTTATTAGCTGTTTTGTACTCATTGGCGACCGTCCCACTCGACATTACTTCCAAATCCGATATACCAAGCGACCTCAGATACGCTTCGGCGATCAAACTCCTCAGAGCATTTCCTCGACATATAAAATGCACCGTCATATGAAGGAGCATAGCATAACGAGTATTTGAGAACCTAGCCACACTCTATAGCATGTGCTTCAGGAATTGGCCGGTATAGGATTCTTTAACCTTCGAAACTTGTTCGGGTGTACCTTCGGCGATAACACGGCCGCCACCGGCGCCGCCTTCGGGGCCCATGTCGATGAGCCAGTCGGCGTTTTTGATAACATCAAGGTTGTGCTCGATAACGATCATGCTGTTACCGGCATCAACTAATGCGTGAAGCATGCTGAGCAACTTGTCCACATCCGCCATGTGCAAACCAGTAGTCGGTTCGTCCAAGATATACAGTGTGCGGCCAGTGGCGCGACGAGAAAGTTCGGTCGATAATTTGATACGCTGCGCTTCGCCACCGCTCAATGTCGTGGCCGGTTGGCCAAGGCCGATATAGCCGAGCCCGACATCGACGAGCGTTTGCAATTTGCGCGCGATTGACGGCTGGTTTTCGAAAAATTCCAGCGCGGTTTCGCAAGTCATATCCAACACGTCGCTGATTGTCTTGCCTTTGTAGTGGATTTCGAGCGCTTCACGGTTGTAGCGCTTACCATGGCAGACTTCGCACGGCACGTACACATCTGGCAAAAAGTGCATTTCAATTTTGATTATGCCATCACCTGCACAGTTTTCGCAGCGGCCACCCTTAACGTTGAAACTGAACCGCCCAGGCGAGTAGCCGCGTAATTTCGCTTCCGGTGTTTGCGCAAAAAGTTCACGAATCGGCGTAAATAAGCCCGTATAGGTTGCCGGATTCGAGCGCGGCGTGCGGCCGATCGGTGACTGGTCGATGATGATCGCTTTGTCGAGCTGTTTGATGCCTTCAATGTCGTCGTGCTTACCTGGGACGGTGTTTGCACGATGCAAGCGGGCCAGTAACTCTTTCGACAAGATATCGTTGATCAAACTGGACTTACCCGACCCAGATACACCACTCACGACCACCAGCTTGCCGAGCGGAATCGACACGTCGATATTCTGCAAGTTGTTCTCGCGTGCACCCTTTATAACGAGCTCTTTGCCGTTACCGGCACGGCGTTTTTTCGGCACCGCGATTTCCTTTGCACCGTTTAAATACTGCGCTGTAATACTATCCTTAACTTTTCCAACTTCAGTTGGCGAGCCTGCCGCCACTACATGGCCGCCGTGTACGCCAGCCCCCGGACCAATGTCAAGCAGATGGTCGGCGGTACGGATCGTCTCTTCGTCGTGTTCGACGACGATGACCGTGTTGCCGAGGTCACGCAAGTGCTTCAGTGTTTTGATGAGCCGATCATTGTCACGTTGGTGCAAACCGATGCTTGGCTCGTCCAGAACATACAAAACACCTTGCAAACCGGAACCGATTTGCGTAGCAAGGCGGATGCGCTGTGCCTCACCGCCCGAGAGTGTGTTGGCGCTGCGTAGCAAGTTCAGGTAGTTCAATCCGACTTCCTGCAAAAAGTTTAGCCGTGCTTTGATTTCTTTGAAAATCTGCTTGGCGATGTGCATCTCCTGATCGCTCAGATGCAGCTCGTCGAACCATCCAAGCGCGTCATCGATGGACATCTGGCAGACGTCCATGATGGATTTACCATGCACGGTCACGGCTAAAACTTCCGGCTTGAGACGCAAGCCGTGGCATTTGTAGCACGGTTTTTCCTGCATGAAGCGTTCGATGTCGCGGCGGATAAAATCGCTGTCGGTTTCTTTGTGTCGACGCTCGAGGTTCGGCACCACGCCTTCGTAGGTCGTTTCAAACGCCCTGCCGCCGCCGAGACTCACGCGGTATTTTTCGTTATCCGTACCATACATGATCCGTTCGATGTTGTCTTTGCTGATCTCACTTGTCGGCACATGCAAGCTAAAACCATAGCGGTCACCAACCGCTTGCAACTTTTTCATGTACCATGCGTCGACATTCACGCGATTGAACGGGCGGATGGCGCCTTCGGCAATCGTCAGCCGGCCGTTCGGGATGACTAATTCAGGGTCGACTTCCAATCGTGAACCCAAACCGGTACAAACCGGGCAAGCACCGTGCGGGCTATTGAAGCTGAATGTGCGTGGTTCAAGCTCGGGGATTACCACATCAGGGTGGTCCGGACATGCATATTGCAAACTATAATCGAACTCTTCGTTCGTATCCGCGTTCACCACGCGCATTTTGCCTTCGGCAACATCAAGCGCCTGTTCGACACTTTGTGCCAGGCGCGAGCGGCTGTCTTCGTTATTAACCAACCGATCGGCAACGATTTCGATCGTATGCTTGTAATTTTTATCAAGCGTCGGGAATTCATCAAGCGCATACACCACGCCATCCACGCGCGCACGTGCGAAACCGGCGCGCGTGTATTGTTCTGGGATATGCTCGAAAGCGCCTTTTTTGTCGATGACGACCGGCGCGAGAATCATCAGTTTCGCGTCTTTTGGCAATGCGGCGACTTGGTCGATGATCGCATTCGTCGTCTGGCGCGTGACCGGCTTGCCGCAAACCGGGCAATGCGGCACACCGATGCGTGCAAACAGTAGGCGTAAGTAATCATAAATTTCCGTAACGGTCGCAACCGTCGAACGCGGATTGCGAGAAGTAGATTTCTGGTCGATAGAAATCGCCGGCGATAAGCCATCGATTTGGTCGACATCCGGCTTTTCCATGATACCCAAGAACTGCCTGGCATAACTACTCAAAGATTCAACGTAACGCCGCTGGCCTTCAGCGTAAATCGTATCAAAAGCAAGCGAAGATTTGCCAGAACCCGAGAGCCCGGTTATCACTACAAGCTTGTCACGCGGAATCTCGACATCAATGTTTTTGAGGTTGTGCTCCCGCGCACCCTTTACCACGATAAAACCACTCATACAGTTGAGTTATTATACAGAAAAATTTGTCTATTTTCTAGACCGCGCACAGCTACGAAGCCGCAGCCATAGCGTACATTTCGGCCAGTTCCTCATCGCCTATGAAATCCATTTCCGAAGCCGGGTACAGGACTGTGCTTTCGCTGAGCGGGACGCTGTAACTCGATCCGACAACCAGGTGACCAAGTGTCAGCGAGCCAATATGATGCCGGGCGAATACATCCGTGAACGTGCTCGCCACCATGTCCCGCTGATCGGTGCTCAAGTTCATGCCATCCCGGCGATGCCCATACATAGCGACCGAAACGTGATCAGGATAGCCCACCTCCACTTCACTCGCACGTACACCGTCAAGGACGCTGCAGATAGCCTCTGCCTGAAAATGGATCGCAGCAACCGCAATATCACGTTCATCGAACACGGCCATGAGCTTCCGATGTTCTCCCCTTGCCGACCACTCAAAACCAGTGATAGGCACCGTTATCGCTTCGCCTCCGACAGCAACGGGACTTTCCTGAAGCGCGGCAACCATACGCGGCAACTCAAACCCACGACCAAGCATATTACCGATATCCCCCCGCACCTGCTGGCGATGAGCGAAAGTTGCGCCGAAATCATCTCGAATACGAAGATCGGCGGTCGCACCATTGCGGACGACATCCAGAAGTTCCGCAGCTTCTTTGGCTGCGATACCGACTGTGGCTTCGATGTCAGTCATGAGCGGCAGATAAAGCCCGAACGCCGTCTCTCTGGCCCGGCGAACTGCCGAACCGCGCGTCTCTTGGTTTGCCGGCAGCCTACTTCGTGTTCGATAATTTGTGTGGTGCGCCATTTATCCTCCTATCTACTTGGCATTCATGCGATTACGAAATCTTCCTGGGCATTCATTTCATCCGGTAGCCCAAGCCCCCATTCTTCGGCGATAAATGGCTCGTCGTAGCCCTTCCCCACAATCACGGTGTCGAGTGTGACGGCCTCCATGCCGGCTACACCAAGTTGTCTGCCGACGATACGGAGGATCTCTTGTCGTTGGTACTCGCTCAGGTCGTTCCGACCGCCCCAGTCCACCTCGTATTTACACAGTGCGACGTGTTCTGGCTGACGTATGGGTACACGGCTAAAGCCTGCACTACGCAATATACGTGTAATCGTCCTGCGTTCGGCATTCATTTCAGCCGCAGCAGCACAGTCGTTCGCGAAACTAGCCGCCAACACAGTGTCTTCGTAACCACACCACCTTAGGTGACTGATAGGCGCCGAAAGCTGCGTGCCATCTGCCGCAAATTCGCCCATACATTTCAAAAGATACCCAAAATCCACACCTTCCCGATGCCGATGAAGCATCCGCCCTTTCTCGATATATGTGGTACCATGCGCAGGTCTTACGCTAAATTGTCCGGTGTGTTCACTTTTCCCTCTACGGTACAAAAAAGCCCGGGCTTGTGCCTGGGCTTCAAGTAACGCAAATTGCGCGTCGTCCTGCCATTCAATAGCGGCGGGACGATAGACGCCAAAAGGCGGCGCCATTGGCGGAAGATCAAGATGCTGGGAGGAAGCGAGGGTACGTGCACCGGCATGCGCATGTCTCGCCCTGCTCATACCTGGTTGTTATCCTCACACTTTTTCATTTCTTACTGTTAAATATATTACAGCTTATGGTTACCGTGCAACGAGTTATACAAAAGCACAACAATGAGTCACTGTTGTATTTTTTGCATCTGCATGCGGTATACTAGGATTGATGGGGCGACTCACACAAATCTGGCAAAAGGTGCCTAAGACAGTACGAAAGCCGCTTGTCTTTGCGGTAGGTATTGCGATTGTTGTAGCCGGTATCGCGATGCTAGCACTGCCTGGACCAGGTTGGGCAGCCATATTCTTAGGGTTCGCTGTACTCGCTACCGAATTTGCGTTTGCAGAAAAAGTTCGTGACTGGCTAGTCACTCAGCTGAGAAAACTCATTGCGGAGATGAAGCAGCTCATTCGTAAATAAGAGAAATGTAAACCATAAGCAATATAAAATATAGTTGCCTTTCTTTCAAACTTGTGTAAATATTAAAAACACCAAGTTAACGTTTTGAGGGAATGGCATATGGCCTTGGAAGGACTCGTGGTACTGGGCATTATCCCGGGCACAAACATACAGGTTGGTTTTTTGGGCTGGGCGACTCTGTTCGTGACAACAGCCACTGTATTGTATGTTGTCAAGCATGAACGCCGCACCCAGGACCTTCGCTTTCTCCTTATCCGGCTGAGCATGACGCTCGCTATACGTCGGCTTCAGCGGGCATAATACTCTCTCCGTACAATTTTAACTCTTCGAGCAAGTATTGCTGGTTTTGCGTGATGCCTGATGAAGTCGCGAGCGCTTGCAGACGACCAAAATATTTGGCTAGGCGACTTTGTTGCCCCCCGCCAAGCAGACGTTGCACGCAGAACTGTTCCCACGCTGCGCGCTCCTCACCGGTGAGTGCGTTCGGGTAATTGCGGGCCTTATACAACGGTAGCAGCGCCTTCAGCCGTTCGTCGTGGAAACCCGGAGCAAAACTGCCAAGTTCATCAGGATTGGCAACACGTGCGGCGCGCATCGTGTTCTTGTCGACATCGCTAATAAAGCCATCATACAGCTGGCCGTCTACGTTTTGTTCATGTGCTATTAGTTCAGCCTGCTGCTTTTTATCGAGTAGGCTCAACGCTTCGAGCAACTTCTGCGGGAAATCTCTGAGGCTGGCAAGTTTCTGGTGATTCGCCTCGATATTTTTCAGGTCAATCTTGATTCGTTTCTGGCTTGCCTCATCCAGCACGCCCATTGGCGCCACCGCCGGGCACCGATTGTACTGCAGCGTTTTCACCGGCAGTCGGGGCGGAGCGTTTTCGTCCCGCGTAAACATCCAGCGTTCAGCAAGTTGCTTGGGTGTAAGTTCAGCGAATTCGGTCGGATCGTGCCGCAAGTCGTACACGAGCGCGCCTTGCTTTTTCGGATGGTTGGCCAAGTATACGACCGCTGTAGTCTTTTCGAACTCGCCCGGATATTTGCCAGAGCAATACACGAACGGTTCTTTGTCACCAACAAGTGCTGCAACCTTCCGCTTGTCACGCATATCAAGCAAAAACTGGAACAGCTTCGGCTGTTTCGTCTGGATGAGTTTCGCCACAGCGATGGTCGCGTGCACATCGCTCAATGCATCATGAGCATTCACATGGTCGAGTTTATTCACAGCCGTCATAAGTTCCAGACGGTTGCTCGGTCTGCCATCGGGCGAAAACGGCCACTTGATGCCATCCGGCCGGAGCGCGCGCGTCATGCGCACCACGTCAAGCAGGTCCCAACGACTTCGCTCGTCTTTCCACTGCCATTCGTACGCATCATAAAAATTCCGGTAATGTAGATAGCGCATGAACTCGTCGTCAAACCGTACTGTGTTGTAACCGACGAAAATAGTGCCAGGCGTGGCAACTTGCTCCGTGAATTGTTTCAGAAATTCCGCTTCTGTTACCCCGTCAGCGATAGTTGACTGCGGCGTGATACCCGTCACCATGATCGCATCTGGGTCGGGCAGCGTATCCGGTGTGAGCCTTATCAATATATTCACTGGGTCACTGACCGGCTGCAAGTCCATGTCTGTCCGCTGCCCCGCAAATTGCATGATCCGCGCCTCCCGCGGATTAAACCCACTCGTCTCAAGATCATAAAAGAGAAAACTGGCAGCCATAGCTACCAGTGTACCACTAGCCTGAACAAACTATCTAAATGACTTCAACCCTTCGGTCAGCGTAGTGAGCGAGGAGAGAATAACGGTTCTAAGGTCAGTGCCTATAGACGCTCTCTGCTTATATTTAAACTATATAAATATCAATAGTCAAACTGCTCGTACTTACCGACTCTAACTTGTTGACCAGCTTCGATGCCCTGGCGAGAAAGTTCATGCATAACGCCCATTTTCTGCATAATGTCGCGGAGCCGCCGGACTGCTTGCTCATTCGAGAAGTCAGTGCGGGCGGCAAACTTTTCAATACGTTTACCGGTAACGAGGAAATAGCCCTTTTCCTTAGTGACTTGCCAGGCCAGATCGTCGTTCGCAAGCGTCAACACCGGCACACCCTCGGTCTCGGCCGCTTCCGTTTCGACCTGCCGCTGTTGCTCGACTGTTTTCTTCACGGCAAAAAGCAGCTCCTTGATGCCTTGGCCAGCTTGGGCAGAAATGGCAAATAGCGACGTGCCTTTGGGTATAGCCTTACGCAAACTGAATAGTCGGTCGTCAATCATCTCTTGGTCAAGCCCTTCGACTTTATTTAGTACCACAAGTTGCGGGCGATCAGAAAGGTCGACTTTGTATGACTGCAACTCCTTCTGAATAGTTTTGTACGCAGCGACCAGATCTTCGCTATATATATCAATGAGATGTACGAGCACCTTTGTGCGCTCGATATGGCGCAAGAATTCATGCCCAAGTCCTTTGCCTGCAGCCGCACCTTCGATGAGACCAGGGATGTCCGCGAACAGCAAGCTCGTGTGTTTGTCTATGTCGACGACACCGAGATTCGGCGTAATGGTCGTGAACGGATAGTCGGCTATTTCAGGGCGCGCGTTACTGATATGGCCGAGTAACGTAGACTTGCCAGCGTTGGGCAAACCGACCAGGCCAACGTCAGCGATCATTTTCAGCTCAAGCATAACTTCCAGGTCATCGCCTTGTTCACCCTTTTCTGCGAATTTCGGGGCTTGGCGTGTGGAGGAAACAAAGTGTGCATTACCGAAGCCACCGGAACCTCCCTTGGCCACCACAGCCCGCTGACCATCACTGGCCAGGTCGGCCAGAATCGTGCCATTCCCGTCTGAAATCACCGTGCCAACCGGGACGTTCACCACTAAATCTTCGGCACTCCTGCCGTGTTTACGGCGCTTCATGCCGGTCTGGCCGTCTTTTGCTTTCAGTTCTTTCTGATAGCGAAACACTGCTAACGTGTTCTCGTTCCGGCTGGCTTCGAAAACCACGCTGCCGCCATTGCCTCCGTCGCCGCCATCAGGGCCACCGTGATCGACAAACTTCTCGCGTCGAAAAGAAGTCGCACCGTCGCCGCCATCGCCTGCAACCACCCGCACCGAAACCTTATCAATAAAATTCATTATCTAAATTATAACAGGAGTCACTACAGTTCGAGAGTTCCGTTCGTAATACACCCTTAGTGGGTAATGTAGTTCGGGTATGTCGACGCTGGCATCCAACCGCTGTAACCAACGCGCCCATAACCGGCAATACCGTTCATATCACGGAATTTAATCATCGTACCATTGGCAGAGACAGCGTCGACAATAGCGACGTGTCCCTCACCGCCAGCCGCGTACGGCGTCTGCGCGATCGCGCCGACAGTAGGCGTAGAGCTGACCGTCCAACCGCTAATACCTGCATAGTACGCCCACGAGCTGGCGTTACCCCAGTTGCTTGGCACGGCGATCTGGCTTGCGACATACCAGGTACAAAAGCCGTAATCGTAGCCATTGTAGCCGTACACCGGACCGCTTCCCCATGGGAAACCGGCGACAGAATAGCTACTAGTAGTACTCGCAGAACTGCTGGTGGCCAGCTGGCCATGGGGGATAATGATACGTTCGCCAACCTTTAAACCAGTCAGCTCGGCATCGTTGAAAGCAATGAGCTGCTGCTTGTTCGCACTATACTTTTCTGCAAGGCTGGCTGGCGTATCGCCCTGCTTTACCACGTACACGATGCCGTTCATCGGTGGTATATATAGTTTCTGACCCGGATTTATCGTGCTGCTTTCTAAATCGTTCGACCAGCGGATGCTGTCGGACGTGACGTTGAACTTCGACGCGATACTCCCGACGGTGTCACCAGATTTGGCAATATAAATCAGAATATCCTTGTTCGACTTGAACGCACTCGCCACGATTTGCGGTTTAGCTATAACACTGTCGTTCGATGTCTGCGTGATAGCAAGTTCCGCATTAACTGAATCCGCCTGGTTGGTTACCGCAGTCGCCTCGGGCAAATCCGTAGCACGTGCGATGTTGACCGCGATATCTGCAGACGAGAGTTGGTCGAGCGGGTCGGTCGCAGCATTATTAGTAGATGTAGCTGCAAGCGATGCCGAATGATTGACCGATGCGCTTGACTGAGAGCGCACTACAAAGACAGTGACTCCGGCTAGCAGCAAAACATTGACTGAAAGCAGCCCGTAGCGCACAGCACGCTGGCGAGCCGTTTTGTACCGAAGCCGTTTTCGAAACCGCGAGTAAGCTCGAGCCGGCCGCTCAAGCGTTTCAAGCGCAGCAACTGATTGGTGTGATGAGTGACTAATAAAAAAGCTCCTGTTGGACCACAAAGGCCCTAGCCTTTTAATTTGTAAACTTTTGGAAATTAGCTAAGTTTAGAATTCTGCGTTCGAATAACGGTCCGCTGGCGGTAGACTCCCGGTGGAGCCATAGGCCGCACCCCGTTATTAGTTAGAATTATAACAAAGCGCAACTGCTTTTCAAACCACACCACCAGCTTGAAGGAACCACGCAATGTCGTCCTATGTAGTCCCCACAAGTTACTTAGTGCCTGCGCACAATTTGTGGCAATACTGCTGTGTGTACGCTTGGTGCTGAGCAAGAGTCTTCGAAAAGTACGTATTGCCGTTATCGCCGGTCACGAAATAGAGCCATTGCGTGTTGGCCGGATGTGCCACGGCGTTCAACGAACTATCGCTCACATTGCTAATCGGGCCTGGGGGCAAGCCTTTATGCAGAAGCGTATTGTATGGCGAATCGTAGGTGGTGCTTGGTTTCTTGCCGGCGATAATGGCTCCGTAAAACGCCGTCACGTCGCTACCCAACGGCATATCGGAGTGCAAGCGCGTCAGGAATACCTGCGCTGCCTGGGCTCGATCGCTGTCCTTCGACACTTCTTGCTCAACGATCGATGCAAGCGTAACGCCCTGATAGACGCTCAGCCCTTCCCGAGCGAATGAAGCGCGGATACTCGGCGTCAGATGTTGAGCCATTTCGCTCAACGATTCTTGAACGATAATCTGCGGGTTGGTATTCTCGTTCTTCTGGAACGAGTCAGGGTACAAAAATCCTTCGAGACCCGCACCGTTCGGGTTATCAACCAAAGCCGGACTTCCTACATAGTTGCTCGCATCAAGCGCAGCATCTACGTCAGCCGCTTTGAACCCAGCCTTCATAAACGTAGCACGAACTTGGTCAAGCCGCTGCCCAGGTATGATGGTCACGAGATTCGCAGCGATCTTGCCGCTCACGAAAAGATCCACGATGTTCGGGAGACTCATGTTCGGCCGAAGTGCATACGTACCGGCTTGTAGCTCGGAACGTACGTTTTTACTGCTGACATACCACTCGAACACGGTGCTACTTCTAATAAGCCCTGCCGATTGTAGTGAATTTGCGATGCTGGTCGACGATTCGCCGCTCTTTATGGTGAATAGGGTAACGTTTTCGCTACTACTTACCGGCTGCAGATTGTCGCTATATACGTGCCGGACGATTACGGCGGCGGTCGTGATAAGCACGAGCACCACTATCGCGGCAATGAACACACGGCGAAGTCGCTGGGAGCGAGGGCTAGGATCGGCTCTGTAATTCTTCATGCTTGTTTCCTTGGATGCTCGTTCAGGTAATCTTCCAGGATATATGTGGCTGCGAGCGCGTCCACGTCTGATTTATTATACCCTGTCTTCTGTTTCCGCCCAGCCAACTCTGCCTCGGCCTTGACACTCGTAAGCGCTTCGTCCTGCAATGCGATCGGGACTTGTATGTGCTGCTCCAAATCAGCAACGAACGCTTCTACTACCTGTGTTTGTGCCGTCGTTTGGCCGTCCAGGCCGCGCGGCAAGCCTACGATCACAGTAGATACATTATGCTCACGCACGAACGTCGCTATCTCAGCAAATACGGTTTCCGAGTTCTCTAGCGTACTGAACGGGTGTGCGAACCGTACTTCGTCGTCCGCCAGTGCCACGCCGATGCGCTTGGCCCCCACGTCGAGTGCCAGTAGAGATTTCGTTTGTGTCTGAACCATCTAGGTAGCTATTTTTTAAATGTAATCGTTATTTTGCTCGTGTTGCTTGGCGCGCTGCCGACCCAGAACGGACTGTAGTGTACCTGTACGTTGGTAACGCCTGGCAATGCCTTGATGAGACTCTTCGCGTCACCACTCTTCTTGCCTGCAATTTCTTTCTTGAGACTGGCGACGTCGATGTGCGGGCCAATCGTAGCAGTCGTTTGGAGCGATATATCTAGCGTGCTACCGGAACCTGGGTTCGGAACGTTGAACGAATTCTGGTTCAACCCATCATCTTGGATACTCTGCTTGTTTGTGTCTATCTGCTGGTCGATCTGGCTGTCAAGCAGGCTCTGCAGGTCGGACTTTTTAGCTCCATACATGGTGTATGTAATATTCTGTGTCACGGTTACGTTATCTGCCTGTGTGCCCGCTGCAACACTTGAAGAAACATCCGGCTTGGAAGCGTGGAACGTTGCATCAATAGGGTATAAGCCATCACTTTGCAACTTTTGCTCAAGCTGTTGTTTGATTGAGTCTGTATTCTGATTACTACTTAACTGCGACTTCGCGCTGTTGATGTCTGATTGCTGTACCACCGTCACGATATTGTCCGTACCACCACTAGTTGAACCGGTTGCAGTCGCACCGGAGCTGTCAGCCACAGTAAAACTAGCATTATCTACGTTATAACTCGCCCCACCTTGTTGAGCAGCTATAGATGTGGATCCGCTAGCACTACCCTGCGGATACTGAACGCAGCCCGAGGGGAAATACGAAACAGTAACGCTACTTTGAGTAATAAACGTTAAGCCATTGGTACTTAAACCCGTACCGGCAGGAATAGTTACATCGGGACCACTAAAAGAAGAACATGGCACCGAGATAGTTACCGTCCCGGTAGCCTTGTTGCCTAGATTCTTTTTGCCTGTGGCCACAACTTGTTTATTAGAAGAGTCCTGTTGCTGCTGGATTTGGGCGGGTACAACATCTTTACTCATATCGAGCGCGGGGGCGTTCGTGTCGAGCGTCGGGCTCAAGCTGACGTTCACGCTACTTGTCTGCGTGTGAATCGTGATAGCCGCTTTCGGCAGCACCTTGAAGGCAAAGACCCATAGCGCGATCAGTAGAATAAGTGCGACGACTCCAAGTGCAGCTAGCGTACGAAAACGGTTGAAGTTCGGAACTTTGAGCTTCCTGTTCTTCTTGCCCTTCGCCGCTTTGCCGCTGCCACCTACAGCTGCCAGTGCCGCAACGTTAGCTTCTTTGCCATTGTCACCTGCAGGCAGGTCAGAGTTATCAAGTTCGAGCGTTTCGTCGTCAGCTAGCTTCGCCACCGACGGAGCACTTGCACCCGCCAACGCGCCGACCGGCGTTGCAGCTTCTTTGTCAGTGTCGAAATCTTCCGACGAAAGCGGTATCGGCTTCTCGTCGATGTCATCAGCGCCATCGCTGAATGTAGGACCCGCCTCGGGGATCTCAGGCTTACTCTGCAGCGTCGCAGCGACGTATAGCCCTACCGTCCCGGCCAACGGCATCAGCCCGGTTTCTGACGTAATGAGTACTATGTGCTTCTTGGCGGCCTCGGACCGCTTCTTTAAAAGCTTCATGTTGACGATGCTCTGGAACACCGTAGCGCGCTTTGGCAACACCAGTGCGACGACCTTCGCATGCGAACTCGTGACTTTATCAATTATCCCTGTTATTTCGTCATCGACGTCGACATAAATGACGTCCTTGTTGCTATTCGGACTGCTCATACTCTTAACATTCTATCAAGTTTTTCTCTGATGCCGGCGCCACTGCTCGGACCTGCAAAATGCAATGTATCCAGGCCGACACGCAACAAGCCCATCGCCGTGATAAACGTGTGATCAGCCACGTCGCCAGTCGTGTCTTTGATGCCAACGACCTGTTCTGGACGGATGTGCTTGATAACCGGCTTGCGCGTAAACGGCAGGTCTTTGTACCAGTCGCTTTCTTCCAAACTGTCCATAAGCATATCGAGGCTAGAGCCACCACCACACAAGTACAGGCGGTACGGCAAGTGGTCGAGCTTTTCAAATTCGCCGAGCGCCAGTTCCACGCCGCTCGTCCAGACATCCAGCGTTTTATGCAAAGATTTTTCGACTACGGCACGTCGCTTCGCATCCAGCTGGTCGCTTGCAAGTGCTAGCTTCAGCTTTTCGGCCTGCTCGAACGATACACCTAAGTCGCGCTCGACCGAGCGCGTGTAGGCACGGCCGCCGATACCGAACATTTTAGTACCCTGCACACCGCCATCGTTGATAACCGCGATGTCGGTCGTGCCACCTCCGACGTCCATCAAAATCGCGCTAAGTGTGGCGTTCGGGTCGTCGCCGACAACTGAGCGTGCCACTGCGAACGGTTCAGCGGCAACTGCTAATAAATCGAGATCTAACTGTTGCGCCGTGCGCTCCAATGCGCCGATGTGAATCATGGGAGCGAACGCGGTATATAGCTGCACGACGACGTTCTTGCCCTGGAAACCGATCGGGTTCGCCACCGGGTAACCATCTATTTCGATATTGACCAGCGCACTGTTCACCAGCCGCACATCGACTTCTTTACCGCCAAGTTCGACTGCCAACTGCTGCTTGGCCTTAGCTTCAGCCCGTTGTTGCACCAACTTGATAATGCGTTCCATTTCACTGACATCGAGCGGCTTGTCGCCGATTTTGCGTGCGACACGGACGGTCGTTGTAGTACCCTTCACCAGTTCACCGGCGATACCGATAATGGCCGTACGCACACTAACGCCTGCCTGTTCCTCCGCTTGCGCTAGCGCCTGGTCGCAGTTTTCTACCACACTGGAAATATCAGAAATAGCGCCTGACTGCATGTCGGTCAGTGCCTGATGTTTGCGGCCGACACCGACAATTTCGATATCACTCTGATCAGGCGAAATCTTACCGATCAACGCCTTGACGAATTCCGTACCGACATCGAGCGCCACGATATATTGCGTGTCACCCTGTGGTTGCTGTTTGGCGTTTGCTTTGGCTTGGGCCGCCGCTTCCTTGGCTGCAACTGTTGCTTTGTCGAGAGCTGTTTTGCTCAGAGATCTAAACTTATCAAGCATAATCGTATAAATTATAGCACGCACATCTTCGGGTCAGCGTGCTTGTTTTTTATACCTATTGACGAGCTAAGTTCATTGTCTAGCTGAGCCAACCCGCGCGCCCAGATGGGCGGTATTGGATTACTGATGTAATTGTTGTATAATATAGCTAATCTCCGGGAGATTCTCGTGAGATCGTACGCCTCTGAAGGGAGGGGTCTAGATTGTCTGTCTTCTACTGGTTTGGAGACTTCTTCCTGAAGAAGGATGGAGTCTTCCGAAAGAAGGATGGAAAGCCGCGCTACAACAGGATCGCCCTGGTCCTCGTCTACGTCGGGCTGCTGGCTTTCTCGCTGGTGACCGGCTCGGTCCTCGGCTACATCGTGGCAGTGGTCGTCCCGCTCGGGATGCTCGAAACGTTGCGTAAGAACAGCCTGGTTCGGGGGCTCGTAAAGGAGCACACGTTCCGAAACGCTGACGGAACGCTACGACGCGGCAGAGTGACGCTCTTGATCGCGTACCTCGCGCTAGTCGTGTACTCCGTCGTCGTCGGTTCCGTGCCCGACTTCATCATCGTGACGATCATCCTGGTCGGCATGTTCGAGACACGACGCCGGGAGAAGCAGCGCGCCTACAAGGCCAAGCTCATCGCAAAGGCACGGCGCGAGGGCCTGACCAAACGGCCTAAGTACCTCGGCCCATACCTGCTACCCGACGAAGGAAAGGTACGGTGGGAAGACACCAAGGACCCCATCGTCGTCCTTCCCTGGAAGATCGTGATCGTGGTGGCCGCGGTGGTCTTGCTGGCCGGAATTGCCTTCAGCATCGCCACGCTCAACGCGGCACCGTTCCTCATCTGCTTCGTCATCAGCGTCGGAGCAGCCGGATTCGCCGGGTGGAAAATCCTGGTGTGGTGGTGCGAGTGGCGCGCCATTACTTCCGGTAAGAACGGTAGGCTGATCGTCATCACAGGCGTCATCTCCAAGAAGGTCGCCTACGTGAAGATCACCGACATCAAGACCGCAAGCTACAAGCAGCCCGCTGGCAGAGCAGTAGCCGGAATCGATGCCAAGGACTTCGTCGTGGACTCGCCAGCCCAGGACGACCAGGTCAAGGCAATCCCGTTCGTTCGCGGCCGCGACGTGGTTCGCGTCAGCGAATACCTCAACGAGTGAGAGGAGGACACGAGGCGTGCGGCCCCGGCGACAGGATTCCCGAAAGGGTTTCATTTTTCGTCGCCGGGGTTTAGCACAAGGTTATAGAACTATATGGCATTTTTACATATTTTATTATATAATTTAGTTTAGGAACACTCGTTCCTTAACAACAAGCAGATAGAACTACGAGCACGGAGAGGGGGTGTCCCCTGTGGTGGCATCCGAGCAACGGTGGGGCGATCCGCCTCCCGAAGCTAAAGTCCTTAAAGCGGCGCGTGATGCGGTCAGCGATCCACTGCCGACGCAATACAAGCCGCGAGTGCCGAAGTACGTCCGGACGGCTCGTTTCCTTAGGAAGCACTGGGCTGAAACGTCCATGCAACTTAAGGTGAACGCAGCAACCCTGGCGGTATTTGCAGGGACAGCTACGGCCGTGGCGTTGTACTTCGACGCGTTTTTCGTCTTCGCTATCACCCTGATCTTCCGCATGCTCCTCTACCTCGGATTCTCCCTGTATCTCGAGGAAGGTGGACGCGAACACAGGATGGCCGCACGAGTTCTGACGCTCACGAACATGTGCGCGTTCGCCTCGGCAACGGTGACATTGTGCCAATCCGACGCGATATGGCGGGCAGGGTGCTATGCCTTCATCGTGGTTGCGCTGACGACGGAAGTCATCGGCGTACAAACGTGGTGGACGTGGTGGGCCATCCACGACCACGAGACGGGCAACCCTCCGTTCAAGCCGAAGTCCGGCCACTTGCTGGCTGCCTTCATGCTGATATTCGCGGAGTTCGTGGCACTACTCATCGCAGGTCTTCAGATCCTCGATGAAACCATCCTATTCACCTACCACGTGATGCTCTGGATGATCGCCCACCCGATAGAGGCTACCCTCATCATCATCGTCGCGGTGGTGGTGGTCGTGGTCACAAAGGTGTACATCGTGATCATCTGGGTGTTCTCTAACCCGTGGATACTCCTCGGGATCATGGTGATCACCGGGATCATCGGAATCGTAACCCGCTAGGGAGGTGGCTCGGGGCTAGTGCAAGCAGATAGAAGAGTGACAGAACTCGGACCTTGATGCTTGCCATCAATCCGTTTTCTGTTATTGTTCTATCTGCTTGCCCTACCCTAAAACTTCGGTGTAGTCTTCAACCGCCTGTCGGCGGCTTTTTATTAGACAATCTACGCGAGTACAGCTTTTATCCTGCGGATGCCGGCTGAAGAACTTTCTTCTTTTATGATTTTGAAACGCTTGCCATCTTCTTTAAGCTGGCCAGTGTGGTCAACATGCGGGCCGCCGCAGATTTCGAAGCTGAACGGTTTGTCGGCACCGTCGGCAATCATTTTGTAGACTTTCACCGTGTCGCCGTAGCGGTCGCCGAACGCGCCAAGCGCACCCATTTCTTCGCGTGCGACTTTCGTCGGATATTCCTGGAAACTCACCTTCAAATCTTTGTCGATTTGTTCGTTAACGATCTCTTCGACTTGCTTGATCTGCTCCGGCGTCATCTTTTCAGGATGGCTAAAGTCGAACCGCAGCCGCTCTTCGGTAATGTTGCTACCGTGCTGAATGACGTGGTCACCCAAAGTCTGGCGCAACGCCTGATACATCAAGTGCGTTGCCGTGTGATACTTCTTGTGCTGCAATGTCTGCCCACCAAGCCCACCCTTAAATACGCCTTTTGCCGCGGTCTGCGACCGTTGGCGTTGCTCAGCCATTTGCGCGTCGAACTCTTTTCGCCAATCATCGGTTAGCTCGACCTCTTGTTTAAACGCTTCTTCGATGCTCAGCTCCACCGGAAAGCCAAAGGTGTCATATAGAAGAAACAACTCCACACCACCGAGTGTGTTCTCTTTTTTGGTAACCATTTCCGGAGAATCGGAATCAATCCACTTAGCCCGACTTTCCGTCTTTGCAAGCTCGCTGAGCATTTTAAGACCTTTACGCAAAGTTTGACGGAAGGCTTTTTCTTCCTTTACAAGCACTTCAATGACTTTGTCGCGGTTTTCAGCGACGTCTGGAAAGTCATCGTGATACAGGTCGGCGATAACTGGAACGATTTGCTCCAGGAAGTTCTGTTCGACGCCAAGTTCGAAGGCGAAGCGGATGGCGCGACGGATTAGGCGGCGCATCACGTAGCCCTGGGTTTTGTTGCTCGGCACGACGCCATCCACAGCTAGGAAGGTGGCGGCGCGTAGGTGGTCAGCGATGACGCGCATGCTTTCGGTATGGCTGTCGTAGTTTTTGCCGGAAATTTCTTCCAGTTTAGTGACTATCGGCTGCAACAGACTTATATAAAATACGTCCGGATTATTCAGCTTGGCTGCCGCGATACGCTCCAGACCGCCGCCGAAATCGACGTTCGGTTTGGTGAGCGGCTCGAAACCGGCATCGGTGCGCTTATACGCCATGAAGACACTGTTGGCAATTTCGATGAACCGGCCACAATCGCAGTTCGGGTGGCAGTTCTTACCCCACTTCGGGTCATGCGGCGTGCCGAAGTCATAAAACACTTCGGTATCCGGACCTCCCGGATCGCCCACCGGCGTTTCAGATTCGTCGCCGCCGCGGCTCCACCAGTTTTTGGAGCCGTCGTAGAAGAAGATGCGGCCACTGCCCATGCCTTTTTCGTACCCGTCGGCTTCAGAACCGATATCCACTCGTTCGGTGTCTACGCCTTTTTTGCTGAACAAGTCTGCCCACAGATCGGCAGCTTCGGTGTCTTTGGGGATCTTATACTCATCGTTGCCTAGGTAGCACGTCACGTAGAGTTTATTCGGATCTAGCCCAACCACGTCCGTCAAAAATTCGAACAGCCATGGAATTTCCTCGCCTTTGAAGTAATCGCCGAGCGACCAGTTGCCGAGCATTTCGAAAAACGTAGTGTGGCGATTGTCGCCGACTTCTTCGATATCCTGCGCCCGCAAGCAAGTCTGGCTATCGACCAAGCGTGTGCCATTCTGGTGCTGCTCGCCTAGCAAATACGGAATCAACGGCTGCATACCGCTACCAGTGAACAGTGTGGTCGGGTCATTTTGCGGCACCAAAAGTGCCCGCGGGATCACCACATGATTTCGGTTTTTGAAAAATTCTAAGTAGGCGTTACGAATTTCTTGTGCAGTCATGAATCGTATTTTAACAGAGGTAGTTCAATTGACAAAATATGCCATATAACGATACAATAGAAAGGCTTCGTCAAGTACAGTGTCACCGAGGAGGTGGACGGCATGTTGAAGAACAAGTGGTTTTGGATCGGTGTGGCGGCGTTCCTCATCTTCTTCGCCCCCGCAGCGATCCAGCCATTGGGCCACCTGGTCGGCGGTATCCTGCACGCCGCAGGAGACGCGCTCACCAGAGCCCTCAACTCGTACAACTCGTCACACTGATGAGTTCGACGAGCACTGGCCCTCTCGGGCGAGAAAAAGTCAGCCGGTTCCTGCAGGACCGACCAACTTGAGTATCGCCTGAGAGGCGCCTGTCGTGCGGACATTAAAAGTTTTAGTTTTGTTTTAGGTAAAGGTCGCAGACAGTGACGCATGTGATAGCTTGAGCAGCAGTGCTCGCACACATTTCCACCAGTCCTCCCTTTACCCCTTCAACTAACCCAACAAACTTTTACCATTTCTGCCCGCACGACACTTCCCATTGACTTTTATAACCAACATTGTCGCGTACTCTAGTGGTCTTGATAATACTAAATGTGAGGCCACCGATTACTGGTTACGATCGCGAAATTCTTGTCTTTTAATATCAGCAAGAGCTCGAGCCTGTCGGGCGCGCCTTGCCTGCCTGTTTAACACCACCGTCCTTCCTTGCTCATACCTTACCTTATGCCGCACATGACTCTTCATACCCCAAGGTGCGTTTCTGACCGCATCCCTTTCTACGTTCTTCAGCCTAGCTCTATCCATTTGTTTCTGGACATAGCGTTCACCTGGTCCTCGCTGATATGCGCGTCGCGTGTATTTTGCAGGGTGTTGTCTGAACGCTTTGAACTCGGCCTTTCGGTGCATCTTTTGAGCTGCGCGAATTAAGGAACGCTGCAGCCGCTCGCTCGCTATCTGCTTGTTTCGATCCAGGCGCGCCTGCCGCGCTGCTCTTTCTCGGACTGCTTGGCGGTTCTCTGCCCACCTGACACTCGCCCTGCCGGCCCGTCCAGGAGCCCTACGGACGGCTCTGCCAGCTCGGCCAGCGTTATACCGTGCCCTGCGGACGGCTCTGTGGGGTGCGGTGCGAGCACGCTGAGCGGCTCGTCTTGCACCGGCTGCCGTTCTACCGGGAGCTGTACGCGCCTTTTGGGCGGCTCTACCGACTTTCTCTTTAGCTTCGCGAAGTTTTTCTTCTGCCGCTTCTTTGGCATCTCGCGCCCGTTCTTTTGTGTTTTCCCACTTCTCGCGTGCAGCTTCTTTTAATTCATCTGCAACCGTCTGACTGTATTCGTCTTCGTGACCGCCACTATCCTCAGCATCTTCTTCGTGATGGTCTTCGGTGTCCTCTTCGTCGTGGTCTTGTTGGTCGTCACGGGATTCTTCGTCGCCGCGATCTTCAGTGTCTTCTTCGCCATCGCCCTTATCCTCAGTGTCATCCTCATCACCATGGTCTTCGGTGTCCTCTTCGTCGTGGTCTTGTTGGTCGTCGGTCGACCCAGGCTGTTCGACAGTATGCTCAACTGCTTGTCTGCCCGCGGCTTTGGCAGCATCGTCTTCACCGGGTCTAGCTTCCTCAGGCCCTGGCCCTTCTTCCGGCTCTTCGTCGGGAACTTCGTCGTCGTCAGCTGGTGCGGGTGCGTCCTCTGTCTCTGCACCACTGGTATCAGCGTCCAGGTTATCGTCGGCTTCTGCCGCCCCTGTGTCTCCTGTATCAGTGGTGTTGTCCGCGCCTTCGGGAACACCCCAATCTGGCTTATCGCCACCAACTTCGCTCATGACTTATCCTTACACTATTCGGGTACGTATTGCAACTATATTACTCTGTTACATTGACAGTATCAACTAATTAGTATAGTGTTAATTTAACAGTTACCGGAGTTACCTGCGGCACGGACTAGAGGGGCATATACCATGCCTGGGGTGCTTGTACACTTAAATCACCGGATCAACCGAAACTTAGGTAAACGCCATGGCAGCAGATCAAGAACTACACCGAAGGGACGCCGACGTAGAAGCCGGCGCCGTCGCGAGCGACCTGTCGGTCGAAGATCAGTTCCATGACATCGTAACCAGTTTTGATATACCCCTAGAAGATGACGATCGCCCGTCAGCTGAGGCGTTCGCAGCAGATGACGACGAAGTTATTCAAGAGAACCCGTTCGATCAAACGGAGCTTGGTTCCGGCAAACCGGAAGAAGACGGCGTCGGAAGATCCGGACGTACCAGCAAGTCTGCAGTGCCGTTATTAAAACCGCCTGCTGCAAGTTCCAGAGAGCAGCAAGACGAACCCGTTACGGTACAAGGCTGGACATCGAAGCCATTTGCGCTGAAGGAACAACTGAGCCTGGATACGCTTCGGCGTAGTCCGGATCACTTCAGCCTGTACGACATCCCCGCACAAGTCGATGGCGGTAGAGGCATGGCCGCAATGGCACGAGCGTTTGCCGACCGCGAGCGATCACATGTTGGTTCGACCGAAAAAACCGTTATATGGGCATACTCCCATAGCGGCTTGGATGTACGCGAGTTTTTGGCAAGTTTACGAGAGTTAGATAGCGACGGGTCGATCAGTGCCCGGATACGTGTCGTGCTGGCAACCGACTCCCAGGAGCGATTGGACGCAATCAAAAAATCTGAAATTCTAAAAGAATGGGACGTTTCCTTTGATAACGACAACGACGTAATTGACCCGCAGGATCCGGAGAGCATTACATTGCCGGAAAACACCGGCATCGTACTGTTGCCGGACACTATAGATAAGCTGCCGGCACACCAGGTGCTCCGGGGAGCGAAGAGTGAAAAACTTCTGGAGCGGCTCGATTATGCCCAGGCTGACCCTACCAAACCACTCGTCCACATGTCAGGACGCACGGGACAAGCCAGTCTCACGGAACCTGACATATTAAGGGCTCACGAAATTGCCGAAGGATCCGAACGCTTCGATGCCATCCACCAGTTTGCCGGCAAAGTCAGCATGCCCCCGTCGAAAGCTTTCGAGCTGCAATATACGGATTTGGATACGAGTGACGCCTCTGTCGCAGCATTTTGGGCGAGTATGCCGGAACGGCTTCGGAACAAACCGGGCACCGTCTTTAACTATTCCCCTGATGTGGCTGACTTCGTACGCACCGTTACGGAAGGAGTCAGAGATGACGGGCTGGTTTACATTAGCGGGCCACTCCGAGGCAATGGTTGGCTGAAACCGGACAGACTTTCATCCACCCAGGGTGCGGTTGTCAGTCATGTCCTGGAAGAGACGACCATCCGTGATGCAGCCACGATTGAAGGATCCGCAACAGCACAGCCAGCTGTCTATAGCGTCTCCGGAACTACAGGCGAGCAGGGCTACATGGTAATCGACCGAAAAACCGCCCAAGGCGACAGTGCCGGAACGCGAGCGATTTTCGAACAGGCCGTAAAGCCCCCTGATGCCGAGAGTAGCATTGCGCTTGCGGCAGCAGAACTTGAAGCTGCCCGCGAACCGCTGCGTGCTGCGGGCCAGGAAGGCAATACTGCCAGCCCGGCAGACCCGGCAGAGGCTGCCCGAAGAGTACGAGATGCCTACGATAGGCTTGTTGAGCTCTACCCCCAGGCCAGCAGAGACCCTTCCCTGTCGCTTGCCCTGGCACGCGAATGTGGCGCCGCCAAACTGTATAGCGAAGCGTACGCATTCGCCAGCGATTCCGCCAAAGCGGCGCCGCATCTATCCGGTGCGCATATAGAAATGGCCCGGGCTGAGGTAGCACGCGGCAACCATGACGCGGCACTGCGCATGCTGTCGAACGCATACGAGCTCTCACCCCGCAACCCGGAAGTTCATGCAACGCTTATAGACATGTGGGACGGTAATGAAACGCTCAAAGACGAGCATTTGCCGCAGTACGTCGAAGCAGTCAGCGCCTACCTGGAATACGCCCCCAACCTCACGAATAAAGAGATAGTCGACAAGCTGGAAGCCATCAGCAAAGCCCTGCGCAGAGACTGGCAAATACACCAAAATGATAAAGCTCCCTATAAGACGATCCTTATCCAGGACATAGAAACCGGTGCCTTGCGTGAGCACCACATCAGTGTCGGCGAAATGAAACGGATTATCGCGGCCGATTCCGCCCTCAGGAATGCTGAAGCCATCGGCACGCTATTCGACTACGCAGAGCCCGATAATGAACACGAGCGACTCTTACAGGCACAGACACGGTTGTTTGAGATATGGCAAAGTGTCGTACCGCGCGATGCGAAAAACCTGCCAGTACCACGTGACCATTGGATCGATGAACAACCATCCCGGACCGAACGTTGGATATTCAACGGTTCAATCTACCAGAGCGATGAACAAGCTCCGCCACCCGACGCCAGCAAGATCTGGAAGTATGAACGCGAAAAAGACGAAGAGCCTGTTGAGGCAACCGGCTACCTGGACGATGCTGACGAAGAGATACTCGAGTCCCGTTCGAGCATGGTAATTGGTGAATCTACTTCCCTTTTTACCGGAAAGCCTGTCGGCGCATTCGAAATTTTCAAGCCTACGCTTCCCGGCCACATGTTCATAACCGGACGAACACGAATGGGTAAGACCACATTGCTCGGACAAATGTTCGAGCAGCTGCCGCCTATGAACGTAAACTTCTGGGCATTCGATCTCGGTGATAAGAGCGAGCTAGCCGAAGTCGGAGAAGGTTTACGGACCAAAGACCTGACAGGAGACCGGGCGAGACTTGTCGAAAAGGCAGAATATCTGAAAGCTCAGGGAACGCCGGTCGTTATTATCGCGCCGGGCGATAAAGACAGCATACCGGTTTCCGTAGATTTGTTTACACCTGTCGAGGGCTGCTCCATTGAAGAACACATCGGTAAGTTCGTCGACACATGGATTACCGCGTACGGCGGTGGTGGAGATAGCCCGGTGTCGCCGATCCTAGCCGGAGCACTTCGTGACATATATGCCGCAAACGGCTGGCCCGTTAAGCCGATCGAAGGAGAAACGCTGCCGGAGGTTGGCGAAGGCGAACCGACAACACCGACGCTCCGGGAGTTGCTCGACGCATGTATCCGGCGATCGGCAGAATACGGAAAAGGCACTGACGCCGGAAACATTCCGGTTTACTTCAAAAAGCGCATCGAAGCGCTTGAAGCAGGTGACTTCGGCGACTTCCTAGTCGGTGAAAACGTGCTCGACTGGGAAGATTTATTCAAAGCAAACGTCATCTTCGACTTCTCGCACATTACATCTCGTGACCAGCGCCGGTTCTTGTTCACGGCACTTACCATGCAGGCTTCGAACTATCTGCAGTTCAATAAGGGCCTGAGCAAAGAAGTAAATACAGTCTGGGCAATGGACGAAGCATCGCTCATCACCCAAGGGGCCGACGACGGCGAATATTCACGTAAACAAGGCGTTGAAGCTTTCACCAACCGCCTGCGCGTGCTTGGCGGTTACGGCATATCTATCTGGAGCGCAACCCAGACGCTCGAAGGCGTCGATAAAGTATTCCTGACACAGAACGCAGCAACGGTCGGGTTATCCCTCAAGCATGTTGATGACATAACGGGATTCTTGGAATCTATGGGTGTCGCGAGGGGCACGGAGAAATTTGACCTGCTCTTCACCAAGCTGGTAGCAGCGGAAAAAGGTGTCGCGCTCGCATGGTCGGAGGGCATGGAAGAGCCGGTACGGGTAAATGTCACCAAGCCGGAAGAACCTTCGGCAGCACAGATTGAAGCGGCCAAACGCTGGAAAGTCCGCCCGCCCATTAAGCCGAACCCGTACGACAATTTCACCGCTCGTCAGCGCGAAGAAGCCATGCGCATCGCACAGTCATCCAAGCAGGCATGGAAGAAGATTTTCGTCGGAGCCGTAACGATTGCTCACGTCGCCCACATAGATTTGCCGAGTGTGCCTGAGGCTCTGGAACGCCAATGGGCAGAAGAAACCGATGCCGAGGCCGACGGCGATAAGGAATTCGCACGATTAGTCCTGTACTACATCGCGAAGCAGGCAGTGAGCGAGCGCATCTCTGCGGTCAGAAAGTCTTACCCGCCAAAAGAACTCACCGCCAGCGTCGTGGCACATGCGCTCGGTATACTGAACGGTGAACCGGGAGCTGGCACAAAACCGAGCCCTTCATTCAGCCTGCGATCCATCAGAGAAGCCATTACATACCGGAAATTGACCGACCCGCGGTTCGGCACCGCGCCGCGGCAGCAGCAGCTCGCTGGCCCGCTTGCGTTCGACTTACCGAACCCCGTCGAAACCGTAGAAAGCGATATGTATCGTCAGGTACGCGGCCGGCGCAAAAAACGTGACTACCGTCCCGTATCTGATACGGTTGCAGCGTTACGCCAACATGATGCATCGCCGTTCAATGGTGCGCATGCTAAGCTTGCCGAGAAGAATGTGCGGACAGCTTTTGAAGGTATAATCGGCAAGTACAATGGCAGGTCGTTCTGGCAATCCATTCGATACGCCACTGGCGGCGAGCTCGATTACGACATGCAGCGACGTCTTGTAGCCGCACAACTTGGCTACGCAGCCACCAGCTTCTCGGTTACAGACAACGACTTCGAAGAACTACTCTCCTTGTCTGCCTACCTCTACAAACGCCTGCCTAAGAAGGCTGAGAAAACCGCGAAAAGTTCAAACAAATAGATTTAAGCTTCTATTTGACGACCGGCCAAACGGGCGAACAACCGGGACACTTCAAGATAAAGAGCACTTGGCCTGCCATCTTCAGTGTTCATGAAAACCGCGAGTGTTCGGTCTTTCCATTGCGGTTGCCAGCGAGGGTCTGTATGGCCGAGTTCTGGCTTTAACACGCCGTCAGTACGCAAAAACCTGACGAGTTGTGAAGGTAAAACTAACGGTATATAACGATCCGAGCCTGCCTGCATAATCTGCTGAACCAACGCTCTGTTAGACCTGACTTGCAGCGTGGCAAATCCACTAGGGATAACCGGCGATGCGATGTGGCTAGGCTTGATATATGATTGCATGCGGCCAACGAAGTGTGCCGCTTCGCATTTGTAGTCCGGAGGAAAAATTCCCCTGAATGGCTCGTTCACCTGTAGACCAGGCGCAATCTTTTCCAGTTGGTCTCGTACTGCAGGATGTGCCATCGGGTTGTCCGGAAGGTTGCCTGCCGAGTCTAAGTTATCGTATAAACCGCTGATGGCACCAAGTGCTTCGAGTACGCCCATCGTACCTTCATTTAAATTAAGATCACCATAGAAAGTAAGCATCCGCCCACGACCAGGAAAATCTTTTTCTCGCTGCGCCGTTCCGAGCTGCTCGAGCCGGCGATTATGCTGCTGTGCGTATCTTCCGTGATGATCTGTCACGCGCGCCGCGTAACCAGCCTGTGTCTCCAGATACCATCTTACTGCCGCTTCCCTACTTGCACCGATTGGGCCGCCTTCAGCGCCTATTACTTCTAGTGCCTGAGACCCGAGTAGCTCATAATCATCAGCCGACATACCGAAGCGAACATGGACGGGTAGTGCCGTGGATGCGGCGGAGACATCTGCATCTTCTGTAACCTGTTCTACTCCGCCGCCTCGTTTTATCGCCTCATATATACGCTCATACGTATTAGTCTCAAACTCACCGAGGGCTTCAGACGTGCCGAAACGATTGACCACTCTCCAAGCTGATCCGGCAACCTGAATAACTCTTCTAAACTCTTCTTCCGTGTAGTCGCCAGCATCAAACGCAAGAAACCGGGACAGCTGCCCGCCGTGGCGTTGCCCAATAAGCGTGCTGACCTGCGCGTCTTCGATTCGACCGATTGATTCCACAAGTAAGTTCATCGCTGCTTCAGCGCCCTGTTGTTGTAAAAGCATACTTTTGGCTGCTAAGGCGATATACAATGCCTCCGCCTCCAAAAGTTCATTAGATACCTCCGGCGACCTCTCCCCACGTGCATAACCGGCAGGATTTTCGGCAAGTTGTTGTTTGTCGCGGACCTTCCACATTCTATCGATCACGTATCGCAAGCCCGCCAGCTTCAAGCCGTCAGGACCCTTTACCTCAAACTCGGATTCGACCTCTAACCCGCCGACGGCGAAAGCATATTTGATGGCACTAAGCCGTTCTAGTCGTTCCTGGGTCATTGGACTGCAAATCATGGTACTCACACCTTCGGAAGCTCCTTCCTGACTTTGCAGGAAGGCTTCGTCCGTCTTTACGATGTAGTCATAAACCCACTGTGCAATTTCGCCATCCTCGACCGCCCCATCTTCCTCACGTTGCCGTGGCTGGAAGCCACTTGTTTCGCGCTCCTCGATCCGCTTCTCTTCTGCTTTGCGTAAATCATCAATTTCGCGTTTATTTTCTGTTTCCACCTGCCGCTTCCATGTACCTGGCGTTTTGATAGCATCGGCCTCGTCGGGTGTCATCCGCAAACTTTCCCAAAGTCCGGCCAGCCCTTCTGCCCGATACCTTTCAAACCTTGCCTCGAAGCTTGCTACATCAGCCTCGATTATTCGCCGGTGAAACTCTGTCGGCGGGGCAGTGCGAACCATACCTAAAATTAGTGTGGGATCCCTCCTTGCCGCGTCCAAGCTGATCTCCACCGGCGGGGCAGAATCGCCCGAATCCATACCCAGCTCGACACGCATCACTTGCATGGCAATGAGAAAACCTGCTATTCCATCGAGTTGAGTCTCATGCAGCGTAAGCGGCCCGTCTACAAATTTATCCGGCCCCGCATCGCCTCCGACCAGTACCTGACCGATACGACGCTGCGCAGCCAGTTGGCGATCATCCCAAATAGCCAAACCATGACCGAGTAGCTCGTCTTGATCGACGAACTCACCCACTACTATATCTGTGCTACTACCGGACTCACCAATGCCTGCCATAGTCTTTATATTTATACATAATTTTACTAATTACGCAATACTTTACCCCCTATACCGGACACTGGACTTCCGGCTTTCTATCGGTATGGATTCGCACCTGGCAGGTTGTCAAGTCTGCAAAAATTGACTGAGGCTTTATATTATCTTATAGTTAGCATCAATAATGATGGAGATGTCCCTTTCTCCATATCTTGACTAACGAGATTTTGTCATGCCGCGTGATATCCCAAGTTATGAAGCCCCACCCCGCGAGGATGAGTCTGAGTTGGGGTCTGCCGATGCATCGCCCGACGCCGAAGTAGTAGAGGAGTACCAGGAGACACAGAGGCAGGAGTCGTCCGACGGTCCGAGAGACGAAGAAGCCGCTGATGACGATGAGGTGCCTGACGAAGACCCTGAAGAAAGTGAGGATGCTGGCGCACGTGACGACGAGGAAGCAGAAACTGATGACGATGACACTGAACGAGATGCTCAGAGGCGGCAAGACGCCGCAGGAACTGCGGGGCGGGAGACAGTAAAGCGTACGGTCGATGACACCAGCGTTGAAGAAAGTGCAGACACCGAGGAAGACGATGAGGCGGATACTGGCAACGATACCAGACCTGCGACAAACGAAGAACCTGAGGAACATCCAGAAGATGATGACAAAAGCGCCGACCACGACGAAGATGAACCACTGGACGCTGCCGAGGAAGATACCGGAGATGCAGCTGAAGATCTTGGGGAAGAAGATGCTGAGGACCATGAAGACGAAGATGATACCGACGATACAGTCGGTAAGGAAGAAGCTGTGGACGACGTAGCCGAAGACACAGAAGGTGGCGACGATACGAACAGAGCCGAGGGTGAGGACCACGACGAAGATGCCGACACGGATTTAGACCAATGGGATAAAGAAATTGCAGAGCACGAACGCGAAGCGCGGGCAAACGGAAGGGGTGATCCTCCCCCACGAGACCTCGAAGAGCTGGAAGATCTCTTGGATGCTATGGACCCTGATTCTGGTATGACGGCAAGCCAACGCCAACCGGACGAAGGAGACGACTGGGAACGTAGTCGCGATGCTTCAGGAGCGACACATACGGAAGATGGTCCCGACAACAAAGTCGCCAGCCCCGAACCCCAGTCCATCCCCGTTGAAGGACCCGTCAAGCTCATTGACACTGACAGCCAAAGACATGGAGCCGACGTCGTTCAAATGGATGAATGGGCGCGGACTCGAGCAGGCGAATCTGACGACGACCAAGCTGATGCAGCACATGCGAATGGTGGGGATGGAAGAAGTAACGGCAACGGCAGTGATGGTACCGCCGAGGTGGTAGACGCAGATGAAGTTATCCGAGGAATCCGATCGGTAGAAGAGTTTATGCGGGAAGAATTTGATGGTCGAGAATATCCGCCGGACGTTGTCGCACGTGCAGATGAATACGAAGCCAGAGGCGACTACGAAGGAGCATACGGCGTACTTCTTGAATACGAGCAGACACGCGGTGCAGCGCCACCACCAGAACAACCAGGAGCCCCCCTATCCGAGCAGACACCTGGCGGACATCGTCCGGACGAAGACAACCCGCAACCCGCACTATTTTAGTCAGTCTACCGGACGATACCGCCACCCAAGCAACGATCGCCGTCATAAATCACGGCCGACTGCCCAGGTGTGACGGCGCGGATGTCCTCAGCTAAATGTACATTCCAGCCGCCATCGGTCTGCGTTCCTAACTTAGTGGTAGGTACTAACGCCGCGCGATACCGCGCGCGCACGTGATAATTCTTCCCCTGCTCCGGTTCGCCGTTTATCCAATGTACGTCCGTCAGATGCAACTGCTTGCTCCACAGGTTTTCGTCCTGTAGGTCGGTCGTGACATACACTTCATTCTTGGCCATGTTTTTGCCAACGACGTAGTACGGCAAACCGCCGCCGATGCTCAAGCCGTGTCGTTGACCGATGGTGTAAAAGAGTGCGCCATCATGTTCACCGATCGTTTTCCCATGCTGGTCGACAATCGCGCCATGCGGCTGCTCGCCCAGTTCGTGCAACAAAAAATCTTTGATGCCGACTTTACCAACAAAGCAGATGCCTTGGCTGTCTTTTTTCTCTGCCGTGCTCAATCCAAACTTCCGCGCCAGTTCGCGAACCGCTGGCTTCTCGTATTCGCCGATGGGCATGAACGAATGCTTGAGTGCATCTTCGGTTACGCGGTACAAAAAGTAACTTTGATCTTTATTCGTATCGATACCGGTGAAAAGTTGTCCGTCCTCGATGCGGGCGTAGTGACCGGTTGCAATCATGTCGGCACCGTCTTCAAGCGCGGTATTCAGGAATAACTTGAACTTTACCTCCTGATTGCACATCACGTCAGGGTTTGGCGTGCGGCCGGCCTGGTACTCTTCGACCATGTAGTCGACAACCTTCTGGCGATACTCGGTTTCGAAGTCATACATCTTGAACGGAATACCAAGCTGTACTGCCACGCGTTTCGCGTCCTGGTAATCTTCCTTCCATGGACAGACCATACCGGGCAGATCCTGGCTCCAGTTTTTCATGTACACGCCTGTGACGGTATAGCCCTGCTCTTTCAGCAGCGCCGCTGTTACAGACGAGTCAACCCCGCCACTCATACCGACGTATACATTTTTGGACATAACCTTATAATTTTAGCAAATTTTTACCTCTAGCGCTACCTTGCATAGTATTCACAAAATATGTCATGATTTGTATGTCCTCTTCTCGCAGAGGCCATACAAGCTGTGAGCCATGCTGGCGAGAAAAGTGTACCGTGACAGGCGGGCTGGAAAGCCAAGTCGCAACCATTCCTTCCAGGAACAGGAGCAGGAAATGACTGCACGACCGCCAAGAGGCAAAGGACGCAAGAAGCGGCGCGGGCACCGCATGCATCGACGAAGCCGTCAGGAACGTCGACGTCGTAGGAACAAGCCGCAAGGCTGAGCAAGGCTCCACGAAACTCACACGCCCGAAAGAAGGGTGGCCAAACGGCCTTTACTCATGGAAGCACCGACTAGGATGCCCCAAGGCCTTAAGAAGCCGAAGGGTTGAAGCATGACACCAACCGCACGAGCCCGCCAGAACGGCAAACATAGACGGCTCTGTGATAGGCGGATGGATGGCATCCGGACTTACGCTGGTGCCATGTGCGCCACCCCGTAAATCCTTTGCCCTACCGCCCGCCTGTCACATCCGTCCTGATAGTTACTTGTAATCGCCTTCGATTTTCTTGCGAATTGCCGCCAGTTCGTACCGACGACCTAGCCAGAAGCCTAGGATAATTAATATCAGTGAAATGGCTGATGGCCACCACAAGACTTTGGTAATGGTCTTGGTTGATCCGCCGTTTTTCGAATTTGAACCACTGCTTTGTGAACTAACCGCACCGTTCGCCACGCCCACGAGCTGCAGGTACGCACTCACACCATTTTTGTCGGTTGCCTTGATGATGATGTTATATGTACCGGCACCGTCGTACACGTGCTTCAGGTTTACCGTACCGGGAAACGGCTGGCTGATAAGATCGGCGGGCTTGCCATCGCCCCAATCCACGCTGATAGCGTACGGGCCGTTGCCACCGCTTATCGTGATCGGCCATGTTAATGTCTGCCCTGGGTTCGCGCCGCGCCGCGCGTAGTCGCTCGCCAGCGCTACGTGTGTACCGAATGTCGTGAACGAAGTATCGTTGAACGTCACTGTGGTCGTACTACTCGCCGGGCTAGACTGATCAAGTGCATCATATTGCCGGACCACTAAGTCGTTCCGTCCGCTGAACAGATCAACCTTGATTGAGTAACTACCATTTTTACACACGGTCGCTCCAACGAACACACCGTTCGCGAATACTTTCACCAGCAAACTGCCCGAGCACAAACCACTCACCGTAATCGGGATACTTGTGAATACTTGCCCATTACTCGGGATACCAATGCTTGGCGCGGTCGAGGGTGGCGGGCTGTTTATTTCCCCCTGCACACCGGTCGAACCCGACTGCGGGTTCTGCGATGACCCAAGCGCCGAAACGGTGCCCACACCGACTAGTAGCACAAATGCTACTACCGATGCCACGAAACTCGTCCATCGCCTGCGCCCTATCGTGCTTTTGTTGTTCCCTGTCATGTTGTTTAAAAACCTTAAGCAAGATTATATCTGAAACTGGCACAAGTTATAAGTAGGCACGACAATCGGCCGACATTAGAAGAAAAAGCTCCGTACGAGGCGGAGCTTTTGTCATGCACGTAATGCTGGTTATTTCTTACTGCGCGTTGCTTTTTTAATAGCGCCACGGACATAGGCACGAAGCAGGTAGATACCGAGCACGATTGCCAGGATGATAACTACTGCAATAATGATTGCCGCTAGAGGCACGATGTAGAAGCTCGTCTTAGCGGTCAGTAGCTGCCCTTTGTTTCCATAGCCGAAGTTGCCCTCGATCGTGTATTTTCCGAAGCCACCCAAACCTTTCAGTGGCACCGCGAAACGGCGAATACTACTTGGTAGCACGTTACCACGTGGAGTCGTATTGTTAACTTCGTAGGTACCAATTACTTTGCTACCTTTTTTAAGCAGAATCTTACCGAATGGCTGTTCTTGCAAGTTGCCAGTATTGTCAAAGCGCACCACCCCATTCAGGTTCTTGTTGCTTGTGAAGAATACGCTCGGGCTTTCCAACTCATTAGTCTGGTTATTCATGCGACGTACGTCGAAGCTGGCGATACTCAACTGCTCCGTAACCGGGCCTGGCACTGTAACAAGTACAAGAGAGCCGACACTAGCCGTCAGGTTCACGTTTTTGTTCGTGTTCGTAGCAGCCGGTAGGAACCGAACCGCGCCGAAGTAACCACCACCGGATACGCCCTTAGGAATGGAAATCGTAACCTTGACATCCTTAGTAGCCTTGGATGCAAGCGTAAAGCCGCCGATCGGCGAAACGTACCCCTTCAAGCTGTGGCTGGGTGCCTTCTCGCCGTTTAATAGAATATACGGTGTGCCAGATTCATTATTACCGGCAGTGAAGTCATCAACGACACCTTGTAAGTCCGCAGATGCGGACGTTAGATTCGTTACGTACACATCAATCGTCTTACTCGTACCAGGAGCGATCGTTAAATCCGAGCGCACCGGAGATATGCGTAAACCGTTACCGCCACTAGAAGCCGCCAACACCGGACTTGCACCTGCAAACAACAATACAGCCGCAGCAAACAACAGGCTGGCTGAGGCGCAAACTTTACGTCGTAACATTTATGTTTTTCCCTCTCTATTATTAAGCTTGGGTATATAGTATCAAACCACTAGCGCTTATTGCAACGAATGACTCTAGAAGTTTGCGAAAGCGACATACGTGAACGTACTGGCGTAGATACCCGCAGGCTGCGATTTACTGATGTCCACTATATAGCTTACTGTGTATTGGCGGTACTCTTCCACGGATGTGCTGGTAGCAACTATATCGCCATCACTATATTTGTACAGGTTGGGTTGGTTGTAGTTGATAGTAGGCATGCCCGTGCCACCGCCTGTCGGATTCGCACCGATGTTAGGGTTAGTGTTGGCCCGCAGATTTATACCGAACTGGCTGACGCCGGTTTGAGGCGTGGTGTCGGTCGACAGCGCGGGAATAACGTTGTTGCCCGAGGTAAGTGTCGTACCCGTTACACTGATACTGTAGCCATTCTTCCCGTTGGTGGCGACAGCCATTTGCGACCGTCCACTGCTCGTACGGACCGCTGATAACCCGCCCAAATCAATAAAGTCGCCGGACACATTACTGCAATCCGTCCCCGTGATAGTATCCCCTGTACAGAACAGTAGATACGGTGGCACTTCGACACTGACATTTACTGCAGAGTTAATTGCGAATGCCATCCCCCCGGTGTCAGTAGGCGAACCTGTGGCGTCGTTAGTTGGATATGTCAACACGCGTACGTAGTACGATCCCGTATCGGTAGGATTGGTTATGTTGTCGAAACGCAGCGTCGCAGTCACCGATGAAGTCGGCGATGGAGGACGAGTAAGGATAATGTCGTTCTGAGTAGAAGTAGGTGAAACACTAAAGCCTCCCACGCCAGATTCTTGACTGAATACTACGCCCGATGCATCAAGCCCTGTTGGAGCTGTGCACGGGTCACTTGGGAATGTACTGTTCGAACAAAATTCAACTTCTATCGATCCTAACGTTCCGGCAGTCGTAATATGAAATGAAACATTGTATGTTACACCCGAAGTACCTGCAGTGCTATCACTCAGCTCTAGGTATCGTGTACCGAGATATGCAGCCGCAACTTGGCCTCTGGTAAACGGCCATAACCCTATCAAAGATAGACTTACAACCAGTACGGCCAGCATTAGAGCTGGTTTGGTTCTGCTAAGCATCATGCATACATCTTATGCTTTGAATATACTACAAGGCAAATGAGTTTGAATTGTCGCCCTTATACGTATACAAGCGAGCCATAGCTCGCTTGTATACCGCTTAAGCAAATGTTCGATATTGTGGTTATCTAGAAAGTGCCTGTGGCAATTAGGGTTTCGTTTGCCTGGTAAACACCAGCTGGGGTCGTATTAGCTGCTTTTGCAGCAAAATTTAGTGTGCTAGAGATAGCGTTAACCGCACCCGAAGTACTGTAGATTGAATCCCCATATGTACTGGTAACATTGGTGCCATCCATCCCGTAATCGGCTGCACTGTTGAATGTTGATGGGCAGCTGTTGCCAGAAGTATCTGCATACGTAGTAGCTGCCGTAACACCTGCGCCCGGAGCTACACACAAACCCCATTTTGCTGTACCTAATATAGTACTGCCTCCAGCGCCATTGCCTGCTATACTGCCACAACCACCGGAAACATCTGGAGGCGCTACCGTCATACCGCCGTTCGTACATGCATTTGCAGCCTTCATCGTAACGGTTGCCCCTGAAAGGGCGTTGGTTGTAAGTTGTGTATAAGCCGGAGCAGATTCACCTGCAGTGTCCAAGACTGGCGGCGATCCCGTACCTATAGTCACGTCTGGTGCTGTCAGGCCAGAGCAAGTACCAGAAATGGTCGAGCCGGATACGCAGAATGTAAGCGTTTCTTGAACTGTAGCAGTTACCTGAACTTGTGAAGTGGTCGACAGTGCAAATCCACCGTAGTCGTCATCGGTGCCTACCGCCGTAGGGCTACTGTAGGCAGTACCTACCCCGCTACCGTAGGTGTTGTCACCGTATGTGTAGATTCTTGCATAGAATGAGCCAGCCTGGCCGCTAGTACTTGCCGTACCTGTCGGGTTGTTCACACCAGTGATTGTAAAGTGGTAAGAAGTGCTGGCTGCAAGCGGAGTCGTCGTCCCTTTTATCTTTATGGTTGACCCACTTGTCGTATCGAATGCAAACCCAGCTGGCAGGTTGCTGTTTGTTATAGCCGCGCTTGTAAATGTCACGCCATGCGTAGTGGTACACGTCGCTCCGATAATCGGGCTATCCTGACAAAAGTCGATTACCAAGCTCTCGTCACCACTTGATGCCGAACTCGTACTAAAGGTAACCAGGTAATCCACATTTGTGCCACTCACGAGCGAGTTGCTTATTTGGATGCTGCGGGTACCGATCTGTTGCGATGCCAGCGCTTCTTGGGCTAAACCCGGAAATGCTATAGAGGCGGTCAATGCCAAGCCAACAGCAGCGTAAGCCATTCGGGCTAAACTACGAAATCTTGCTTTCATTTTTATCGGCTCCTTATATCTGTTTTTTATTTCTTGATTGTTGTTTTATGAACAGTATGAATGAGCTTATGCTATCACGCTTATGTCAACCGAGCAAGTTCAAAATTCTTCAACTTATCCACAGGGTTAGAACGTCCCGGTCGCAATCAGTTCCATGTCGGCCGTGTAGATACCGGCAGGTGTGGTGTTAGCTGCCGTAGCGGCAAAGGTCAGTGTGTTGTCTACACTGCTAAGTACTCCCGTACTCGAAGCAATCTGGCTGCCGTACGTACTTACTACGCCAGTTCCTGCGCCCGTGTATGCCATGGCATAGCTACCAGTCGTGTCGTATGGGGCGGTCGGGCTTAATGTTCCAATGCCGTCAGTATTGACCGCTACGTCCATACCATAGTCAGCATTGCCGGTTGTCCCTCCGGTATCGGCAGAAGTAAATGGCGTATTCCCCGGCGGGATGCTACACGTAGCCCCGCTGTCGTCACTCAAGCCGCCACAACCGTTACTGTTCTTCATACGAATGATCACTCCACTTTGCGCGTTCGTGGACGTCTGCATATACGCTGTCGCCGTATCGACCGCTGTACTATCCAGAATTTTGGTAGGGCTGCCATGACCAATCGTTAGGGCTGGCGGATTTGATGCTGCGTTCGCACAGTTTGGCGTTATAGCTGCACCTGCAACACAGAAGGTAAGCTCTTCCTGTACACGAGCGGTCACAGACACCGCACTAACAGTGCTCAGTGCGACACCGCCGTAGTCAATGTCCGAACCAACATTTTGCGGATCGCTATACGCACCGCTGCCGCCGGTACTACCAAAAGTGTTATCCGCATATGTATATACGCGTGCATAGAACGTGCCGAGTGTGCTGGGGTTGGTGATCCCACCCATTTCCAGCGTCACGGTGCTGCCACCTGCAATACCCGTAGCATCGCTTGCCTTGATTTGTGATGCAGTGGTCGCGATAGTCCAGCCGGCGGTATTGCCGCCTGTTGCTGTTGCGGTTGATAAATCCAAACTCGTAGGAGCGGTGCATGATTCGCCAATAAGCGGGCTATCTGAGCAAAAGTCAACTATGTAGCTTTTCATATTGCCCGACGTATAACCTGCTGAGTTGGAGATACCGAAAGAAATCGAGTATGACACATTAGTTCCGCCAGTTGGACCACCGCTCACACGCGAGTCACTCAGCTCGATAGTCCGGCTCGTAAGCTGGTCCGCTACGGCAGGCCGGGGCACCAAAAGCATCGAGGAGCAAAGTAGCAACACCAGTGCAACGAGGCTTATGCGACGATTATATGAATGGACTTTTTGCATACTTTTGTTTTAACAGTTTACATCTTGCATGATACTGCACGTGGAGCATGGATGCAATTGCTAAAACGTTGACGTGGCAACGATAGAGTCATTAAAAACATACACGCCACCTGGTGTAAGGTTGCTCGTATTGTAGATAAGCGAAATGGTGTAGTCAGTTTCGCCCGAGCTTGAGTTGGAATATGCAATTACGTCGCCATTCCTGTACATGAATTTACCAGCTTGATCGTACGCGTCGCTGTTAGCATTCTGTGCACTACTAGCCGCTGCGCCAAAACTGTATGTGCTATCAGGGATCTGTAATGGATCGGCACCTAGACTATTTGGGGGAGCCTGGCAGTCGTTTGGCATGTCTCCACTATTTGCGACTAGGTTCATGCCAAATTGCTCTTGACCGACATTAGGTACAGTAGGAGTAGTGTCAGTGGCAAATGTATGCGGATTCGGTTCAGCGGAAGTAGGCGGATTACCCTCAGTTTGCACCACGTAACCATCAGCCAGATACGTCTTTACAGAAAAGTCGGCTGTAGTGACCGATGTACAAGTTGTACTAAGTGGATCGCTGAACGTAAAAGGAGCATTATTAACGTCAACTTCGATGTACTCTTCGCGGTGGGTTGAGAGGCCGGAGCCATTGTGAGTTTGATAGTTAGTGCCCGAAGCACCGCCGACACTGAGGTCGCCTGCGGACATGTCGGCACAGTAGTTCGTCGAGCCGTTCGTGCCTGGTATACATACCTGGCCGCCGCTGCCAAAGTGCGTTTCGCCGACACCGTAGGTTGACGAGCAGGACTGTTGGTTGGATGTGCACGTAGCCGACGCAACCGCAGGAATGCCGCACACCACAGCTACTGCTGCGAATACGACAAACACTCTTGATAGTCTGTACCAAACTTTGTGTCTCATCACGTCTAGTCTATTTTCCCGCAAGTTGTCCCAAATGACAATCCGTTTACGCTTTTGGCCCTTGTCTAGTATTATGATAACAAGAAAACGGCTTACGTTTATTATGGATGACGATTCTAACAAAACTGGTGGGCAATCGCCGCAAGATGCGCAGTCGCTCGAAACGAGTAGCGGTGGCTTGAGCTCCCCCGGATCTTCGGTAAGCCCCGAAGGTACTTCGCCACAAGGCTCACTGGAAACCAGCGGCATCGTACTTACCCCTGAACAGCAAGCACAACAGGCACAGCAACAACGGCAAGAACAGCGATCGAGAAGGTTCAGTTTGCGTGCATTGTTTCACCGCTTTAATACGTACCTGCTGGCGTTTATATTCTTGCTTATCGTCGGCATCGTTATCGCGGTTGCCGCATATTTGAAGAGTAGCAACCAGAATTCACCGAACAACTCGACGCAAACGCAGAATCTCTCCGCATCAGCGCTACAGCAACTTGCTAACAACGGCACGACTATCGGTGGCGCCAAAGAAACACTTAATATTGAATCGAACGCGGTATTCCAGGGAGCAGTGTTGGTGCGCGGTAACTTGCAGGTAGCCGGCACTGTAACGATGGGCGGCACGCTAGCGTTGCAAAGCCTAACTGTGAGCGGCTCGGGCAGCTTCGGACAGCTGCAAGCCAAGAGCATATCGGTCGCCGGCAATACAGGCATCCAAGGACAATTGACCGCCGCATCGCTGAGCGTGGCTGGCGGCGGCAGTTTCAACGGCACCGTGACGGCACCGACAATCATCGCCAACTCGTTGCAGCTGAACGGCGACTTAGGGCTTACGCACCACATTGACACCGGCGGCAGCATACCGGGAATCAGCCGTGGCGGCGCCCTGGGCGGCGGCGGCACAGTATCAGTCAGCGGCTCTGACACGGCCGGATCTATCAGCATCCACACCGGTAGTGGTGCAAGTGCCGGCTGCTTTGCTACCCTGACCTTCGCCCATAGTTTTGGCAGCACACCACACGTCGATGTTACACCGATCGGCTTTTCGGCAGCCAGCCTCAATTACTACGTAAACCGTTCTACAAGCAGCTTCAGTGTTTGTGCTGCCAACAATCCGCCGTCCGGCGCTTCGTTCGGCTTCGACTACGTGATACTGGACTAACGCGCGTTAAACGTCGAGGAACACGATAACTCGGTCGTGTTTGACGTGCATGATGCCGCCTGAGATACGGATTTTCTGTTCCTCGCCACTGGTAGGGCGTACGATTATGTCGCTGGCAAGTAGCAGCGTGATGAAGTTGTGGTGGTGTGGCAGAATGTCGAACGGCCCGGTGGCGCTTTCCGCACTGATACTGAACGCGCTACCCTCAAAATACGTTTTGAACGGCGCATACACTTTAATGTGCATCGTCGGCTGGCCGTCGACAATTTCCTGCTCGTCGTCCTTTTCCCCAACGATTTGTCCCGTGCTTGCGTCCTGTCGTATTGCCATGGCTATACCACGATTTCTTCAATGCTTTTGAGCGTTTCTTCGCGCGAGAAGTAATCCCCTGGGATACCAGTGTGTTTGGTCATGACAGACATATTCTGCGTGAAGTTGGCGATAAGTTTCTTGGCCTTGGCATAGTCAGCGCGGTCGGCCGGGCTCAGTTCGTTCTCACCGATAATGGCGATAATTCCCTTCAGTGATTCGTATTTCTGTAGCAACGACTGGACCTGCACACTCAACAAATAGTGGCGCTCACCGACGATTTCAGGCGTCAGGAGTGATGACGTGGTCTGCGTCAGGTCGACAGCCGGACGGATGCCCTGTTCGGCAACTTTTCGGGACAACACGATGGTTGAATCCATTTCGTGCTGGATAAATTGCACGGCCGGGTCTGACACGTCGTCGGCGGGCACATAGATGGTCTGCACCGAGGTAATGGAACCGTTTTCGTTAGAGCTCAATCGGTCCTGCAACGTTTTTACATCAGAGAAGATCGTGGGCTCGTAGCCACCTTCGTTCGGTACTTGGTCGAGGATAGTCGCCACTTCGTTGCGTGCCTGCACGTAACGATACATGTTGTCGGCGAAGAACAGCACGTCTTTGTGTTCTTCGTCTCGGAAATGTTCCGCTAAAGCGGTCGCGGAAATGCCGATCAGCGAACGCTGTACTGGATTTTCGTTCATCTGCCCGAACAACATGCACGTGTTTTTGAGCAGGTCGTTCTGCTTCAGCGTTTCCCACAGCTCGTGACCTTCACGGATACGTTCACCAATGCCTGAGAAGATCGACAGACCGCCGCCGCTTTTGGCAATATTATTGATGAGCTCCATCGTCAGTACCGTCTTACCAACACCGGCGCCACCGATAATGCCGATCTTGCGTCCCTTCACGAACGGGGTGAAGAAGTCGATAACCTTGATGCCGGTTTCCAGGATTTCCGGCTTCGACACTTGGAAGTTGGTCGTACGCTGCGGCAACCTCAGGATATTCTTGCGCGTCACGCCATCCCCACTAATAGCCGGCTGGCCGTCAAGCGGTCCGCCGAGCGCATCCATAATACGGCCGATAGTCACGTTACCAACCGGGATTTCAATACCTTGGTGCATCCGCTCTACGGTCATTCCTTTGATAAGTGACCGGTCGGTCCGAACATTCAAACAAACCGCGATACCGCCCGGGTCGATATGGTCGACAAGCAGTTGCGTACGGTTCTGGTTGTCTGCCACGATAAGCTCGTTCACGTCTGGTGAGTCAGTATCGAACTGAACGTGGATAATTAAGTCTTTGATAGCAACGACTGTACCAGCCATATTACGCTCCCACTCCCACTTGGCTCTTCTTCAAGCCGTTGACGATCTCCTTCAGGCGCTCATCCTTGACTGCCCGACGTGCTCGGTTGAATGCTAGGTGTAATTCATCCTTGCCTTGCTGTGAACGTTGGTGCGAGGCGCTCATAGCACGGAACCGCGATGCATACTGTGCAAGCTTGGATTCAAGAATCAGCTGGCTGAGCGCAATCTGCATCATGGAACGCTCCAAGTGAGCTGCTACGGCATAGCTGCTCGGCTCGAAGATATACGTTGCTTCACTAATAATTTCTTCGCCTTTATTTGATTCTTTACCCTTGGATTTAACCGCACTTGCCAGCTCGATGCTTTTGACCTGCTGGTTCATGAGCGAGATATATTCTTGGTAGTACACAGTCGTTGCGCGATATTGCTTAACAATCTGTGTAATTGGCGAGACGTTGATGTTCTGGTCTTTCACCGGCAGTTTGAAATATTTCTGATATTGCACGTTGCGCTGAGCCAGCTGCACCGCGCCGTGGTGACCGATGACGACGATATCGTGTTTTTCAGGCTGGAATGTCGTGAGCATGAATTCGACGAGCTTCTGGTCGATATCGCCGCTGAAGCCGCCCTCCGCGGTAACGATGATATACAAATCTTTGTCGATAATGTCTACGTGTTCGCCCTCGCGTCCGAAGTTGAAGAGCGTGTCGACCCGCAGCTGTGAATATATATGCCACAGTTCGTTGAAGAACTTGGTCGATTCGAGCACGCTGCTTTTGGTCTGGGCGATGCGCATGCTGGCGATACCTTCGAATACGCTCGTCAGTTCCACGAGCGTCGCCATCGAAGCTTCCTCGCGCGCTATCTCATTTGGCCGCTTGCTCATTTCTTAGCCCCCGCGTGTTCGGTTTTCTGCGGTTCAGCGGCTGCAGGTTTTGCCGGAGCCGGTTTCGGTGTCGTCTGCTTGACACACAGCGCCTTGACGCCGTCACGCACGCCCGGGTAGAGATCCTCTTTGGTAACCTTCGGAGCCGCTTCACGGGCATGTGCTTTCAGTACATTCACGTCAAGTTCGGCACCGTCTTCAATGTTCAGTACGATGTCGAGCATGATCTGCTGCGCCATGAGGGAATACGTGTCGTTCGGCGCCTGGGTGAGGATTTCGAAGATACGCTTACCCGTCGCTAAAGCGCGCTTGGCATCTTCACCAAGCTCAGAACCGAAGTGCGCAAATTCCTCCGCCTGGCGGTAGTCGGCCAGGATTTTGAGCGTCCGCGCCGCCAGTTCCTTCTGGCGCTTGTTATGCCCCACGCCACCGGCACGGGTCACGCTCAGACCGATGTTCAACGCCGGGCGGATACCGTTCCGGAAAATATCCATGTCGAGGATCCATTGGCCGTCGGTAATGGACATGATGTTCGTCGGCAGATACGCCGTGATATCGCCGCCGGCAGCATGCACGATCGGGATGCTCGTCAGCGTCTTGCCGTTGCGCTCCAGGCGGCCGGCACGTTCCAGCAGGCTGGAGTGCGCGTAGAACATGTCACCCGGATAACTGTCACGGCCCGGGCTGACGCCGGACAGCAGCGCCACTTCGCGGTAAGCATGCGCGTGGCTCGTCAGGTCGTCGTAAATGATAATGGCGTCTTCGTCACACTTCTGCCACAAGTATTCGGCCATGGCACACGCGACGTACGGCGCGATGTAGCTCATGATCAGCGATTCGAACATGGTGCTCACGACCACGATAGCCTTCTCCAAACCACCGTTTTCGCTCAGGCGGCTCAGCAACATGTCGACATCACTACGCCGCTTGGCAATCAGGCAGTACACGACAATCTGGTCGGTGTTCTTCTGGTTGATAGCAAGCTGCGTGGCAATGGTGCTTTTCCCTGATTTGCTGTCGCCGAGCAACGCCATACGCTGGCCGCGCACAATTGGGAATAATGCATCGATGGCGG
>Ga0187809_10000135_pt1 | contig 50538 bp, 40 predicted proteins | sample NC_wetland_sal_i_8_FD_132415 | JGI IMG/M metagenome (GOLD analysis project Ga0187809, IMG submission 132415) | Wetland sediment microbial communities from Neuse River Estuary, North Carolina, USA - ASW_4 | ecosystem: Environmental > Aquatic > Freshwater > Wetlands > Sediment | place: USA: North... | reverse complement strand
TTATTGATCGCACGCGATGGCAGGCCGACCGGCAAAATCAGGCCGCGCCCGGTGCGGCGGATGCGTTCCGCCGGGGCGCCGAAATCGAAGGCGGCGACGCGCAGTCCGGCGCGCCACAGCTCGGTCAGTCCCAGGCACCAGGTTTCCGGCCAGATCGAGGGCAGGAAGCCCAGACTGGCACGCTGTGCAGCAACCAGATCCACTGCTTCGCCCGCTTCATAGCGGCCGGTGATGAACACGCGTTCGGTGGCGATCAGGCGCGCGTCGTCGATCGTGTGGCCGATCACGATGAAGTCGAGCGGCAGCCTGCGTTCCGCCGCGTCGCGCGCGCAGGCCAACAGGACGTCGAAGCCCTTGTGCAGCCCGATCGCACCCAACACGGCCACGCGGCAACGGCCGTTGCGTGCGGCCGGAGGCGGCGGATCGGCGAGCGCTGCGTCGTCCTCGTGCCGGACCACCACCGGGCGCAGTCCGGGAAAGTGCCGGCGCATGCGGATTGCCGCATCTTGCGACGGTGCCACCACGCGTTCCGCCGCGGCGAGAAAACGGGCGGAGCGTTCGCGCAAGGCCTGCACGCTCAGCGCTTCGCCGGTCAGCGTCCCGTGGTCGGCGATGCAGGCTTCGCAGCGCGGCAGTGCGGGCTCGCCGCAGTAGCGCCGCTCGCCACCCACCAGCGATATGCGCGGACAGAACCAGGCGTAATCGTGCACATGCACGGTGCAGGGCACGCGCAGCTGCTGCAGCAGCGTGTGGATTTCCGGCGGGTGCCCGAGCAGGTGGTGCACTTCCACCGCGTTGGGACGGTCGGCGCGGAGCAGGCGCAGCAGCGCGGGCAGTTCCTCCGGCAGGCGGTAGCGTAGGTTGGGGTAAGCGTTTTCGGTGCCGTCGCCGAGCTGCACGACGGCGGTTCCGTCAGGAAGCTTTGCCGGCCGCAGCACAATAGGACGGTGGCCGACCGCGCGGCGGGCTTCGGCGGCGGCGGCGACCTGCCGCTCGACGCCACCGCCGGCATCGTGGGTGACCAGGATCGCTGCGTGCCCACCGCGGCGCCGCCCGGCCTGCCAGCGTTGCAGGTCCAGCCGGCGACGTGCCTCCGCCAGCGGATCGCGGGCGATGAAATCCTGTACCAGGGCGGAATAGCCCGGGTGCAGCCTGTCGAGCAGCCTGTCGTTGCGCCGTTGCAGATGACGGCCGGCGGGACCGAACGAGCCGCCACCCGCGTGGCCGACGAACAGGCCGGCCGCTGCGACGTGGCGCCAGCCGAGGTGGCGGGCACGCAGGCAGAAGTCGTTCTCCTCGCCGTAGCCCTGGGCGAACACGTCGGCGCGCAGCAAGCCGGTCGATTCCAGGCAGTCGCGCCGGATGTACACGCAGAAGCCGACGCCGACCGGGATGTCCACCACGGTTGCATCGTTCGCCGCGCGGGCGAGGCGGTCCAAGGCGATGGTATCGGCCAGCGTCGGTTGCGGATTGCGGTCGGCGGCGTCCGGGTAGCTGAGGATGCTGGCGTGGTTGGACAGCGGCGTGGCGGTGCCGATATCCGGGGCGCTGTACGCCGCGCCGCGCAGCCGTTCCAGCCATTGCGGCGGCACCAGGGTGTCGCTGTTCAGCAGCACCACGTCGCGTCCCGCGCAGGCTGCGATCCCGGCATTCGCCGCGGCGGGAAAGCCTGCATTCCGCTCCTGGCGCAGCACCTGAAGTCGGCTATTGCGGGTGGACCGCGCGAGCAGTTCGGCGATCTCCGGGTCGGGCGAGGCGTCGTCCACCACCACGATCCGGCAGCGAGGCGGCACGCTGGCCAGAACGCTGTCCAGGCAGGCGGCGAGCGCCTTTGCGTTGCCGTATACGGGGATGACGATATCGGGCGAGCGCCGCGAGGGCCGGCTTGCCGCGCGCGGCCGACCCGGTCCGGCCACATCCGCGGGCATGGCGGGCGGCGGGTCGAGTGTTGTCGGCGGCAGGGGTGCAGCCCCCGGCACGGGATACAGCCCTGCCAGCACCGCGGCAGCGGCGGCGGTGGCGCGTTGCTCGCCGCCGGGATCGAGCGGACTGCCGGTAAGATCGCGGCCGTCGGAGCCGACAACCCGCAGCAATCCAGGCAGCCCCTGGAGCGCCTCCGCCGGCACGACGAAGCCGCGCGGCCGAGCCAGCGCGCCGGTCCAGTCCAGGTCGACGACCGGCTGGTCCGCGATGATCCGCAAGCTCCGGCGTCCATCGGCCTGGCAGACCAGCAGAGTTGGAATCCGTTCCGGGTCGCCAGGATGCCAGGCCCAGCCACGTAGCCCGCCCGCATCGAACTGCACGAAGCCGGAGCAGCGGCGGATCGCCGCGATGTCGATCGGGCTGCCCAGCAGCTCTCGATCGCCGAGGCGCACGTCCAGCCGGCGGGCCTGTTCCCAGCCGCGGGGCAGCTTGCGGCCCGACAGGTCGCGTCCGTCCAGCCGCAGCGTGATGGTGCCGCGATCCTGCGGCCGCACCACCAGCGAGCCGTCGCCGTGCAGCCCGCACCAGCCCGGGGCGGCAACGGCACGCGCCACCTCATCGGCAATGGTCGGCGTGGAGCCGATCAGGCTGGGGGCGAGCACGTGGCGTTGCAGTGCGTTGGCCAGCGCGGCCGCGGCGGCCGGTGCATCGTCCAGTCGAAGCCGGGCGGCGGCGAGGCCCAGCCACGCTTCGCGCACGTCGTCGATGATGGTGACCCGGCCGAACAGGGTGGCGGCGCGTCGCGGGTCGTGCGCAAGGCAGGCCGCAGCGAGAGCCAGGGTCAGGCTGCGATCCGTCGGCGCCAGCCGGCAGGCGCGGTCGAGCCAGCTTCTGGCTGTCTCCAGGTCGCCTGCGGCCAGGGCGGTTCGGCCGCGGGCCAGGGCATCGGCTGCGAGTTCCGCGGTGGTGGGGGCAGGGCGCTGCGCAGGCCCGGAAAAATCCCCGTCGCTTTGCCGGCCTGTGCCGGGCAGCGGACCAGGGGTGGGGGGAGAGAATTCCCGCCCGCTATCGGCGCCGCGTTCCCCCAATCCCCGAGGGGAGGGCGCCGTCTTGCCCTGTCTCCCGCTTGCCCTGGAACGATCCACCGTCAGTGGACGGCAGCGCGCGATTCATCGGGGGCGGGCGGGGCAGGCAATGCCGCCAGGTCGGCGCGCGCATCCTGCAGTCCCTGGGCAACCGCGCGTTCCAGCCAGACGCGCGCGCGTTCGAAATCCCGCTCGCCGGCCAGGCCGCGCGCCAAGTAGCGGCCAAGCATCATCTGGGCGTAGGCGTGGCCGCGTTCCGCCGCCGCCTGGAACCATTTCTGCGCTTCCCGGCGATTGGTCGGCACCTCGTGGCCGCCACCATGCATGGCACCCACGGCGAACATGGCGCCGACATGGCCGCGGCCCGCCGCCTGTTCGAACAGAGCCAGGGCTGCCGGATGGTCCTTCGGACCGCCGCGGCCGTTCAGCGTCATTTCCGCCAGCAGGACTTCCGCTTCCGGCATGCCGACATCGGCCGCGCGCTTGATCCAGGCGCGGCCCTCCTCCGGATTGGCGTCCACGCCGCGGCCTTCGACCAGCATGCGGCCATACCAATACTGCGCGTTCACCACGCCATCCGCCGCTCGGCGCAGCCACTCGGCCGCCTTGCGGTCGTCTCGTTCGACGCCGACGCCCTCGGCGAGGCAGACGCCGAAGTTGAATGCGGCCACCAGGTCGCCGGACGCCGCCGCCTGCTCGAACCACTCGCGGGTGTGGACCGAATCCTCCTCGCCGCCGAGGCCCTTCAGCAGCAGATTGGCCAGTTCGACCTGGGCGTTGCGGTCACCGGCCTCGGCGGCGATGCGGAACCAGTGCGCCGCTTCCTCCGGATCCCGGGCGACGCCGGCCCCGGTCATGTGCAGCATTCCCAGCGCGCGCGCCGCGCCGCGATGGTTGGCTTCCGCGGCGCGGCGGAACCAGATCGCGGCTTCCGCATAGTTTGGCGGCAGCTTGCCGCCCTTGGCGTAAAGGTCGCCCACCACCGCGGCGGCCTCGGCATCGCCGGCCAGGGCGGCTCGCCGCAGCCAGGATTCGCCCTCGGTCGGATTGGCCTCCACGCCGCGGCCTTCGAGCAATGCCAGCCCCCAGCGCGCCTGGGCGTTGCGATGGCCTTTTTCCGCCGCCGAACGGTAGTGGCCGATGGCGGCAGGCAGATCGGCGGGCACGCCGACACCGCGCTCGGTGAGCATTCCCAGCAGGTACAGCGCGGTCGGCAGGCCGGCATCGGCCGCGGCGCGCAGGTGCCGCGTGACCTTTTCCTGCTTCTCCGGCGTGTTGGCCTCGTTGGAGACGGACAGGGCGTAGCCGAGGTGGCCCTGCGGGCAGTTGGCGTTGGCGGAACGCTCATACCATGCGAACGCCTCGGCCAGGTTGCGCATCGACTCCGGGCCGGAGGTCAGGATGTAGCCAAGCAGCGCCTGGCCTTCGGCGGAGCCGCCCTCGGCGGCGCGGCGCGCCCATTTCTCGGAAGCCGCGAAATCCGGGCCGTTGACCGTGTTGTTGCTGGTGAACAGGCTGGCCGCCGTACCGGCATCCGTGCCCGCGGCCTCTGCCGCCAGACCGTGCAGGTACAGTGTTGCCAGCAGCGCCTGCGCTTCGACAAAGCCATGGCCGGCGGCGCGTTCCAGCCAGCGGGCGCCTTCGCTGCGGCTGACCGGAACGCCGGCACCTTCCAGGTAGCAGCGGCCGACCCGGTATTCGGCCTCGGCAAGCCCGGCGCGCGCTGCACGCGACAGCAAGGGGAAGGCGGGCTTGACCTTGCCCTGCTCGGAGAGCCGCATGCCGCGGCGCAGTGCCGCCTTGGGCGACAGCGTGGCGAGCAGTGGATCGAACGCGCTCATGCGGCAACCGGCGCGACGGTTCCGTCATGGCCGGAAACCGCGCCACGGCGGAGCCTGACGCGGCTGGACCTGTTCCAGGGGCCAGCGATCCGGGAAGGACCGGGTCGGCGTGCAACGGCGCCCGCCCTGTGGCAGCCGGCTGGCAGCCGGAGCCAGTCAGGGGGCGTCAGGTTCGGCGGCGACCGGAGCTGTCCTCGCCGCCGACTCTCCCTTCCAACGCCCATGCCGCAGGTCCAGTCACTCTCCAGCATCACGGCTCCCGCATCGCATCCATGCCGATCGGCATGATTTCGCTCATCAGGTAGGCCAGCACCGAGCGCTTGCCGATCTTCACGTCGGAGGTCACCGGCATGCCGGGCATCAGGTGGAAGCCCTGCGGCACCCCGTGCAGCTGCACGTCGTCGATGGCGATGCGGGCCCGATAGAACGGCTCGCCGCTGTTCGGCACCGGGATCGAGCCGGTCGGATTGCGCTGCTCGTCCTGCGCGGTGAAGCTGTCCGCGCTGATGGTCCGCACGGTGCCGTGGGCCAGGCCGTACTGCGTGAAGGGGAAGGTGTCGAACTTGATCGCCACCGGATCGCCGACATGCACATAGCCGTTGTCGCGGCCGGCGATGTTGGCTTCGACCTCGAGCGGCGCATCCGACGGCACCAGGGTGATCAGCTGCTGGCCGGACTGCAGCACGGAACCGACCGACACCTTGGCCACCGTCAGGACCGTGGCGTCACGGTCGGCACGGAGTTCCACCAGTTGGCGGCGGAGCTGCGCCTTGTTCAGCTGTTCGCGCGCATCCGACAGCTTGCTCGTGGCATCCGCCAGCTTCTGCGCGACGTCGGCATGCCAGTTCTGCACATAGCCGTCGCGTTCGGCGATCAGCGCGGCCAGATCGCGCGCGGCGGCCGCCGCCTGCTCCTTCGCGGAGGCCAGGTTGCGCGCCATCTCGGCACTGTTGTCCATCGCCGCCAAAGTGTTCAGCCGGCTGCCGACGTGCAGATGCTCCAGTTGCTTGCGCATCTTCTCGACGTCGTTCGCCACTTTCAGGCGGTCGGCATACCCGACCTCGTCGGATTTGGCCCGGTTGATGTTGGCGATCAGGCTGTCCGCCTTCTCCTGGAAATTCTGCAGCTTGTAGTGGTACTCGGCCTGCCGCTGGGCATAGATCGCCGCCTGCAGCGACAGGTTCGGGTCCAGCCCGGAATAGGCGAAGGGCCGGTTGTCCACCTCGGCCTGCATGCGCGCGACCTGCGCCTGCAGGGTGGACACCTGCGCGGCGTCGGCGGACAGGTCCGCCGCAGCGAATGTCGGGTCGAGCTGGGCCAGCAGCTGGCCCTTGTGCACCTTCTCGCCGACATGCACTTCGATCCGGCGGACGATGGAGGTCTCCAGCGGCTGCACCACCAGCGTGGGCACGCGGGACACCACCTCGCCATGCGCGGTCACCACGGCATCGACCTTGATCAGCGCCATGGCCGTGATACAGGCGGCCACCAGGCTGAAGATCACCCACACCGTGTGCCGCGCCGAGCGCGGCACCGGCATGTTGACCACGGCGGTGGACGGGGACTGGAACTCGAGGATCGCCGGCAGCGTCGGATCGTTCCGTTCGGCGACAGTAATGGCGGTGCTAGTCGCCTTGGACGAGCGCTGGGGCAGGAGAGGCATTGCGGTGACCTTGGCTTTCCATGTAACGAGTCTGCTGGGCCCAAAGCTGGCGATACACGAGACAGCGTTCGAGCAGGACGCGGTGTGGCGCGCAGTCCATCACCTTGCCCTTCTCCAGCACCAGGATCTGGTCGCATTCGGTCAGCGAGGACAGCCGATGGGACACGATCACCATCGTCCGTCCGCGCGCGATGCGCGCCAGGTTGGCGTTCACCAGCGCTTCGGATTCCGGGTCCAGCGCACTGGTGGCCTCATCGAGGATCAGGATGCGCGGATCGGTGATCAGCGCCCGGGCGATGGCGAGCCGCTGGCGCTGGCCGCCCGACAGGTTGGGCGAGCCTTCCTCGATGTAGGTCTCGTAGCCGTTCGGCATGCGCTCGATGAATTCCTCGGCGCCCGCCAGCCGCGCGGCGCGCACCGCGTCGTCCAGCGTCAGGCCGGGCCGGCCGGCCAGGATGTTCTCGCGAACCGAGCCGCGGAACAGGAAGTTCTCCTGCAGCACCACGCCGAAGCTGGAGCGCAGATGGCGCAGGTTGATCTCGCGAAGGTCGGCGTTGTCGATCTTCACGTAGCCGGAATACTCGCGGTTGATGCCCTGCAGCAGCCGCGTGACGGTCGATTTTCCAGAACCCGACCGTCCGACCAGCCCGAGCATGGTGCCGGGCGGGATCGAGAAGGAAATGCGGTCCAGCGCGGGGACCTTGGTGCCGGGATAGGTGAAGGTGACGTCGTCGAAGCTGATCGCGCCGGCGAATTTCGGGCGCAATCCGCCGGACGCCGCATCCACCTCCAGCGGGCGGTTCAGCACCGCGGCGGCCTCGCCCACGGCGGCGCCGACTTCCTCGTAGTCCTCCACCAGCCGGGCCAGCCCGACCAGCGGTTGCGAGACGCGCTGTGCCAGCATCATGAAGGCGAACAGGCTGCCGACCATGTAGCCGCTGGTGTCGTTCATCGCCAGGTAGGCGCCCAGCATGATCACGCCCATCCACATGAAGCGCTCGACCGGGGTGACCAGGGTCTGCGGCCAGTTGGAGATCTGCGCGAAGGCCATGCGCCATTTGCCGGCCTCGGCCACGCGCTCGTCCCACAGCGCCTTGCGCTGAGGCTCCAAGGCCAGCGCCTTCACCGTCTTGATGCCGAAGATGGTTTCGCCCAGCGCGGAATGCTTGTTGGTTTCCGATTCCACAACGCGGGCGAACACGACGCGCAGCGGACGCAGATAGGCCAGGATGGTCAGGGTTATGATGCAGGCGCAGGCCACCACCATCCAGGTCAGCGTCTGGTTCAGCCAGAACAGGAAGGGCAACAGGACGAACAGCGTCAGCAGGTCGAGGAAGGTGGTCAGCAGCTTGCCGGTGATGAACTCGCGCACCCGGTGGATCTGGGTGATGCGGTACATCGTTTCGCCGGCGGGATGCCGCTCGAAGTAATCCAGCGGCAGGCGGACCAGCCGGGCGAAGACGTGCAGGTTCAGCCGGGAGTCGATGCGCACGCCGACCACGGCGATGATCAGCCGGCGCATGAAGCCGAGCAGGGTCTCGTAGGCGACGGAGATCGCCAGGATGGTGCTGAGCAGGATCAGCGTGGAAATGCTGTGGTGCGCCAGCACCTTGTCCACGACCACCATCACCAGGAACGGCGGGAAGATGGTGAGCACGCTGAGCACCAGCGAGGCGACGCCGATGTCGCGCAGCGACCTGCGCTCGCCCAGCACAAGCTGGAACAGCCAGCGGAAGGAGAAGGGCTGGTCGGCTTCGTTGTGGCCGCGCTGGGCGCGCAGCAGCACGGCGTCGCCGGACCACACTTCCTTCAGCCGCATCTCGTCCACCGGCACCGGGGATTCGGCGGATGGGCCGAACGGGTCCTTCAGGAAGACGACCTTGTGCTCGGTATTGACGCCGGTGAGCAGCCCGGCGGTGCCGTCGTTGAACAGCAGGACCACCGGCCCGGTGTTCTGGAAGTGCATCAGGTGGCGCCAGCGCAGGCGGACCGCGCGGGCCCACATGCCGGCATTCTGCGCCCACTGGGACAGGGAGCTGGCGCTCGGCAGCTTCTCGCCGGCCTGGGCACGGAACTCGGCGGGGTCGAGCTCGATCCCGTGGTAGCGGCCGGCCATGATCATCGCGAGCAGGCGGGCGTGCACGCTGTTCTCACGCCGCTCGCTGTACGTCGTTCCGGGCTCGGTCGGGATGTCCGCCCCGCCCGACCCGGCCGCAGCCTGGCGGTCCGGACCCGAGGGGCCGGAAAGTGTTCCGTCAGTCATATCCACGAGCAACCCCTTCCAGAGGTGGGCCGGACAACGCTGGCACAGTATGCGCTTTCCCCACCCAGCGGGCCGATGCAACCCCTTCCCGCCTGCAACGGCAAGAATTTTCGGCCGGCCCTTAGGTGATGCCAGTCGGTTTCTGGACTGGCCGTTCACAAACGCGAGTATGCCCTCCGGCCGCGACCTAGATCAACAAAATCCTTGATTTCGTGTGCGGATTGGCAGGACCACTGCCTTGCCGGAGGTTTTTACGGCCCTTCGTGGCGGCAACATGGCACAGTGGCGCTCGTCGGCTTATGACGGCAAGGAACGGGTGGGGACACTTTGAGATGGTCACGGATACAGTGGGGGCCTTCGTCCCCGGACCATTGCTGGAACACGCACCGCTGGGCACCGGGCGCCTGTCCGGACTGAGCTTCGCGGTGAAGGACCTGTACGATGTGGCCGGCACGGTCACCACGTACGGCAATCCCGACTGGGCGCGCACGCACCCGCCAGCGGTCGCCACCGCGCCGGCCGTGCTGGCGCTGCTGCAGGCCGGGGCGCGGCTGCTCGGCAAGACCAGGACGCAGGAACTGGCCTACGGGCTGACCGGGGAAAATGTCTGGCACGGCACGCCGGTGAACCCGCGCGCGCGCGACCGCTTTCCCGGCGGCTCGAGCTGCGGGTCCGCCGCGGCGGTGGCCGCCGGGCTGGTCGATTTCGCCCTCGGCTCCGATACCGGCGGCTCGGTGCGCATCCCGGCGAGCTATTGCGGCCTGTTCGGCATCCGCCCGACGCATGGTTCGATCAGCCTGGCCGGTGCCTGCCCGCTGGCGCCCAGCCTGGACACCTGCGGCTGGTTCACCCGCAGCGCCTCGCTGCTGGCCGGCGTCGGCGAGGTGCTGCTGCCCGGCGGCCCGCAGGGCGCCGACGGCCCGCTGCTGCGCCCGGAGGAGCCCTGGGTGAACGCCCAGCCGGAGATCGCCGAAGTCCTCCGCCCGGCGCTGGAGAAGCTGGAGCAGTTGCGCGGTCGGGCGATCGGCATCCGCGTGGTGCCGGAAGGCGTGGACAGCGTGTTCGACCACTTCCGCACCGTCCAGGCGGAGGAAGCCTGGGCCACGCTCGGCCCGTGGGTGGAGGCGATCCAGCCGCGCTTCGGACCCGGCGTGGGTGAGCGCTTCGCCGCGGCCAAGGCGACCGACCCGGCAATCGCCGGGCCCGGGCGCGTGTTCCGCCGCGCCCTCCAGGCGCGCATCCGTCCGCTGCTGGCCGGCGGCGCGGTGATGGTTTACCCGACCAGTCCGTGCATCGCGCCGCTGCTGACCGCCAGCCAGCAGGAGCAGGACATCGTGCGGCAGGCGAGCATCGGCGTGACCGCCATTGCCAGCCTGTGCGGCCTGCCGGAAATAACCTTGCCGGCAGGCAGTGCCAATGGCGCTCCGGTGGGGCTTTCACTGCTGGGCGGCGTCGGGCACGATCGCGCATTGCTGGCCCTGGCCTGTGACGCTGCGGCAGTACTGGGCCTGACGGTTTGACTGGGCCCGACGGTTTGAGTTCAGAGGTGATAATGCAGATCCGTGACGCCACGGAAGCCGACGTGCCGGAAATCCAGGCGATCTACGCGCATCACGTGCTGCACGGCACGGGCACTTTCGATGTGGAACCGCCCTCGGCGGAGGAGATGCTGCAGCGCTTCCGCAAGGCGCTGGACGGCGGCGGCGTGTGGCTGGTGGCAACCGACGACACCGGCGTGCTCGGCTACGCCTACTACACCCAGTTCCGCGAGCGCCCGGCCTATGCCTGGTGCGTCGAGGACAGCATCTATGTGCGCGACGACGTGCGCGGGCAGGGCGTGGGCAAGGCGCTGGTCGGCCGGCTGGTGGAGGAAGCCACCGCCCGCGGCATGCGGCAGATGGTCGCGGTGATCGGCGATTCGGAGAATGTCGGCTCGATCGGCGCACATGCCAGCCTCGGGTTCCAGGTGGTCGGCACACTGCGCAGCGCCGGCCTGAAGTTCGGGCGCTGGCTGGATGTGGTGTACATGCAGCGGGCCCTGGGCCGCGGCAGCGCCGACGTGCCAGGCTGAAACGGCTGCAGTGACGCCAACTCCGTCGTGGCGGGCCCACGGGTCACGCCGCAGGCGCGCCCGAGGACAGGCTCCGGCCCGCTACTCACGTCTTGCCGTGGGGGACTGCTGCTGCTGCAGCCGTGCGAAACGCCGGATCCCCCGTAGCAAGGTGCCGGTGGCGGGCGGCCGCGTGCCACGACATGGGTGGCAGTCCCGTTGACCAACCGCGCAGAACCCCGACCCGGCTGGTGGCGCGACCGCGCGGTGTGGCTGATGGGCGCGTACGGCTTCGTCTCCGGCCTGCCGCTGTCGCTGTCCGGCTTCACCTTGCGGCTGTGGCTGACCGACAGCGGCGTGTCGCTGGCGCTGATCGGGGTCACCGCGAATATCGGGCTGGCCTACTCGCTGAAGTTCCTGTGGGCGCCGCTGCTCGACAACGTGGCGCCGCCCGGACTGCTGCGCCGGCTGGGGCGGCGGCGCGGCTGGCTGGCGGCGATCCAGCCGGCGCTGGCGCTGGCCGCGGCGGCGCTGGCCCTCAGCAGCCCCAACGCGACGCCCGTGATGCCGATCGCGCTTGGGGGACTGGTGGCGTTCCTGTCGGCCAGCCAGGACATCGTGATCGATGCCTGGCGCATCGAGACGTTCCCGCCACGCCGCCAGGGCGAGGCGCTGGCCGCCTATGTCTGGGGCTACCGGATCGCGCTGCTGATCGCCACCACCGGCGTGATCGCCGCCTCCAAGCGCCTGGGCTGGCATGTGCCGCTGCTGGGACTTGCCGGTCTGATCGCATGCGGCCTGCCGCTGACGCTGCTGGCGCCCGAGCCGAACGTGACCGCTGCGGCGGCGATCTCCGGCATGCTGGCACGGGTGCGGCGCGCGGTGGTGGAGCCGCTGCGGGATTTTCTCACCCGGCCCGGCGCACCGCTGATCCTGGCCTTCGTCGCCTTGTTCAAACTCGGCGAGGCGATGGCCGGCATCATGACCGCGCCGCTGTACCATGCGCTGGGGTTCAGCCGCTACGCGATCGCCGCGACCGGCCCGTTCTCGCTGACCGCCACGCTGGCCGGGATCACGCTGGGCGGCTGGCTGGTGGCGCGCATCGGCGTCGGCCGCGCGCTGCTGTGGACCGGCTGGGCGCAGACGCTGGCCATGGCGATGTACCTGCTGCTGGCAGCGTCCTCCGGCGCGCACGCATTGCTGTACGGCACGGTGACGATGGAAGCCTTCGCCCAGGGCATGGCCGACGCGGCGTTCCTGACCTACCTGTCCGGGCTTTGTTCCATCGCGTTCAGCGCGACGCATTACGCGCTGCTGTCGTCGCTGGCGGCGATCGCCGTGCACACACTGGGCGGCGCATCCGGCGTGCTGGCGGCAGCGCTGGGCTGGGTGCCGTTCTACGCCGTGTGCATGTTCGCGGCACTGCCGTCGATGGGGCTGATGCTGCTGCTGTTGAAGCGCTATCCGCCGGCTGAACGCGGCGATGAGTCATAGCGTCGGTCGATGCGCCGAAGTCCGCTGATACGCCGGCGCCGGCCGATACGCCGAACGCCGTCGGTATCACGAATTCCGTTGACGCGCCGGGCGTCGCCAGCCATTCCGGGTTCGGACTTTTGATGTATTTGTAACGCATCGTGGCGGGAAGATGGCGTAAGCTTCCCGCCAGGCCGTTGCAGGCAAAGTCATAATCGTCGCAGACCCACGCGGGACCATTGACGTCCAGGATGTCCGAAGCCGTCCCCCTTGCCGACCTGCTGCCGCCCGGCGACGACACGGACCGGACCTCGCCGCGGCTGGAAAGCGATGTGTTCGCCGCCACCGCCCCGTCCGACCTGCAGGCGCTGATCGACGATCCCTGCCGGTCCCTGGACGTGGAATACAAGGGCTGGCGCAATCTGAACCATCCGGAAGACCGCGCCGAACTGGCGCGCGACATCGCGGCACTGGCCAACCATGGCGGCGGACACGTGGTGTTCGGTTTCTGCCGCGAAACGCTGGTGGCGGAGGACACGCAGCCCTTCTGGACGCGCTGCACCGAGGAACAGGTCGCCGGCATCGTGCGGGACTATCTCGATCCGCCGGTACGCTGCGAGGTCACCGCGCTGTGCTCCGCCGCCGGCAATCTGCACAGCGTCATCCGCGTGGCCGGACACGGTGCGGTCCCGGTGTGCATCGTGCGCGACGGTCCAGTGGTGGGCGGCGAGAAGCTGCTGGAACGCGGCAGCTGCTATATCCGCAAGTATGGCGCTGCGATGTTCGGCCGGCACATCAGCCTGCCCGCGCCGGAGAGCGGCCGCATCGACTCGCCGCGGGAGTGGGCGTCGCTGATCCGCCGCTGCGTCCGCCAGGATCGCGAAACGCTGCTGGCGATGATCGCGGCAGCAGTCGAGGGACGCGCCAAGGATCCGACGTTCGAACAACGGGTGCGCACCTGGCATGACGCGGCGCATGCCGCGTTCCTCGCGCTGGTGCCGCGCAGCCCGGTCGCGGCGCAACTGCGCGGGCGGCATTTCGCGCTGTCGTACGGCTTCGAGCTGGCCGGCCGGCGCATGCTGGAACGCGCCCAGATGACGGAATTGCTGCGCCTGGCTGCATTCGAGCAGCGGATGACATTCCGCGGCGTGTTGAACATGTTCGATCCGCCCTATCGCCGGACGCTGCAGCCATGCTTCGTTGCCGATGAGGCCACCGGCGATGGCGACATCGACTTCCTGGAAGTCGCCTGGCTGCGCGACCGCGCCCCAACGGAAACGGCGGATTTCTGGCGCGTCTCGCCGCTCGGCCACGCAACGGTCGTGCGCGACTATGCGGAGGACCGGACTGCCGACAACGGCGGCCGGGACATGCAGCCCGGACAGTGGTTCAGCCCCAACGCGCTGGCGCACGAGTTGGCGGAACTGGTCTGCCATGCCCGCATCCTGGGACGGTTCTTCGGCGATGTGCGGAGGGTCTGCTTCCGCTGCGAATGGTGGGGACTGGCCGGGCGCCGACTGTTCGATCCGAACGCCTCCTGGGTCTCCACGCGGGCGGCATCCGACGATCATCGCGGGGTCACGCTGCAGGTATCGGCCGCCAGTCTCAGTGAAGGCTGGGCGGAAGCGGTCGCACAGCTCATGGCGCCGGTGCTGCGCAACTTCGAGCCGGATCTGCACCTGGATGCCGGCTGGGTGCGCACGCAAACGGAGCGCTGGCAGAGTGGCGAAGCCGGCTAACCGAGGGTTGGTGGTTCGCATCGTGACGGGATGAGGGTTGGTCGGGCGCGCCTGTGGTGGGACGGCGCGGGGTCAGGGAGCTTCGGCGGCACACCATTCCAAAGGCTACCGTTACAGGTTGACTGTGTACCGTTCCGGGGATCGTGGCAGGCTGGCCCTGCAACCCGTCGGCACCCGCCTGCTTTGCGGGCGTCCGCGCGTGGTGACGTGCCTCCTTGTCATGCGCAGCTCCGGTCGCCGTGGGCGCGTCAGGGCTCCCCGCCCAGGACGCCTGCCGGACGCGGGTTTGCCGCCGAACGCCGATTGCGCCTCAATGCCGACCGTCGAACAACCCGGACAGGGAGGGCGGGAGGATGCGCTTCAAGGACAAGGTCGCACTGATCACCGCCGTGGGCAGCGGCATCGGCCGCGCCACCGCGGAGATCATGGCGGCGGAAGGCGCGGTGATCGTCGGCGTGGACAACGACCCGCAGCGGCTCGACATGGCGGTGGAGGCGCTGAACATGTCCGGCGGGCGAGCCAGCGGCCACTGCATCGACGCGCTGAACCAGGCGGAGGTGGACGACGCCGTCGCCCGCACCGCGAAGGATGTCGGCATCGACATCCTGGTGAACGCGGTCGGCGGCAGCACGATCATTCCCAGGCCGTCCGCCCTGGTGGAGGAGCACTCGCTGGACGACTGGCAGCGGGTGATCAACTTCAACCTGAACGGAACGTTCCTGTTCACCCACGCCGTGGTGCCGGTGATGAAGCGGCAGCGGTCGGGGAAGATCGTCAACCTGGCCTCGATCGCCGGCCGCGGCATGAGCGTGGCGAGCGGCGCCGCCTATGCCGCTGCCAAAGGCGGCATCATCGCCTTCACCCGCAAGCTGTCCTATGAGCTCGGCCCCTTCGGCATCACCATCAACGCCATTGCGCCGAGCCTGACGCTGACCGAGCGGATCAGGCCGCACTGGAATCAGCGGTCGCCGGAAGCACAGGCGGTGCAGATCGAAAGCACCCCGCTGCGGCGTGTCGCGGAAGCATCCGACCAGGCGAAGGTGATCTGCTTTCTGGCCTCGTCCGACGCGGACTTCGTCACCGGGCTGACCATCGACGTGACCGGAGGGCAATGACGCACGGTCGCTTCTGCGCTTGGGCCGTGGCCGGTCCTGGCCCAGCGACCAAGCAGGAGTGATCGGCTTGCATCGGGCGTGCCACCTCGTTTCGGGCGCAGATGGCCGGGCCCGGCCATGACCCGGGGCCGGTCGTTTACCCGGTGAACCGCGGCAGCTTTTCCGCCAGGGCAGCGTACGCTTCCTCGTCCGTGCGGTCATAGCGCAGCGGCGTCACCACGATCTTGCCCGCCCGCATGGCGTCGTAGTCGCTCTCCGGCCCCTGCTGCCGGTCGCCGCGGCGGAAATTCAGCCAGTGGTAGGTCATGCCGCGCGGATCGACCCGCGTATCCACGATCATCCCGGCGACCATGCCAACACCCTGCCGCGCCAGCGTCATTTCGCCGCACTCGGCCGCCGGGAGCGGCGGGAAGTTCACGTTCAGGCAGGCATCCTTGCCCCAGCCCATGTCCAGCAGCCGCCGGACCACGCCCGCGCCGAGCGTGCGTGACGCGCTCCAATCCGGGTTGGCGCGGTCGCGATAGGCCTGGCTGATCCCAATCGACTTCACGCCCAGCATCATGCCGGTCATCGCGCCGCCGACGGTGCCGGAGAACACCGTCTCCATGCCCAAATTCAGCCCGCGGTTCACGCCGGACAGCAGCAGCTGCGGCGGCGCGTCCTGCATCAGGTGGCAGATGCCCATCACCGCGCAGTCGCCCGGCGTGCCGGTCACGCCGAACCGCCGCTCGCCGTGCTGACTGACCCGCAGCGCGTGATGCAGCGAGATGGCGTGCGACACGCCGCTCTGGTCGTGCTCCGGCGCCACGACCCAGACCTCGCGCGCCAGTTCGGCGGCGATCTCCTCCAGCACCGCCAAGCCCGGTGCGTCGATGCCATCGTCGTTGGTCAGCAGGATACGGTCCAGCACGCCGGGTTCTCCTTCAGGTTCCTGTCCTGTTTGGCCGCTCACCCCGGCGGCGTCCAGAGACGGTTGCGCGTTGCCCGCCCCGGGGCCAGCATTCCGGTAAACGGGGGGAAGACCCATGCAGATCATCGACGCACAGGTGCATATCTGGGGCAGCGGCACGCCCAGCGCGCATCACCGCCAGGTGTCGCGCTTCACCGCCGAGGAGCTGATCGCCGAAATGGACGCAGCCGGCGTGGACGGTGCTGTGCTGCACCCGCCGAGCTGGGACGCAGGATCGAACGAGATGGCGGTGGAGGCGGCGCGGAAATACCCGGAGAAGTTCTGCATCCTCGGCTGGTTCCCGCTGGACGATCCGGCATCCCGCGGCCTGATCGACACCTGGAAGCAGCGGCCCGGCATGCTGGGGTTGCGCTGGTCGCTGACCCGGCCGTGGCAGCAGACCTGGCATGAGGACGGCACCATGGACTGGCTGTGGCCGGAGGCGGAGCGCGCCGGGTTGCCTGTCGCCACCATGGCGTCCCGCTTCCTGCCGCTGTTCGCGCAGATCGCCGAACGGCATCCGCGGCTGAAGCTGATCGTCGATCACCTGGGGCTGGTGCGCTCGGGCAAGGGCGACGCGGCTTTCGCCAACCTGGACCAGCTGCTGGCGCTGGCGAAGTACCCGAACGTCGCGATCAAGGCCACCGGCGCGCCGGGCTACTCCGCCGAGGCGTATCCGTTCCGCGACATCCATGACGGGCTGCACCGCATCTTCGACGCCTTCGGTCCGGCGCGGTTCTTCTGGGGCACCGACATCACCCGCATGCCATGCAGCTATCGGCAGTGCGTGACGATGTTCACCGAGGAGCTGCCGTGGCTGAAGGGCCGCGACCTGGAACTGGTGATGGGCCAGGGCGTGCGCGACTGGCTCGCCTGGCGCTAGGTCCGGGCTGGGTTGGAGGTTCGGCTGGCCGCGGCCGCAGCCGCGGATTGCCGGCGCTGGCGATAACGGAATCGCCACGCCCGGGGCCCCCGACCGAGGGTCCCGTGCACACCGAATCACGCCGCCGGCGTCAGGCCGGGGCGGGAGGCGCGAAAATCGCGTCTTCCAGGTCGCGGATTGCCGCGCCGCTCAGAGGAGCGTTCGCTGCCACCGCGGCTTCCACACACGCCTGTATGCGGAAGAAAATATCGCAGACCAGCTTGGCGAACTTGCCACCGAACGCGCTGATGGCGTCGGCCACGTCACTCCATTGCTGCTGGCTGACGACGCCTGGCACCAGGCCGAGGTCGCGGCAGATTTCCGCAATGACCGCGCCGGCTCTGCCACGGCGGATCATGGCGACGATCTGTGCCTCGCTGGGCAGCTCGCCATCCAGGTTGTCGGAAACGGTCCCACGTCCGGCTGCGCGCCGATCAGCGGTTGTGGTGGACCGGGAGGCGAACGAGCGCGGCTGAACCGGCGCCAGTTCCGTTTGGGTCTCGATGTCCCGGCCGGAGGCAGCATGCCGCCGCAACTGGGTATCCAGCGCGGCGGCGAGCTGCAGGGCTCGGCCGATGCGAATGAGGATACGAGCCAGGTCGGAGGTGCCGAAGCGGGCCTGCATGGTCAGCCGGAACTGCGGCGTGAGGGCCTGCTGCCGCAGCGTGGCGGCGCATTGCTTGCCGTAGCCGATCAGGAACTGAACCAGGGTGAGCAGGCGACCGATGCGTTCGGGCACGGTGCAGGGGCTCCGAGATTGGGTTTTGCCTGGGATGGCCAGAAGGTGGGTGGCTCGCTTGGAACGAATATAGAACACAACCGGAGGTCGTGTCAAGTGAATTCTTTCTAGTGGCCCTGCACGGAGGTTGCGCCCGGTTGCTGGCGGCGCCGCGGATTGCGCGGCCGTCCCGGATTGAGGCTCTGAGCGGGAGCGCCGGTTTCAACCCGGGCGCCGCTGGTATCCGCTGCTGGTATGGCGGCCGTTGGTGGAGGGCCGGAGGCCGCAGCGTGCAGTCCGTCTTACACGGGCATGCTGTCACTCAATTTAAGCAAGGACGTCGCCCTGGCGGAGGGGCCGCGGCACAGGAAGCAAGCAAGTCAATACACAGAGTTACACCAAGTGCACACAGAGTTTACCGAGAATAGTACATTGTAGTATTGCGTGATCAGAATCACCATGCTTGGGATGCGAAAATATAAGAATACCTACTCTGTGAAACTCTGTGTGCACTTGGTGTAACTCTGTGTATGACTTGCTTTCTTGCTTTGCAGCGACTGACCCCGGGCGGCGCGATCGGCGGGCACGGGGAATGCCATGGCTAGAATCGTAACCGCAGCGATACTTAGCGGTGATGCGTGAAGTGAGCGTTTCACCAAGTAACCATTCTCATGCGGCCGCAGGGACAATCGTTCCGGCCTTCATATCGCACCGGTACCGCATTGATAGGGCAGTGTCTATACGGGCAGCAGATGCTCCAGGTTAGGCAGGCTGATTCGTGGCAGCCTTCACCATAGTGCCGAGAACTGAATTACGGCGGAGCAGGGTCGCGGCAAAAAGCTTATCGCTCTTTCTTCCCCGGGGCCGCCCGCGCCGTGACCTCAAAGTAGCCGGTGCAGAATTCAAGAATTTCGTAGCAGCCCTACTGACCGCACCACGACAGGAAAGACCATCCACCAGTCGGGGTTGCAGGCTGACCTGATGCCCGCAGTCATAAGCTTGATGCAAGAGCCTGTCCGAAGGACCCAGTGCAACTCCGATCGCCACACGGTCGGCCTTGCGCCGGTCGTTGACAAGTGACATATTCAGCACGACAGTTGTCGTGGGGTTGCAATGGCAGAGTCGGTCACCCGCGAAGAACCGGTTCGACCACCGGGGACGGTGGAGCGTGTCGCGGAGCTCCTGGGAGGCAGCCGCGTGCTGCACCGCGCGGTTTGCAGCCCGCTGGATGCGCACGACGCGCTCGTCGGCGGGCTGCCGAGCGCCGCTGCCGCGCATTTGGTCGGGCGCCTGACCAGCTTGCGCAGCGCGGATTCCCTCGAGAAGGCCCTGGGCATGAGCCTGCGCACGTTCCAGCGCCGACGGGAGGGCGGCGTGAAGCCGCTCAGCCACGAGCAGAGCGCGCGAACCTGGAAATTTGCGGAGATCCTGGCCAACGCCACGCAGGTTTTCGGTTCGCAGGCCGAGGCTGAGCGGTGGATGGAGCAGCCCGCGATCGCACTGGAGCAACGCCGCCCGATTGATCTGCTGACCACCCCGGCGGGGGCGGAAATCGTCGAAGACCTGCTGCGGCGCCTGGAATACGGCGTATACGTCTGAGATGGCGGTGATGACACCGTTGCCGGGCGCACTGGGCGGCTCTGATCTGCTGGCTTGGCGGCTGGACACCGCTGTGCACGCGAAGGGGTGGGACAGCGGAGAAGGCGCCTATATCGCCGGTGGCCGCTGGAACAGCCGTGGGGTCCGTGCCGTCTATTGCGCGGTAGATCCCGCCACAGCGATTCTGGAGGTCGCTGTGCACAAAGGGTTCCCCGCGCTCGACACCGTGCCGCATATCCTGACGGTGATGGAAATCCGGGCTGCGGCAGACGTGCACGTCGTCGACCCTGCGACACTCCCCAATCCGAACTGGCTGGTACCCGGGCAGCCGAGCGCCGGGCAGCAGGCTTTCGGTGATGCGTTACTTGCCGCCAACAGGTTCGTTCTTTTGCCGAGCACAGTATCCCGGTACAGTTGGAATCTGATTTTCCTGAAGGCGACAGCGGTCGGGGGCTATATCCTGCGCTCGCAGGAGGCGTTCGCGCTTGATCCGCGCCTGCATCCGCCCGCCCCGTAGCCGTCTGGCGCGCCCGACGAAAATCCCGCGACGCCTGAGTCGACCGCGTCGTTCGCCGCAAACCCTCCGACCTGGGCGCGGCAGTCGATTGTGAGCTCAGAACAGGTCCGCTTCGGGTCGGGAGCCGCCGAAGCGTTCGGACCATACAATGTCGGCTTTGCCGTTCTGCGAGGTCGGAACGGGCCATTCCACTCCCGTCCAACCATGCCGCTGAACGCGAAATCGGGCGGTGTCCTGCCTCATCCGTTCAAGAGAGCAGACCGGACGTATGGGCCCCGACCATTGGTTGCCGGCTTCCGCCTGAACCAGCTGCCCGCGGGGAACCGCCCCGACAGCCGGCCGAAGCCGAACCGACTGCGCAGCACAGCCCCCTACCGGCGGGTATAGCCACCGCGCCGCACCCCGCCTTAACATCGCCGGCAGAAACCAGGGCAGGAGACACCATGGAGCATCACGGCGCCTTTGCCGGCCTGAAAGTCATCGACCTGACCGGCGGCGTTGCCGGCCCGTCCTGCGCCATGATGTTCGCGCAGCACGGTGCCGACGTCATCAAGGTGGAAACCCCGCATAACGGCGGCGACTGGTCACGCATACTCGGCCGCCGCTACCAGGATCATTCCGCCTTCTCGATCTACGGCACGCTCGGCAAGCGCAGCCTGGCGCTGGACCTGAAGGCGCCGGAATCCAAGGAGATCCTGTGGCGCCTGCTGCGCGGCGCCGACGTGTTCATGGAAGGCTTCCGGCCCGGCACCATCCAGCGCTACGGCTTCGGCTACAAGGAAGTCAGCGAGCGCGAGCCACAGATCATCTACTACTCGATCTCCGGCTTCGGGCAGACCGGCCCCATGGCGGCGCGGCCGGCGATGGACCCGGTGCTGCAGGCGATGATCGGCATCGTTACCGAGAACCGCGGCGAACACGACAACCATCCCCACCGCATCGCCATCTCGCTGATCGACATGTTCACCGGCCTGCTCGGCTTCCAGGCGATCACCACCACGCTGTACACGATGCGCGAGCAGAAGGAAAAGCGCGGGCGCTTCATCGAAGCCAGCCTGATGCAGGGCGGCGCCATGCTGTCGATCATCCGGCTGATCGCTAACTACCTGGAACGCGGCACCACCACGCGCACCAGCATGCCGAACGGCGTGTTCAACACCGCCGACGGGCAGCTCAACATCACCATGGTGCGGCCGACCGACTGGGTGCCGTTCTGCGACGCGATCGGCCATCCGGCGCTGGCGGAGCACCCGCACTACGCCACGTCCCAGGCGCGCGGCGACAACCTGGACGAGCTGTACAGCGTGGTCCGCCCGATCATCGCCGGCATGACGACAGCCCAGCTGGCGCAGCGGCTGACCGAGCGCAACATCATGAACGGCAAGGTCAACAGCTACGAGGAGTTCCTGCGGGAGCCGCAGGTGGAGGCAACCGGCATCATCTCCTGGCTGACGCAGCCGGGCGTGCCGGAGAAGGTGCCGATGCCGAACATCCCGGGGTTGCCGCCGTTCGAGGACGGCAGCAAGCGGGCGCATGCGCCGCGGCTGGGCGAGCACTCGGTGGAGGTGCTGCGCGAGCACGGCTACAGCGAAGCGGAGATCGGCCGGCTGCTGGACAAGAAGGTGATTGCCGAACCGCGCGACTGACGCCGGCGGGTCGCAAGCTGCCGCGTCCAGGGTTCGGCTGCGGACTTGCGGCGCGGCGGCCGGTCACCGCGCGACGCGGACCGGGCGTTGCTGTGTGGGAAACCGAGACAAAGGGGAAGCGAAGATGGGCCAGCTCGACGGCAAGTCAGGCATCATCACCGGCGCGGCATCCGGCATCGGCGCGGCCTGCGCGCGGGTGTTGGCGCGCGAGGGCGCCAGGCTGCTGCTCACCGACCTGGACGACGCCGCCGGCCAGCGTTTGGCCGAGGAAACCGGCAGCCTGTACCAGCACCTGGACGTGACGGACGAAGCCGCCTGGCCGGCGGTGGTCGCCACGGCGGAACGCCAGTTGGGCGGGTTGCATATCCTGGTGGCGAATGCCGGCATCGGCATCATGGGGCCGGCGATCGACATGTCGCTGGCCGACTGGCGCCGGCAGATGGCGGTGAACGTCGATGGCGTGTTCCTGACGGTGAAATACGGCATTCCGGCAATGCGCCGCTCCGGCGGAGGGTCGGTGGTCATGATGTCGTCGGTGGCCGGGCTGCGCGGTTCGGCCGGCCTGGCCTGCTACAGCGCGACCAAGGGCGCGGTGCGGCTGTTCGCCAAGTCCATGGCGCTGGAATGTGCCCAGGCGAAGGACGGGATCCGGGTGAACTCGGTGCACCCCGGCATCATCGACACGCCGATCTGGGGCAAGCTGCCACCCGGCGCCAATGCGCCGATGGACCCGCGCCGCATCGCGGAGGCCACCGTGCCGCTCGGTGTTCCCGGCCAGGCGGAGGATATCGCCAATGGCGTGCTGTTCCTGGCCTCCGACGCCTCGCGCCACGTCACCGGGTCGGAGCTGGTGATCGACGGCGGGCTGACCGCCGGGCGGATCGGCCGGCTGGGATAGCAGCGGCGCTGATGGAAACTCCCATTGGGCCGAGCTGCGCCAGCAGCGCGACGGGCGCTTCATGGATGCGGGTGGGCGATCCGGTGGGCCATTAATACGGCTGGTAGGGCGGCGGGTAATAGTCCGGTGGCGGGGGCGTGCTGCTCGCTCCGGCGGCGGCGCCGAGGGCTCCGCCGGCCAGCGCGCCGATCGCCGCCCCCTGTCCTCCGCCGGCGATGCCGCCGAGCGCCGCGCCGGCACCGGCGCCGACCAGCCCGCCGGCAACGGCACGACTGCCGGGGTCGTACGGATTGTAGCCGTAGACCGGGGGCGGCGGGGGCGGCGCATAGACGCAGCCGCTCAGCATGGCCCCAAGAACGAGGGCCGCCGCGGAGCGCAGCAGCAGAGCCGGCATGACGTGCCTCCGTGCGGGTTGCGGGGACTGTAACGTTGACGGGCGTTCAGAGTTGCCGAAGGCGCAACGGGCTGGGCAAACTTCGCGGAGAAGACGCCGGGAGGGACGGGTGCATGGGCCAGAAGCTGCGCATGGGCGTGATCTACGACTGCCGCAATCCGCCGGAATCAGGCATGCGGACCCAGGATCTCTATGCCGCCATTCTGGACCAGGTGGCCTGGCTGGACGGGCTGGGGCTGGACCTGGTGTGGTTCACCGAGCACCACTTCGTGGATGACGGCTATTTGCCGTCCTGGATCCCTCTGGCCTCCGCCATGGCGGCGCGGACCCGGCAGGTGCGGTTCTCCTGCGACGTCTGCCTGCTGCCGTTCAATCACCCGGTGCGGCTGGCCGAGGACCTGGCGGTCCTGGACAACATCAGCGGCGGACGGGTGGAGATCGGCGTCGGGCTGGGCTACGCGGTGCACGAGTTCCGCGGCTTCGGGCTGCCGGTGTCACGGCGGGTCTCCTATACCGACGAAGGCCTGGAGGTGCTGACCCGCGCCTTCACCGGCGAGCGCTTCTCCTTCCGCGGCAAGCGCTACGACTTCCAGGACGTGCGGATCACGCCCGGCTATGTGCAGGCCGGCGGGCCGCCGCTGTGGGTGGCGGCGCTGGCCGAGGCGGGCGCGCTGCGGGCGGCCCGGTTCGGCGCCAACCTGCTGCCGCAGGGGCCCCGGGCGCGGGCGCTCGATCCGTGGCACGCGGCGCTGCAGGCGGCGGGGCGCGACCCGGCGGCGCATCGGGTGGGGATCATCCGGTCGTGCCTGGTCACCGACGATCCGGACCGGGATTACCCGCCGATCCGCGCGGCGGAACGGCGGCGGATGGCGTTGTATGAGCAGTTCCGGGCGGATTCGGGCGGGCATGGTGGGGTGGCGGGGATCACCCAGGAGCAGCGGATCCCGCAGAGCTGGGTGGTGGGCGACGTGGAAACCTGCGTGACGAAGATGGCGGCGTTCATCCGGGACTATGGGCTGACGGACGTGGTGTGCTGGGCGGTGCCGCCCGGGATGCGGCCGGAGCAGATGAACGGCCACCTGGAGCGCTACGCGCAGGAGCTGGTGCCGCGGCTGAAGGCGCTGTTCCCGGGGTGAGGCGGTGGTGGTGCGGGGTGGATGGTTCGGGGTTTGCCCGGAGCTTCGGCGCTGCTATGTGTCCCGCCGGCGCGTGGGAGAGATGGCCGAGCGGCTTAAGGCGCACGCTTGGAAAGCGTGTGTACGTGCAAGCGTACCGTGGGTTCGAATCCCACTCTCTCCGCCAGAACCTCATTCCCCGGCGTTCCAGGTCATCGAAAAACCAGCCATTTCCTTGGGTTTCCGATCCCACGCCGTTTCACGCCGTCGCCCGACACCGCGGCTTGGTAAGGGGGGTAGGGCTGTGGGCTTGGCGGAACGAGTTACGCCGTGAAGCAGGTCGGGCGCCTGACCGATACGGCAATCACAGGTGCACTGAAGCCGGGCATGCACCCGGACGGCGACGGCCAGGCTCTCGGGGCCCGCGCGCTCGGCGATGCTTTCGCCAGGCTGACGGATCAGCCACATCATCGCCCTGCGATCCACTTCCTGGGCCCGAGCAAGCGGTATCATTTCATGCGTGCGGCGGGGCGCGCGATCCAGCACGTCAAGGGTGGGCGGCAGCAGGCGGGCATGACGGACGATGATGTCCATTTCCGGGTCGCATCGCGATCGGCACCATGCATCTGGCGGGAGGGCTGGAATTCCGCGCCGTGGCGGTGATGGCGTGCGACGGAGACGTGCTGCCGCTACAGGAGCGGATCGAGACCGCCGCCGCCGGCTGCGCAAGCTGCTCGCACGGCTCAAGGAACTGCGCCAGCAGTGGCTCAGCCGCGACCCATGCAATGCATCCTCCGACGGGTCGGAATCAGCGGGTCTTCCCGACCGGTCGCATTGATCCGAATCAGGCAGGGTCGGTCCAGCCCGGTGCTCATCCTTCGCCACGACGCCGGAGCCGGTTCAAACCTGCCGCCAGCATGCTGTTGATCAGGACTGTGCCCAGGGCTGCGGCGGCCGATGCGGCGACCTGCCCCATGCTCAGGGGCGCGAACCCAAACAGCGGACGCGCCCATGGGATGCCCACAACCAGGGCCAGTGCGGCCAATGTGGCCAGCATCACCAGGCTCACCGCTCGGGTGGGCCGTAGCCAGGTCCTCCATGTGACCGATCCCAGTGAGCGGCTGCTCAGCACCAGACCCAGGTTGCCGAGGACCAGCACCAGGAAAGCCATCGCCCTGGTGACCGCCTCTCCTTGAGACGCATGGTATCCAAACATGAAGGTGGCGAGCGCCGCGGCCAGCACGACTGCGCCTTGCAGCAAACCGGTGCTCAGCAGAACGATGCCGAACAGCGGCGCCCTTGGGTCGCGTGGGGGGCGCGACATGATCCCCGGCGATTCAGGCTCCGCCTCGAGCACCATCGACGATACCGGATCGATGATGAGTTCGAGGAACACAACGTGCAGTGGGCCAAGCAGCAATGGCCACCCGAGAAGCACCGGGATCAGCGACATGCCGACGATCGGCACATGGACAGCAAGGATGTAGCTGACCGCCTTGCGAAGATTGTCATCGATCCGGCGGCCGAGGCGCAATGCCGCAACCAGGTTGGTGAAGTCGTCATCCAGCAGCACAAGATCGGCCGCTTCCCGCGCCACGTCGGTGCCGCGTCCACCCATCGCCACGCCAATATGCGCGGCTTTGAGCGAGGGGGCGTCGTTGACACCGTCGCCGGTCATCGCGACGACCTCGCCGGCAGCGGCGAAGGCTTGCACCAGCCGCAGCTTCTGCTCCGGCATGATCCGGGCGTACACCGAGGTTTCCAAAATGCGCTGGCGCAGCGCGGTGTCATCCAGAACCGCCATTTCCTGACCGGTGAGCACCTGCGTCGAGGCAATTCCGGCCTGGCGCGCGATGGCCCTTGCCGTGCCAGGATCGTCGCCGGTGATCATCGCAACCCGGATGCCGGCCGACCGGCATACTGCCACGGCCTCCGTCACGCCCGGACGCAGCGGGTCGGCCAGGCCGAGCAGGCCGAGGAAGACAAAGTCGAAATCGTGCTGGATCCGCGGCAGGCCGGGCCCCTGATGCACGCCTTTGGCCACTGCCAGGACGCGCAGTCCCTTCGTGCTCAATGCCGCGACGCCGCGCTGGACGGCTTCGGTTTGCTGCGGAGAAAGATGGCAGAGATCGGCGACGGCCTCCGGAGCGCCCTTGGCCGCTATTATGAACTGTCCGCCCGTCGCCGCGCGCCAGACCTGCGACATGGCCAGCAGGTTCGGCTCCAGCGAATAACCCTGCTCCAGCAGCCAATCGGCGTGCAGATGCTCGGTATTGGCGAGGAAGCGTTGGCCGAGCTGGTGGAAGGCCCGCTCCATCGGATCGAAAGGATCGCGGCGGCTGGCCAGGATGGCGAATTCCAGCAGCTCGTGGAAAGTTTCCGGCAATTCGGGGGTCTGGCTGCCGATGTCCAGTTCGGCGCCATTGGTCCGCAGCCTGGCAACGCTCATCCGGTTCAGCGTCAGCGTGCCGGTCTTGTCGGTGCACAGCACCGTTGCCGCCCCAAGCGCCTCAATCGCCGCCGACCGCCGCGCGAGCACCTGGAATTTCGCGATCCGCCAGGCCCCAAGCACCAGGAACAGCGTCAGGACGACGGGAAATTCCTGCGGCAGAGTGGCCATGGCGAGGGTGATTCCGGCGAGAACCGCCTGCAACCAGGCGCCGTGGACCACGCCATACGCCAGCGCCAGCAGCACGGAGGCGAGAGCGCCGGCCGCCGCGAACAGCCGGACCAGCCTGCGCGTTTCCATTTGCAGCGGCGTTGGGGCGCTTTCCACCTGCCCGAGCGAGCGCCCGATCTTGCCGATGGCGGTACGCGGCCCGGTCGCGGTTACCGTCGCGGTGCCGGTTCCGCTGACCACCAGGGTGCCCGACCAGACATACGGCGTGCCGTCGCCGCCTGGCGTTGCTTCGGTTCGGCATTCGCCAACCGCCTTGCGCACCGGGACCGATTCACCTGTGAGCAGCGACTCGTCGGCTTGCAGGTTCGACGCCTCGAGCAGAACGGCGTCCGCGGGCACGCGGTCGCCTTCGGAAAGCACGAGACGATCGCCGGTGACGACCTCGCGTCCGGCGATGCGGCGCCGTTCCCCATCCCGGACCACAAGCGCTCGCGGACTGGTCAGATCCCGCAACGCGGCGAGGGTCCTTTCCGTCCGGTTCTCCTGCACGACGACCAGCAGCACGTTCAGCACGGCGAACCCGAGCAGAACCAGCCCCTCGGTCAGATCGCCCAGCAGCAGATACAGTCCGGCGGCAACGAGCAGAAGCTGCAGCATCGGCTCGCGCACCGCTTCCAGCACGATCCGGAGCAGGCCTCGGCGGCCATCCTGCGGCAGTTCGTTGGGGCCGTCCCGGCGCAGGCGCTCCGCCGCTTCCGCGCCAGAAAGTCCTGCCGGGCCTGGCCGATCAGCGACCGGCCTGGCGGCGTCGGGGTTCATGGCCTGGGTGCCCGTCCGGCTTCTTCGGCATCCGCGTTTCCCATCGGAAGCATCGGCTCACCTCGGCCGGTTCGCCCGAAACCTCGCCGCGCCATCCTGGGACTCCATCGTCCTTCAGGCATTCATCACCCGCTTGCAGGCCGCACGGTGAGCAGCCGGCACTGTCGACTTGCCGAGGATCGGCGATCGCGCTCGTTCAGGCCTTGATCTGCGTCAAGCCGCCCTCGCCGTGGGGCGCCGGGCTCAGGACACGCCGATCTCCTCGATCGCGGCATTCAGCATCTGCCGTACGTTCTGCGCTGTTTCCGCCAGCCGCTGGTTGTCGATCGCCTGCATGGAGGCGACCGGATCGATCGCCGAAACTTGCACCACACCATCGCCGCGTTGCTGCACGATGACATTGCTCGGCAGCATCGTGCCGATCTCGTCCTCGGCCTGCAGAGCGCGATAGGCCATCTGCGCGTTACAGGCGCCAAGAATGCGGCAGGAGCGGAACTCGACTCCACGCTTGTCCTTGACGGTGGCCTGAACGTCGATCTCCGTCAGTACGCAGAAGCCGTGCCGCTTAAGGATTTCCGTCGTTTGCCGACGGCCGCTGTGAAGGGCAGGTTCAGCGTGGTCGGGCTCGGCAGCTTGCACGCTCAACTGACCAGGCGGGCGATGCCGAAGGCAGCGGCGGCGGCGATGCCACCGACCAGCGCGGTCTGCGTCGCGCTGCGCCATACCGGTGCGCCCGTCAGCCGCCCCTTCACCCCGCCGAAGACGAACAGCGCCACCAGGGTCAGCAGGATCGACAGCGGCAGTGCGGCGGACACCGAGGCAGCGAAGAAGTAGGGAAACAGCGGGATCAGCCCGCCTACGACGTAGGCACTGCCGATCGTGACGGCACTGCGCAGCGCGCGGGACGGATCGGGTTGCTCCAGCCCAAGTTCGAACTGCATCATGAAGCGGACCCAGCGCGGCCGGTCCCTGGCCAGCGCATCGGCGACATCGCGCGCCTGCTGTTGGCTCAGACCGTGTTCGGTCAGGATGTCGCGGACCTCGCGCAGTTCGATGTCCGGCAGCTGCTCGATTTCACGTATTTCGCGTTTCCATTCCGAGCGGTAGTGCTCTGCGTCGGTGCGCGCCGCGAGATAGCCGCCGAGGCCCATGGCGATGGCGCCGGCGGCAACCTCTGCCAGCCCCGCGGTGATCACCACGCCGGCAGCCTCCACCGCGCCCGACAGGCCGGCGGCAAGCGCAAAGGGCACGGTAAGGCCGTCGGCCATGCCGATGACCAGATCGCGTACCGCGGCCGAGGCGCGGAAGTGCTTCTCGATATGCGGAATGGTCGGCATGCCGTTGTCCTGGTGCCAGCCAGGATAAGGCTACTGTCGGGTCACGCATTGATGCAGATCAAAGGTAATCCGGGAAGGCGGAGTCGGTTGACGCAGATCATGGCGGTGCCGACCGCTACGGCGGAGTAATCCTAGTCGCTGGCGTCGAAGTCTGAAGCCAAAGCCAAACGATATAGGCCGAACCGGCAATGCAGCGAATTGGGAGCTGGTTGCAGCCTATCCTGCTCCGGGCGAAGTCGTCCGTTGTAGTTTCGCCGCTGGCCTTGCCGGCTACGCAGGCTAGATCGTGGCCTGCGGACGCCCCGATCTTCGTCGCTCGCAAGCTCACGAAGACCTATCGCGTCGGCGCACTGGAAGTGCCGGCGCTGCGGCAGGTCGACCTGGAGATCGGCCCCGGTGAGTTCATCGTCATCCTCGGCCCGTCCGGCAGCGGCAAGTCCACCCTGCTGAACATCCTCGGCGGCCTCGATACGCCCAGTAGCGGCGAGGCAATGTTCCGCGAGCACCGGCTGTCCGGCGCCACAGAAGCCGAACTGACCCGCTATCGCCGCGAACATGTCGGCTTCGTGTTCCAGGCTTACAACCTGATCCCCAGCCTGACCGCGCGGGAGAACGTCGCGCTGGTCACCGAGATCGCAGCCAATCCGATGCCGCCGGAGGAGGCGCTGGACCGGGTGGGACTTGCCAACCGCATGGATCACTTCCCGGCGCAGCTCTCCGGCGGCGAGCAGCAGCGCGTCGCCATCGCCCGGGCGATCGCCAAGCGGCCGGACGTGCTGCTGTGCGATGAGCCGACCGGCGCACTGGATTGCCAGACCGGCATCACCGTGCTGCGCGCCATCCTCGACAGCAACCGCCAGCTCGGCGCCACCGCGATCGTCATCACCCACAACGCGGCGATCGCGGGAATGGCGGATCGGGTGTTGTACCTGGCGGACGGTGCGATCGCCCGGATGGAACGCAACGCCGAACGGCGCGAACCCGAGGAGATCGCCTGGTGACCGCGCTCGACCGCAAGCTGCTGCGCGACCTGCTGCGCCTGCGCGGCCAGGTGATCACCATTGCCGCGGTGATCGCCAGTGGCATTGCGATCTTCGTTTCGTCTCTGGCCACCTACCATTCGCTGCAGCAGAATCAGGCAGCCTATTACCGTGCATCGCACTTCGCCGACGTGTTCGTCTCGCTGAAGCGGGCGCCGGAGGCGCTGCTGCCGCGCCTGCGCGAGCTGCCCGGCATCGCCCAGATCGAGCCACGTATCGTGCGCGACATCACCATCGATCTGCCGGACCAGGCGCTGCCATTGGCCGGCCGGCTGGTGTCGCTGCCCGCGGATGCGACCGCGCCGCGGTTGGACCGGCTGTACCTGCGCCGCGGCCGCTTGCCGACCCCGCGTGCGGCCGCCGAGGTGCTGGTCAATGAAGCCTTCGCTGCCGCCAACCATCTGCGTCCCGGCGACAACCTGGCCGCCATTCTGAACGGCAAGCTGCAGCGCATGCGCATCGTCGGCGTGGCACTGTCACCGGAATACGTTTTCGCGACCCGCGCCGGCGATGCCATCCCGGACGACAAACGCTTCGGCGTGCTGTGGATGGACCACGATGCGGCCGCGGCGGCGTTCGACATGACCGGCGGCTTCAATGATCTGGTCGTCTCCCTGGCGCCCGGCGCGCGGGCCGCCGCGGTGCTGCGCGGCCTGGACCGGCTGCTGCTGCCGTATGGCGGCCTGGTTGCTTACGAGCGTCGCGACCAGCCCTCCAACCGCTTCCTCTCCGACGAGATTGCCCAGCAGGGCACCATGGCCACGACCATCCCGGTGGTGTTCCTGGCGGTATCCGGCTTCCTGCTGAACGTCGTGCTCAGTCGCCTGGTCACCAGCCAGCGCGAGCAGATCGCCGGCCTGAAAGCGATCGGCTACGCCACGCGGCCAATCGCCTGGCATTACCTGAAGCTGGCCGGGGTGGTGATCCTGACGGGCGCACTGCCAGGGGTGGCGATGGGCCTCGGCCTCGGCTGGCTGTTGACCCGAAACTACACCAACTTCTTCCGCTTCCCGCTACTGGAATTCCATGTCCAGCCCTGGGTACCGGTGCTGGCCGTCGCGGTGGCGCTGCTGGCCGGCATGACCGGCGTGCTGTCCGCGGTGCGTGCGGTCGTCCGCCTCGCCCCGGCCGAGGCAATGCGTCCGCCCGCGCCGCTGCAGTACCGCGCCGGTTGGCTGGACCGCATGCTGGGGCTGCGCTTCCTGTCCGCGCGCCGCCGCATAACGCTGCGTGGCATCACCGGCCGACCGCTGCGCGCTGCCCTGACCGTGCTCGGCGTGTCGCTGGCGGTGCCGGTCATCCTGGTCAGCCGGTTCTGGAACGACGCGCTGGACTACATGATGGACGTGCAGTTCGCCGCAGTGGATCGCGGCGACATCATGGTGACCTTTACCGGCCCAGTCTCCACCACCGCGCAATGGGAGATCGCCCGACTGCCCGGCGTGCTGCTGACCGAGGGATTCCGAGCGGTTCCGGTTCGCCTTGTCGCGGCGCACCGCTCCTATCGCACCGCCATCTCTGGCCTGCCTCAACACGCGGAACTGCGCCGGCCGCTCGATCGCAACCTGCGCCCGATTCCGCTGCCTCCCGATGGCGTGCTGCTGTCGCAACGCCTGGCCGAGCGGCTGCATGTCCGCCCGGGCGAACACATCCGGCTGGAGGTGCTGGAAGGCGAACGGCCGCAGCGTGAGGTGCGGATCGCCGGCCTGGCGGACGACATGATCGGCCTGAACGCATACATGCGCCTGGATGCGCTGAACCGCCTGATGCGCGAAGGCGACATAATCAACGCCGTCGATCTGCGTACCGATAGCAGCCGCGCCGATGCGTTGTACCGCGCGCTGAAGACCATGCCGAAAGTGGAAAGCGTCACCGTCAAGGCGCTGGCATTGCAGCTGTTCCGCGCCACCACGGTATTCTTCGTGCTGGTGATGGCCGGCATCTTCACCCTGTTCTCCACGGTGATCGCCATCGGCGTGGTCTACAACAACGCCCGCATCGCTGTGCAGGAGCGCGGCTGGGAGCTGGCCACCCTGCGCGTGCTCGGCTTTACCCGGGCGGAAGTGGCGGCCCTGCTGCTGGCCGAGATCGGCCTGGAGATCCTCGCCGGCATTCCGCTCGGCCTGTGGCTGGGCGTGTGGCTGGTGCGCGGCATGATCGTGCTGAACGAGACGGAGATGTTCAGCATTCCGGCGATCATCGAAACACGCTCCTACCTGCTGGCGGCGCTGATCGTGTTCGGCGCCGGCATGGCCAGCGCGCTGCTGGTACGGCGGCGCATCGACCACCTGGACCTGATCGGCGTGCTGAAGACACGGGAATGAGCTGATGCGCTGGGTAAAACGTCTGCTCTGGGTCCTTGCGCTGGCCGTTCTTGCGGCGGTGTCGCTGCTGTCGCTGCGCCGCGCGCCGATCCCGGTGGAACTGGCCACCGTCAGTCGCGGCACTGTGCAGCAGACGGTGGACGAGGACGGCCGCACCCGGGTGCGCGAACGCTATGTCGTTGCGGCGCCGCTGGCCGGCACCCTGCAAAGGATTGCGCTGGAGGAGGGCGATGCCGTGCAGGCCGGCCAGATTCTGGCGGTGCTGGCGCCAAACCCGGCGACGCTGCTCGACCCGCGTACCCGCAGCGAGCTGGAACAGCGTTTGGCCGCGGCACAATCCACCCAATTGCGCATGACCGCGCTGGTCGCGCGCGCCGAGGCGCAGCTGCAGCAATCGCAGGCGGACCTGGAGCGGACCCGCAAACTGGCCGCCGGCAGGGTGGTTTCCCGCAGTCAACTCGAACATGACCAGCTGACGGTGACGGTGAACACACGGCTGCTGGAGGTGGCGCGGTTCGAGCAGCGCACCGCGGCGCATGAGGTGGAACAGGCGCGGGCCGCTTTGGCCGTCAGCCGGGCGATGGCCGACCCGTCGATGTCCGACCTGTTCGACGTACGCGCGCCGGTTGCCGGCACGGTGCTGCGGGTGCTGCAGAAGAGCGAGGCGCCGCTGTCCCTCGGCACTCCGCTGCTGGAGATCGGCGATCTTGGCGACCTGGAGGTGGTGATTGACGTGCTGTCGTCGGACGCGGTCGGCATCCATCCCGGCACGCGGGCATGGATCGAGCACTGGGGAGGCGACAGGCCGCTTCCCGCCCGGGTGCAGCGGGTCGAACCGGCCGCTTTCACCAAGGTTTCGGCGCTCGGCGTGGAGGAACAGCGGGTCAATGTGGTGATCGACATCACCGCGCCGCAATCCGCGCGCGCCGGCCTGGGCGATGGGTTCCGGGTGGATGCACGCATTCTGGTGGGCAGCGTCGACAACGCTGTGGTGGTGCCGACCAGCGCCTTGTTCCGCGACGGCGCTGGTTGGGCGGTGTTCGTCGATGCAGAGGGCGTGGCACGCAAACGCAGCGTGCAGGTGAGCCTGCGCGGTACCGAGCAGGCGGCGATCGGCGGCGGCTTGCAGCCGGGTGAGCGGGTGGTCCTGTTCCCCGGCGACGCCATTACCGACGGCACCCGGGTGCGCGGGCTGTGACGGCGCTGTTGTTCTTCCTTGCCGGCGCCTTGGCCTGGAGCGTCAGCAGCTTCGCCGCTGGCGGCGGCAGCATGATGCTGGCGGCGGCGGCCAGCATCATCGCGCCGGCCCGGGCGGTTGCGCCGGTCATCAGCGTAACCAGCCTGGTCGCGGCCATCGTGCGCATTGCGCTGTTCCGTCGCCTGATCGTCTGGCGGCTGGTTGCCTGGTACCTGCCTGGCGGCGTCGCCGGAGCCTTGGTCGGCAGCTGGATCTTCGCCGCGCTACGGGCCGACTGGCTGCAACTTGTGGTCGGGATTTTCCTGCTGAGTGCCGCCGTGCAGTTCCAGCTGGCGCAGCGCCGCCACTGGCGGCCGATGCCGCCGGCTGGGTTCATCCCGGTGTCGTTCTTCTCCGGGCTGGTATCCGCGGTGGTCGGCGCCAGTGGGTTGCTGGCCAACCCGTTCTATATGGGTTACGGGCTGGAAAAGCAGCCATTGCTGGCGACACGCGCTGTGAACTCGCTGGTCATTCAGCTGACCAAGCTTGCCAGCTACACCGCGTTCGGCGCCCTGACCGGCGAGCGGCTGTTCGACGGATTGGCCGCCAGCGCGGGCGCGGCCATCGCGATCATGGTGACCAATTCCTGGCTCGACCGGCTGAGTTCGCAGCTCTTCCGGAAGCTGGCCATCGGATTGATCGTCGTAACGGGTCTGCTCATGCTGTGGCGACAGCACGTATTGTTGCTGGTACTGCTCAGTGGCGTTCGGTGATCGATGTCGTCAGCCACGCCGTGCTTGTCTGGATGCAGCAGCACCAGCCCTGGGCTCCCGCGGTCGTATTCTGAAAGGCGCGCCCCTGTGCCGGCGCGATCGGTGTGAACAGCGGCCGATCCTGCTTGATACCCAATACGCGAGACGGGCAGGCCGGACATTCAGGGTATTCGTAAGAGTCCTCTACAATCGCGTTACCTTGCATTCATCTATACTGTTTTGCAGAATCATCCTGGCCAGGAAGATGTCCTGGAGAGCAATTCCCGAACTGTCAAAAATTGTGATGTCGGCATCGGATTCTCGTCCCGGCATTCTCCCCAGCGCGACGTCTCCCAAAGCATGCAGGCGAACTCGGCCGGAAGAAATTTCGGAGGCAACGTGTTGGAATTCGCCAACCATGGTGGATTGAGCGACCGGCGCGCATCATGTGTTGCGCGACGTCTCGCTGACGGTGGCCGAGAAGGAACGCGTGGTAATTTGCGGCCCATCCGGCTCCGGCAAGTCGACCATGATCCGCTGCATCAACCGGCTGGAATCCCATCAGAAGGGCAGGATCACAGTTGACGGCACGGAGCTGACGGACGACACGCGGTCGCTGGATACAATCCGCCACAAGGTCGGAATGGTGTTTCAGTCCTTCAACCTGTTTCCGCATCTGACGATACTGGATAATTGCACGCTGGCGCCGATGTGGGTCAGGAAGATGCGGCGTGCCGAGGCTGAGGAATTGGCGATGAGCTATCTTCAGCGTGTCAAGATACCCGAGCAGGCCAGGAAATATCCGGGACAATTGTCGGGCGGGCAGCAGCAGCGCGTGGCGATCGCGCGCGCCCTCTGCATGAAACCGAAGATCATGCTGTTCGACGAACCGACGTCGGCACTGGATCCTGAGATGATCAAGGAAGTCCTCGACACAATGGTCGAACTGGCTGAATCCGGCATGACGATGCTCTGTGTTACGCATGAAATGGGCTTTTGCCCGCCAGGTCGCCGATCGTGTGGTGTTCATGGACCGCGGGGAGATCGTTGAATTCGGAACGCCAGAGCGGATGTTCCACGACCAGCAGACCGACCGGCTGAGAACGTTCCTGAGCCAAATATTGCGCGGGCACTGACCTCGGGTTCATCACGCTCTCGGAATTGTGGCGCGCAGCCGGTGAACCCGCTACAGAACCGCCGGGAGAACATCTCATTGGTAGCCCGTGCAGAACGCCGCGGCGGCCGTCGGCCACGACATGGCCTTGCCACGCATGATCGCCGGCCCGGCCATTCACCCGGGAACCATCGGGTTGCCGGGGCAGGGTGCACGCAGCGGCGGCGGCGGGGCGCCCGGGGCAGCCTGACCACGGCGGCCGTTTTCGTGTCGGTCTCCTTGAGCCCCACCCGTCTTCAGGCAGACTCGTCGGCAAGGATCGGGGTCAAACCCGATTGCGCCAGTTCATATATCGAGTCCCGAGCCGAAGCGACAAAAGTCAGCGCGCGTGAGCGCCTGCCGGCGGCACGTTTCCGCTCAGGCCGCGCGCCGGTCGCCAGCGCCGTCCGCCTCCGCCGCTCGCCCGGCGGCGGAAAGGCACTCGCGGAACGCTTCGATCGTGCTGGACGGAAATGCGTCCCGGCGCCGGATGAAGACCGTGTCGGCCCAGCGCTGCGGCTCGGGCAGTTTGTGCAGCGCCAGCGGGCCGTTGCGCCATACGACGTCGATCACCCCGCGCGGCAGCATGGTCACGCCGATGCCGGCGGCGACGCAGCCCAGGATGCCCTCCAGCGTGCCGAACTCGATCCGGCGCGGGCCGACCACGCCGAGCTCCGTCAGCATTGCCTCCAGCTGCGCGCGGTAGCTGCAGCCCGCCCGGAACACCACCAGTTTCAATCCGCTCCGACGCGGAAGGTCGTCCCAGCCGGCGATGTCGCGCGCGGTGACCAGGACCATTTCCTCGTGGAACACCACGTCCTCGGTCAGCTCCGGATGGCGCACCGGGCCGACCACCAGCGCCCCATCCAGGCGCGACTGCAGAACCTGCTCCACCAATTCCGCGCTGGTGCCGGTGGTCAATGTCAGATCCACCGCCGGATGCGCCTGGGCGAAGGCGGCCAGGATGCGCGGCAGGCGCAGTGCCGCGGCGGTTTCCAGTGAGCCGAGCGACAGCGGCCCCTGCGGCGTGCCGTCATCGGCGACCGCTCGCCGGGCCTGGGCGAGCAGGTCGCGCAGCCGTTCGGCAAAGGGCAGCAGGCGGCGCCCTGCTGGAGTCAGGCTGACGCCGCGGCTATGGCGAATGAACAGCGGTGTGCCGAGTTCCTCCTCCAACAGCCGGATGCGAGCCGTGACGTTGGACTGCACGGTGTGCAGCTCCAGCGCCGCGCGGCCGATCCCGCCGGTGCGGGCCACCGTTTCGAACATGCGCAGATCCGATGCATCCATCGCGCTTCGCCTCGACAATCCTCCCGGCACTATCATCCGAAGCCGGCGAAAAGGAAAATCCCATCGCCCTATCTGGACGCGCCGTTCATCCACCGCTGCCAGCGGACATCCGTGACGGCATCGCACGGCACGGTATTCCCAACAGCCATCTGCTTGCTATTGCCCCGACCGGGACCATCAGCCTGCTGGGCGGCAACGTGTCGAGCGGCGTCGAACCCGTATTCTCTGCCGACTACCAGCGCAGCGTCTTGAACGCGGACGGCGAACCGGAGCACTTCCACCTGACGGATTTTGCCGTGCGGCTACGTTATGTCTTGCAACGATTCGACTTCCAGCCTGATGCATTCATGCACGAACTGGTCGATGCGATCATCGGCGACAACTACCCTGTGCCCGACAGGATGCTGGTGCATGCAGAACACGTGGTGCACGAGTATCTGATGTTGATGACTTCCCATCGTTGCTGAGCGAGCTGCCGCACAACACGATCTGCGTCTATTCATGTTCGAAGTATTTTGGCTGCATCGGTTGGCGCCTTCGTCGTCGCGATCCATCAGGATAACATTTTCGATCGCATGATCGGCGATCTGCCGGAAGCGGACCTTCAGGCGCTCGACGGCGGTACGGCGCGCTGGTGCTGGAGCCGCGCAAGCTGCGCTTCATCGACCATCTTGTGGCCGACAGCCGCGACGTGGCGCTGAACCACACCGCCGGCCGGTCGCCGCCGCATCAGGCCATGTTGTTCTCGCCGGTCGAACTCGCCGATACAGATCATGCGTATCGCCGGGCATGCATCGCGATCCTTCGCCGGCGGGTAACGGCGTTGCTCGGCGGCCTGGGCCTGGAGGCGAAGCCCGGGCCGTTGTTCGACAATTACTATGGCCTGATCGACCTGGAGTTCTGGCTGCGCAAGTACCTCGGCGATGAGGTGGCGGAGTTCATCAAGCGTACCGTCCATCCGCTCGACATCGTGTTCCGGCTGGCGCGCGATTACGGCATCGTCCTGCTGAACGGCGGCGGATCTCATGCGCCGGACTGGTCGGTGGGGTATCGTTCGCCAACCTGGACGACGCCGTCTATGCCGAAATCGGCGGTGCCGTGCGCGCCATCGCGCAGGACTATGTCGAAGCATTCCGCGCCGCGCACCCGGCTGGCGGTGCCCCGCCCCTGGCGGAAAACGGCTGGCCAGAGCCGCAGGTGGAGTGACGGACGTGTGGCCGTGCAGGCGTGGATGGCCGGGACCAGGCCGGCCATGGCGTGGCGCTCACCGCCACCGTCGATAGCCGGTCGCCTCACCGATACGGCGTTCTGCCATCGTCAGCGCTGCCTTGCGAGGCATGCAGCCTGAAGCGGCTGCCTGCGTCAGCATCTCGCCGGTATTGCGGCGGATCTTCTTCTCGATTGTGGCAAACGCCGTAGCTTCGGTGCCGCCGTGATACTCGACCGCGGCGCAGATCACACCGCCCGCATTGGCGATGAAGTCGGGCAGCACAAGAACACCGCGCGCGTGCAACATCGCCTCCGCTTCGTTGGTCGCCGGAATATTCGCGCCCTGCGCTATCAGTTTCGCCTGAAGGCGCTCGACGTTGTCGGCACGCAGCACGTCCGGCCGCGCCGCCGGAATCCAGATGTCGCACGGCACATCGATGATCGCATCCGGCGCACGTTTGTCTCCCGCCGGATAGTCGGCCAGTGCCTGGCCCGCCAGCTTCCGCCGCGACAGGTCGGCGATATCGAGACCAGCGTTGTCGTATACGGTGGCGCTGGTATCCGCGGCGGCGACCAGGATCGCCCCCTGCTCTGCGAGGAACCGCGCCGCGTGGCGGCCAACCGCGCCATAGCCCTGCACCGCGACGCGGGCGCCTCGCAGCGACAGGCCGCAATACGGCAATGCCGCCTCGATCGACGCCACCAGGCCGAAGCCGGTCGCGCCGATGTCGTCCAGCGGAATGCCGCCGAGCACGGGTGGCAGGCCGACCGCGCGGCCGATCTCATCGCGCACCCAGGCCATGCAGCGTTCGTCCGTGCCCATGTCAGGGCCGGGGATGTAATCGACCAGGTCGCGGATTGCGCGGGCGAAGGCGCGGATTACACGCTCTTTGTCCGCCTCCGGCGTGCGCGGATTGCCGAAGATCACCGACTTGCCGCCGCCATGTGGCAATCCCGCCGCCGCGTTCTTCAACGTCATCGCGCGTGCCAGCCGGGCGCATTCCTCGGCGCTGACATCGGGTGCCATCCGCACCCCGCCGATCGACGGGCCGCAGGCAATGTTGTCGACTACCACAATCGCTTTAAGTCCGGCGCTGGCCAGATGGATGTGCACGATCTTTTCCGGACCGAGCGAATCGGCAAAACAGAACATGTCTTCCATGGAGAGAATCTTCCTGCCTGGCGCATTCGCCGGCACGCTACGCAAGGCTGGGCGCCGGGCATTGAGATGGATCAACCGCGGCGAGAGCGCGGCCAGGTTTGACCCGCATCAATTCTCGCTGCGGCGCAGGGTCCTTAAGTAGGTGCAACCGAACCGGGCATGTCCCGACGGCCGCGGAGGCTGGCCCATGCGAAACTCATCCATGCCGTGATCGAGGATCTGCAGGCTCTGCACGACGAGGAAGTCACCCCGATGAGCCGGCGGATGTGCTCGCTCCCGGGGCGTGGCCGCCGCTCAGCTGTGCTCCCCGATCCAGCCAACAATGGCAGGCCAGATTTCTGCCTGCGCACGCGGACCAACCAATAGAGCGACGTGTTGCAGGCCGACCCCGATCTCGCCGGTGAATTCGAGCAGTCGCACATCGCCCACCGGCATGCGATCCAGAAAGGGCGCCACCGAAGCGCGCGGGGCAATCATGTCGGCAGTATTGATCACGGCAAGCGTCGGTGCCGTGACAGCTACAGGGCCCGCGGGTCTACCACGTATTCGCAGCGCACCATGGCAAAACTGGTCCTCCTGGTAGAGCCATTGCACCACCTGACGGACAAAGAGGCCTGGCAGCGCGACCTCGTCGAGAGCCCAGCGCTCCACACGAAGGCAAATCTCCGCCGCCTTGATGTCGAGCGAGCTGAACGCATGGTCGATCAGACGTGACCAGATGAAGGTTTCTGGCGACGCCAGCGCGCTGAGCTGCGAGATGGCCGATCCCGGCACGATGTTGGCCTGCGTCCGCAGTAGTGGAGCCAGGATATCCACGGCATCCCGAAACCCGCTGGACCGAGGCTGGAAGCAGAGCGGTGCCCCAAGCAGCACCAGGCCGTGAATGTTGTCTGCATTCAGTGCGGCATGGACGGCTGCCAGGCTGCCGCCCAGAGAATGGCCGATGACAAACGGCCTCTTGCCATTCGCAGTGGAGATCCAGCCGACGCAATCGGCGATTCCCCGATCGCCGTAGATGTCCAACCCGGCGAAGCCGCCGTCGAGCGATGGAGACTTCCATTCCAACAAATAAACGTGCAATCGATTCTGCAACAGATATCGAATGGCGCTCGTCGCCGGTGTCAGATCCCATATGTATGGGCGCTTGATCGGCGCTGCGACAATGAGTACTGGTTGCTGTGTAGTCGGACCACCGTAGTCGCGCAGTTGCCAGTATCGCGTCGCCGCACGCACCCGATAAGCACACTCATCGGGGCCGAAACCGAGCAGGTCGAGGATATCCCCATGAGCCCGCCGCATGGCATCGGCGAGTTCAAACCAGGACAGCGCGTCAGTCTGTGGTCCCTCGCTCACGGCGGATGGCATGCTTGGGAGGCGCCGGTCACGTCACTCCCACAGCGGTTCCTCGCCCTTGCCGGACACCTTCATAGTGCTGAGCAGCTCACGCAGCACTTCCCTGGTAGCCGCGGGCACGATGTAGGTGTCGGCTTCCTTGTGGTGCTCAAATAACCGGACCCCTGGGCGACCGATGATCTTTGCCGTGATGCGGTTCAGCGAGCCGAGATACCGGCCGAGGTGTTTGCCCTCAACCTCAAGCATCTCGACCAGCCGCTCCCGGCTCGGCGGTCGTGCGGCGTCGGCATAGGCAAGGCGCTCCAGCAGCAGGCGCAGCCAAGCGCCCGTATGTTGGAAGCTGACTTCGCGCAGCAGGGCGATTGCCTGCTCCCGCGTCAGCGGTACGGTCTCTGCGAGGTGGTGTTCCCCCGCCGGCCAGGTGCCGCCCAGAAAGCTGAAAAGCTGCTCGCGCAGCCCACTTGGCATCGCGTCGAGATCAGCTTGGGTAAGGAGGAGTTCCATTTCGGTGAGCTTTCGTCCTGTTCGGCTTGCCCGTCCCGAGGACCAGCATTGCTAGGCGACTGCCGCTCAGCCGCAGCAAGCCACAATTCGGCCCGTCTTCGTCAGCGCACCACCTCCGTGGGAACCAGGTGTGTCTCAAACCAGATGCGGGCAAGCGCCACGACCGCTTCCAAAGCGCCGGGCTCCTCGAACAGATGCGTGGCACCCGGTACCACCTCCAGCCGGCATTCGCAGCGCATCAGGCGCTGCACCTGCCGATTCAGATCGAGGACCACAGGATCTGCGCCGCCCACGATCAACAAGGTCGGCGCTTTGACCTGGGTGAGTGCGTCGCCCGCCAGGTCCGGTCGGCCACCCCGGCTCACCACGGCGCCAACGTCAGGCCGCCCGGCGGCGGCAACCAGAGCCGCCGCCGCGCCGGTGCTGGCGCCAAAGAACCCCAGCGGCAGGTCTCTGGTCGCGGCGGCGTCGACGACCCACCCGGCCGCCAGGTCCAGGCGTTCGGCCAACAGCGGAATGTCGAACACGTTGCTACGCTCGGCCGCTTCGGCGTCGGTCAACAGATCGAACAGCAGCGTCGCCAAGCCCGCCTGTTGTAGCGCGGCTGCCACCATGGTGTTGCGGGGACTAAGGCGGCTGCTGCCGCTGCCGTGCGCGAACAGCACAATGCCCTTCGGTTTCTCCCCCGGCAGCCCAAGCAGGCCCTCGCCACCATGCGGCGGTAGGGTTACCGAGATGGTGTGGCGCCGTGGCATGGTCATGGCCCCGATCACTGATGGCGGATAATGGAAGCGCGGGAACTGCTGCAAATGCATTGATCGAGATCAACAGGGTCGGGCTGTGTCCGCGGAAAGTTCAGTCCGTTTTGGTGGGCGCAGATCTATGCAGCCTGTTGCGCCCATCTTTGAAAGCTGCGTGGGCCGCGGCGTCATCCGGTAGTTGGCCGGAGCCAGCCGCAGTCGGATGATCTGCCATGCCGCCATCCACACGACCTGGGGCGCTTCGACTGACTTTCCTCGGCACACGGGGCGAGATCGACCGGCGGTCGGCACGCCACCGCCGACACAGTTCTCTCCTGATCCGGTATGACGCGGGCGAAGCATTGCCGCCGAGCTCAGGCGCCTCGGTCGAGAGCGCGGCATCGCGGCGCGCGTGGCATTTGACGGCTTGCATCTGCTGCCCGGCCCGACAGCGACCTGATCCACGCCTGGCCTAACCGCTGCGTCCGGAGGCGCCCCTTCTCATTGCGGCGGCATAATGCCCTCGGCGCCTTTGAAACGCATGGCGCGCTCCGCCTGTTTGCCGGCCGGCCGCGACAGCCGTTTGCAGCCCCTTGAAATTCCGGCATTAATTCCCAAATGCGTGCTCTGCGCAGCGATTCTGCTCCGCATGGCGGGTGGCCGGCCGCCCCCGCCTCATCATAACCATCACCGCAACACCGCCGGGACACCGTGCCAGAACAGGTTCGGCAGTCGCCGTCGCGCTGGGAGGAATCTCACCATGACTTCGACCATCGTCCCGGTCGCCCGGGAGGGCGACCTCACGGGGTATCTGCAGGAGATCCGCAGATTCCCCATGCTCACCCCGGAAGAGGAGTTAAGCCTGGCGCGCCGCTGGCGCGACCAGCAGGATGTCGCGGCGGCGCATCGGCTCGTCACCTCTCACCTGCGCCTGGTTGCCAAGATCGCCATGGGCTATCGCGGCTACGGCCTGCCGCTGGGTGAGCTGATCGGCGAAGGCAATATCGGCATGATGCAGGCGGTGCAGCGGTTCGATCCGGACCGTGGCTTCCGCCTGGCCACTTATGCCATGTGGTGGATCCGCGCGGCGATCAACGAGTACGTGCTGCGGAGCTGGTCACTGGTGAAGATCGGCACTACCGCGGCGCAGAAGAAGTTGTTCTTCAACCTGCGCCGGCTGAAGGGCGAGATCCAGGCGCTGGAGAATGGCGATCTGAAACCCGAGCAGGTCGCACAAATTGCGCGCACCCTGGACGTGTCCGAGGAGGAAGTGGTCAGCATGAACCGCCGCCTTGGCGCACACGATGCCAGCCTGAACGCCACCGTCGGGGAGGACGAGGATGGCGAATGGCAGGACTGGCTGGTCGATGAGCGGGACGGCCCTGAGACCATCGTCGCCGAGCAGGAGGAGCAGAGCAGCCGTTCGGTGCTGCTGGCGGACGCGCTGAAGACGCTGGCCGAACGCGACCGGCATATCCTGATCGAGCGACGGCTGAGGGACGAGCCGGCCACGCTTGAGGTGCTCGCGCGGCGGTACGGCATCTCACGCGAACGGGTGCGCCAGCTCGAGGTGCGCGCGTTCGGCAAGCTGCAGAAGGCGATGCAGGCGCGCGTCGTCGAACGGCGGATGGGAGGCGCGCCGGTCGCGCTGCCTGCCGCGGCTTGAGCAGAAGCGGGTGCACCCGAGCGGGCAGTGGAGGCTGCCACTCTGTCCGCCACGCATCCCATGGGGAACGGCGCAGGCGTCGGTAATGGCCCCGCCGTGCTGGTGCAGTTCGGCCAGGCGGTATTCCGAACCGGTATGCCGGCTGATGCAGACCGGCAGTCCTTTCGGCCGGTATGGTTGCTCAGCCGGCTTCGCCAGGAGCCAGCCACAACTCACGGATGGATTTCGGCAGCGACCGCCTCACCTTTGCGACTTGCTCGGGTGTAACGTGGTGAGTGAGCACTTGCAGAACGCTGCGCGTCGCCTCTCGCACATTCACCGGACGTGTGCCGCCGAGCTCGCTGGCCACATAGGTCAGGAACTCGTCATCGGTGTGGAGCCGCTCCGGTACATGCCCGGGACGGTACTGGTCGTAATAGGCGCCGCGCACCAGCAATGGCAGTTGCGCACCGAGATGTGCTGCGAGTTCGGCAGGGAGACGGTCGCGCAGGCTGCGTAGCACGGCGCCCAGCACATGCCAGGCGAGGTTGCGGTCGGGCCCAACCGTCTCCATCAGCTCGTCGAGCCAGATGTGAGTTGTTTGCAGGGTCTTGTCGAAGACTTCGAGACCAGTCGCACTCATCGCGGTCCTCCACGGGTCTCAGCTCATGGTGTGGGGCGGGCCGGCCGCATCCGTTCAGCCGGCCCGGCCGCCCACGCGATTGCCTGATCGAACAATGACAGAAGGAACGGGTTACTGCCTTGACGCAGATCAACCTGCGACTCGGATTCCCGAGTGACTATGCCGGCCGAGCGGAAGGTTGATCCAGGTCAATGTGGCCCCGGCTGGTCCGGGCGGAATTTTGCTGAACGCGAAGCGAGGCTCTTATGCCGGAAACCGCGGCCCATCTGATCCGAAGCTACGATGAGGAACTCGCTCGCCTGCATGGCCTTGTGGGGGAGATGGGCTCGCTGGTGCAAAGCCAGCTGGCCTCGGCCGTCGCTGCCACGCTGTGTCGCGATCCGACGGCCGCGACGCAAGTGGTGGAAGCCGATTCGAAAGTTGACGTCCTGGAACGCGAGGTCGAGCAGTTCGCCATCCGCCTCCTGGCGCTTCGCCAGCCCGTGGCTAGGGATCTCCGCCAGATCATCGGCGCGCTGAAAATGAGCGACGATCTGGAGCGGATCGGCGATTACGCCGCCAACATCGCCAAGCGAGTCATCATTCTAGCACAGACACCTCTCTCGTTCAGCTTGGCGGGTCTCGCCCAAATGGCCGAACTGGTACAACAAAACCTGCGGTGCACCGTCGAGGCGTATGCTGCCGCGGATGCGCGGGCGGCGGCAGCGGTATGGCGGGCAGACCAAGCCGCTGATGAAGCCTACAACATGCTGTTCCGCGAGTTGATCACCTACATGCTGGAGGATACGCGTGACATCACAGCCTGTACTCATCTGCTTTTCATCGCACGCAATCTGGAGCGGATTGGCGATCACGCGACAAATCTCGCCGAGAGCATCTACTACGCCGCGCAAGGCCGGGCGCTGGCTGGGCCGCGTCCGAAAGGTGCCGATGCGGACGCGATTCATGCGACCGAAGGCGTCTGAGCCGTGACTGCATCAGCGGGCCTGGTAGGTGGTGAGCCCGATACGGCCTGCTGGTTGCGGGGCAACGAGGGCCGTCGCCAATGGCACGCTGCCGCCCGATAATAAGGGCAAGTTTGTGGTGGTCGGAAGAAACGGCCTCGGGCGTCTGGCGTTCGGCCCGCGAGCCGCCGCGCACCGGTTCAAGCGCCGCGCCGAGACGGAGGACATTACGCGCCGTCTGCGGCGGCGGGTAGTGCTCGGCGAATACACTTATGCGGTGAAGGCAGTGAGTCGGGATGCTGCCGCAGCGTGACGTCGGCCCGCCAGGGTTCCATCGGATTAAATTTAGAATTAGAGCACAGGATCGAGCAGCGCCGTCGGACCGTCCTCGTCAAACCGCGCGTCATGCACCTGTTCGGCCTTCACCAGCGCGGCCCGGTTCCACGGCGGAAACCGCATGCCCTCGCCAGGCCGGAATCCGGTTTTCAGGTCGAATGTTTCGGCTGCCACCTCCCGCGCCCGCTGCTCATTGGGTGCGCGAACCACGACGGGGCCGCAATGTGAGCTCGCTTGCCAATCGGGATCATGAGCGTCGAGCGGGGTGAGTAGCCATACTGGCATGGCTCGCTCCTGCCGTGCATTGAACCATCACACCATGGCCGAGGGACCGATCGCCTGCCTTGATGCAGATCAAGCAAGTCCGAATTGGCACACGCGTATGCACTCCAGGCGTATAACCGCGACGCGCGGTTACGATCACTGCAAACCGGCGAAGCGGAAAATGGGTAGCGCTGGCGAAAGGCGTGTCAGGCCGTAGGCGCCCTCGGGCAAGGCTTCGTGCTTGCCGAGGACAAGAAACCCGCCGGATACCAGGCGATCGAGCATCCCGGTCAGCACCTGCTGTTGCATCGCCGCGGCAAAATAGGTGAACGCGAGATTGCGGCACAGGATGATGCCGAACGGTCCGTCCGGCATCGCCGTTCTGACGTCCTGAAGGCGCAATTCAACGCAATCGCGCAGCTCCGGCTTCAGGCACAACAAGCCGGAGCGCCGCTGGAAGGCGGTTTGCCGCCAGCATTCCGGCAACTCCTTCAACGAACTCGCCGTATAGCACGCCATTCCGGCCCGGCTGATCGCCATCTCATCCGCGTCGGTGCCGATCACGCGCAGCGCGATGTCCGGCCAATCGTGCGCGACCTGATAATGCCAAGCCAGGACCAGGGAGTATGGCTCTTCGCCTGCTGCGCAACCGGCACTCCAGCAACGAATGGTGTCACGTTCTTGCCGGACCGCCAACGCGGCGGCCGCCGACAGCACGGTGGCGCCGAGTGCCGCGAAGACGTCGCGATCGCGGCAGAACCGGGAGATCGGGATGCGGCACATCGCGTCGATGCGCGCCCATTCATCGGGATGGGCCTCAATCCAGGATCGGTACTCGGCGAAATCGCCAAGTCCCAGTTCCGCCTTGCGCCGGTTCAGGCGTTTGCACACCAGGCGATGCACCCGGCGATAGCCGGGCCAGCGCAATCCTATACGTTGCAGGCACCATTGCAAGAAACCGACGCAGTCCTGGTGGGCGGTCATCAAGGATGCTTCCGGCGGGTCGTGCGTGCGCCGGGCGGCTGTTCGAAGACGCCGCGGAGCTGGTGGCGTCGGCGAAGCAGGCCAGCCTCCAGCCGGGCGAATGCGAGGCTCTTCCGCGGATGTACTGCCAGATCGACGCGCAGTTTTCGCGCCATCGCCTCGACCAGCGGTAGCGGGGCAGGATCCGCTTTGCGCCAGAACGGTCGAAGCTCGCGCAGAAAAATGTTCACCGTGATGGGGCCGACGCCGTAGAAGGTCAACAGCCGCTGCTCCAGGTCGCGTTCGTCCGCGGCCATATCGTGCAAGCGGGTCAGATTGCCGCCGTAGTCCTCGAGCAGCATGTGACATGCGCTCAGGATTTTGCGGGACTTGCTCTCGTCGTACCGTACATAGCCGCCCTCGCGCATCACCGGGTTCACCAGATAATCCCATCCGGCGACAAGAATTTTCTGCGGACTGGTCAGCCCGTGTCGTACGAAGGACGCGAACGTATGCCGGGCGATGGTCTCGGAAATCCGTTGCCCGAAAAGCAGGCTGGCGAGGAACCAGAGGAACAGGTCCGCTTCGTGGCCGCTTGAGAGATCGATGCCCAACTCCTCCGAATATAGTGTGGCGCATTCCGCAGCGGCTGACTCTGGTGACGTCGCCCGATTATGCTTCGATGTCTCCGCTAGGCGACTGGGACCCCCGACCGCGGACCGGCAGGTCCGGTCGCGCGTGCGGAGAGGATGCGGCTTGGTGTTGCGCCTCCTGTCCATTACGATGGCAAGGAGGCGTTGCCCTGGGTCGGCGACGTTGCGCGACGGTCCGCCGAGGTGAAGACCGAAGGACGGCCATTTCCGCACCCATTGACACCGCGCCGGATGCCGCTCCCTGCAAAGGGTCGCTTAGACAAGCTGCTGACTCGGTTCAGCCGGAACCGCAAGAGTACGATACAGTGACAGGTAGTCATTGGCCATACGCTCGGCGGTGAAGCGCTCTTCGAACCGTTGGCGAACCGCAGGGCGTGACAGTTGCCCAAGGCAAGTGAGGGCGGCCAGCGCTCCGGCTTCATTGTCAACCACGAATCCCGTCAAACCATGATCGATCACCTCCGGCACGGCTCCACGGTTGAACCCGATTACCGGCGTGCCACAGGCCATTGACTCGACCATTGCCAGGCCGAACGGCTCTGGCCAATCGATTGGGAACAGCAGTGCGTGTGCGCCGGAAAGAAAGTCGGCTTTATCCGCGTCGTCGATCTCTCCGATGAATTCCACCCAGGGGCTGGCCTGGATCAACGGGTTTATCTGCTGCTCATGATAACTCTGGTCGGCCCTATCCACCTTCGCTGCGATCTTGAGCCTGAGGCCTGCTCGGCCGGCGATTCGGATCGCCTGGACCACGCCCTTCTCCGGCGAGATACGGCCCAGGAACGCGAGATACTGTTGGCTGACCGGCTGCGGGGTCAGCAGGTTCCGCGGAATGCCGTGATGGATGGTTCTGGCAAAGCTTAGCGCTGGCAGTGGCTCGCGTTGTGCGTTCGAGATCGACACGAGCAACACGCGCGGGAAGCTTGCATAGACAGCGGCGAGTTCCGGAAGGTCGAGCCGGCCGTGCAGCGTGGCCACAACCGGTGTAGGCTGTCGGGAGAACAGGGGGAACGACCAGTAATCGGTATGCAAATGCACGACGTCGAAGCTGTCGGCCATCCGGTAGACGCGATCGATCATCGCGACATGCGGCGCAAGCGCATCGCGAATTGACGGATCGAGCCGCAGCGCGCAGGGCCACCCGGCCACCAATCTGGCCTTGGTTATGGAATCACCGCTGGCAAACAAGGTTACATCGTGGCCCAGGGACACGAGTTCCTCCGTAAGGAAGGACACAACCCGCTCGATGCCGCCGTAGAGTCGAGGAGGTACCGACTCGGTCAGTGGGGCAATCTGCGCAATCCGCATATCTTGGTTCTTCCTGCTTCTACCTGGCGGCAGTGGCAAGGGCGTCAGGTCACCGTCGGCTAGGTCGTCAAACGCTGCTGCGCATTGATGTGTGTCATACCCGTCGGTCCGAAGCGCGATCTGGAAGGCAGCATTCAAGGCCTTGAGGACCGGCCCGCCAAGCTGAAGTTTGAGTGGGGGGCGAGTCAATATTGCGGCCGACCGGAATCCGGTGCCTGCTTCCGAGCACATGCTACCGGTCTGGCCCATCCGCGCTGCCGCGCCGTCATGACGACCGCGCTGGGCCGCCGCCTCAAGGCGGGCCGGCAGGGCGGTTCACGCCTTCCAGCTGTTCGATCACCTGATCGGGGAGCACGACCCCGTTTGGCGTTACCCGCAGCCCGCCAACCTGCAGTGCCTGGGCCGTCCAGGTGTTGCAGGTGTACGTCGCGCTGTAGGTGCCGGTGGCGGCATAGAACACGCTGCCACTGGAAAGTCCCGTGCCAGCGATAATTGGTTCGCGCCTGGGCGACTTGGCGAATGCAGACCAGAGATAGTCGGCCAGGCGCGTAAAGCCCGCGCTGGTCATCCCCAACGCAAGAACGCGCTGACCGAGCCAACCCTCCCGCGGAGGCTGGAATAATGGTGTGACGAGGACCACCGCGGGGCCTGGCAGCAGCGCCCGCAATGCATCGCCGACAGTCGGTTCGGCTGTCATGTAATAGTCGCGCTCGCCCCACCCGAACCAGAGGTAGGTGGCACCTGGGAAATTGCGCAGCAGCGTGTGCCAGGGGCCGTTCAATGGATCGATAGGCACAACGAGTCCTGTATGCCAACCGGCAGCGGTCAAGTACACGATCACATCGGCAGGTGACTGCGCAGCACGGAGCTGTGCCGGAGATACCTGACATCCAGTCAAGGTCGATCCCATGGCTCCGGAGAGGCAAACAGCCAGGACCTGCCGACGTATCAGGCAAACGCGTCGCGCCCTCTCTTGCTCAACTGCGGTCTCGCAGCTTTGGAGCCCGGCGCGGAACCATGAGTTTACGGTCTGCCGTCCGTCCCGCACGGGGTCAGCTCGCGGTGTCCGCGCCTGGCCGAGCAGCGTGGCTCTCCGTAGTCGAACCGCTCAGCTGGTGCTTCTGCACTTTGCCGAACGGCGACTTCGGCAGGCTCGTCCTGAATTCGAACACCCGCGGGATCTCGATTGGCGACAGCTTGTCGGGAAGGAACGCACGCAGCGCCTCGCCATCCAACGACATGCCGTCGCGCAACACCACGAATGCTTTCGGCACCTCGCCACGTACTGCGTCAGGCACACCGATGACCGCCACCTCCGCGACCGCCGGATGTTGCCGGATCGCCGCCTCTATCGTCCGGGCATAGACCTTGTAGCCGCGAACCGCGATCACCTCCGGCCGCCGGCTGACGAAGTACAGAAATCCGTCATGATCCAGGCGGCCGAGGTCGCCGGTGTGCAGCCAGCCATCGTGCAGCACTTCCCGTGTTGCCTGCGCATGATTGCGGTAGCCGCGCATGACCTGCGGCCCACGCACACAGATCTCGCCGATCCCATTCGCCGGCAGCATATCATGTGGTGGCTCAGGCGCCATGATGGCGATATCGGTGCCGGGCAATGGCAGGCCGCACGAGCCGGGCCGCTCGATGCCCTCCAGTGGGTTAGTGCATGTCACCACCGGGCTGCATTCGGTCAGGCCGTAGCCTTCGGCCAACGGTGCCCCGGTCAGCGCGGCAAAGCGCTGCGCCAGGTCCACTGGCAGCGCATCGCCACCGGAGACGCACACCTTCAGTGACGAAAAGTCGGTGCGTTCGGCTGCCGGGCAATTCAGCAATGCCTGGAAGAGTGCGGGGACGCCGACCAGCAGAGTGATGCGCCGCTGTTCGATCACACGCAGCGTCTCCGCCGGACGGAATCGCGGCAGGATGACCAACTCGCCGCCAAGTGCGACCGCGAAGTTCATCACTGCCGTCATTCCGAAACAGTGGAAGAACGGCAGCACGCCAAGCAGCCGCTCATTGCCTGGTGCAGCCTGGGTGAACCAGGCGCGGAGTTGTGCGACATTGGCGCACAGGTTGGCATGCAGGAGTTGCGCGCCCTTCGGTTCGCCGGTGGTGCCGCCAGTGTACTGGATCACCGCAATGTCGGCCTGTGGTTCGGGCCGACCCACCGTGAGCTCTGCGAGGTTGCTCAGTGTCGGAAAATTGAGCACGCGCTCATCGGCCGGCGGTTTCGCGAGATGCGCATGCTCGCGCAGCCGGAATGCCAGGTTGCGCGGAAACGGTAGCATCTCGGCCATGTGGCACACCACGACATGGCGCAGCGGGGTGTTGTTCAGCGCCCCGACAATACGGGCGTGGACCGGCTGCAGATCGACGGTGACCGCGATTTCGGCCG
>Ga0187809_10000134_pt1 | contig 50673 bp, 48 predicted proteins | sample NC_wetland_sal_i_8_FD_132415 | JGI IMG/M metagenome (GOLD analysis project Ga0187809, IMG submission 132415) | Wetland sediment microbial communities from Neuse River Estuary, North Carolina, USA - ASW_4 | ecosystem: Environmental > Aquatic > Freshwater > Wetlands > Sediment | place: USA: North... | reverse complement strand
GTGATCGTCGACGATCTGCACTGGGCGACGCTGCCCACACTTGCCCTGCTCGAGCATCTGGCCGGTGCCTGCGTCGATGCCCGCACCCTGCTGCTGGCCACCCTGCGCACCACCGTGCCGGACCGGTCGGAGGTCTTGAGCGAGCGGCTGGCCGATCTGCACCGGCTCGACGGCGTGCACCGGCTGGACCTCGGCGGGCTCGACACCGAGGCGATCGCGCAGTTCCTGGTCGAACGCGGCGGGATCCCCGCCGCCGGAGCGCGCGCGCCGGCGGCAATGCTGCGCGACCGGACCGGTGGCAACCCGTTCTTCCTGCGCGAATTGTGGTCCGATCTGCAACGGCGGGGCGGGGTCGGCGCGTTGCGCGGGCGCCAGCGCATCCCGGCCTCGATCGGCGATACCATCGCCGGCCGGCTGACCGGGCTCGGACCGGTGGTGCGGGAAACGGTGGAGCTGGCGGCCGTGCTCGGTGAGACATTCGAGCTGGCCACGCTGGTCGGGGCGGGACGGGCCGAGCGCAGCCAGAGTATCGATGCCGTCGATGCCGCGATGGCCGTCGGCCTGATCGAGGCGCTGGCCGAGACGCCGGACCGATTCGGCTTCGTGCACGCGGTGACCCGGCAGGTCGTGCTCGACCTGCTGCCCTCATCCCGGCTGCGCCTGCTGCACGCGCAGGTGGCCGAGGCCCTGGACCGCGGACCGGCCACGGCGCCGGCGCTGATTCCGCTGCTGGCCGATCACTACCTGAATGCGCATCCGCTGGGTTTTCACGAGCAGGCCTGGCATTACGCGATGTCGGCGGCTCACCAGGCTGCGGCCAGCCTGGCCTACGAGGAGGCGGCCCAGTGGTTCGAGCGGGCCGGGGCGCTGCCCGAAGCCGAACTGGACGCGGTCGCCGAGGCGCTGTTCGGCGCGGCCGAGAATCATGTGCGAGCCGGCGACTTCGCCCGGGCCCGGGCCATCTACGAGCGGCTCAACCGGCTGCCCAGCCCGCTGGTCCGGCTCCGGGCCGCGGTCGGATTCGAGGAGGCGAACTGGCGGCCCGGGCTGGCCGACACCAAGGCCGCCGACTTCCTGTCGGCGGCGATCGCCGACTGCGGCTTGGCCCAGGCCGACGACCGCTACGTCTGTGCGCTCGGTTCGCTGGGCCGGGCCCTGCTGTTCGCGGGGCAGCCGGCCCGGGCCGAGGAGGTGGCCGAGCGGGCCATCGCCCTGGCCCGGTCGAGGGATCGCAAGACTCTGGCCCACACACTGCGCGCGAGCTTGTGGCACGGCCTGACGCCCGAGCTGGCCGAACGCGAACTGGCCCGGGTCGACGAGTTGTCGACGCTGGCCGTGGAACTGGCCGACTACGAATCGCTGGGCGAGGCGGCTCACTTCGGCGCGGTCAGCAGTTACCTGCTCGGGCGGCCGGCCGACGTCGAGCGTTACGCCGGCAACCTGCGCACCGGCGCGCTGTCGACCGGCCAGCCGTTCATGCATTACAGCGACGTCTGCCTCGCGCAGGGCCGAGCCTGCCTGCGCGGCGAGTTCGCCGAGGCCGAGCGGTTGGCCCGGTCCGCCCTGGAAATCGGCAACTTCGATGCCGAGGCCACCGATGGCCCGCACAGCGTGCAGCTGTTCATGACCCGCCGGGAGACCGGTGGGCTGGAGCTCGCTCGCGGGCTGGTGACCGGGCAGGAATCCTTTGCCGGACGGTGGGTGCCGGGCATGCTGGCGCTGTATACCGAACTCGGCCTGGTCTCCGGCATGCGGCGCGCGCTGCACGCGCTGCTCAACCGCGATCTGGACGCGCGCCGCGCCGGTGCCCAATGGCCGATCGAGCTGGTTTTCATGGCCGATGGTGCCGCTGATCTGGGCGATGCCCAGGCGATGGCTCGGCTGGCCCCGTGGCTTGATCGCTACGCCGGCCGCAACATAGTGATCGGACAGCTCATGGCTGCCTTCGGCAGCGCCGACCGGTACCGGGCCCGCTTCGCCGAACTCGCCGGCGAGCGGGCCGAGGCCGACCGGCTGTTCCAGGCGGCGCTGGCCATGGACCTGCGGATGGGAGCGGTGGCCCATGCCGCCGAGTCACTGGGCCGGCATGCGGTAGCCGTACACCGGCGTGGCGACGACCCCCGGCGGGCCGAGGAACTGGCCCGCCAGGCGCGCGAGCTGGCCGAGCCGATCGGGCAGCTGCGGGTGCTGCGCTGGCTGGAGCCGGTCCTGGCCGGGACCGGCCCGGCCGGGTTGACCGACCGCGAGCGCGAGGTTCTGCGGCTGCTGGCCGCCGGCCTGAGCAATCGCGAGATCGGCAGCCGGCTCTTCATCAGCGCCAACACCGCAGCCAACCACGTGCGCAGCATTCTCATGAAGACCGGTGCCGCCAACCGGACCCAGGCCGCCCGCTATGCCAGCGAGCACCACCTGGTCTGAGCGAGCTCAGAGCGGAGCCAGGCTGGCATCGGGCAGCACCCGATCGCCGGTCACCTCGACGATCGCGTCGGCCGGCAGTCCGGCCCGAACGGCGGCGCGACGGATCGCCTCCGGCGACGGGGCTTCGTAGAGGCAGTAGGTCTTGCGCTTGTCGGCGGAGAGGAAAGAGTAGAGCCAGCGGACGTTCTCATCGGCGTTGATCCGGTTGATCCCATCGGCGTCATCGACGCTCAGCTCGAGATCCTCGGCGAATTCTCGTTCCACCATGAAGACAGGCATTCGTCCCCCCGGATGCGTTGTCCGCTCAGAGTAGCTCTCCGCTCGCTGTCCGGGTAGTGACGCGGTGCCTCGAGCGCCGGCTCAGAAGGCAATGTGCCGCAAGGCCGGCCTGTTCGGGCACGGCCGATCGGCTGAGCTTCAGCGGCGAGCCGCCGCGCAGCGCACGCAGAACCGGGTTGCCGGCCGGGCGGTCAGCCGCTCCGCGCCGACCGGCTGACCGCAGTTCTCGCAGTATCCATAACGGTTCTCAGCCAGACGACCCAGTGCGGCATCGACTTCGGCCAGTCGCTGCCGGGCCTGGGCGCGCAGCGCGGCCAGCTGCTCGCGCTCGAAGGCTATGGTCGAACCCTCCGGGTCGTGCTCGTCATCGAGGTTGCTGTCGGCAGCCGCGGCGGTGATCGAGGCCAGGTCCGCATCCAGGGCGGCGCGCTGCTGATCGATGGCGACCCGCTCGGCGGCCAACGCCGCGGCGGCGAGGTGTCGGTCCATCCTCCGATCATGCGAGCGCGCCGGCCGGCATGCCAAACTGCGATCATGGCGCACACTCCGGTCGACCTGGGGGCCAAGCTGGCCCAGGTCCATCAGCACTGGTCGCCGAAGGTGGTGGCCCGGCTCAACGACTACGAGGTCAAGGTGGTCAAGGTCGAGGGCGAGTTCGTGTGGCACAACCACCCGGACACCGACGAGCTGTTCCTCGTTCTGGCCGGCGAGCTGACCATCCAGCTGCGTGACGGCGAGGTTCGGCTGGGGCCGGGCCAGCTCTATGTGGTGCCGCGCGGCGTCGAACATTGCCCTCGGGCCGATCACGAGGTGCAGGCCGTGTTGCTGGAGCCGGCCGGGGTGGTCAACACCGGTGAGGCCGGCGGCCCGCTCACCGCCGAGTACGACGATTCGCTGCTGTAACGGTGGATTACGACCCGACGCAGTACCTCGGCGCCGCTGCCTACTACCGCATCGGCCGCCCCGGTTACTCCCGTGATCTGGCTTCGGTACTGGCAGCGGAGCTGGGCCTGGACGGCACCGGACATCTGGTCGATGTCGGCAGCGGGCCGGGAACGGTCGGCATCGAGCTGGCCGGCTGGTTCGAGCGGGTGACCCTGATCGAGCCGGACCCGGGGATGCTCGCCGAGGCCCGGGCTCAGGTTGCGGCCACCGGCCAGACCTTCATCGAGTTCGTCCCGGCTACGGCGGCGCAACTGCTCGAGCTCGGCCTGGCACCGGCGCGAGTGGTGACGTTCGGGCAGTCGTTTCACCGCATCGACCGCGTCGCCGGCGCCGAGGCGGTGTATGAGCTGCTGGTGCCCGGCGGTGCGCTGGTTCTGATCACCCACGATCCGGCCCGGCCCGCACCGCCGGCACCGCCCGGCACGGTTCCCATCCCGCACGACGAGATCCGCAGCCTGATCACCTCCTTCCTCAATGCCCCGCTGCGCTCGGGTAATCGGCTGGTGGCCGACTACAGCGTGGAGCGGTTCGAGCTGACCCTGCAGCGGACCTCCTTCCGCACGTCCCGCGTCGTCTACGCACCGGGCCGCTCCGACATCGTGCGTGATGTCGACGGGGTCGTCGCCGGGGTCCTGTCGATGTCCTACGCGGCCCCGCACCTGTTCGGGTCCCGGCTGCCGGAGTTCCTGACCGCGTTGCGCGAACTGCTGGCTCAGCACTCGCCGGAGGGCCGGTTCTGGGACTGGCCGGGCGATACCGAGATCCTCATCGCCACCCGAACGTGATTGTGCATTTATCGGAAGCTATGTCGAAAAAAGCCGGTAATCGCTAAGTTGTGGGCACTCCTGCCGGCGCCGGCCCAGGCCCTCCCCGCGCAGCTGACGCTCAAGCACACGACCTACTCACAGGGGCAGAACTACTACGCTTGCGGGCCGTTCGCCAGCAAGATCGTGCTGACCACCTTCGGCTACTCATCCAGCATTGCCACCCTGGAGCACGAGGAGAAGACCACCACCGGCGGCACCGACTCGGTGGCCAACATCAGCACCGGGCTGAACTACTACCTGACCGCGCACGGCGATCTGATCCGGTTCAAGGCGGTGTACCCCAAGGGCAGCACCTCGACGGTCAAGCACTACCTGCTCAACGACATTGCCGGCTACAACGGCTTCGTGGCCAATGTCGTCGGTTACGAGCAGGACGTCCACGGCAACTGGCGGGGCTACGGGAACGGCGGCCACTACGTGGCGGTCGTCGGCTATCGCAGCAGCGGCGACCAGGCGCTCATCGCCGACCCCGGAGACGGCCAGGACTACTGGATGACGACGTCGAACCTGACCAAGTGGATCGGCAGCGTTCGGGGACTTTCGGTCACCCCGTAGTGGCGCGGACCGGGCAGCGTCGGAGGGGCGCTCGAACCGGCCGAGGGTGGCGAGCCCGAGCGCCCCTGAATTCCGCCTCACGCCAGCGGCGAGACCATGAATTCAGTTACCGCTGTTGGTGACCTGGTTCCACGACGCGGAGCTCGAGTTCACCTTCACCTGTATCGCGCCGACCTGCATGCTCAACTGCTCGTGCAGCTGGTCGGTCCCGGCGCCGCTGTTGGACGTCGTCAGCGCAGACAGCACCACCAGCTTGCACGTGATGATCTCGACCACGCTTCGGTTCGGCGCGTAAAGCTGAATCGTGGCCGAGGTCAGCGCCGTGCCGCCGGCCAGCCAGCTGAACAGCCTGGGGGAGGAGGCATCGACGTGCTTGGTGACCACGATCGGCTGGAAGGTCACCTTGCCGGCGCCGGCACCACCGCTCTGCGAGCCGATGCTGGTCGAGTTCTGCTGGGTACCGGTGTAGCTGTAGATGTCGAAGCGGACGCGGGCCCCGGTCGGCGGCGTGAGGGTGACCTGCCCGACAGCCCGCATCCGGGGGGTGGAGTCCGCAGCCTCGTTCTGGGTCGCCGAGACGGTCGTGCTCCTGGTGTCGGCTCCGGCCGCCCCGGTGGTTGATGCTGCGAGCAAGGCGGCCGTCGACACGCCCGCCACCCACCAGAGCGTCCGCCGGCGCGGTCGCTCAGTCGTCTGGATCGTGTGCATCCTCGTTCCCTTTCGCGGTATCCGGATGGCACCGACAGCCGGCTCGAACGTCCGTGGTGAGAAGGATTCCAGAGGCAACGAGGCGGCGATGCCGCCGAGATTGTAGTGACGGCGCACCCTGTTCGGAAGCTTTCCAGGAGTGGTTGTGGCTGTTGTGGGAGGCGGGTCGGCCCCGCCGGCCGATTTGCGCTCATTCCGGGCTGAGTCATGCCGATAAGGGTGCTGTCGAGCCCGCGGCAATCGAACAGCTTGTGAAGAGGCGTTGCATGCAGCAGTTGCATGAGCTCATCGAGCACGCTCAGATCCGGACTGTCTTCCAGCCGATCGTCGAGCTCGACACCGGCACCGTGGTGGCCTACGAAGCCCTGACCCGCGGGCCGGCCGGCCCGCTCGAGCGCCCGGATCTGCTGTTCGCGGCGGCCCGGGAACATGGCCGCTTGGCTGATCTCGATGCGCTCTGCCGCACCGCGGCACTGCGCAATGCGGTGGCCGCGGGCATAGCGGCGCCGCTCGGGCTGTTCGTCAACGTCGAGCCGGAGGTGCTGGACGTCCTGCCCCTGGACGACCTGATCGAGCTCGCCCGCTCGGCCCCCGGTGGCTTGCGGGTCGTCCTGGAGATCACCGAGCGGGCCATCGGGGCCCGGCCGGCCGAACTGCTGGCGTGCGTGCGCCAGTTGCGGGCCGCTGGGTGGCGGATCGCGCTCGACGATGTCGGGGCCGATGACATGTCGCTGGCCTTCATGCCGCTGCTGCGTCCAGACATCGTCAAGCTCGATCTCAACCTGGTCCAACAACGCCCCGGTCCGGCCGTGGCCGCGATCATGAACGCGGTCAACGCCTACGCCGAGCGGACGGGTGCCACGCTGCTGGCCGAGGGGGTCGAGACCGAGCAGCATGTGGAGATCGCCCGGGCTCTCGGAGCGCGGCTCGGCCAGGGCTGGATGTTCGGCCGCCCGGCGCCGGGTCTGAATACCAGCCTGCCCGCCGGCGCCCTGGAACTGGCGCCGCCGGACCAGCATCCGGTGCCGGCCTCGCCGTTCGGCTGCCTGCCGAGCGACGGCGTGCTGCGCCGTTCCACCAAGCCGTTGCTGGTCGAGCTGAGCAAGCACCTCGAGCGTGAGGCGCTGGCCCATGGCTCGACCTGCATCGTCGTGTCCACCTTCCAGTTCGCCCACCACTTCACCCCCGGCACGACCGAGCGCTACCGCGAGCTGGCGACCAAGGTCGGCTTCGTGGCCGCGATCGGCCAGGGCCTGCCGACCGAACCGGCGCCGGGCGTGCGCGGAGCCGACCTGCAGGCTGCTGACCGGCTGCGGGACGAGTGGGACCTGGTGGTGCTTGCCCCGCATTTCGCGGCCGCGTTGCTGGCCCGCGACCTCGGCGATGCGGGGCCCGACCGAAGCCGGCGGTTCGAGTTCGCGCTCACCTACGACCGGGACGTGGTCTCGGCGGCGGCCGAGGCGCTGCTGTCCCGAGTGCTGCCGAGCGCCGTTCCGGCCGCGGTAGCACCTGCGCCCATCGCGGTAGCGGCCCCCGACCCCGAAGTGACGGTGCGGCCGGCCGCTGATTCTCTGGATGTCCTGCGACGAGCTGTCGCGGCAACCACGAATGGAATCTCCATCGCGGATGTGACCCGGCCGGATTACCCGCTGGTCTATGTCAATGCCGCGTTCGAGCGGCTGTCCGGCCTGCGGGCCGAGGAGGTGCTCGGCCGCAACTGCCGGGTGCTGCAGGGCGCGGAAACCGACCCGGTCGCGGTGGCGCGGATGCGGGCGGCGATCGAGCAGGGCCGGGAGTGCCGCGAGACCATCCTGAACTACCGGCACGGCAGCAACGAGCCGTGGTGGAACGAAGTCCTGTTGACGCCGGTGTTCGACGACCGCGGTGAGCTCGTGCAGTACGTCGGAATCCAGAGCGACGTCACGGCCCGGGTCGAGGCTGAGCTGCGACTGCAGCGCGAGCGCCAGCGGGCCGAGGCCTATCTGGCCGAGATCGAGTCCCTGGCGTTTCAGGATCCGCTGACCGGCCTGCTGAATCGCCGCCGCCTGTGGGACCTGTTCGAGCCGGTACTGCGGCGGGCCGAACAGGCCGGAGAGGCGGTCGGCGTCCTGTACCTCGACCTGGACAACTTCAAGCTGGTCAACGACAGCCGGGGTCATGCCGTCGGCGACGAGGTGCTGCAGGCGGTCGCAGCTCAGCTGAGCGAACATCGCCGTCCGGAGGACCTGGTGGCGCGCATCGGCGGCGACGAGTTCCTGCTCGTGCTGCCGGGACTGGATCCAGGAGCCGCCGGGCTGCAGGTGCTGCGGATGGCCAACGAGTTGCATCGCCGGTTGGCCGCCAGCCCGCACGCCGCGGTCGCCTCGGCCAGCATCGGCACCAGCCTGTACCCGCAGGACGGCACCCGGGTCGAGGCCCTGCTGCATGCTGCTGATCGACGGATGTACGAGGCCAAGTCCCGCGCGCGCACCGCCTGAGGCGGGGTTTCCACGGGTTCGAGCTGGGCGCGACCCGCGTTAACGAAAATTACATCTAGACTCTCCCGGATCGGATCTGTAATAGTGCGTACATCCGATGATCCGGGAGGAGAGACCAGATGGCCTCCGTTCTACCGCGCCGTTCCGTCCAGGCCGCGCTCGCTGCCGCCGCCGTCGCCGCTGTCGCGGTGTCCGGCTGTGCCACCCCGAAGACCACCGCACCGGATGGGAGTGCCAGCGGCGCGAGTTCGGCCGCCAAGGCCGCCTCGACCGTCGGTGCCGATCAGCAGTTGCACCAGCAGCTACCGGCCAAGATCCGCTCGGCCGGCGTGGTGCGGGTCGCCACCGACGTGCCCTACCCGCCGTTCGAGATGTTCACCGCGGCCGGCAGCAGCACCATCACCGGACTCGACTACGACCTGGGTCAGGCCATCGGCGCCAAGCTCGGCGTCCGGTTCCTGTTCACCGAACAGAAGTTCGACGGCATAGTCCCGGCCATCCAGGCCGGCAAGTTCGACGCGGTCATGTCGGCCATGACCGACACCAAGAAGCGCGAGGCGGTGTTGGACTTCGTCGACTACTCCGCCTCCGGCAGTGGCATCCTGGTCGCCCACGGCAACCCGCACCACATCACGACCTTGCTCGACCTGTGCGGGCAGAAGGTGGCGGTGCAGAGCGGCAGCAAGCAGGCCGCGATGCTGACCGGCAGTGCCGACCCGTGCTCGGCCGCCGGAAAGCCCAAGGTGCAGGTCGCCCAGTACCCGAAGGACACCGATGCCCAGCTGGCGATCACCAGCGGCGCGGTCATCGCTGATTTCATGGACAAGCCGGCGGCGGGCTATGTCGCCAAGACCGCCGGCAACGGTTCGCAGTTCCAAGTGATCGACGATCCCAAGGCGCCGACCGGAGTGGACTCGACGCCCAACGGCATCGGAGTCAGCAAGACCCTGCCGGGGCTGGCCAGCGCGATCCGGCAGGCTCTGCAGCAACTGATGGACGACGGCACCTACCAGAGCATCCTCAAGGCCTACGGCGAATCCGGGATCGCCATCGCCAAGGCGACGATGAACCAGGCCACCAGCTGATGGCCGGTTCGGACCGGCTCGAGCGGCCGTCCGCCGCGGCCGGGGCCGAGCTGGCCGTCACCCCGTTGCGTCACCCGGGACGGTGGGTCGCCGCGGTCGTCGTCGCCGCCTGCGCCGCCGGCATCGTCTGGTCCTTGGCCAAGAACCCGAACCTGCACTGGCCGGTCATCGGGCAGTACCTGTTCACCACGCTGGTGTTTCGCGGCTTGTGGACGACGGTGTGGCTGACCGTGGTCGCGATGGTGCTGGGCCTGGTCGGCGGCACCCTGGTCGCCGTCATGCGGCTGTCGGCCAACCCGGTGCTGGCCGGCGTGGCCGGAGTGTTCATCTGGGCCTTTCGCGGCACCCCGTTGCTGGTACAGATCATCTTCTGGGGCTACCTCGGCGCGCTGTATCCGAGGCTGCTGCTCGGCATCCCGTTCACCCACGTCACCTGGTACAGCGGCGCCACCAGTTCGGTGGTGACCGGGTCGGTGGCCGCGCTGCTGGCGCTCGGCCTGAACGAGATGGCCTACGCCGCCGAGATCGTGCGGGCCGGCATCATCGCGGTCGACCCGGGCCAGCGCGAGGCCGCGCACTCGCTCGGGCTGTCGCCGGCCACCACCATGCGGCGGATCGTCCTACCCCAAGCCATGCGGGTCATCGTGCCGCCGATGGGCAACGAGACCATCACCATGCTCAAGAGCACCGCGCTGGTGTCGGTGATCTCCGGCCACGACCTGCTGACCAATCTGCAGAACGTGTATTCGCAGAACTTCGAGGTGATCCCGCTGCTGGTGGTGGCCAGCGCCTGGTACCTCGCACTGACCAGCGTGCTGTCGGTGCCGCAGCGCTGGCTGGAGCGGCGCTACGCGCGCGGGTCGGCGCTGGCTCGCCCGGCCGGGGTGTGGCAGCGAGTGGTCGGCTGGCGACCGCGGCGGATTGCCGAGGTAGGACGGTGACGGCGATGGTGCGCGCGGAAGGAGTGCGCAAGAGTTTCGGCCCGGTCGAAGTGCTCAAGGGCATCGACCTGGCGGTCGAGCGCGGGCAGGTGGTCTGCCTGCTCGGACCGAGTGGCTCGGGCAAATCGACTTTCCTGCGCTGCATAAACCACCTGGAGCGGGTGGACGGCGGCCGGCTGTACGTGGGCGAGGAACTGATGGGGTACCGCCAGGACGGGAACCGGATCCGGGAGCTGAAGCCGCGCGAGGTTGCCGCCCAGCGCTCGCGGATCGGCATGGTGTTCCAACGATTCAACCTGTTTCCGCACCTGACCGTGCTGCAGAACCTCATCGAGGCGCCGTTGCGGGTGCACCGCAAGGGCCGCGACGAAGCCGTCGCCCAAGCCCACGAGCTGCTGGCCCGGGTCGGTCTGGCCGACAAGGCCTCGGCCTATCCGGCTGCCCTGTCCGGTGGTCAGCAGCAGCGGGTCGCCATCGCCCGGGCCCTGGCCATGCGGCCGGAGCTGATGCTGTTCGACGAACCGACCTCGGCGCTCGATCCGGAACTGGTCGGCGACGTGCTGGACGTGATGCGGGGCCTGGCCGCCGACGGCATGACCATGCTGGTCGTGACGCACGAGATCGGCTTCGCCCGCGAGGTCGCCGACGTCGCGGTGTTCATGGACGACGGGGTGATCGTGGAACAGGGCGCGCCGGCCACGGTGCTCGGCACGCCGCAGCACGAGCGCACCCGAGCCTTCCTGTCCAAGGTGCTGTAGGTGCTGCCAGAACCCTCGTTGCTGGCCGCGGCCAGCGCCTGCCTGCCCCAGTTCCTCGACGATCTGGCCCACATCGTGAACATCGACTCGGGCACTCACAACCGGGCCGGCGTGAACCGGGTGGCCGATCTGGTGGTCGCTCGCCTGCGTGCGCTCGGCTGCCAGGTCCAGCGGGAGCCGTCAGCGGCAGCGGGTGACCTGGTCATCGGCCGGCTCAGCGGCACCGGCCACCGACAGGTCGTCCTGCTGGCCCATCTGGACACCGTGTTCGAGGACGGGACTGCGTCCCGGCGGCCGTTCGCGATCGGCTCGGACGGCCGGGCGCGGGGCCCCGGCGTCACTGACGACAAGGCCGGGGTGCTGGCCGCGATCTACGCGCTGGGCATCCTCATCGAATGCGGTCTGCCCATGCCGGCCGAGGTGATCGTGTGCCTGAGCCCGGACGAGGAAGTCGGATCGCCCACCGCCCGGGCCCGGATCGAAGCGCTGGCGAGCGCGGCCGATGTCGTGCTGAGCCTGGAATGCGCCCGCGAAGACGGGGCGCTGGTGCAGGCGCGCAAGGGCATCGCCGATGTCGAGATCCGGCTGACCGGTCGGGCCGCCCACGCCGGAATCGAACCCGAGCGCGGTGCCGACGCAGCTCGAGCGGCGGCCCGGTTGACCTTGGCGCTGTGTGAGCTGGCCGACCGGACGCCCGAGGTCAGCATCAACGTCGGCCTGCTGCGGGCCGGCAGCCGGGTCAACGTGGTCAGCGAGCACGCCGTCGTCGGGTTGGAGGCGCGGGCGCCCGACGGGCCGACGTTGACCCGGGTCCTGGACCGGATCGGCCAGCTGGCGGCCAGAAGCGGCACCAACGGCATCACCGCCGACGCAACGGTCTCGGCCCTGTGCCCGCCCTGGCCCCGGCAGCCGGCGACCGAGGCCCTGGTCCGGCTGGCTGCGGAGGTCGGCCGCGAGGTGGGGATCGAGATCCGGGCGAGCGCGACCGGCGGCGTGGCCGACGCCAACTACGCGGCCGCCACCGGCACGGCCACCCTGGACGGGCTGGGCCCGGTCGGCGGCGGTGACCACAGCGCGGACGAATGGCTGGACACCACCTCGATTGCGCCGCGGACGGCGCTGCTGGCAGGCATGCTGACACGGTTGGCCACCGATCCGGCCGCGATCAGGACGGAGCTGTGCTCGTGAGCGACCTCGCCGAGCTTCTGCGCGACAAGATCGGCCAGTGTTCACCGGCCGAACGGAAGGTGGCCCGGGTGCTGCTCGCCGGCTATCCGGTCAGCGGGCTGCAGACCGCCGCGACGCTGGCCGAGCAGGCCGGGGTGAGCGCGCCGACCGTCCTGCGCCTGGTCAACCGGCTCGGCTTCAGCGGGTATCCCGATTTTCAGAAGCAGCTCCGGGCCGAGCTGGGCGGTCGGACGGCGTCGCCGGCGACGCTGTACCAGGCCACCGACTTTCCCGCCTCCGGGACGAGCGGAGCTGAGACGGTGGCGGCCCGCACCGCCCAGTGTGCCGCCGCAGCGGTCACCGAAACCTTCGCCACCGTGCCGGCCAGCGAGCTGGATACGGCGATCGGGCTGCTGGCCGATCACAAGCGCCGGCTGTGGATCCACGGCGGCCGGTTCAGCGCGTTGTTCGGGCAATACCTGGGGCTGCACCTGACCCAACTGCGCGAGAGCGTGAGCGAGGTGCCGAGGCTTCCGGTCGAACGGACCGCAACGCTGGCCGGCCTCGGTCGGCGTGACGTGCTGGTGCTGCTGGACTTCCGGCGCTACGAGCCGATCTCGCTACGGATCGCCCAGCTGGCTCGGGAGCAGGAGGCGACGCTGCTGCTGCTGACCGATCCCTGGCTGTCTCCGATCAGCGCTATCGCCGACGTCGTGCTGCCGGCCAAGGTCGATTCGGTCTCGCCCTACGACAGCCTGGTGCCCCTGACCGCGCTGATCGAGGCCCTGGTCACCGGGGTCCTGGCTCGGCTCGGGCCGGCCGCGCACCGGCGGATGCAACACCTCGAGGAGACGGCTCAGCGGTGGAACCTCTACGTGGATCGCGAGGACTGAGCCGGCCGGTCAGCCAGCTGAGCGCGACGAGCAGCACGGCGTGCGAGGCGATCGTGCCGCTCGGACGGGCTCGAGGCGATCGCGCTGGTCCGGCAGGCCCGTCCCGACGTGGTGCTGATGGACGTCCGGATGCCTCGACTGGACGGGGTCGCGGCGGCGCGCACGCTAGTGGCCGACACCGGCACCCGGGTCATGATGCTGACCACGTTCGATCTCGACGACTACGTCTATGAGGCCCTTCGCCGTGGTGCCAGCGGCTTCCTGCTCAAGGACTGCTCGCCGGATCAGCTCGTGCACGCGGTGCGGGTGATCGCGGCGGGGGAGGCTTTGCTCGATCCGAGCCTGGTCCGCCGCTTGATCGCCGAGTACGTGGCGCGGCCGGCGCCGGTGACCGGCCGGCCGCCTCGGCTGGCCGCGCTCACTGACCGGGAGCTCGACGTGCTGCGCCGGCTGGCCTGCGGATTGTCCAACGCGGAGATCGCCCGGCAGCTGCACCTGTCGGCGGCGACGGTCAAGACCCACGTGGCCCACGTGCTGGCCAAGCTGGATGCCCGCGACCGGGTGCAGGCTGTCATCGCCGCGTACGAGACCGGGCTGATCCGGCCCGGGGCGCAGGGCACCGACTGAGGTCGCACCGCAGGTCAGGCTGACCCGGTGCCGAGCTGGCCGGCGGCCACTGCGGTGGCCACCCGGACGAAGGCGGCAACGGCGAGGGACGTGGCGGACTGGCGCCAGACCAGGGCGAAGGTCGCGGGCGGGGCGTCGTCGACGGCGGCCCAGGTGAGGTGAGGGCGCACGGTGCGTTCGGCCAGCGAGCGTGGCAGCAACGCAAGAATCCGGCCGAGCTCGATCTGGCGCAGCAGCTGGGTCATGTCCGCGAATTGAGGTCGCCCGCTTCCTCGTGGCACGTAGACGTGGGCGCTGGGATCGGGCCGTTCGTGTCCGGCCTCGATATCGGCCAACCGAAGTCGGCCCAACGCGCCCAGCGGATGCCCGGCCGGCATCGCCAGCGCCTGCGGCTCGCTCAGCAGCCGCTCGCAGTCCAGCCCCGCGCCGTCGAACGGCTCGAGAACGATCGCCACGTCGGCCGAGCCGGCCCGCACGAGGTCGGGCTGTTCCCGCCAGCCGGTGAACACGACCTCCAGGGTTACGGCATCGGGCTCGGCCCGGTAGGCCGCCAGCGTGTCCTCCAGCAGCCCACCTTCCACGTCGGCCTTCACCGCCAGGACCAGCCGGTTACCCTCGCTGCCTGCTCGCCGGGCCCGCCGGGTGGCGGCGTCGAGCGCCCCGAGGGCGTCGCGCGCGTCCACCAGCAGGGCCGCACCAGCGTCGGTGAGCGCCACGTGGCGGGTGGAGCGTTCCAGCAGCCGCACCCCGAGGTTGGCCTCGAGGTGGCCGATCGCGCGCGACAGAGCGGGCGGTGCGATGGACAACCGGCGGGCGGCGCGGGCGAAGCTGAGCTCCTCCGCGACGGCAACGAAGTAGCGCAGCGATCGCGACTCCACCTCACTCATATCGCCAGGGTAATAATCGCGGCCCGACTGGTCCTTCCGGCCGTGGGACGGAGCGGCGAAGGTGGAGTCATGATCGTTATCACCACGCCGACGGGCACGATTGGTGCCGCGGTAGCCGACATCCTGGACCGCCAGGCAATTCCGATACGCCTGATCGCGCGCGACCCAGCTCGGCTGTCGCCGACGCTGCGCCAGCAGGCCGAGGTGGTCACCGGCACACACGCGGACCCCGCCGTTCTCGACGCCGCACTGACCGGAGCGGACGCCCTGTTCGTCCTCGTTCCCCCGAACTTCGGTGCACCGGACGCGACCGAGCACTACCTCGGCTTCGCCCGACCGATCGCCGACGCCATGCGCGCGCTCAGCGTGCCCCGGGTCGTCGCTGTCTCCTCCCTCGGGCGGGGTTTCGCCGGACCGGCGGGCCTGCTATCGGCGGCTTGGGCCATGGACGAGGTGCTGGAATCCAGTGGCGCGGCCTACCGCTCGCTGCAACCGCCGTTCTTCATGGAGAACTTGCTTCACCAGCTCGATTCCATTCGCGATGACGGCCTGTTCAGCCTCGCCGCCGACCCCGACCTGCCCCTGGCCGCGGTGGCCACCGCCGACATCGCTCGGATCGCCGCCGGCTTGCTGGCCGACCCGACCTGGACCGGCCAGGAGGGCGTCCCCGTCCGCGAGCCGGTCGACCACACTCCGCGCCAGCTGGCGCAGATCCTCACCGAGACGCTGGGACGACCCGTGGCTTATCGGCAGGCCACGCTGGCTGACTACGCGGCGCAATACGCCGCACTCGGCGCGAGCCCGGCGATCGTGCAGAGCATGGTCGAGATGGCGCAGGCGCAGGCCGCTGCGGTATATCCGGCGGCAGCGCCGGGCGGCCGAGGCACCTCGTTCCAAGACTGGTGCCGCCTCGTGCTGGTGCCGGCTATGACAGCTCGGCGGCCCGCCTGAGCGAGGGCCCTGGACTCCGGCTGCCGTCAGACACCCCGCGTCGGCTTCAGCAGGGTGACGAACGTCGGCACCGTCACTGCGAAGACCGCGACGTGGGCCAGCATCAGGAAGGCGACGGCGGCCCACGGCGTCCCGGTCAGGCCGAGTGCGAGGTCGGGCACGAACGAGGCCACGAGCACGATCGGCACCAGCCGGGCCAGCAGAGCCGCACCCGTGTCGCGGGCGCCGATGCGTAACCAGGCGACCGCGGCGGCCACCACGCCCACGACGGTGAGAACCGCCAGCGGTGCGACGTTCAAGGCGGTGGCCTGGGCGCCAGCCGCGCGGCCGACCGCGCCGACGATCTCGACCGCGATCACCGAACCGAGGGCGGCGAGGGCAGTGACGGGGACCGGGCGCCCGGCCAGGCGGTGAGCGCCGCGGTCACGATAGGTGGTCGAACGTTGGGTGGTTGCCGGCTGGGCGGTGTCGGTCATCGCACGTCTCCGATCTTCGGGCCCGGTTCAGGACACCGGGCGACGATGTTGTGTAACCTACTCCACAGTTGAGTACTGTCAATGATCTCTCATAGCAAACTCTTGATCGACCGATATGGTGGTCAACATGACGCCGAACCCTGCCCGACCGGCCGGAACGGGACGCCGTGGCGCGGCTGCCCGCGCGAAGGACTACTCCGTAGAGCGGGAACCGATCGGGATGATGTTGATGGAGACAGCCCACGCGGTTGCGCGGCGCCTGCAGCCGGCCTTTGACGCCGGGACCCTCAAACCCCGCCACGTCCGACTGCTGCGGGTGTTCGCCGAGCAGCAGCAGCCCACGACGCAGCAGAAGCTGGGCGAGGCGCTGCGCATCGACCCGAGCATGGTGGTCGGGTTGCTCAACGACCTCGAGCGTGACGGCCTGGTCGAACGGATTCGCGATCCCGAGGACCGTCGCCGGCACCTGGTCCACCTCACCCCACACGGTGACTCGGTGTTGCAGGAGGTCCTGGCCCGCGTCATGGCCGCGGAGGCCGCGGCGTTCGCCGGGCTGACCCCGGCTCAGCAGCGCACCCTGCGAAACCTGTTGCTGATCGTCCGCCAGAGCGGGCAGGAGTGATGGGCCAGTCTTCGGAAGCCGCCGGCGCAGGTGACGACCTGGCGATGCTTCGCTACGCTCAGCGCCATGTCGGTACGGGTCAGCGGAGTCCGGCAGCCGAGCGTCTGGGCCAGCGTCGTCAGCGATGACGCGCCGGCGCTGCGGGACTGGCTGCTCGCCCTCGGGTTCACCCAGGATCTGCTGATACCCGGCGAGCGTGAGGACGCGATCCACCATTGCCAGCTCGACTGGCCTGAGGGCGGCCGCCTCATGCTCTCCAGCACGAACGAGCGCTCCACGCCCTGCCGGCCGGGCACGAATTCGCTGCACGTCGTCACCGCCGACCCGGATGCGGTGGCCACCCGCGCCCGCTCTCTGGGTGCGCCGTTCGTGCACGAGCTCACTGATCACTCGGACTATCCGTCTCGGGACTTCACCGTGGCCGACCCTGATGGCAACCACTGGACGTTCGCCACCTTCGCGGGCTAGGTAGAGCCCTTGTAATCGAGGGCGCCGTAGTGACCTCGGAGGCGATGTCGCTTCTGATCAAAGCGTTCCCCGCGCGTCCCTTGACCCAGCCGCCACCACGGCCGGTGCCCTGGTGGGTGCAGAAACGGGCGCAGAAATGGGCGCAGAGGCCGGAGCGGGGTTCGGTTCCTTCCTACCGGGGCGGGAACGGCAATTGACGCTGGAGTCAGGCCGCAGTCGGACGATTCGCCGGTGGAAGTACAGACACGAGTCGCAGGGACGGTAAGTGGCTGGTTCGGATGGTAGTAGGTTAGCTCGCGATGATCTCCAGTGAAGGGGATGCTGGCTCTGCCAGCGTGGGTATCACGGGCTTGGTTTTTAGCCTGTGTGTGCTTCATCTGGTTCTGGCTGCCAATTCGCCGCTCAGCACGTTCCTCTTTGGCTGCAGTGCTTGGCGGTGAGTCGCGTGGTCGCTCCTACCTGGCGGTGACCAGTCTCGCGCCGGTTTCCCTGGGCTTGATGGGGGTTACTGGGTTCTACGTGTGGGTCGTGCCGCCGGGATCCTGGTTCGGAACCGCGGGGCTTGTCCTGCTGCTCGCCCTCCTCGCGTTGTCGCTGATTGTGCCGCGGCTGTTGAGGTGGCCGCGGGGTCAGGACACCGGCCGGCATGCTGATCCTGGAGGTGATGTCTAAGTCATGGGATGGTGGGTGCGGCGGCCAATTTTCGGCGACGACGCCGAGGTCGTGGAGTGGTCCAGTGTGGCCAACCGGGAGCAGCGCGGCGGCCGCCAGGTGGGTGGACGGCTGTTCCTGACAACCAAGCAGCTCTACTTCCAACCCAACCGCTTCGACCTCGCCTCCGGAGGCGAGGTGTGGACGCTCGCCCGCGGCAGCGTCGAGTCAATCCGTCGCGTACCGCGGGGATTCGTGCTCGACGGGGTGGAGAGTCCGGCCTCGATACGTGCCCGTCTGCTGGTCGCATCAAGTGGCGGCGAGCGAGTGATCTTCGTCGTCAACCATCTGGCCAAGAAAGTTATCGAAATTGGAACAGCTACTTGCCCGGCCTGTGGAGTAGTCGGTCAGGATAAGCGCCTACCTGCGCAGTCTGCCGCTTCCGCACGATGGTCGGCTCGAACGTGCCACCGCGGTCACGCAGGACGCCGATGTCGACATCCCCGATGCGGGCAGCGGTGATCAGCCGGGCCAACAACTTCTGCTCGCGCCGCGACCGGCTGCTCAACGTGATCCTCTCCGCCGGGATCGACGGCAATTGAAGCTGGAGGCCGAGCCGCCTATCGCCGTCGATGGTGACTCTATTGACGATAAATTACTTGCACGTTACGGTGCAACTTATTCGGAAGGGCTGTGAGGCTCTGCGCTTGGGGGTGGTCATCAAAGTGGGAACGGATGCGGGAACGCCAGCCGATCAGATCAAGCGGATCAACGTGGCCCGGGTACTGCAGGCCATCCACTGGGGCCGCCACTCGTCTCGGGTCGACATCGCGTCGGCCCTGGCGTTGAACCCGGCGACCGCGTCCCGCGCGGTCACCAGGCTCCTGGGCCTCGGCTTGGTTCGCGAGTTCGACCCTCAACCCAACGCCGAGGTCGGCCGTCGGAAGACCCCGCTCGCGGTGGACTCCGAGACCTACGTTGTCGTCGGTGTCCATGCCGGTCTGCTGCGGACCACGGTGGGGCTGGTCTCCCTGCACGGGCAGATGCTTTCGGGGACATCGTTCGACCACCGGGCGACGCCGCCCCGGGAGGCGATCGCGGCGGCTGCAGAGTGGGCGAAGGCCGAGGTGCGGACGAGTCACCGGCTGACTCTGGGCGTCGGGTTGGCCATGCACGGGCACCGCGGGGAGCCCGGTGGATCCGTCCCCGGTACCGGGCTGACCCACGACGAGGCTCGGCGAGTCCTCGGCGAGCTCTTTCCTGGTGCGACCGTGCGGGTGGACCCGGTGTCGACCGCGGATGCGCTGGCGCAGTACTGGTGGTCTCCCGACGCTGTCCGAAGTGGTCACACCAGCGACGCTCAAGAGCATCCGACCCACGAGGTCGCACCGCAGCTTCTGCTCTATTTGTATGTGGCTGCGTTGCCGGGGGTGGCACTTCTCGACGGGGGCATGGCGGCACCTGGTTCACGCGGGTTGTCCGGCAACATCGACCACCTTCAGGTTCCGCACCCCATGGGCAACCGCTGCGAGTGCGGACTGGATGCCTGCTTCCTCGCCAATGTCGGCAATATCGCCGTCATCGACGCGGCGAGTCGCATCAGCGGCCGCGCGCTCGAGTCGCTGCGTGAGGTCGTGGACCTCGCCGAGACCGAGCCGGCCGTCCGTGATCTGCTGCGCCGACGGGCCGAGAACATCGTCGCCGCCGCGCGCGTGCTCGACGACCTGATCGAGCCCGACCGCTTCGTCCTCGGCGGTGATGCGGTCGCGCGCTCCTCGGCCATCATTACCGAACTCATCGGCCAGATGCCGCCCCGCTCCGCTGGCGACGGAATCGGCAGGAACGCGCTGCACGTCATCGACAGTCGCGAAGAGTCTGTAGTGCGCGGACCTGCCGCCCTGGTGTTCGCGGAGCTGATGGACAAACCGGAAGACGTCACCGCCCGGGCTACCGACTTCGGGCCACCGGACGACCCGGCCCTCACGAGCAGGAGAGGAGCGTAGGCGTGAAGACACCGACCACTCATGCGCCGGCGCCGGTTGACGACACCCTGGACGCCGCCGCACTCGCCGCGCCGACTCCTCAGCGTTCGAGGCCGAGTGCCTTCGCGCGATTCGGCCACCCTCGCACTGTCCGACTGTCGTTGCTGGCCCTGAGTGTCGCCATCGCCCTCGGAGCGTGGGAGATCGCTGGCCTGGTCTCGAGCAACGGCGTTTTGCCCACCGTCCCGCAGGTCATCGACTGGATGCAGCACGCGTCGTGGAGTGGCATTTGGGACAACGTCGCGGCCAGCTGGCGAAGAGTGCTCGTCGGCTTCGGCTGCGGCGTCGCGATAGCGCTCGTGGTGGGCACGGTGACCGGCTGGTACACCAAGGTCCGCCTGCTGTCGGACCCCTGGATCCAGTTCTTCCGCAACGTTCCGCCCCTGGCGCTGATCCCGCTCATGATCATCCTGTTCGGCCTCGGCGAGCTGCCCAAATACGTTGTCATCGGGTTCGCGGCGTTTCTTCCCACGACCGTGGCGGTGCAGCAGGGCGTCATCGACGTCGACCGCAATCTGATCAGCGCAGCGCGGGTCCTGGGAGCCAACCAGCGGCAGATCTTCGCCCGGGTCGTGGTACCGGCTGCGGCCCCTGTCATCCTCGTCGGCGCGAGACTTGCGCTCGGAAACTGCTGGGGCACGCTTGTGGCAGCAGAGCTGATCGCCTCCAAGTCCGGTCTGGGTTACATGACCAGCCAAGGCCAGCTCTACTTCTCCGTCCCCGAGATTTACGTCGCGATCCTGCTCATCGGCACCTCAGGGCTGATCATGGACCGCGTCCTGTTCGTGGTCCAACAGCGGCTCACGAGCTGGCAGGAGCGCCAGGGATGACCGCCGCGACCGGTCGTCGGAAGAGTGCAGCGGGCGGGGCCGAGACTCTGGCCTTCCGCAATGTGAGCAAGACGTTCGCGACGAACAAGGGCACCACCACTTGCTTCGAGAAGCTTGATCTGACCTGTGCGGCGGGCGAGATCACCACGATCGTCGGTGCAAGCGGGTGCGGGAAGACGACGGTGCTGAACCTGGCCGCCGGCCTGCTGCGCGCCGACAGCGGCGTCATCACTTTCGGTGGGCACGAGGTGGAGGGCGCCGGCCCGGAGCGCGCGGTGGTGTTTCAGAACTATGCGCTGTTTCCCTGGCTCACGGTGGCCGAGAACGTCGAGTTCGGTTTGAAAATCGCGAAGGTGCCGGCCCCGGTTCGACGGGACAAAGTCCGTCAGCACCTCCAACTGGTCGGTCTGGAGCACGCCGCGGATCGCCTGCCCAAGCAGCTCTCGGGTGGGATGAGGCAGCGGTGTGCGCTGGCCCGCGCGCTGGTGACCGGCCCGGGTGCAGTGCTGATGGACGAACCCTTCGGGGCGCTTGACGCGATCACTCGGCTGCGACTGCAGCAGGAGCTGCTCAACATCCTGGCAGTGCGACCTACCACCGTCCTGTTCATCACGCACGACATCGAGGAAGCGGCGTTTCTCTCGAACCGGGTCCTGGTTATGAGACCGCATCCGCAGCAGATCGTGGCCGATATCGATGTGCCCTACGAATTTCCCCGTAATGACGCGACGCGATCGAGTGCGGAGTTCCTGCACGTCAAAGAACAACTGTGGACAGCTCTGGAGGCTGCCCATGTCTAGGTCATCGGCCGCCTGCGGCACGACTTTGGAGGAATAGTGAACAACAGAACTGACACCACAGCTGGCCTCGTATCGGTCGGCAGACGCTCCTTTCTCGGAATGGGGGCGGGCGTACTGGCCGGCGGCGTCCTGCTCGCGGCCTGCGGTTCGAGCAACTCCAGCTCGAAGTCGTCAGCCACGACGATCCACGTGGGGTACAACAGTTCGCTGACTGCCGGTGGCGTCGTGGCTGTTGGCAATCACCTCGGCTACTTCAAGGACGCCGGGGTCAACGTGGTCGGCGTTCCGTTCACGAGCTTCCCGGCCCAGGCGGCGGCGTTCGCTGGCGGCAGCATCGACGTAGCGATCCCTGGCCTCAACCCGGCTATCAACACCCTGGCCGACTCGGCCGTCGTCGCCAGCCTCGACAACGAGCTCAACGACATCTTTGTGATCGCGCCGAACAACTCCTCGATTTCGTCGGCGGCCGACCTTAAAGGCAAGCGTGTGGGCTATGTCCAGGGCACAGTCAGCGAACTGGTGCTCTACGCCTTCCTCCAGACGGCCGGCCTCACTCTCGCCGACGTGCGCGGTCAGGCCCTGCAACCAGACGGCCTCGTCACCGCCTACCTCTCCTCGCAGCTCGACGCCGCCTGCATCTACCTCCCGTTCGAGGCCACGATCGCCAAAAAATCCAAGGTGAAGGTGCTGGCGCGTCCCTCGACGCTGGGCAACTTCGCGGTACCGATGTTCTGGATGATTCGGCGCTCACTCATCAAGAACAACCCGGATGCCGTCTCCCGCTTGCTCTTCGCCAAAGCTCGAGCCAACGACTGGCGGGCCAAGAATCTCAAGGAGGCGGCCGGCCTGGCGGCCAAGGCGTCCGGCGCCCCCGACGACTCGGCCTACCTCGCTCAGGTCGACGCGGAGACCTGGCTGACCAGCCAGCAGATCTCGGACCAGTACTCCAGCGGCCGGTTCCAGATGGCGATGGACACCGGGGAAAAGACCATGGCAGCGGCGAAGCTGCTGAAGAGCACCGCGACCGTCCCGGACCTCGTCGACACGTCGCTGGACCAGAAGGCGCTCAAGGCCTACCTCGGTGGCGGGACGGTCAAGGACCTGTGACCGGGTCGCTCGTGGCCGACCGCCGGCGCTGCCTGCTCGGTGAGTCGCCGCGCTGGGACGTCGCCACGAGCGAGCTGGTCTGGGTCGACATCCTCGCCGGCGACGTCCTGACGAAATCCTGGGGCGGTCAGCCGCCGCGCCGGGTACACGTCGGGGGCCGCGTCGGTGCCGTGGTGCGCCGGGCCGGCCGAGGCGGGTATGCCGTGGCCCAAGACCGGCGCGTCCTGCTGCTGGACGCCGATCTCCGGGTGCAGGACGTGCTGGTGGGCGATGTTCCAGGTTCCGGGCGCGGGTTCCGGATCAACGAATGCGGGGTCGACCCCGGGGGACGGCTGGTCCTGGGCACCATGACGACCGACCGGAAGGCGCAGGCAGCGGCGCTGTGGCGTTGGGATGACTCCGGCGTTCTTGGGCTACTCGTCGCCGGGGTCACGCTGTCCAACGGCGTCGGGTGGGACCCCACCGGCCGGTTCATGTACTACGTCGACTCGCCGGTCGGGCAGCTGCTCCGCTTCGACTACGGGCCCGATCGGGCGACGAACCCGACGGTGGTCGCCGACCTGCGTGACCGCCCGGGGATGCCCGACGGCCTCACGGTCGACGCGGACGGCGACGTCTGGCTGGCGATGGTCAACGCCGGTCAGGTGCTCCGACTGTCACCGGCCGGCATGGTCGTCGAGGTGCTGGATCTGCCCGCGTCGAAGGTCACCAGCTGTGCCCTGGGTGAGATCGACGGCTGTGCTCACTTGTTCGTGACCTCCGGTGCAGTGGGCCGGACCGAGGACGAGCTGGTGTCGGCCGACGGCGAGGGGTTCACCTACGCGGTCCCCGTCGACGCCACCCCAGCGCGCGAGCACCAACTGAACGCCTGACCCTCGGAACCGGATCGGAAGGACGCGGATCGATGATGCAATCACTGACTCCGGAGGCCACGCAGCTGGCCGAGGCGCGGGTGTTGTTCGCCGAGGTAGGGTCCGCGGTGGTCTCGGACGCGGTCGACGAGGTCGCCGGCCGTGGTGCCATGGACGCACTGGAGTACCGGGGCCCCCGCGGCCGAGCGGCGCTGGGCCGCGCGCTGACCGTCGCCCTGCTCCCACGCGAGGACGCACAACCGACTCGCTTCGGCGGCGGCGTCGGAGGGCCGCTCGAGGCGGCGCTGACCGCTGCCGGCCCAGGGGATTTCCTGGTGTTCGACCTGCATGGGTCCCGCTCGGCGGCCGTCTGGGGAGGCCTTGCGTCCCGATTCGCAGTCGGGCGCGGGGTGGCCGGGACTGTCGTCTGGGGTTGCTGCCGCGACGTGGACGAGATCCTCGAGCAGGGGCTGCCGGTATGGAGTCTCGGCAGCTGCCCGCGGCGCAGCCGCAACGACTTCGTGCTGGCCGCGATCGGGGAGCCGGTGCAGGTAGCCGGAGTATCAGTCAGCCGGGACGACCTGGTCTTCGGAGACTCGACCGGCGTCGTCGTCGTGCCGATCGCGCGGCTGGCCGAGGTCGTCTCGGTGGCGCGGCGCATCCAGCACCAGGAGTCCGCTCTCGTCGCGGCGATCGATCGCGCGGGCGACGTTGACTGGAGCCTCGAGTGACGCACACCTTCCGCGCGTGGGTGAGCGAGCGAGCCGGCGATCGACCTCGCCTCGCCGACGTCTCCGCCGACGGACCAGGGCCGGGTGAGGTCGCGATCGAGGTCCGCGCCGTGGGTATCTGCCACACCGACGTCTCCCTCATGGAGGGTCTGCTTCGCGATGAGTTCCCCCTGATCGCAGGCCACGAGCTCAGCGGCATCGTGGTCGCGGTCGGACCCGACGTCTCGCGCCTGCAGACCGGCCAGCGGGTCGTGGTCGGCCTCAGCCGGCACTGCGGCTCGTGCCGGCACTGCGAAAGCGGCCACCCGATGCTCTGCGCGCGCAGGCTGCACCAGTTCGGCCGGCTGCGGCTCGCGAACGGCACGCTCGTGGCTCAGGGTTTCGGCATCGGCGGATTCGCCGAGCTGATCGTTGTCGGCGAGCGAGGTGTCGTCCCGGTGCCGGACGGAGTCGATGCGGCGACGGCGGCGGTGATCGGGTGCAGCGTCGCCACCGGCGCCGGCGCGGTGCTCCGCCAAGGCAGATTGCGCCCGGGCGAAGAGCTCGCTGTCATCGGCTTCGGCGGGGTGGGCGCCGGCGCGCTACTGGCCGGCCGAGTGTCCGGAGCCGGGCGCATCGTCGTCATCGAACCCGACCCGGCGCGCCGGGCCCTGGCCAAGGAACTCGGCGCCGACCTCGTGCTGACCCCGACCGACGGTCACCAGGACCTACCGCGTGATTTCGACCTGGTCATCGAGTGCACCGGCAACCTGAAGGCAATGAACAACGCGATCAACATGGTGGGTCCTGGTCGGCGCCTCGTCTACACCGGCCTGCCGCCCGCCGGGGCGCGGCTCTCCCTCGATGCCCATGCCCTCGTCCGCGGCCAGCTGACCATCCACGGATCGCTCACCGGAGACCTGCACCCGCTCCAGGACCTCGGCCACTACCTCGAACTCCAGCGGCAGGGCCGACTCGGAGCAGATCGACTCATCAGCACGATCGCCGCGTTCGAGGAGCTCGATTCGGCGCTGGCCGCCGGCACCGCCGGGATCCGCACAGTGGTCACGACACAGAAGGGGGGCGACTGGTGAATCAGGTCGCCAACGGACGCGACGACGGCTACCCGGCAGAGGAGGAGTGGAAACGGGACCCCGCGTACACCCCTGTTGCGTTACGCAGCCACGCATGGTTCGGCGCACCCGGCAAGCTCGGTTCCCACCATCGTTCCAAACTTTACTCCGAGGGCCTGCGCGAGAGCGCCTTTGACGGCCGTCCCGTCATCGGCATCTGCAACACGGCCTCGGAACTGAACCCCTGCAATCTGCACAACACCCGGCTCGCAGAGTCAGTTCGCCGCGGCGTGCTGCAGGCCGGCGGAACCCCCTTCGTCTTCCCGACGATCTCTATCGGTGAGCCGCTGGCGCGGCCGACCGCGATGATCCTGCGCAACCTGATGGCAATGGACGTCGAGGAGATGATCCGCACCCACCCGCTCGACGCCGTCGTGCTCCTCGGCGGGTGCGACAAGACCACTCCGGCGCTGGTGATGGGGGCGGTCAGCGCCGACATCCCGTGCATCGTCGTGACGTCGGGCCCGATGGTCGCCGGCTGCTTCCGCGGCCGCGAGGTCGGTGCCGGCACCGACCTGTGGAAGGTCGCGGAGGAGGTGCGCAGCGGGCAGCGGCCGCCGAGCGACCTGCACGAGCTCGAGCGGGCACAATCACGCAGCTACGGCCACTGCAACACGATGGGCACGGCCTCGACGATGGCCTGCATGGTCGAACTGCTCGGCCTGTCCTTGCCAGGTGCCGCCGCGCTCGGCAGCGTCGAAGCGGGCCGGCTCGCGCTGGCCGAGGAATCTGGCAGCCGAGCGGTCGAGCTGGCACTGGAGGATCTACGCCCCTCGCGGATCCTCGACGGCTCCTCCTTCCGAAACGCGATCACCGGCCTGGCGGCGTTGAGCGGGTCGACCAACGCGATCATCCATCTCCTCGCGATCGCGGGTCGCGCCGAGGTGGAGCTGTCGCTGGAAGACTTCGACACCACGTCGCGCTCGGTACCGGTCCTGGTCGATGTCAAGCCCGCGGGTGAATACCTCATGCAGGAGATGGCCGACGCCGGCGGCGTGCCCGCACTCGTCACCAGACTGTCCCCGCTGCTCGACCTGAACGCGCGCACCGTCACCGGAAAGTCGCTGGGAGACAACTGCGCCAGCGCCCAGGTGTGGAACCCCCGGGTCATCCGCACCCTCGACGATCCCGTTGCCCCGGCCGGATCAGGCCTGCGTGTCCTGCGCGGCAACCTCGCCCCGGACGGCGCCGTGATCAAGCCGGCGGCGGCCACTGCCGAACTCGGGGAGTCGCGCAGCCGGGCCCGCGTATTCGATGCCATCGAGGATTACCTGCGCGCCGCGGACGACCCGGACGCCGACTTCGAACCGACAGACGCGATCATCGTCCGGGGCGCGGGGCCCGTCGGGTACCCGGGGATGCCCGAGATCGGCAACCTTCCGATCCCGAGGAGCTGCTTGGCGCAGGGCGTCCGGGACATGGTCCGAATCACTGACGCGCGGATGAGCGGCACCGCGTTCGGCACGGTGGTGCTGCACGTCTCGCCCGAGGCGAGCGTCGGCGGCCCGTTGGCGGCGGTTCGCGACGGCGACCCGATCGAGCTCAGCCTCAAGGCCGGTGTGATCCGGGTCGATCTGCCGCCTCAGGAGTGGCAAGCCCGCCTCGACGACCTCAGCCCGGCGGCGGTGCCCGGCGGGGCCCTGGGCGGCGGGTACACCGGCTTGTACCGGCGCACCGTCCAGCAGGCGCCGCGTGGCGCCGACCTCGACTTCTTGGTCGGACGGCGCCCCTGCAAGATCCCGCGGAGGTCGGCATGACCACGACGTCGCCCAACGACACCGACGATCGCTGCGCCGCTGCCGTCGACGCCGGACAAACCTGGAACGCGACGACGCGCGCGTTCCGGGCGCAGGTGCTCCGAGCGCTGGCGGCCGCCCTGGACTCACGCCGCGAAGACCTGGTCGCGGTAGCGGCCCGCGAGACCCATCTGCCGGTGCAGCGGCTCAACGGTGAGCTCACCCGAACCACGTACCAGCTCGAGCTTTTCGCCGAGGTCCTCGACGAAGGCTCCTATCTAGAGGTGATCCTCGACAGCCCAGGGCAGACCCCGGCCGGTCCACGACCTGATCTGCGGCGGCATCTCATCCCGGTGGGCCCGGTCGCGGTCTTCGCAGCCAGCAACTTCCCGTTCGCGTTCTCCGTCGCCGGAGGTGACACCGCCTCGGCGCTGGCGGCCGGGTGCCCGGTGATCGTCAAGGTCCACCCTGGCCACCTGGGGACCTCTGTGCTGACCCACGAGGTGCTTGTCGGCGCGCTGGTCGGATGCGGTGCTGCCGCGGCGACCGTCCAGCTGGTCGGCGGGTTCGAGGCGGGGCTCGCCCTCGTGCGAAACGCCGCCGTGAAGGCCGTCGCGTTCACCGGGTCGCTGGCCGGCGGGCGAGCGCTGTCCGCGGCGATCGCGGCACGGCCCGACCCGATCCCGTTCTTCGGCGAGCTTGGCAGCGTCAACCCGGTGTTCGTGCTGCCGAGCGCGTTGACGACGGATCCGTCGGGGGTGGGCACCGCACTGGCTGAGTCCGGCGTGCTGGGCAACGGTCAGTTCTGCACCAAGCCTCAGTTCGTGTTCGCACCTGAAGGCACGGCGGGTGATCTTCTGCTCGAGGCCATGGCAGCGGTCTACCGGGGATGCCCGGAGCGCGAATTCCTCACACCCGGGATCGCGGCGTCATTCGATGAGGGGACGACGCGACTCTCGCACGACCCGAGGTTGGAGGTCGTGGTCGGCGGCCCGGGCCCGGCGTCGCCGCTGCTCCTCGGGGGAGCCGCCGAGGATTTCGCTGCGATCGGGTCCGAGGAGGTGTTCGGCCCGGCGCAGGTCGTCCTGCGCTATGCCGACCCCGCGTCGCTGATCGGCGTCGTCGATGAGCTCTCCGGCTCGCTGACAGCGACGGTGTGGACCGATCCCGCGACCGACTCACCGGACAGGGAGTTCTGCCGCGCGCTGGTCACAGCCTTGACTCGCGTGTGCGGGCGGCTGTTGTTCAACGCGGTGCCGACCGGAGTGGCCGTCGGCTGGGCCCAGCACCACGGCGGCCCGTGGCCGTCCACCAACTCCCAGCACACCTCCGTCGGAGCCACCAGCATTCGCAGGTTCCTCCGGCCGCTGGTCTACCAGTCCGCGCCCGCGTGGCTGCTGCCCGACGAACTTCGCGGCGTCAAGGTGCCGACGAGAGTGGACGGTCGCTTGGTGCTTCCTTCCGGAGCGTGAGAGCGTGCCGTCCCCGCGGTTGCCGGTGGGCGCAGAAGTCAGCCATCCCAGCCCGTATCCCACCGACACTTGTGGAGCCAGCATGTTCAGATCCTCCGGTCGCCGTCGCCTCCGAAACCTGGTCGCTGCCGGCACGTCGGCAGCCGCGGTGCTGCTGATGGCCGCAGCGGTAGTCCCCGCCGAGGCAACGGCTACGCCGCCGCCAAGGCCGCAGGGGCCCTGTGACATCTTCGGCGCACCCGATCCAACCAACACCCTCTCACCGGACGGGACACCGTGCGTTGCTGCGCACAGCACGACCCGTGCGCTGTACGCCGGCTACAACGGACCGCTGTATCAGGTCGAACGTCTGTCCGACGGCGCTGTCCGCAACATCGGTGTCGTTCAACCGAGCCTGACGCCGGTCCCGGACGCCGGCGGCTACGCCGATGCCGCTGCCCAGGACGCTTTCTGCGTCCAGACCACCTGCCTGATCACGAAGATCTACGACCAGTCCGGCAACCACAACGACCTGACTCAGGCACCGCGTGGCATTGCCGCCGCTGCCACTGGCGGTGATGGGATAAAGCCCGGACCCGCTCTGGGTGGTCAAGACAACTTGCCGATCGCTGACATGGCTCCGATCACCATCTCCGGGCACAAGGCGTACGGCGTATTCATAGAACCGGGAATGGGCCTGCGGGACAACTCGACCTACGGGATTCCCAACGATGACCAGGCGGAGGGGATGTACATGGTCGTCGACGGTCAGCATTACAACGCCGGATGCTGTTTCGACTACGGCAACGCCGCGATCGAAAGCCGGGACGACGGCAACGGCACGATGGAGGCGGTCAACTTCAGCAATCGTGCGCACCCGGCGAGTGCGAGAAATCCGCACTCATTCGGCCAGGGCAACGGACCGTGGGTGATGAGCGATCAGGAGAACACTCTGGTCGGCTGCGCGAATCCCGTCGCGCTGCCAACCACTCCCACCGGCCGCTGTCCTGATGGCCTCACGCCGGCCCACAACTCGCGCTTCGTGACCGCGCTCGTGAAGGGAAAGCCGGGCGGTCCCGCGTCCACCACGGCGTTGCAAAACTGGGCCGCGGATGCCGGAGGAAGACTGACGGAGCAGAACGACGGTAGACGCTTCGATGCCTCGTACATCCCGATGCAGAAGCAGGGCGCAATCATCCTGGGTACCGGCGGGGACAACAGCAATGCCTCGATCGGGACGTTCTACGAGGGTGTCATCGTGGCGAACAGCCCGCAGGATTCGCTCACGGACTATCCGTCCGCGGGCTTCCCGAGCAACACCGTCGACAACCTCGTCCAAGCAAACATCCGGCAACTGAAGTACGACGTGCAGCGACTGAGCCTGGTTCCGACCAACGCTGACGGCACACCTGGCGCGTCCAAGGGCGTGCAAACATTCACGCCGGGCAGCAGTCACGACTTCACCGAGACCTTCACGAACACCACGGGTTCAACCGTGTCGGGCGGAACGCTAGCGCTGTCAGTCCCTGCCGGGTGGACGTCGGTGATCAGGGGCGGCACCGGCTCTACGAGTGCCTTCGGAACCGTCGATGCTGGCCAGACTGCCACGGCCACGTTCACCGTGACCGCAGGCGCGACTGCCTTCGACGGTGACATCATCGGCAACTCCTCGTGGACGGCTCCCTCGGGACTTTCCGCTGGTGACACGACCACCTACAGCGTGCGCGACACGCAACCGATCAAGATCAACGAATTCAGGGTCAAGAGTTCCAGCGATCCCACCGATTCGTTCATAGAGCTGTACAACGCAGGCGATACTGCCGTCGACGTGTCGGGCTGGACGGTAACCGAGCACCCAACCCAACAAGCCGCTTCCTCGACCGTCAGCATCCCGGCCGGCACCACCCTGGCCTCTCACGCTCACTACCTGCTCGGTCTGGCCACCTCCGGCCTCGCCGCGGCAGCCGCCCAGGGCGCCACCACTGTCTACCTGCGCGACACGACCGGACTCTCCCAGGGCGACGCCGTGCAGATCGGCGGCGACCAGGTTCACCTGACCAGCGATCCGACCGGCGCTGCTGCCGCCGCTCCCACGACGCTATGGCAACCGCTGCCTGACGGCGCGATCACGGTTCCCGCGAATTCGGACAACGTCCCGGTGACCAGTACCGCGGGCTTTGTCGTCGGCCAGAAGGTCGCCATCGGGTCCGGTGCGACAACGGAGATCCGCACAGTGACCGCTGTCGGCACTCCGGGTACGCAGACCCGGCTGGTCATTCCCGCGGCTAGCGGCTCGAACAAGATCAAGGTCAGCTCGGCGACGAACATCCGCCCTGGCGACACGTTCACCCTGGACATCGGCGCTCGGCGGGAGCACGTCACGGTCGCGTCCGTGGGGACGCCGAGCACCGCCGGGCCCAACCCCGGGACCGTGGTGACCCTGACCGATGTCCTGCAGTTCGCGCATTCGAGCGGCCTGCCGTTCAGTGACCGCGGCACCGGCATCTCCTTCGCGCCGGTCACCGGCATCAGCCACTCGAGCGACGAGTCCGTCCAGGCTCTGGGTCTCGGCGTCTCGCTCGATCAAGGGCTTTCCGTCGCCGATCCGATCGACACGCCCGTCGTTGCCACCGGCGTCACCACGGCCGGTTACCAAGGCCCGACGCCCGATCAGTGGTTCGGAGGTCCGGCCTTGAGCGCCGCAGGCAGTGTCGGCAGCAACGTCGCCGGCAGCATGGTCCTTCGCACAGCGCAGGGCGTCGTTGCAGACAGCCTCAACTGGGGCGATCTCGTCGACCCCTGGCTGGCGGAAGGCGTTCAGCCACTCATCCCGAACCCGGATCCCTTCGGACCCGCGGTGTCCTCCACCTGCATCGTGAACACGCCGCCCAGCGGTCGCAGCGCGGCGCGAGAGCCCGATGGCGCCGACACCGACAGCAACTGCCTGGACTTCCACAGCGGCGCGCCGACACCCGGCGCTCCCAACTAGGGGTTCTCGGGTCGATCGCTGATCGGCCCCGAAGGGGCGCGAACGCCCGGGTCGTAACGAGACGCAGATGCATACCCGATGCGGCTCGGGTACACCACGGAGGAGTCAGCGGAGCTGAAGCACCTCAAGCGTGAGGACGCCGAGCTGAAACGGGCGAATGCGATCTGAAGTCGGCGTCCTCGGCCTTCTTCGCGGCCGAACCCGACCGGCCACTGCACTGATCGTCGCGTTCATCTCCGAGCACGTCGGCGTCCGCCGCGAGGACGCCGACGTACTCGGGTTGGCCTGGGGGAGTCGAGTCGATCTGCGAGCAGCTCACGATGATGGGTTGCCAGATCGCCCCCCCCGCGCCCCGCTACGAACATCGCGGCCGCGCGGCCGCGGCGCGGGAGCTGCCGGACATTGAAGCCGCTCAGTATGTTCGACAAACGGGAACTGGCGTAGCGCTGGGATTCTCGTGAACGAGGGGGCGGGGTGCCGATGAGTTCGCCGAGCGCGTGGTTCGAGGCGTTGCCCGAGCCCGGGGAGTTGCTGAGCCTTGGGCGGGCTTTCCTCGCTGCTGAGGCGGCCTACGAGACTCATTTCGGTGCCGATCTCGATGTCGCAGCTTCACTGACGCGCCTCGATGATGGTGTCGTAGAGCTGAGCTTCCCGCGCTTTGAAGGCGATCAACTTCTGTTTAGGTTCGGACCCGGGTGGTCGATGGTGGTCGCCTACGATCACGAGTCGGGCCGCGATCCGTGGCGGCATGAGCTTGGTACGCCGACGATGTGGCCAGGACTAGCGGAGGGGCTACCGGACCACCTTCTTCCGTGGCTTAAGACGCCCTGGGACGAGGAAGACGTCATAGTCTGTACCGCGATCGCGTGGTGGCTGAACGAAGATCCGGGCTGGCGCGGGGGTCGTGTTGGGGACGTAGACGGCGCCGTTCGCGTGGGCGAACACGACGACGGAGTTGGCACACTCATCGAGCCGTTTCTGAGTCCGGCCAGGATGATGGCCGAGATCGATGCGTATTTAGAGCCTCTCGTCCTAGGCCCAGATCTCTTCAACGCTCTCGCTGGAGAAGCCCCGCTAACGGCGAGACAAGTACAGGCGCTCGGAGGTTCGGACGTACCGAAGATGACTGCGTGCTTGCGCCATCTCGGCTACCAGGGTGATTTCGAGACCTGAAGGTAAATCGTGGTGGTGGACTTGAGTCGTGGCACTGGGAGCGCCCCTTCACGATCTCGTTGTGATCGGTGTCGTCGACAAGGCTTGGCATGCCTATTCTCCACTTCCTCGCGTCAAACGTCCCGTCGGTATCGGCACACGGCCGCATCTCGGCGCGCGGTACGTCGCGCTGCTGGGCGTCGTCGGCTGAGCGCGCCTGGTGCTTTGTGACGTCCTTCGTTGGCTTCGGTCCTGCCAGCGGATGTGGTTATCTTCGGCCGCAGCCGTCACCCGCGAAGGCGTCGAGTTGTAAACGTCGATCTCGGACATGATCATCTGGTCTTGGCGGTGAGCAGATGTGTCGTTCTCGAGCTCATAAACCGTGGCGCAGTGATCAACGACGGACGATTGACCTTCCCCGAGGAATTCACTTTGCGCAGCAAAGTGAATTAGGTTTGCACTGCAAAGTCGGATCAGGAGGTCGCCGTGAACGCGCAGCGCAACGCCGACGAGACCACCCCGAGCAACGGGGACGAATGGCTGGACCCGCGGGAGGCGGCCGGGCTGATGGAGCGGACCCAGCGCCAGGCGCAGCGCCAGCTCACTAGCGACAGGCCGGTGCTCTCGGTGTTTTCCGCGCTGGTTGTGCTGGCCATCTACGGCGCGATCTGGTCCTCCTCGCGTGACCACCACCCGTACACCGGTCCGAGTCTCAACGTGGTCGGACTGGTGTACATCTTGGTCGCGGTCGCAGCCCTTGCCAGCGTGTCGGTGTATCTGCGCGCGACCGCAGGGGTCAGCGGGCGGTCTCGACGGCAGGCCCGCACCACGGCGATCCCGTTCGTGATCGCCGTCGTCGGCGTCTACGTCTTCGATGGCGCGCTGAAGTACGACGGGTTCGGTCCCGCCATCGTCTACGGCGTCTTCGACGCCGCGGCGCCATGGCTCGTGGTCGGTGCGGTGCTAGCCGGTCACGCAGCGGCGAAACAGGATTGGTGGAAGCTGACGGGTGGGTGCGCGATGATCGTTGTCGCGGCGGGAGCTGCGTTTGCCGGCCCGGCCAATGTGTGGGGAGTGCTTGCCGTCTGCGGCTGCCTGTTGCTGCTCGCCCAGGGCGCGGTCCGCTTCCGGTCGGGGCGGCCCGGCTCGATGGCACCCTCCACGGCTACGCCGACTGCTCATCACCAGTGACAATCGGTGACCCGCTCGACCCGCTGATCCACGCGCCCGCGCGGCTGCGGATCGTCGTGACGCTCGCCGCGCTGCCCGCGGGCGACTCCCTGTCATTCACGCGCCTGCAGAGCCTGCTCGACCTCACCCCCGGCAACCTGATCACCCACCTGCGCAGACTCGAGGACGCCGGCTACCTCAGCAGCGAGAAGACCGCAAACGGCACCGCGTCACACACCTCGGTAGCGCTGACCGAGCAAGGACGGGCAGCGCTGAGCACCTACACCGCCGCCCTCCACGCACTGCTCGACGGGACGTAACCAGCGAACGCCACCACCGCTCCGACCACAGGATGCCCACATCAGGGGCGGCAAGCTGCTCCGGGCTCGAACCAGCGTCGACAGGGGAGCCTGACCCGCTCTGCCGGACACCTGTTCTGAGGCGATGATCGCCTCGGGAAGGAGTCCGCTATGCCTACTGCCAAGCCGCCGGAGTTCCGGCGTCGCGCGGTGGATCTGGTCCGTCAGGGTGAGCAGTCGGTCCCGCAGATCGCGAAGGATCTCGGGATCAGCGAGTCGTGTCTGCGTCGCTGGGTGGCCATCGACGATGTCGACTCGGGTCGCAAAGAGGGTGTCAGCAGCGACGAGGGCAGGGAACTGGTCGATCTGCGTTACATGTTTCCGGCTCCGGCGGGGAAAGCCGTTGCGTAGGGGACAGGTGGGTGGCTTGCCCAGTGGTCGGTCTCGAACTCCGCTGGCGGGACCAGTCCGATCTCGCCGTGTAGCAGGGGGTGGTTGAAGAAGTCGACGTATTCGGCGACGGCCAGCCCTTGAAGCTTCGGCCCCTTGCTCTTGGGCAGGGATATGGACGGTGACATCAACGGTGTGCATGTCGACAACGGGGATGTTGGCCTTCCCACTCCACCGGCCACCCGATGCAGGTTCGCGCGAGGTTGATGTTGCTTGAGGCCGTCTCCGTGGCCCGCACTCCTCGCCGAACTGGAATCACGCCGGACCCGTCGTACCTCGGACCACGAGTTCAACCGGGAGCAACGTCTGGGTGGTGGAGATACCGTCAGCGGCCAAGATCCAATGCAGCAGCGTCCGAGCAGCAACCGCACCCATGTCTGTCAATGGAACCTTGACCGTCGTCAATGGAGGCGTGAGCTTGCGCATGAAGGCAAGATCGTTGAATCCCGTTATGGAGAAGTCCGCTGGGCAGGACAGTCCGTGCTCTGCCAACACTTCCATCGCGCCTAGGGCGAGCAGATCATTGGCCGCCACGATGGCCGTGAACGGTTTGCCTGCCTTCACTAAGCGCTCCGCGGCCAGCCGGCCAGCATTCTCGGAGTAGCCCGTACAGCTGATCACGGCCGCCCTGGTCGACAGACCATGATCACGCATGGCAGCGCGGAAGGCACTGGCCCGCTCGCGGCCGGTCGAGGTGTCGGCCGGTCCGGCCAGATGAACAATGGCTCGATGCCCCAGACCGGCCAGGTGCTCGACGCACAGGCGCACACCGCGTTGATCGTCGGCTCCCACAAACGGAAGCGAGGCACTGTCACACCGCCGGTTCACCAACACAGTGGGCAGGCCGGATCCGGCAAGGTCGGCGACCAGCGCGTCCTCCCAGCGAGCGGTCGCAACGATGAAGCCGTCCACTCCGTGAGCGCGCATCGAAGCAAGCTGGCCCCGTTCCAGCTCGACGTCGTTGTTCGTGTCTGTCAGCACGAGCGTGAAGCCCGCTCCCGCCAACACTTGCTCCGCGCCGCGGACGATAGGCGGGAACAGGCTATTGGTGATGTCAGGAATCACGAGGGCGGCGACGAATGAGCGCGACGTCCGAAGTCCACGAGCGAGGGTATTAGGCACGTAGCCCAGCTGCTCGGCGGCCCGTTGTACTCGTTGCACCGTGCTTGCACTCACTTCATCGCGCGCCTGCGGGTTGAGCGCGCGGCTCGCCGTGGCGGGGTGAACCCCCGCCGCACGCGCCACCTCAACTAGACGAACTCGTGCCATAGCCACACCTTAAGGCCTGCGCAAGCAAATGCGGTCTGCGAACCGCAATCCTTTGCGGGTGAGATCGATCGAACTTCGGAACGGGTGGGCTGGCTCCCGCTCTGACCCTTGACACGTCACCGTAACGAGCGCATGCTCATCCGCAATCGATTGTGGTCGGACTGGGCGTGATCGCCGTCCCTGAAGCTCACGGTCGCCTTTTCGCTGCAGAATCCCATCCATCTCGAGCACAAAGGGGTAACCGCTGTGCAATCTCGCAATCGTTTGCGGCATGGAGCAATGACACTGACTGTTGGTGCGGCGGCGCTCGCGCTGGTTACCGGATGCGCATCGAGGGCAGGCACAGGCGCGACAGCGGCGGGCGCCACCACCGGCAGCGCCGGCAAGCCGCTGGTCATCGGGGCTTCGGTCTCACTGACCGGCGATTTCTCCGATTCAGGCAAGGGAGTGGAGCGCGGTTATCAGCTATGGGCGGACTCGGTGAACGCCAAGGGCGGCATCCTCGGCCGCAAGGTCACCGTGAAGATCGTTGACGACGCCTCCAGCCCGACTCAGGTTGTTACCAACTATCAGAACCTGATCAACAAGGATCACGTCGACCTGACCTTCGGGCCATTTTCGACGCTCTTGACGATCCCGGCCTCGCAGGTCGCTAAGCGCTACGGGTACGCGTTCCTGGCCCCGGCCGGCGGCGGACCAGACGTGTTCAAGCAGAACCTTGGCAACTTCTTCTTTGTCCAGCCGGCACCCACGACCCAGTCCGGTGACGTCTTCGCGAACTACATCCTGTCATTGCCTGCCGCCGACCGACCGAAGACGGCCGCCTACGCTGAGCTCGACGATCCCTTCTCTGCCCCGATCGCCGAGAACATCCGTTCGAAGTTCGAAGCCGCCGGCATCCAGACCGTCTACAAGCAGGTGTACCCGTCGGAAACTCAGGACTTGTCTCCCGTCATGGCGGCGATCGCCGCGAAGAAGCCTGACGTTATCGTCGGGGGCACTCAGAGCGAGGACGCCTACGCACAGGTCAAGAGCCTTGTCCAGCTCAAGTTCAGTCCGAAGTTCATGTTCCAGTCCAACGGCGCCAACTCCCCACTGGAGTTCCCCAACAAGGTCGGCAGCGCCAACACCGCCGGAATCATGTCGTCAGCCGACTGGTACCCGGGGTCGAAGGCGAGCGGAAGCGACGCCTTCACCGCTGCCTACATCGCCAAATATGGAGGCACCGCTCAGACCGTGGACGACAACAGTGCTGAGGCCTACGCCGCCGGGCAACTTGTCGAGGCAGTAGCGGCCAAGACTGGCAAGATCGACAACGCAACCATCATCAGCACCCTGCATGCCGGGAGTTGGCCAACCGTGCTGGGTGATTTGGCGTGGGGTTCGAACGGCGCCCCGACGGGCCAGTACAGCCTCGTCCAATGGCAGGGCGGCAAACTCCTACCGGTCTACCCAAGCTCGGTCGCCCAAGCAAGCCCGGTGTTCCCCAAGCCGAACTGGGGCGGCTGAACCGATGCATGCGCTGATTCAAGGCATCATCCTCGGTGTCCTCACCGCGGGCGTGTACGCGCTGATGGCCTCCGGCCAAACGCTGATCTTCGGCATTATGAAAGTCGTCAACCTCGCCCAGGGCGCAATGGTCATTCTCGCGGCCTATCTCTCCTACCAGCTCTTCACCACGTTCGGTGTTGACCCGCTGCTGTCCATCCCGCTCACCACAGTCGCGATGTTCTTCCTCGGCCTTGCCGTCGAGGTCCTCTTCCTGCGGCCACTTCGGCGCGAGGATCGGTCAGAACTCAGTCTGCTCGTGACCTTCGCAGTGGCGCTGCTGCTCGAGGGCATCATGAGCGTGACCTGGAAGACGACGATTCGCAGCACGAACACCAGTTACGCCAACAGCAGCTGGACCGTGTTCGGGTACCAGATCACCCTGGTGCGGCTGTGGGCGTTCATGCTGTCCCTCGCGGCGCTGGCTTTCCTGTACCTGCTCCTGAACCGGACCCGCTTCGGCCGGGCAATCCGAGCTACGGTGCAGAATCCCGAATCGGCCCGGCTGCTTGGCGTGGAGGCCAGTCGCGTTTCGGCGCTCGGCTTCGGCCTCGGCGCGGCCACGGCCGCAGCGGCCGGGTCGGTGTATGGCCTTCTCTACCCGTTCAACTCCGGTAGCCACTACGACCTGATTTCTCGCCTGCTGTCGATCGTGCTCCTGGGAGGCTTAGGCAGCATCGGCGGCGCCGTGGTGGGCGCCCTGATCGTCTCAACCTCCTCGGCAATAGTCGCCTCGACGCTGTCCCCGAGCTGGTCGGAGATGACGTTCTTCGTGATCCTGTTGCTGGTCCTGCTGATCCGGCCACAAGGCTTGTTCGGCACCACCGCACGCGGAGCGATCTGATGGGCGGGCGCTACCTCGGGCCGGTCCGCGGCGTCGTGTTCTTCGCAATCTTGGCCAGCCTGCCCTCGTTCAATCTCGCCCACTGGATCCTCAACATCGCGGTCTTCACACTCATGTACGCCGTGATGTCGAGTGCGTGGAACCTGGTCGGCGGCTTCGCCGGTTATCCTTCCCTCGGTCACGCGGCCTTCTTCGGGATCGGGGCCTACGCGACGGCACTCTGGTTTCAGCATCACTCGATTAGCTCCGGATACGAGCCATTCCAGCTGTTACCCCTGATCGGGCTACTCGCTGCTCTGGTCGGGCTACCGGTCGCCTACATCTCCATGCGAACCCGATCCGATGTGTTCGCCATCGTGACGATCACCCTGCTGTTCGTGACCCAGACACTTGCGTTCAACCTGCGCTCACTCACGCATGGTGCTCAGGGTTTGTCCATCGCTGTGGCACCGTTCTCAGCGGCCACGTTCGAGCGGCCGTTCTACTACACGCTGCTGCTGCTGCTCGCCCTGGCGATGGGTATCAGCCTCGGCGTTATGCGCAGCAAGTTCGGCCTGTCGCTGGCGGCGGTACGGGCCGATGAGGACAAGGCTCGGGGAATTGGCGTGCGAACGTTCGGGGTCAAGCTGCTGTCCTTTTCGGTCAGCGTGGGCCTCACGGCAATGGTCGGTGGTGTCTGGGCCTATTACGAAGGCTTCATCTATCCCCAGTTCGCGATCGACCCGCTGGTCACCATCGCGATCGTGCTGATGACGTTCCTTGGCGGCCGAGCGACCCTGTGGGGGCCGGTCCTGGGCGCATTCCTCCTGGAAACGGCGCAGCAGACGCTCGCCTACTCCCTGGGCGGCAGCCAGTTCTACCTCGTCGCCTACGCGATGGTGTTTCTGCTCGTGATGCTGCTGATGCCTCGTGGAATCGTGCCCTCGATCCAGGACGGGCTGAGGCGGCGTCGCCGACGGGCGACCGTCGATGGCACCGGCAGTCCCGAAGGGCGCAGCCGGCCGCCGAGCGCCCAGGACCGCACGTCGGCAACCGCGATGTCGACCGTGAAGGGACACGCCTGATGACCGCCCTGCTCGAAGTCGACGGCCTGGCGAAGAACTTCGGGTCGGTCCGTGCCGTGGATGGGGCGTCCCTTGCCGTGGCGCGGAACTCCATCACAGCGCTGATTGGCCCCAACGGTTCGGGCAAGACGACGCTCTTCAATCTGATCACCGGATACCTGCAACCGGACCAGGGTCGGGTGCGCTTCGGCGGCCGGGACATCACCGGGGTCGACGCCGGCCGGCTCTACCGACGAGGGCTCTCCCGCACGTTCCAACAGGCTCGAGTCTTTCCGCAGCTCACAGTGCAAGAGAACCTGACGGTCGCCGCGGGATTCTCATGGCGGCAGCTGTTCGGTCAGCGGATGAGCCGGGCCGACCGCGAACGGGTCGGCCAACTGCTCGATGAATTCAGGATGGCGCCCGTTGCCGATCTATTCGCCTCGGAGCTGTCCTACGGGCAACGCAAGTTGCTGGAGTTCGCGGCGGTGCTGATGAGCGAACCGACACTGATCTTGCTGGACGAACCGACCGCAGGTGTGAACCCAGTGATGATCGAGACGATGGAGCAGCACATCCGCGAACGTCATGCCGCCGGAATCACATTTCTCATCGTCGAGCACGACATGAACTTCGTGATGCGGCTGTGCAACCCGGTAGTCGTCCTGGACCGAGGTCGAGAGATCTTCACCGGAAGCCCGGCGGATGTGCAAACCAATCCGCTCGTCCTCGACGCATACCTCGGGAGCTGACCGATGCAGCCGCTACTCACCCTGCGCGAGGTTGTCGCCGGATACGGCGCCGGTGACATTCTCAAAGGCGTCGACCTGGAGGTCGCGCCGGGCACGGTCACCTGCCTGATCGGACCCAATGGTGCGGGCAAGTCCACGGTCCTGAAGTGCGTGTCCGGCCTGCTTCGGCCCCGGATCGGATCAGTTCGCTTCGCCGGCGCAGAGATAACCAGCCTGTCGCCGCGCGCTCGACTGCTGAAGGGGATCGTTCATGTCCCGCAGGACCGCAGCCTCTTCCCTGCCATGACCGTAGCTGACAACTTGCTGATGGGTGGCTATGCCGTCAAGGACCAGAAAGCAGTGCGTCGCAGAATCGAGGAGGCCTCGGAGGTCTTTCCAATCTGCAAGACCAGGGCCGGTGAACATGCAGGGTCCTTGTCCGGCGGCGAACAGAAACAGGTCGAACTGGCCCGCACCCTGGTGTTGGATCCGGGGCTGATCCTGCTCGACGAACCGTCTATCGGCCTCGACCCGAAATCCCGGCACCAGGTCTTTGCCAGCATCCGGCGCCTGGCAGAGGCCGGACGAACGGTGCTCCTCGTCGAGCAGAACGCTCGGTCTGGGCTCGCTGCATCCGACTTCGGCGCGGTGCTCGAAAGCGGCGTCGTCCGCCTGGTCGACACCGGCTCGAACCTTCTGACCGATCCCGAAGTGGCTCGGCTCTACCTCGGCGCCAGCGGCGCCTCCCCCACCTCCCACCGCCCAGCGGCGGCTATGACCTTCGGTGAAGGAGAACGATGAAAACTGAGTTGAACCGTATCGGGTGGATCGGTGCGGGACGAATGGGTCATGCCATGGCCGCTCGTTTGCTGCGAGCCGGACACGACGTGGCTGTGTGGAATCGGACTCGAGCCAAGGCCGAGGACCTGCGCGAAATCGGGGGCGTGCTGGCCGACAGCATCGCCGAATTGGCCGACCGGGATGTTGTATTCACCATGGTCTCTGCCGACGCGGATCTACTGCAGGTGTTGCTCGGCGATGGCGGTTTGCTCACCCAGGATCAGATACCAGCCGTCATTATCGACTCGAGCACCGTTTCCGCTGAGACCTCGGCCGTGGTCCGAGAAGCCGTGCAGGCTCGCGGCTCGACGTTCATGGTGTGTCCGGTGAGCGGCAACGCCAAGGTCGTCAAGGCAGGCAAGCTGACCATGGCCGCCTCGGGCCCGGAGGAGACGTTCGCCCTGATCGAGCCGCTGCTGTCCGACATTGCCGCGGCGGTGACCTATGTCGGTGAGGCAGACGTGGCCCGGCTCGTGAAGATCGCTCACAACGTCTTCCTCGGCGTGGTGACTCAGTCGCTGGCCGAGATCACCGTGCTGGCCGAACAAGGTGGCGTGCACCGGTCCGACTTTCTGGGCTTCATGAACCGCTCTGTCATGGGCTCTACCTTCACCCGCTACAAGACGCCGGCCATGGTCAACCTGGATCTGGCGCCGACCTTCACCACCACGCTGCTGCGCAAAGACCTTGACCTCGGCCTGGCCGCCGGGCGTGCGCTCAACGTCGCCCTGCCGCTTGCGGCCGCAACCCAATCCCTGGTGCAGGCTGCCATCGGGCGCGGCCACGCTGAGGAAGACTTCGCGGCCCTTCTGATCGAGCAGGCCCGGTCATCCGGGCTGGAACTCAAACCCGAAGACGTCGAGGTTGACGACGGGCTGAGCGCCCGATGACACGGACTCTCGAGTCAGCCGACGGCACGGGGCCGACCCCGGTCGGCAATCCGGCCGCACCCACCCCCGCCCCCGGCCATATGGGAGTCGACTACGAGCAGCGGGTCGACTTCGACCGGCTGCGGCGTTACCGGCTCGCCCGGGCGAAGCAGTCCCTGGCCTCGAGCGGCTGTGGGTCGTTCCTGTTGTTCGACTTCTACAACATCCGCTACGTCACCCAAACCTGGATAGGCGGCGCGCTCGGGGACAAGATGACTCGGTACGCGCTGCTGACCGATCCGGGCGAGCCGATGTTGTGGGACTTCGGGTCGGCCGCCCGGCATCACCGGCTCTATTCACCTTGGCTGGCTCCGCAGAACTGCCACGCCGGCATGCTCGGACTGCGCGGCGCGATCGGCCCCGAAGCCGGGCTGATGGAGTTCGCGGTGCGGGAGATCAAAGGTTTGCTGACCGACGCCGGCGTCGCCGATGCCCCGGTCGGCGTGGACATCGTGGAACCGGCCTTCCTGTTCGAGATGCAGCGGCAAGGGTTGAAAGTCGTCGACGCCCAGCAGTTGATGCTGGATGCGCGAGTCATCAAGAACCCGGACGAGATCATGTTGCTCAACCAGGCAGCGGCGATGGTCGACGGGGTGTACCAGGACATCGTCGAGGCTCTCAAGCCCGGCATCCGCGAGAACGAGATCGTGGCGCTGGCCAGCAAGCGCCTGTACGAGATGGGTTCAGACCAGGTCGAAGCGATCAACGCGGTCAGCGGCGAGCGGTGCAACCCGCATCCACACAACTTCTCCGACCGGCTGATTCGACCGGGCGATCAGGCCTTCTTCGACATCATCCACTCCTTCAATGGCTACCGCACCTGCTACTACCGGACCTTCAGCGTCGGTAGCGCCACCTCTAGCCAGCGTGCTGCATACACGCGGGCAAGGGAATGGATGGACGCGGCCATCGCAATGATCCGACCCGGCGTCGGCACTGATGAGGTCGCTGCGGTGTGGCCCGCCGCCACCGAATTCGGCTTCGCCACCGAGATGGACGCCTTCGGACTGCAATTCGGCCACGGCCTCGGACTCGGGCTACACGAGCGACCCATCATCTCGCGCCTGAACAGCATGGTGGATCCGGTCGAGCTGCAAGCCGGCATGGTCTTCGCCCTGGAGACCTACTGCCCCGCCGACGATGGATTCTCGGCTGCCCGGCTCGAGGAAGAGATCGTGGTGACCGAAAGCGGCCCGCGGGTGCTGACCCTCTTCCCCGCTCAGGATCTCGTTGTCGCCAACAAGTACTGAGCACGTCCGTCAAGAACCATCTCGCCGACGCGACCCCATCAGGCCCATCCGAGACCGATAAGGCACGCAATGATCACACAGTCCGACTCTTGGCCGAACGAGCTCTTCATCGACGGCAAGTTCGTCGCAGCCGCTGGGGCCGGCCGGTTCGAGGTACTCGATCCGTCCACCGGTGGACTTATCACCACGGTGGCCGATGGGAGCGTTGAGGACGCAGCCAGGGCTGTGGATGCCGCTGATCACGCCGCCGCCGGGTGGGCCGCGACGGCACCCCGCGAGCGAGCCGAGATCTTGCGTCGTGGCTTCGAGTTGATGACCTCGCGGGTCGAGTACTTCGCCCAGCTGATCTCCTTGGAGAACGGGAAGGCCATGGCAGATGCCCGTGGCGAAGTGGCCTATGCGGCCGAGTTCTTCCGGTGGTATTCCGAGGAAGCCGTGCGCATAGGCGGATCGGTGGCAACCGCGCCGTCCGGCAACAACCGGATCCTGGTGCTACATCAACCGGTCGGTATCTGCGTGCTGGTCACCCCGTGGAACTTTCCGGCCGCGATGGCGACTCGCAAGATCGGTCCTGCGTTGGCTGCCGGCTGCACCGTGATACTCAAGCCTGCCAGCGACACCCCACTGACCGCCCTGGCCATGGCTGCTCTGCTGGACGAGGCAGGGGTGCCGCCAGGAGTCGTGAACGTAGTGCCGAGCCGGCGCTCCGGAGCAGTCGTCTCCGCCATGCTGCACGATCCGCGCGTCCGCAAGTTGTCGTTCACCGGGTCGACAGAGGTCGGACGGGTGCTATTGCGCGAATCCGCAGATCAGGTTCTCAACAGCTCGATGGAACTCGGCGGTAACGCTCCGTTCCTGGTATTTGCTGATGCCGACCTCGATGCCGCGCTCGATGGGGCCATGGTGGCCAAGATGCGCAACGCGGGAGAAGCATGCACCGCTGCCAATCGGATCTATGTGGAATCACCTGTATTGGATGCGTTCAGCCACCGCCTGGCCGAACGCATGGCCGCCCTGACGGTCGGGCCCGGTACCGACGCCGGCACCGAAGTCGGCCCACTGGTCAACGGAGACGCGGTGGCCAAGGTGGACGAGTTGGTCACGGCAGCCGTCGCGGCGGGGGCACGCACAGTGGTGGGCGGACACCGCCAGGACCGGCCGGGCTTCTTCTACGAACCCACCGTTCTGGTAAACGTGGCTCCTGATTCGGCGATCCTGTCCGAGGAGATCTTCGGCCCGGTCGCGCCGATCGTGAGCTTCGAGACGGAGGACGAGGCTGTCGCGCTTGCCAACGCGACGGAGTTCGGCCTGGTTTCCTATGTGTACACCGGCGACCTGGCCCGGGGGCTGCGAGTGAGCGAACGCCTGGAGTCCGGCATGGTCGGCCTGAACCGGGGCCTCGTCAGCGACCCTGCTGCCCCGTTCGGTGGCGTGAAACAGAGCGGGTTGGGCCGCGAAGGTGGTCACGAGGGAGTGCTCGACTACACGGAATCCAAGTACGTGGCGGTGGCCTGGTGAACGCCACAGTCGGACTGCCTGGGCTGGCCGGGGTCGACCACATCGGTTTCACCGTGCCGGATCTCGCCCAGGCACGCACCTTCCTCGTCGATGTGCTGGGCTGTGAGTACCTGTACTCCCTCGGCCCCTATGAGCACGAGGACGATTGGATGCAAGTCCATCTGCGGGTGCACCCACGCGCAGTGATGCAACAGCTGCACTTCTTTCGCTGCGGCACCCAGACCATCTTCGAGGTGTTTCAATACAGCGCCCCCGATCAGAGGCAGGCTCAGCCACGCAACAGCGACATCGGGGGCCATCACGTCGCGCTCTATGTCGATGATCTCGATCACGCCGTGCGCTACTTGCGCGACCGCGGGGTCACGGTTTGCGGTGATCCCACCACCAGCACCGGGCCCAGCACGGGACAACGATGGGTGTACTTCCTGGCGCCATGGGGGATGCAGTTTGAGCTCGTGTCCTATCCCGGTGGCAAGGCCTTCGACCCCGACGGCGCCGGAGCGCCACCGAACGGCCGGTCCCTCGAGAACTCAAGGGAGTCCGCATGACCGATCACATCACGCTCGAGCCGAGCGCTGAGTGGATACAACTGACCACAAGCGTCGCAGACTATGACGCTGCCGAACCGCAGCTGCTGACCGCCATGCTCAGCCAGTTGTTGCTGATCCGCAGCTTCGAGGAGTACGTACTGGAGCTGGCAGCGGCCGGCCTGGTGCACGGCCCAGCACACTCGAGCATCGGGCAGGAGGGCGGTGCTGTCGGCTCGGTACTCACCCTGACCAGTCAGGACACCGTCAACGGATCACACCGCGGACATCATCAGTTCCTCGCCAAAGTCTTGCACCACCTGGAACCGAAGGGCATCGATCCCACCGGACCCTTCGGTGAGGACATCCGGCACGTGCTACTCACGAGTCTCGCCGAGATCTGCGGCCTCGATCGCGGCTTCAGTCACGGCCGGGGTGGCTCGATGCATCTGCAATGGAAGGAAGCGGGCGCGATCGGGACCAACGCCATTGTGGGGGGCGGCGTGCCGCTTGCCGCCGGCTCAGCGTGGTCGCACCGTCATGCCGGAACCGATGCCGTGGCCATCAGCTATTTCGGTGACGGCGCGATCAACATCGGCTCGACCTTGGAAACGTTCAACCTAGCTGCTGCCTGGCGGCTACCTCTCTGCTTTTTCGTCGAGAACAACAAGTACGCCGTATCGACAAGCGTCGAGGAGGCCACCGGTGAACCGCGGCTGTCCGCGAGGGGACCCGGCTTCGGCATACGCAGCTGGTCGGTGGACGGCATGGACCCCCTGGCGGTGTACTTGGCCACCACCGAGGCGGTCGAGCACATGCGTTCGGGCAACGGCCCTGCTCTTATCGAGGCCAACGTCTATCGCTACTTCCACCAGAACGGCGGCTTTGCCGGCAGCGCATTCCGTTACCGAACCAAGGAGGAAGAGGCGGCCTGGCGCGCGCGGGATCCGATCGATCAGGTCGCCCGGCATCTGGTTCGTCGCGGAATTCTCGAGCCGGACGAGATCGAGGACACCCGCCAACGCAGCCGTGCACTGATGAACGAGCTCGGCTCGCAACTCATCGAACCCCTCCCCGGAGGCAAGCCCGGTCAGCGCAGGATCATTGCGGCGGAATGGCCCGATCCGGCATTCGCCGACGTGGGAATCCGTGGCGATCTCAGCGAGTTCGAGGGCGCCTATCTGGCAGACCGGGAGACCTTCACCGGTGAGTGCGCGCCGATGAAGTTCATCGATGCCGTCGCCGGAGTGATGCGTCGCAGGATGGATGAAGACCCTCGCGTAGTCGTGCTCGGCGAAGACGTACACCGCCTCAACGGAGGCACCAATGGCGCGACCCGGGGGCTGGCTGACGCCTACCCTGATCGGGTTCTCGGCACGCCAATCAGCGAGAACGCCTTCACGGGCCTCGGCGGCGGCATAGCCTTGGATGGTCGGTTCAGGCCGGTCGTTGAGCTGATGTACGCCGACTTCATGTGGGTGGCGGCCGATCAGCTTTTCAACCAGATCGCGAAAGCGCGCCACATGTACGGTGGGACCGGGCCGGTGCCCTTCGTGCTCCGCAGCAAGGTTGCGATGGGCACCGGTTACGGCTCGCAGCACTCCATGGACCCGGCCGGCATCTTCGCCACCGCTCCCGGATGGCGCATCGTCGCGCCATCTACACCCTTCGACTATGTCGGGCTGCTCAACAGCGCACTGCGATGCGAAGATCCCGTCGTCGTCCTCGAACACGTCGACCTGTACAACTCAACCGGCGAGGGTCCGGTGAGCGACCTCGACTTCTGCCTGCCCGTCGGCAAGGCCGCGATCCGCCGCACCGGCTCGGGCCTCACTGTGCTCAGTTATCTTGCGATGACGTCCTACGTCCTTGCCGCCGTCGAAGAGGTCGGCCATATCGACGCGGAAGTGATCGATTTGCGTTGGCTGGATCGAGCCAGTATCGACTGGGAGACCATCGGAACCAGCATCCGCAAGACGAACCGAGTGTTGATTGCGGAGCAAGGTGCGCTCGGCACCTCCTACGGTGGCTGGCTTGCCGACGAAATACAACGCCGGTTCTTCGACTGGCTCGATGCTCCAGTTCAGCGCGTGACCGGAGGCGAGGCTTCGCCCAGCATCAGCAAGGTGCTTGAGCGCGCGGCCATCGCCATGGACGCAGAGGTCGTCACCGCACTCGGCGACTTTGAGGCGAACTGACATGCCCGAGCTCTTGCGTATGCCGGAAGTTGCGGCCAATACCACCGAAGCGGTGTTGCTGAGCTGGCCGGTTCCCGAAAACGTGCCGTTCGACAGCAACGACACCATCGCGACCGTCGAGACGGCCAAGGCGGTTGTCGACATCGAGGCTGAACGCGCTGGCATCATCCTTCGCCGGCTTGTGACCGAAGGCACCGAAGTTGCCGTAGGCGAACCAATAGCCCTCGTGGCTCGCGTCGACGAGGTCGTGACAGACGTAGAAGCCGCGCTCACTGCGCTGGGGCAGCGCACCGATACCAAGAGCGCACAAGCCCTCGACCTACCAGAGGCCGACCCAACTCCCGCCGCCTCTGTACCGACCGAAGCCACGGGAGGTACGACGGTACAGCCCGTGACGATGAGCGATCGCGACCATCCGAGTCCCAGACTGTTCGCTAGCCCGCTGGCCCGCCGACTTGCCCGGGATGCAGCGCTACCGCTCGACGGGCTAGCCGGAACGGGACCGCACGGTCGGATAGTCCGCAAGGACGTGGAAACCGCGATCCGCAGCCGCGCCGGTTCCCGAGACCAGCACCAGATCACCGACGGTGTGCGCAGCAAGGCTGGCAGTGTGCCCACCTCGGTACAAGTCGGCGGGTTCGTTGACGCACCGCTGACCAAGCAGCGTCGGCTCATCGCGACGCGCCTCACGTACAGCAAGCACGAGATCCCTCACTTCTACGTGCAAGGGTCGGCTCGAGTCGATGCGTTGCTCAAGCTGCGAGCCGAGCTGAATGAGGAGGCCGCAGTGCGGGTTTCCGTCAATGACCTGGTGGTCAAAGCCGTCGCCCGCACGCATCGAAAGGTGGCCGCCCTCAACGTGAGCTACTTGAACGACGTCATTCGTCATTATCACGAGGTCGATGTCGCCGTCGCCATCGCGACGCCCGCAGGCCTGGTGACACCCGTTGTGCGTGGAGCTGACACAAGGCCAATCAGTGATCTCGCCGGCACCCTCGCCGACTATGCGGCTCGGGCGAGGACGGGACAGCTTCGACAGCATGAACTCGAGGGCGGCAGCATCACGGTCACGAATCTGGGGATGTACGGCGTTGAGCAATTCGCGGCGATCATCAACCCGCCTCAGGCGTCCATCCTCGCGATCGGCGCGGCTCGGCACGAACCAGTCATCGATCCATCAGGCGGCGTGAGCGGAGCAATGGTTATGCGGATGACGCTTTCGGTAGATCACAGAGCGGTGGACGGGGCACAAGCCGCGGAATGGCTTTCTACCTTTGTCAGCTTCCTCGAACGACCTGTCCGGATCCTTGCCTGAGAAGATGAGAGTCCAGCGACTGCAGGAGCAACGCGTGGGGCTGCGCCCCAAGTCCTGTGGTTTGACTCTCGGGTACAGCGAGTGATCGGCTGCCGCTGGTCACGCGAGTGCTGGGTCCCGGAGTCGCACCGTGAGGCGTCTCCCGAAAATTGATGCCGCCGCTGGGCGGGATCAGCCAGAGTTTCGACAGCATCAGTCGGCTGTCGGCGATCACCGACGGCAACGGCAACAAGACCAGCTACACCTACGACGCCGACAACCGCATCCTGCAAGAACTGACCGGCGGGGCGACCAGCTGCACCTACTCGGCCGGCACCTGCGTGAGTTTCACCTACGACTACGACGGAGACCTGCTCACCCAGCAGGACAAGACCGGCACCACCACCTACACCTACGACTGGCGCCGCTCACGCTGGTATGCCGCCGGCAGGATCAGGCCTTCGTCACGCAGCAGCCGCAGCACGGTGGCCTGCGAGACGACGTGCCCGTCGCGGCGGACCATCGCCCCGATCTTGCGGTGCCCCCACGCCGGGTGCGCGAGGGCGTGCTTGCGCACCCGTCCGCCCGCAGCGGCACGCGCCGGGCGTGGCCACGGACCCTTTGCGTTGCCGCCGGCGCGGGTCTTGGCCTGCCAGCGTCGCCAGGTCCGCTCGGGCATGTCGATGATCTGGCAGAACCTCGTCCTCGACATGCCCGCCTGCACGCGGATCACCTCGAGGTCCTCGAAGGGCCCAGCCGGCCCTCCGCGGACTTCTTCCAGACCCGCAGCTCGACCGCCGCCTCGCCGAGAGCCGTGGTCAGGTCGGCGACCTCGGCCTCGAGCTGCTGCTCCCGCGTCGACGGACCGCCGCGGCCGGCGGCCAGACCGGTCTCGCCGGCCTCCAAGAACTCGGCCTTCCACCGGCCGATCGACTGCTCGCTGACCTTCTGCCGGCGTGCTGCCTCAGCGATCGTCACCTCGCCGGCCAGCACGCTCAACACGATCCTGATCTTCTCCTCGACCGGGATCACAGGCGGTCTTCCCATGACTCAGATTCTCCTTCAGGACTGACCTAACAGCCCTGCCAGAAAGTCTGACGCGCGACACAGCGCCCGTACCGAGGGCTTGGCATGATGACACGCAGCGTTTGATCAAGCCGAACGACAACGGACTGGCCGAGGGAGGTGGTGGCGGGCCATGACAGCAACTACCACCACCCGCCGTGGACCAGTCCGCAGAGCCACGCGCCGGCCACCCGGCAGGCTCGCCTCTCACAAAAAGCGGACCAACCGCAAGGGGCCGCTCACCCTCATCGTTGCAGTGATCAAGACGGCAATCTCTAGGCCGCAGTAGCGACGACGACGTAGGACATACCGTGGCGATATTTAAGAAGTACGGATTTGATGCCAAGACTTGGAAGTCCTCCGCGCTCGCCGCGAGGATCGCATCCGATGGATCCCCTGAAGCGCTGAACGCCGCAATTCTAAGCTTTCCACGGCGTCGCCTTCGCGGGATAGAAGTACACTTTGTCTATATATGGGCCGCGGTTCGACTAGAGACGGCCTCACAGCTCGGTCATTTCCCTAATTCTGACGCCCGACTTGCGGTGGCTCCTCGAGCTTCTCGGCCACGATGTTTCAGATCAGACTGGCTACCCCGAGGTCTACGTTCAGTACGCTCTGGAAAAGGCATTTCAACTGCACACCCATTCAAAACCGCCGATGCCTGGCCGCGATTACGCCACGCTTCTTCTCTCGATATTTGGCATGCTGGTAAAGTCCGATCTTTCGCGACTGCGCCAGCTGACCCCGGTAGTGAAGAAATTCTTTACAGAGAATGCCGAGATCATGAAGCGAGAAACTGAAGCACGATTGAGGCCCTAGGTCTAGGCGCGACGAACATTTGAAGTCGGGGTCTGCTGCACGAACGGGTGACAGCGGTTAGGCAGCTTGGTCGGCTGCTGGGGTCATGATGATCTCGTACTCGATGGGGGTCAATCGGGCGAGCGCGGCTTGGCGGCGTCGGCGGTGGTAGGTGCGTTCGATCCAGGTGACGATGGCGATGCGTAGCTGGTCACGGGTGCCCCAGGCCTGGCGGTTGAGGACGTTCTTTTGTAGCAGCGAGAAGAAGCTCTGTGAGACTCGATCCATGCTGCGCGGCAAGGTGGTGTCGGCTGGTGTGACCCGCAGAATGATCGACCCGCCAGGTGTCTTCATTTGGAGATAT
>Ga0187809_10000133_pt1 | contig 50774 bp, 49 predicted proteins | sample NC_wetland_sal_i_8_FD_132415 | JGI IMG/M metagenome (GOLD analysis project Ga0187809, IMG submission 132415) | Wetland sediment microbial communities from Neuse River Estuary, North Carolina, USA - ASW_4 | ecosystem: Environmental > Aquatic > Freshwater > Wetlands > Sediment | place: USA: North... | reverse complement strand
GCTCTTCGCTGCTTCTTCCATGTCTCAAATTCCTTGATGCTACAGGGTTTCTCAGGCTTTTTCCGGGCCGCCGGTCGCGCGGCGACATCGACTAATATACCATGCTTGCTCATAGAGATCAAACATTTTATTCATCTTTTTTGCAGGAATTTTATGGACCGTGATTCGCCCAACAGACCGCAGTGTTCTCAGTCCTGCACCGGGCGTTCGCGCATCAACGGGAAAAGTAACACGTCGCGAATGGACGGCTGATTGGTCAAGAGCATGACCAGCCTGTCCACGCCGACGCCCAACCCGCCTGTCGGCGGCATGCCATGCTCCATGGCGTTCAGGTAATCCTCGTCCAACTGCTGGGCCTCGTCATTACCCGCCTGCCGCTCCGCCACCTGTGCCAGGAAACGCTGGCGCTGATCGACGGGATCGTTCAACTCACTGAAAGCGTTCCCGTATTCCCGCCCGACAATAAACAGTTCAAACCGATCGGTGAAGCGTGGGTCCTGCTTGTTCTTCTTGGCCAAGGGCGAAATTTCCACCGGATGACCATAGACAAATACCGGCTGTATCAGCGTCTCTTCGACCCTCTGCTCAAAGAACTCATTAACAATATGTCCATATTCCATTTGTGGTGTAATGGTAATTCCATGTTGCTGCGCCAATTGGCGAGCCTCTTTTGTGGAGCGGACGTTCCAGAAGTCCACTCCCACCACTTCGCGGATGAGGTCAACCATGTGCTTGCGCTGCCAGGGGGATTCCAGGTCTACCTCAAATTCTCCATATTGAATGTGCAGTCCGGTCCCGAGGCTTTCCGCTGCAAATTTAACCATCTCTTCCGTAAGGTCCATCATGACCTCGAAGTCCGCGAAAGCCTCGTACAGTTCCAGCATCGTGAATTCCGGGTTGTGCTTGGTGGATACGCCCTCGTTGCGGTACACGCGGCCAATTTCATACACCCGCTCGAGACCACCTACAATCAACCGCTTCAGGTGCAATTCCAGGGCAATTCTCAGGTAGAACTCCATGTCCAAAGCGTTGTGATGGGTGGTAAACGGCCGCGCCATGGCGCCGCTGGCCACACTATGTAGCGTCGGCGTCTCCACCTCCAGATAACCGCGGCGGTCCAGGTATGTGCGGAGTGCTTGAATAATTTTCGATCGCGCTATAAACGTCTCGCGAATCTCCGGATTCACGATGAGATCTAGGTAACGCTGGCGGTAGCGAAGTTCCACGTCCTTTAATCCATGCCACTTTTCCGGAAGTGGGCGCAGAGATTTGGACAGAAACTCGAGACGTTCCACCATCACCGTGATTTCGCCCCGGTTGGTCCGAAACACCGTGCCCTCCACGGCAATGAAGTCGCCCAAGTCCACTAACTTAAACACCTCGTAGGCGTCTTCGCCAAGGACATCCACCTTGGCGTAAATCTGAATCGTGCCGCTTCTATCCTGCAGAACCGCGAAGCTGGCCTTCCCGTGCCCCCGTTTCACCATCAGTCTACCGGCAATTTTCACGCGATAGTTGGCCGTTTCCAGTTCTTCCTTGGTCTTGTCCTGGCCCATGCTATGAATGTCCTGCGCGTGATGTGTAGCTTCATAACGGTGACCAAAAGGGTCGACACCGCGACTTCGCAGGTCTTCCATTTTATGTAGTCTGGTCTGAAACAGGTCTTGTTCTTCCATTGTGTCACACCTCACTGTAATCTTCGGATGGAACCATATGAAACGGGCAAAACCAGACAGCGGCTGGCCTTGCCCGTTCTCGGCACCAACTTCTGCCCACTCAGGGGGCGGCTCCCATGACACTTCTTCCACCAAGGTCACGAGGTCTTTGGACAGAGGGACAACCCTAACATCGCCGCTTCAAACGCAAACAACGCGAGTCGTCACCGCTTGATATTGAGAATACGAAACTGGATGGTTCCCGAAGGAACCGCAACGTCCACCACTGATCCAACCGCTTTACCCAACAGGGAACGGCCTACCGGCGATTCGTTGGAAATTTTGTTTTTGGCGGGATTGGCCTCTGCGGACCCCACGATGGTGTACTGGACTTCTTCATCCATCTCCACATCGCGAAGGGTCACCGTTGAACCAATGCTGACCAATTCCGTATCCACCTCATCGTTTTGAATAAGGCGAGCATTGCGTAACATTTTCTCCAGGGTCAAAATGCGGCCTTCCACAAAGGCCTGTTCGTTTTTGGCATCTTCATACTCGGAATTTTCACTAATGTCGCCATAGCTAATGGCCAATTTAATTCGCTCGGCTACTTCTCGCCGCTTCACACTTTTGAGGTTCTCCAGTTCCTCTTCCAAGTTGGCTAAACCCTCTGGCGTAAGCAACACTTCTTTTTCCGGCATCTCAGTCTCTCCTTTAATCATTACTGCAACCACTCCAACAGGTGCTCAACTGCACAAGGCCGTGGGAGGCTTGTGCTGTCCCGTTTTCGTTTCTTGGTTTCTCCATACTATGTGAAGTGAATCCTGCCTATGCAAAGCTTGACTCGCGTGGGCAAGCTCCCATCACAGTAACGGTTGCGCATTTGCAAAAACACTGTCAGTGCAGAGACTAACAGTGCCCGTGCCTCTTATTCAAAATCGCTCTACGCGCAATTATAGTAAGCAGAGATTGGAAAGTCAACGGAGGCCTAAATCATCTCTGGTGACATTTAAAACGTCACATATTTGTTGAACTAATTCCTGCGTTGGCTCTCGTGTACCGCGTTCGAGAGACCCCACCACCGCAACACTAACGCCCAGGTGTTCTCCCAACTCCACCTGCGTCCAGTGTTTCAATTTTCGATAGGCGCGCAGCTTCCTTGCAAATGTATCCAACATGCTTGACCTCTCCCTTTCCACTTGTCCTTGAAGCCAAGGCGTCCACCGTCTTGCCGCCAAGTCCCCTTCGTCCAGGTGTCAATTCGGCCAAAGGAACCAAGACAAAAGCCCGCTCCCACATCCGAGGATGCGGGATTTGTAAAATTCTATAGCATATGTATTGATTCCCATAGAAAAGAATGTCCAAGTCTATCGTTCGCGGTCCGAATCGGATTTCCCTCTTTCGCCCGAGGATTTGTTCGATTTCATGTATCTTCTTCAACAATGCCAGCGGGGATAACGAAGTCCTCCCGCGCATCACCATGTTCAGAAAATCCGGCTGCTGAAGGTACCCCACAGGCGCCGTTTCGTAGACACCCGAGCATTCCACAGGAGTCTCGAACACCTGGTCCTGCAGGACGCTGACGGCCAATTGCAAATACTCCATGCGTGGGCCAAGATTAGACCCTAAAGCAAGGTATACCTCTTCCCCGGCGCCGGTGCTACTGGGCACGGAGAATCGCCTCCACCATCCTGCATGTGCGGAAGGTCGCCTCCACATCGTGGACCCGGATTGCCTTCACACCTTTAGGGACGCCCAGGGCCACCGTTGCCAGCGATCCTTCCAGCCTGTCAGCCGCCGGTAAGTTCAACGTCTTGCCAATAACACTCTTGCGACTCGTACCCAAAAGCACAGGATAGCCCAGTTCACAGAACTCCTTCAGGTGCGCCAGGATGGTCAGGTTCTGCTCGTAGGTCTTGCCGAAGCCGATACCGGGATCGATCCAGATTTGGCTCTTCTCCATACCTGCAGCTAGGCACGCCTCTACGCCCTGGAGCGTTTCCCTGAGCAGCGCAGCCATCATGGGTTCCTCTGTGGGCTCCAGTCGATTGTGCATAAAAATGTAGCTGCAGCCACTTTCAGCAACAACGGAGAGGATGTCCTTATCCCTAGTGCCGCCCCAGACGTCATTGACAATGTCCACCCCTTGTTCCAGAGCGTACAGTGCAGTCCTGGCATGGTAGGTATCGATGGAAATGGGTACGGAAACCACCTGACGGAGTTCCCGAAGTACGGTGTGCAGGCGGCGAATCTCTTCGTCTGCGTCTAGTTCCCTTGCCTGTGGTCTGGTGCTTTCCGCGCCGATATCAATAATATCCGCACCTTCCTGAACCAGTCGCTGAGCGTGCTCCAGGGCCTTGTCGGGGTCCAAAAATCGCCCCCCGTCGGAAAAAGAATCCGGCGTCACGTTGACAATACCCATAATTAACGTTTTGTCCTGTCTAGGTGTCATTGCTTGTGGCTGTTTCGTAGGTTTTCATCCTTTCCAGGAACCATCCATTCCAACAGCGGTGCTCCAATGGTCGCCCTGTACAGTAGCCATCAGTCACTGCGGTTGCGTTCCCATAACAGGCGAAGTCCCTCCATGGTCAGATGGGGGTGTACATGCCCAATGGCTTCGGAGTGGTGAGCCACCAGGTCAACCAGCCCGCCGGTGGCTACCACGGCGAATTTCGTGTTCATGGTATCCTCAATCCGATGGACCAGTCCATCGATGAAGCTGGCAGCGCCATAGACGGCGCCCGATTGCATGCTGTTGACGGTATTTTTGCCAACGAGTTGCGGTGGATATCCCAACTCTACCAAGGGCAGCTTTGCCGCCTGTTGCGACAGAGCATCCATTGCCGTGCGAATGCCTGCGGCAATGATGCCACCTAGGTAGGCGCCACTATTGTCTATGACACAGAGGGTCGTTGCAGTGCCCAGTTTCACGACAATAGCTGGCGCACCGTAATAATGCACGGCGGCGACGGCGTTGACAACGCGATCGGCACCTACGTCCTTGGGACTATCGCACTTCATGGGCAGCCCCGTTTTGATTCCCGGTCCAACGAGCAGCGGCTCCAGTCGCAGGTACTGTTCACATGTTCTCACCAGCATCGAGCCCAGGGGTGGCACGACGGAACTAATGGCCACCCCTCGCAAAGAATCCGGCGACACGTCGGCCGTTTGCAGGAGCGCAAAGAGCATGAGCCCAAACTCGTCCGCAGTTCTGTTCACGTCTGCCGAACACCGCCAGGTGTGCAAAAGACGGGAACCCTCCCAGACACCTATTGAGATATTGGAATTTCCGACGTTGATTGTCAGTAAGGGATTCAACGGCCGTCACAACTCCGCCTAGTTTTCATATGAGACAATCTCCGTTGTGAGAGACTCGGACAAATCAATTTCGTAGGGCTTATCCACTGGATTTCCCTCTTTATCTGCAAATATGCGTACTACTGGCCGATGCGACTGCTTTGGCCTGGATTTAACAACAACGGCGCGCTCACCGGTGGAAAGCTCCAACGTCATACCTGTTGGGTAAACGGCAATGGTGTCGACAAAAGACTTAACAACGTCCTGGTCGAACTGAATTCCGCCTGCGCCAAGCAGTAGCTCGTACGCTTGGTGAGGCAGATACCCCTTACGATAGACGCGGTTTGCCGTCAGCGCCTCGTATACGTCCGCCACGCTGACGATTCTGCTGAAACGGTGGATTTCGTCCTTGCGCAACCCGCGGGGATAACCGGTTCCGTCTACCCGCTCGTGATGTTCCAAGGAAATCAAGGTGGAACTGGGAGCCAAATCCTGCAGCCTCCGTAAAATATCGTAGCCCAGGGTTGTATGTCGTTTGATTTCCTCGTATTCTTCATCGGTCAGGCGGCCTGGCTTCTTAAGCACGGCGCCTTTGATTTTCAGCTTGCCCAAGTCGTGGAGGAGAGCACCAATCCCAAGTTCCACCAGTTCAGGGCTGGTGAGTCCCTGGTGCAAACCTAGGCTCAACGCAAACAACGTCACATTGACGGAGTGATGGTAGAGTTCTCCGTCTGTAAGATAGACGTTCCCCAGATATTCCCTAGCTCCGTTAACCTCGCTTAAGCACGCAACTACTTCTTCCACAATGGGTTGGAGCTTTCTTCGAATACTGGAGGTACGGATATACCTGCTGACATCAGCCTGGGATAGTTCGATAAGCGAGTCATATGTAGCAGACACCAGACTGCTGCGAAGTTGCTGGGAAATCGCTTCGTGAACCTGAACATCCTCGGTCAGGGGATCCTCAACGCAAACCGAAGTAATCCCCATCGTCATTAACCTTCGAACCATGGAGTCCGTTAGCTGGGCTCCCTTTGCCAACAAAATACGGCCTCGTTCGTCAAGGATGTTCTGGGATAGAATCCGGCGGTCTGTGATGTTCAGTACGGATATCCAACGCACGGTGATCCTCCGCAAATGTATTTGGCACGAAGTTGACATTTACATTATAACTGTTTTCTTCGCAAAAAAAGGAATAAAAAGCTCAAAAGGAATTCTCCTTTTGAGCTTCGCAGTCAACGTCAGTCCTTTGGCAGATGTGGTTCTTCATCAGAGGGCTTCTCGCCAGAATCCGGCTTGCCGGATTCTGACCTGTCGTCAATCTGGTGCTCCGCCTCTCTGCTGTCTTCAACCTGCTCTTCAGCCGACCCTTGGCTCTCCTCTTCAGGCTTCGTCTCGGCCTCAGTTCCGGCCTCCGCCCCTGCCTCAGGTGGCTTTTCCTCCGCGTGTTTCCCTGCTCCGCCGCCGGCGTGATTCCTGGAGGCTTCACCTGTACCCCCACTGGATTTCGCCTTGGCTTCCTTGGCTTCTGCCTTGGCACGCTTGGCCGCGTCGACCCGCAGCTTCTCCTTCAGTTCTTCCACTTTACCTTCCATAACGGCCGTAATTGCCTCCTCGTCAATGGTTTCCTGTTCGAGGAGCAAGTTGGCCATGTCTTCCAGTTCCTGCCGTCGCTCAGTGAGCAAATCCAATGTTCGCTTATGGCAGGCCTCTACAATTTCCTTCATTTCCTGGTCGATGTCATAAGCCACCTGATCGCTGTAGTTTTGATCGGACGAGAACTCTTTGCCAAGAAACACCTGGCCTTGGCTTCCGCCGTAATGCATAGGTCCCATCTTGGCACTCATGCCGTACTCGGTGACCATAGAGCGAGCCAGTTGGGTGACCCGTTCCAAGTCGTTGGATGCGCCGGTACTAATTTCGCCAAAGGTAACTTCCTCTGCCACCCGGCCTCCCAGCAACCCGCAAATTCTGTCCAGCATCTCCTGTTTCGTCATAAAGTAGCGGTCTTCCTTGGGCAGCGTTACTGTGTAGCCCCCAGCCATCCCCCGCGGGATAATCGTGACCTTGTGCACGGTATCCGCATTCTGCAAAAAATACCCAATGACCGCGTGCCCGGACTCGTGAAACGCTACCAGTCGGCGTTCGTGATCGGTCATGACGCGACTGCGCTTCTCCGGGCCTGCCATGACTCTATCGATAGCTTCATCCACATCATCGTTGAGGATGCGGTCCTTTTTTCGGCGCGCCGCCAAAAGCGCAGCTTCGTTCAAAACGTTTTCTAAATCGGCCCCTGTAAATCCAGGCGTCCGCTTGGCAATGACGTCAAGCCGGACATCCTTGGAAAACGGTTTGTTGCGCGCATGAACCTTCAGAATCTCTTCCCTGCCCTTGACATCCGGACGATTGACAAGTATCTGCCGGTCAATTCTGCCCGGTCGTAGCAAGGCCGGATCGAGGATATCCGGGCGGTTGGTCGCGGCAATGATAATGATTCCGTCATTGGCCGAAAAACCGTCCATTTCAACCAGCAACTGGTTCAGTGTCTGCTCCCGTTCGTCATGCCCGCCGCCAAGTCCCGCGCCACGGTGGCGGCCCACAGCGTCAATCTCATCGATAAAGATGATACACGGCGCGTTCTTTTTTGCATTCTCGAACAAATCGCGAACTCGGGATGCGCCGACGCCGACAAACATCTCGACAAAATCCGATCCGCTGATGGAGAAAAAGGGCACCCCCGCTTCTCCCGCAACGGCCCTAGCCAAGAGGGTCTTGCCTGTTCCAGGCGGTCCCACCAGTAAAACGCCTTTGGGTATGCGCGCTCCCAAGCTGGAAAACCGTTTGGGGTCCTTGAGAAAGTCGACAATTTCCTCCAACTCTGCCTTCTCTTCGTCCGCACCGGCAACATCCCTAAAGCTGACTCTCCGCTTCTCTTCGGAATACAGCCTTGCTCGACTCTTGCCAAAGTTCATGACGCGGCTGCCGCCGCCCTGCGTCTGGTTGAACAGGATGAACATCAAGACGAAAATGAGAAGGAAGGGGACCACAGACTCCAAGAACTGCACCCATATGGACGTCTTGGGCTCAGGCTGCACGGTGTAATCGACATTGTTACTTTGGAGAAATCCGCTCACATTGTGGTCTAACAAAACGCGTGCAGAAAAGGCCTCGCCGCCGTTGGTATTTCCGGTAATCGTGGCCGTCAGCCCATCCGGTGTGACCGTAACCGCGCCCTTAATGTCATGTTGCTGCACGTCTTTGACAAAATCGCTATAGGAAATCTCCGTCGGCGTGCTTTCGTGGCCTGTGATGTAGTTAACCACGCCAACAATCGCCAGGAGTATGAGTACGTAGAACACAATGTTGCGGTAAAACCTGTTCATGACTTGCCTCCTCCCGGTCTAGCGGACTTATTGTATCACACGCAAGATCTCTTCGACAGGCCTGTCAACCCCTGCTTTCGTGGCCTTCATCTATTTTGTATAAATTTCCGGCCGCAAAACGCCAACAACAGGCAGGTTGCGATACTTTTCCGCATAATCCAGACCGTAGCCGACAATAAAGCGATTGGGGACCGTAAATCCATAGTAATCCGGTGCAATTTCAACCTTTCTGCCGTCAGGTTTGTCAAACAGCGCCACAATCCTCACGGAGGCCGCCCTTCGTTGCGCAAGCAAATCGCGCAGGTAGGCCAGCGTCAACCCTGTGTCCACTATGTCCTCCACAATGAGGACATGCCGCCCTTCCACCGATCCGTCCAAATCCTTGAGAATCCGGACGACCCCTGAAGACCTGGAGGATTCTCCGTAGCTGGAGATGGCCATAAAATCCATTTCCAGTGGAATATCCATTCTCTTCACAAGGTCGGCCATAAACAGTACTGCACCTTTGAGAACACAGATGAGCAGGGGCTGCTTGTCTTTGTAGTCCGCTGCCAATCGCGACCCCAACCGGGTTACACAATCCGCAATTTGTTCTTCACTGAACAAGACTTCTTCAAGATCCGGATGCATACAGTCCTCCTGAGATACATTTGATGTTTCATAGATACGCCCCAGGTGTTTCAAGCATGTTCCAAGGGCGAAAAAAGCCAGCTTCATGGAAGGAAAATTCAGGTGCGCACGTCACCCTCCAGCCCTCCATATCCGTGCCGGCCAACAGCAGCTTTCGCGATCGCGCCAAGCCGGGTACCCAGACAACTTCATCCCCGCTGCACACCACCGGCCATACCCGGCGCAATCCTTTGGGCACTTTGGCATCCACAAACAGGTCTTGTAACTTGCGATGTCCAGTCATGCCTAACAAAGCAATTTTATCACCTGGACGAACCACTCGAATTTCCAGGCTCTCAACCTTGGGAAAAAGTGCAGAAAAGCGGTTAGAGATGACCACAGATTCACTGGGAACCCACCCATCGCAAAAGAAACGCCAAGGATAGTGATTGTCATCTTTGAAGGTCTGCTGCCGCACTTTGTCTAGGTGCCAAGTGATAGAATCACCGGTATCTCTCTCTTGACTGCCCCGCTGTTCGCCACTCTGCTCTCGGGGTTCAATCCTTATTATGCCATAGAGTCTACGGGCTACCAGACCTTGAGGCAACTCTATGTAGGCAGATGGAGAATTGGACGCCGCCAACTGCAGAATATCCGCGATATGCTGGAACGTCCACTCTGTTGAAGCTAAACAATACAATAGTATTTTAATTACCCGCCGTTGTAAAGGAACCGCCAGGGATTGCAATTGTGAAATGACAATGCCAACGCTTCCATCCGCCACCGTAGCTACACGGTCCACCGCGGCCTGGGCCTGTTGTTCGAGCCACTGGTCTTCTTCCTGAAGCGCCTGGCACATTCGGTCAACTGCAGCCAGAACCTCCGGGTTCATCGCTTTCAGATGTGGTACAACCTGGTGGCGAAGGAGGTTACGGGGGTGATGAAGGGCGTCGTTGGTTTCATCCGTAGCGAAGGGGATCTTCTCCAGCGCGCTATACTCTGCCAGGTCCGCCTTGCTGCACTGCAACAGGGGTCTGAGGATGGGCAGAGGTCCTCTGGATACTACCTCACGAATGCCACCCAGGCCCGTGAGGGAGGTTCCCCGGGCCAGTCGCCAGAGTACGGTTTCCAGCTGATCGTCTCCGTGATGCGCGACCAGCAGCGCGTCTGCGCCAAAAGCTTCAGCCGCACCAAACAATGCCTCATAGCGCAACCGGCGCAAGTCGGCTTCCTGACCCCTCGTCTCGCGCTGCTGAATTTGGTGAAGCCGCACAGGAACAACCACCATGGCGATTTGGAGCCTCTCCGTGAACTGCCGCACGATCTCGGCATCCTGCGCCGCCGTTTCGCGAACGCCATGATGGACATGAATGGCGCAGCAGCGGCCGCCGTGAGTCGCACAATAGCGCTGGGTCAAATGGAGTAACGCCATGGAGTCCGGTCCTCCGGAACAGGCCACTGCCAAAACCGGTTTTTCAGGTGCGGCAACGGCATCCAGCAGCCGTCCCAACCTCTGTGTGAACAAGGAATACAAATCCGGCGGCAACACGCGCGGACCTCCCATCCCGGCAAGTCCGGGAGCTTCTCTGACGCAAGTGTATTTGACAACTTCTTATGTACTATGATAGCAGAAAAATCTGCCTGGCTGGTATGCTGCCTGGTTGGTACGCTGCGGTTACGGGCTCCAACCGAACAGGGTGGCCCAGACAACGCAGGCCATGCACGCGGCCAAGGTCAGAGACACCCACATGAGCCGCTCCGTCCAGTCCATGGTCCGGCTAGCCCCTTGTCCCCTTGGCCGGCGCTGTCGCTGGCGTTGTCTCCCACCAGGGCGGTTCCTCCGGCTGCGGTTGCGAATTTGCTGTGGCGACGGCGGCCGCCGGACTTGCGCCAGTCTCGCCTGGGTCTGTAGAAAGCCCTGGCGCCAGTCATCCAAAAATTCCTTGGCACTTGTAATCGTTCCGTTCATGCCGTCTGTCAGCACCGGAATGGTCCACCGCCGCGGCAGAGTGCGGATTGCCCGCTGCAACCACCGGTTTCGTTCTTCGGGAGACCATTGGTAGAGATGCCCTGGCAGGGACTTTACCTCGGCCAAGGCAAGGGACAGGCACAGTCCGCAAATATCGTAACCAGGCTCAGAACGCCGGCTCCCGAGATTCCAAAAAGCCCGGTCCGAATTGGGTGTAAACTGGCGGACGGAGCGGCCAAAGGGCGTGACACCGCCAACGTCAACAAAGCGGACGGCAAGTCCCGCGTCCGCCATCACCATGATGTTTTCTAACTTGATATCGCAAAAAGCCATACCGGCTTGGTGCAACGTATCCAGACCTGCAGCAATCTGTTCCACCACCCGCAGGTAGTCCCGGGGGTTCAGAGAAGGCAGGAGCTTTTCCAGGGACTCGCCCGAAATCCATTCCATCAGGTAGAAGTACAGGGTCTCGCCGCGCCAATCCCAATCGTCAATGCAGATGGGCCCAGGAAAGGACGACTGGGTCCGGCTCACCTTCTCCAGGACGTTCCACTCCAACGCGGCATCTGCGGACTGGTTGCAGAGTTTCATGGCTGCGTACCCCTGTTTGCCTGAAACCAGGTAAACGGCCCCGTTGGCACCCTCTCCCAACATGCGTTCAATGCGAACCGTCCGGTGTGTCCACTTGCCTGTGCACACCGTGCCTGCCGGAAGCCTTTCCATAGCCTATTCCGAGACGGCAGGGTCGTCTGCATGCCAGGGAGAGTTGCCGGCGACATCCCTTTGGCGGGAAAAGAGGGCGATGGCTTCGTCAATAGCCGGACCGGTGGGCGTGCCACCACGGGCAATGAGCATGGCTTCCAACAGCGACATGTTTAGTTGATTTTCAAAGGGATGGACCACCCCTACCATTTCTTCAGCCGATCCGGGAAAAACCAGCACCGCCACCTGTGAGAGGCCCTCGCGGGCCTGAAGGGACAGCGCCAGGTCGCGAATGGCCTCACGCACCGTCACGAGCTTGTCGCGCATACTGGCACTGGTGTCCACGGCAACCACCACTTGCAGCGTTACCGTCTCCTCCAGCTTGTCCACCACCTGAATCACTCGCGAGCGCTCCTGTGGCGGCAAGTCCTCCGTACCTTTCCCCATGAGTTGCAACAGTTCCTGATTGACCACGTCTTGGAGCGTGCTCTGCATGGTCTGATGCGTCATCATTTGCGCGGTTGCGGACAAATCCGTGGGTTGCACAATGCGGCACATGCCGCCCCCCGCATCGGCAATGGAAAGGGCCTCCTCCTTGCCCTGAAGTCCTGTTTCACCTTTATCCACCACACCAATGACGTTGACGGATATGCCCTGTTTGCACGCTCTCTGCGCTGCCTCCACAGGGTCTCCCCCAACGTTTGAACAACCGTCCGTAATGACCAGGATTTGACGAATGGTTCCCTTGGTTTCCATCATTGCGACGCCACCTTTGCCTGCAAGTCTATCCCTAGCCAGTATAGACACTCTACCGGCATCTCATTCCAGTGGGAACCACCCTTCTGTCAGGCGCCGCGGCGGTTTCGTTTCCCCTGTTCCTCCTGCCGGCGCAGGCCCACCACTCCTGGCACGTGAATGGTGGCCCACTCCGGCTGGTGCTCCTCTACTCTGGCCACCAGGACGGTCATATCGTCGTTGATTTCACCGTGGTTGATGCGCACTGCCACTTCTATCAGAGTATCGGCAATTTCCTGGGGTTTGTCCGTCTCCAGTTTCTCAATCTGCCGCTTCATCCAGTCCTCCTGGTCGTAGATGTGCTTGGCTGCATCGTAGACCCCGTCGGACATGAGAATCAGGGTATCGCCGCTTTGCAGTTCCTTGTCAATGGTCTGAACGTCAATGTCCTGCAAGATGCCAATGGGGACGTTGGATCCGCTGACGACGTGCACTTCCCCGCCGCGCTTGACGAAGCTGGGAGCTGAGCCGATTTTTAAAAACTCCGCTCTCGCCGAATACAGGTCAATGAGCGTCATGTCCAGTGTGGTGAAGATTTCGTCTGGCGATCGCAGTAGCAAAGTGGAGTTGACGGTTTGGATGGCCAACTGTTGATGGAAGCCTGCCTTGAGCAACTTCTTCAGCAGCTCCAAGGCCGCGCTGGACTCCTTGTGGGCGCGTTCGCCGTTGCCCATTCCATCGCTCACCGCCAGCGCGTAGCGTCCATTACCCAAGTCCAGGGCCGTGTGGCTGTCTCCCGACACCAGGCGGCCATCCATAGCCACCGTGGCAACGGCGGTGGTGACGTCAAAGCGACGGGCGGAGGTAAAGACCGTAGTGCAAGGTCCCTCTTGTTCCTCCACGACGTGGTGAACGCCGATGTTTTCCCCCACAATTCCCGACAGAGCCGGAGCAATCATGCGGACCGAATTTTCATAGGCACCTTGGGAGGGTTGAACCACTTCCACTTCGACTTTGCCTCTCTCCAGGTTGACGATGCGAACACTGTCCACGTACAGTCCCAACTGTTCCAACACCCCCAGGACTTCCTCTTCGCCTCTGATAGATGCCTCCGTAGTCCGCTCCACATGCGTTGCCACAGAACGGATGACGTCGGCCACACCGGACAGTTGGGCGGAAATCATTCCAGCCTGTTCGTGAATTTTCTGCAACCACTGGGCGTCCCGCTCGCTGACTTCGGCGTTACGCCGAAGCGAACTCATCATGGCATCCAACCGAATGCAGCGTTCCTTCAGTTCAGGTGTGGCCGTCCCGTAGCCTGACTTGCTGTCCTCCAAGCGGGTGATGGTCTCAACCATGGCGCGATAAGTAGAGAGGCCTTCCCGCTCCCAGCACTTGGCGTACTTGGCGCAGCCGCTGCAAACGTCACGGGCAGACCTGGACATGGTTTCATCCACCAGTTTTTTTGAAGTGACCCACTCGCTGTCGCCCGTGTCCGCGAAGGTCTCCGCCAGTTCGTCAAAAACCTGGCTCAGTTCGCTGATTTTTTCCGAAAGCAGGTGGCGAACCCGGCGAATGTGATTCAATTCCGATTGATTGTGTTCATAGGTTCCGGGAATATACTCTGCCAGGCGACGAATGGCACTGCTGGAAATGGCCGTGATGAGGACGCCTGCAACCAGGGCTGCAAGGGTGAACTGAACGACGGTGGTCCAGTTGGACTGCAGGGTCGCAGTCAGGAAAGCTTCGCTTGCGACGAAAGCCAGCGCAATCCACAGGCGTCCCGCCTCTTTGATAATGCCAACCAGCATGGCGGAAAAACCGAGGATGGCCACCTGCCCCAGCGTCAGGGAGTGGTTCAGCATCCCCAGGGTCCCCACAATCATACCCACAGTGGTGGACACGCCAACACCGCCGGAGACGGCCATCAGCAGGACCATGAAGTCGATACCCACCAGGACCAGGGCAACACCGTGAACCACAATCCCCGTCATGCCGGAAATGACGGACGCGGTCAAAATGGTGACGCTGAGGAGTTGATCGATACGTAGGCGAAAACTCTGTCGGCCACCGAGAAGGGCAGTACACTGGAGAAAGATGAATGCCAAGATAGTCACCAGCGCGCCCTCCGCCAGCGCCAAAAAAAGGTTGTACCGGCTCCAGTCTGTTCCGTTTGCAGCCAAGCGCAGCACAATATCGACGACGCCGGCCACGAAGGGCATCCAGTGCAAATCCGGGTGTTTTTTGAGAAACAGAGTTCTTCGCACCAAGAGGTAGACGGCGAATTCAGCCGCTACCAGCACTGCGGTGTCGACGCCACCTATCCAGAAGCCGCCGGCAACAGCCGCCCATGCCGGCCAACCCCGGCGAGCTCCTCTCAACTCTGTGACAACAACGAAGAATGCCAAAGCGAAAGGCGAGACCACATGTGCAATTTCAGCCCTGCCCAGTAATAACGAGACGATGAAAATGAGCAGCGGTTTACCCATATGCAGCGACCGTAGTTTGCCTCGCGATGATTCACCCGCCGATACGACGAAGGACTGTCCTGGGACGTCACTACCTGCTGCCATCGAATTTCCCCCTCAAAACTGTGTAAACATAATTATATGCAGGGGCTTGCAGGGAATTTGTCAAACGGCGGTGAGACCCCCAGAAAATATTCCGACAGGTTCCAGACCCTTCCCTTGGGTTTCGACAGGCCGCCTTTTGCCGTCGATGAGGTTCAACAAAACAGTTATAATGGGAAAAACAATTGCTGTCCTATGCTGACAGCTGCTGCAGGTAGGGGGGAACGAGGGTGAGTGAAATGGAGAATCCCGCCGTCAACACGGACAAGCGCCCATCCTGGGACGAGTACTTCATGATAATGGCCAGAGATGTGGTTTCTCAACGAGCCACCTGTCTGCGGCGCAAGGTTGGCGCCGTCATCGTGCGTGACAAGAGGCTCCTGACCACGGGATACAACGGATCGCCACCAGGCATGCCCCATTGCACCGATGTGGGCTGCCAGATAGTAGACGGCCACTGCATTCGCACCATTCACGCGGAGCAAAACGCCGTAGCTCAGGCAGCCCTGCACGGCATCAGCACGGACGGCGCCACCTTATACGTCAGTGCCGCTCCTTGCGTCAACTGTGCCAAATTGTTGATTGCTGCCGGCATCACCCGCGTTGTCTACGCCGAGGACTACACCGATACCTACGGTGAACAAATCTTGAGAGAAAAGGGCATACTGCTGGAACGATACAAGGATAAGTGAGGCAGACGCACGCACTTCCGCTGTTGCCTGCATAATATATACAAAGCGAACGGCAGGATGCCGCCAAATTGGGGGGGATTCGATGCCGGAATGGCTAATGAGTCAACTGCGCCGAGCTTTCCACAATCACGATGTCAAAGCCGTCGCCATGCTCAACCAGGCGTTTTATCGATATCGAACGGCCAACCGTTGCAGTGGTTGACGGCAGCAGTGAAGCAACGCCAATGAAAGTGGCTGTCCCTTGCCCAAACCATGGGCCATTCGGGTCAGCCATTTCTATTCTTGGCTGTCGCAGTTGCTCTTTTCAGGAATCAAAAAAGGTACCGAAAACTCGGTACCCATCAAACAAGGAAGGATATAATTCCGTGGTCAAAAGACCTAACCTCTCCGTCCACCTCGACCGCCGCGCTTGGATTCACTGCGCCGCAGGGCCTGCAGACGTTCTTCGCTTTCTTTCAAGAACTTTGACACTTTGTCCTCAAATGTGGGTCCGTTGCCACCGCTGTTGCGGCGTCCGCGACCACCGCCGGGAGCCGGAGGACGATAGTTCGGGTCTGCCTGACGTATGGACAGGCCGATTTTGCCGTCCTTGTCCACATTGATGACTTTCACGGTGACCGGGTCATTTACCTTGAGGTGTTCGTGAATGTCCTTCACATAACTGTTTGAAACCTCCGAAATGTGAACCAGTCCAGTCACTCCACCCGGCAGCAGCACAAATGCACCAAAATGGGTGATCCCCGTCACCTTGCCTTCCAATTTGCTGCCGACTTCAATGGACATACAGAGAAAGTGCCTCCTCGAATATTAAGTGCCACCCTCGCCTTTGCCGTACTGCCCAAACCGCCAAAGTATAGCGATAGCTTAATATACTATATGAAAAAGGGTCTGCAAGTGTCAACTACATAGGCATGTGCAAAGTCTGCCCGCCTCGGGCCCTGGCCATGCACATGATTCAAGCACTGTTTCATGACACTAGTGGGTGAGGTTGAAGGCAACCTGGCCCGGTAAAATCAAATGATAGTGCTCGCTGGCATAGCGCGCGATATAGGTATCGTCGTTCAACTGCTTTTGTTCCTTTGTTAGTGCTGTATTCTGTTGTTGAAGAGAAGAAATTTGCGTCTGAAGCCGGCTTTGTTGCTGGTCTAACTGCTGCAGCTGGACCCGTTGCACGGCCCAGTAGTGATAGGCGGCAATGGAACAGAGGACAATGACGGCAACGTACCTCAGCTTGATGGGAAAACGGCGAGCCCGCTGCCTCTGTGGCTGAACGGCTCCCAAAGCTTCTCGGTCCGGTTCGTTTGTGCGGCTCCACTTCCCGTTGCGTTCCAAGAGAAAAACTCTCCTTTTTCCCGTTCGCCATGAGCAGTGCTCATTGTGGCCAAGTTCTTAACCAATTCGACATGCGAGTGAAGATCCCTTCCCACCTGTCCTTGATTTTCTCGTAAATTCCCCGACCAAAGTATTGCCACAATGGCCGGAACGGGAACAAGACAACGGTGAGGCCCAGCCGCAATATCCAGACCAGCAGATTCTCTACCTGACAGAGCCGGCGATACAGCCATGTCACGAGGGTCCACAACGCCGACAACAGGTTTGCCACAGGGCGCAGCACAAGGATTCGAACGACAGCCGCAATACCGCGAACCAGCGATTGGATGGCGCGGGTGATGGCGAAAGCGCTACGCACCACGGCGTGGTGCAGCCACAGTCTGTACAGTCCATATCCAATTAGCAATAGAGCAAACGTATACAAACGAAAACGCCCGTCCTCGGTGACAAAGGTGATGTAAAAAACAATAGCAGCGGACAGACACCAGAACAGCATGTCCAGCAGCGGCCGCAACCAGCGCAACCACTTGGAGGAACCTGTCACTGTGTTGTAGACGTCAAAGACCGTACCCATGGCCCAACCGCAGGCGGACAGCAGCAGAACGTAACCGTACTGCATGGGAATTTACCTGAACAACTTTTTCATGTTCGACTTTCTCTTTCCCCGCTCTGAAACGTAGGTCATGCCCGTCACGGTGCCTTCAATGAAGACCTCGCCGGCCTCCAGGTCAAGGTGTTTCATGTTCAAGTTCTGTCCGGTAATTCTCAGAGGCCCAGCGCTGGTCGTCAGGACAAACTCCTGTAAATCAAAACTCTCGACACTGGAAACTCCCATAACCTCCAGTGTTTTGCGACCCCGTAGACGCACTTCGTGCTGTGCAGCATCCTGTGTCATCAACTTTCACCCACCCTGTCCGATGTAGTAAGAGTGTATGACACCCCGCCGCGCCCTAGAACAGCCAAAGAGGTGGTCTTCTGGAGAAGACCACCTCTTTGTTTGGACATTGTTGGAATTTGTACTTCGTGTGCCATTCAAGAATGGGCACTCTCCGACAAAATCTCATACATGGCACGAGCGTCGTCCTTGCGGGCATTATCCGCAACTGACAAGACCTTCACTTCGGTCGTCTTGTTGCCGTAGTGAATGGTAAGAATGTCACCCTCGTGTACTTCACTTGCGGGCTTGGCGGGACGTGAATTGACTGAAATTCGCCCGGCTTCGCAAATTTCCTTGGCAACTGTTCGCCGCTTGATGAGTCTGGATACTTTCAGATACTTATCAAGTCGCAACTAGCGGATGACTTCTTTCAAGCGATTGCCAGGTTTGAACGCGGGTACCGTCGATGCCGGGATGGAGATGGTTTCCCCCGTCTGCGGATTGCGGCCGGAACGAGCAGAACGTTCACGGGTCTCAAAGGTCCCGAATCCAATAATTTGAACCTTTTCGCCGTTGGCCAAGGCCTCTTCAATCACTCCGAAAACGCTGTTGACCGCCGTCTCCGCGTCCTTCTTTTTCATACCAGTCTGATCTGCAACCCGATTTACCAATTCCATTTTATTCATTGTGAAAGCCCCCTTTGCGGCAATGTCCGACAAAGATATTCGTGGTTTTGCATTGAATTCCTGCATAGGCGCGCCGAAAAGTCCGAAATCTACCTCCAACTTTTCATCTTTTACTCTTTTTCCAACTGTTTGGCCTCTTTCCAGAACTCATCAAGCTCAGATAGCGAGTGTTTGTCCCAGCCCCCACGCTCCTTTACCCGTTGTTCCACATGCCCAAAACGACGGACAAACTTTTGGTTTGCCTGTGTTAAAGCAACTTCTATGTCCAAGTCTAACCATCTCGCCGCGTTTACAATCACAAATAGAAGGTCTCCCAACTCATTTAATAACAAATTATGCTCCCGTTTGCCCAATTCCACGCCAAATTCGTCCAGTTCTTCCCTCATTTTTAGATATACCTCTTCTACTGCAGGCCAATCAAACCCTACCTTTGCTGCACGATGCTGTAGTTCTCTGGCTATGTGCCAGGCCGGCTGGCCATCCTTGACGCCCGCCAACACCGTTTCCCTGGATTCCGTTGCAGCCTCCGCTGCTTTCGCACGTCGCCAGTGTTCCTCCGCTTCTTCCGCGTTAGCGGCTCGAACGTCGCCAAAGACGTGGGGATGACGACGCAGGAGTTTGGTGCCCAAAGCGCGATAGATGTCCCGCGTGTCAAACTCGCCGGCTTCACTGGCAATTTGACCGTTCAGCAGCACCTGCAGGAGAACATCGCCCAATTCCGCCGCAAACTCTTCCGGACTGTCTCCGTCCACTGCGTGAACGGCTTCGTACGCCTCCTCCAACATAAATCGCCGCAGGGAGGCATGGGTCTGCTCCCGATCCCAAGGACAGCCATCGGGAGCGCGTAGGCGGGCAACGAGATCCGCCACGTACCACGGTTGACCGCACAGTATCGTTTCATTGTCCGTGGGAGGTATGTAGACTGTCGTCAGGTGGTCGATGCTGTCTACCCGGTCCAAACTGTACAGAGGCACTTCCACCACCGTCTTCATGCCCTTTACCCCTGCAGCCCGGACCACAGTGACGGGATAGTCGTCAGGGTAGACCTCCATCAGCGTCAGCTTCACGTCTGACGCCACATCGCGACTGAAGACCTGGGCCACCAGAGTATGTACATCTGGACGTAGCTGGTGGGACTGCAGTGCAGTGCCGTCCAACAGGAGCAACCCCTGAATGGCATCAATAGCCAGGGTCTCACAGACAGCGTCCAGGAAGCTGTGCCCTGAACCCACCTCGACCTTCACTTGCGCGGAACTTGAATTTCTTTGAATCAGGTTCTGAACAGACTGCTCCGCCATTAGCGGGTGACCGGGAACAGCGTAGACAATATCGCCGCGTGACTCAGCCGCCTTCCATAATTGTTCGGCTATTTCCTCATAAATCGCCGCAAACGAGTCAAGGGTTTCGTAAAGGCCGTCAAAGGACTGGAAGCGCACCCCCGACTCCAGCAGTTCCTCGGCAGCAGGGTGAATTCTCGTGCGAAAGTACAATGGTAATCCGGATTGCAGTTTTTGATATGTACCGACGGGCATGCTCGACAAATCGCCAAATCCCAGGCCAACCACAAAGATGGTGGACAAGATGAATGACCTCCTTGGACGTCGCCTGGTTCCGAAGAACCGGACAAACTCTGCTTAAGAGTTTGCCTTAGCGAATAAGTCCTATTCTTGTACACCATGATACCAGTCTGGTGCCCCAGCGCGGAACGCGCTGCAGTTCGTCTTCGCCAATGAGTCCAGTTGCCAGCAAAGCCAGCGTGTAAACCAGCATGCCCAGTGCGATGATAGCGCCACTGACGAGGGCAGTCTGCCAGCGGCCCAAATCGGCACCGCCTAGGCGCAGCCACTGTTGATACAAGCCGTACACAGAAGCCGACATAATAAACACGGCTACCACAGGTTTGGCAATCCAGTCCCGCCAGTTGAACGGTTCCCGGAGCAACCTGACCATAGCAGCGAAGTTAAGAACCGTCGCCACTGCATAGCTGATGACTGTGGCGGCAGCGGCGCCCTCAATCCCGAAAGGACCAATGAGGACGAGGTTCCCCACCAGTTTTACCACAGAGGCGATGAGCAGGTGAATTACGGGCAGGTACATCCACCCGCACCCCTGGAGCACCGCCGCAACCGTCAATTGAACACCGGCAAAAACCGTAGCCAGAGCAATGACCTGGATGGTTCCTGCACCCGCAGTGTCCTTGAACAAGGCAATATCCACCGGGCGCGCCAGTAGAGCGAGGCCCGCCGCTGCGGGCAAAGCCAGCAGCACCGTCAAACGAATGGCAGTGTCTATGCGGTTTGACATTTCCCTGCGGAAGCCAAGGGTAAAGGACTCCGACACGGCCGGCATGACGGCAATGCCAATCCCGGAGGCCAGCGTCGTCGGCAGCATCATCAGTTTGAAGGCACGTCCGGTCAAGAGGCCAAAATTGGTTGTAGCTGTGGCCTGGGTTTCACCTGCGGACTTGAGGAGGTTCACCACGGTGATGACGTCCACGTTGTTCATTAACGGTACCACCATGGCCCCCAGACTAATGGGCAACGCATAGTAGACCAAGGTCTTGGTCAATTGCCAGGTCGACGGCACAGGTACCGCAGTGTTTCTCTCCAAGTGGGGGTGACGTTGGTACCAGTAGTACAACAGCAGAATCAGACCGGCGCCGGCGCCGGTAACGGCTCCAAACGCCGCGCCGGCAGCAGCTGTACCGTGTCCATAGCCTCTGGCCGTTAACCAGACGGCCAGGCCAATAATTGTGACAACGCGGACAAACTGTTCTGCTACCTGCGAAACCGCCGTGGGCTGCATCCACTGATGGCCCTGAAAATAGCCGCGAAACACGCTGAGCAACGGCACAATGAGCAACGCCGGCGCAATGGCACGAATGGCCGGTTGCGCATTGGTATCCCCCGCCAATTGCGCCCAAAACCCTGCACCAAAAAACAAAATACAGAAAGTCCCAATCCCCACCGTCGTCAGCAGCAGCGCAGAAACCTGAAATATCCGTCGAGTTCCCACAGTGTCCCCCAAAGCCAGTCGCTCGGAAACCAGTTTGGAAATGGCCACCGGAAACCCGGCAGTGGCCACGGCCAAGAGCGTAGCGTAAATGGGATAGGCCATCTGGAACAAGCCCATTCCCCTGTCTCCGATAATGTTCTGCAAAACAATGGTATAGACAGAGCCCATCGCCTTCGATAGGAACGCAGCAGCAGCCAGCAGGATTGCTCCTTGGACAAAACCTCGTTGCTCAGCCATGGTTTCCCTCCAGTTCTGCCGTGTTCAGGCACACTGGCACTACTCCCATAGATATGGACGGGCAACGGTGGATAGTCCTAAAAGGAGTACGCCCACCGGACGTACTCCTTCACAAACGGCACTCCTCGTCTTAAAGTGACAACGCTGGAGCATTGACACTGTGTATGATTGCCTCTATTGTTCCATCTGCTTTCCCAGAAAACCTGCTGCTGTTTCAGAAAGTTTTGTTTCCAATTCGCTCATTTTCACGCCATCTTCCCGAGCCAGGAGCAGGACGGCGCCGATGGGATCTCCCGCAGAAATAATGGGTGCCACCACGTATGAAGACAAGTGCTCGGGCCTGTCGCGGACAATCATCACTTCCTTGTTCCCGTCCATCAGCGTTCTCCGGTCTTCCATGACCTGTTCAACCGTTTCACTGATGGGTTTTTCCAGAAAATCCTTTTTCGATCCGCCAGCGACTGCGATGATGACATCTCTGTCCGCAATCAAGGCAATGTGTCCAGTAACTTCGGCCATGGACTCTGCATACTCCCTGGCGAAATCGCCTAACTCGCCGATGGGCGAATACTTCTTAAGTATCACTTCGCCATCGCGATCGACAAAAATCTCCAAGGGATCGCCTTCGCGAATCCGCAGCGTTCGTCGAATTTCTTTCGGAATAACCACACGGCCGAGATCATCAATTCTCCGTACGATGCCAGTTGCTTTCAAAAGTGAATCCCTCTCCCTCTATATAGGATTGGTGCCGAGGTAACCGTTTCTCCACCGCGCCAGCGCCCACGGTTGAATGACGTAGGGTTATTATGCGATGCATTCAATTCCTCTATGCACCATGAGAGGGGAATCCTTTCTTGAAACGCCGCCGGCTCCCTGCAGGCGGGGCGAAAACCAGCTTGCCCGTGGCGGAGAAATGACGGGCGCGGCAATGCCGGCGCCTGCACGTAATGCGGGAAGCGGCCTATTGGGCCACGCCCGTCGCCACCTGCGCCTCCGGGGACAGCTCGTCCAGAAAGTCCAGCAGGTGCCGCAGCAGCGCTCTATCACTGAGACCCTTGATGCGAAAGGAAATCTGCAGGGTTCCGTCCTGGCGCTTGGCATACTGTCCGGCATGTTTCTTTGAGACGGAGAACCAGCGGGCGTGATTGATATCAGGCGAAATCTCCGGGCGAACCCGCAGTATGACTTCGGAAGCCTGGGTGACAATGGACTGCAGGCCACACTTGTTGGCGTAGCTTTTGATACGGGTGATGTTCACCAGGTTGCTGGCAGCTTCAGGCAAATCGCCGTAGCGGTCCTCCAGCTCCTCTTCCAGGTCGTTGGCACCCGCCAAGCTGTGTACGAATTTGAATTTTTTGTATGCTTCGATTCGTTGGACGGAGTCCGGAATGAAATCGTTGGGCAGGTACGCCTCCACGGGCAACTCGATGGTGGGTTCCGGCGGTTCCTTCGTCTCCAAATCGCCGCGAACTTCCTTCACCGCCTTGGCAAGCATGTCGTTGTACATGTCAAAGCCCACCGAATTTATGAACCCGTGCTGTTCCGCACCCAGCAGGTTACCGGCCCCACGAATGGCCAAATCCCGCATGGCAATCTTGAAGCCGCTGCCCAACTCGGTAAACTCCTTGATGGCCTGGAGGCGTTTTTCCGCAACCTCCGTCAGTACTTTATCCTTTTGATACGTAAAATAGGCGTAGGCAATGCGGTTGGAACGCCCAACGCGACCGCGCAGCTGATACAGTTGTGAAAGTCCCAGCCTGTCGGCGTCGGTCACCACCAGAGTATTGACATTGGGGATGTCCAGGCCGTTTTCAATAATGGTCGTGGTCACCAGGACATCCACGTCCCCTTCCAGAAAGTCCAGCATGACCTGTTCCAGCTCTTGCTCCGGCATTTGCCCATGGGCAATGGCTACGCGGGCCTCGGGAACCAACCGCATCACCCGTTCTGCCATGGAATGAATGCCACTGACGTTGTTGTACAGGAAGTACACCTGACCCCCGCGCCCCAGTTCCCTTTCCAGGCTTTCCCGAATGAGACTCTCGTTGAATTCCACGACATAGGTCTGGACGGGGAATCGGTTCTCCGGAGGCGTCTCAATGACGGACAAATCCCGCACTCCCAACAGCGACATGTGCAGCGTCCGAGGGATGGGCGTAGCCGTCAATGTCAGGCAGTCCACGTTAGTGCGTATCTGCTTGATACGCTCCTTGTGCGTGACGCCAAAACGCTGTTCCTCATCGACAATCAGTAGTCCCAAGTCCTTAAAGCGCACGGATTTGTTCAGCAACCGGTGGGTGCCAATAATAACGTCGATGCTTCCTTCCTTGATGCCCTCCATAACGCGGTTCGCTTCTGTTCGGGTCCGAAACCGGCTCAACACGTCCACGGTTACCGGAAACCCCGCAAACCTCTCCTTGAAGGTTTCATAGTGCTGGTGTGCCAATACCGTTGTCGGCACCAACACAACCACCTGCTTGCCGTCCATGACCGCCTTGAATGCCGCGCGAATGGCCACTTCCGTCTTGCCGTAGCCGACGTCTCCGCACAGGAGTCTATCCATGGGGCGCGCCTTCTCCATGTCCCGTTTGATGTCTTCAATGGACTTTAATTGATCGGGTGTCTCTTCGTACGGAAACATTGCTTCAAAGTCCTTCTGCCACGGCGAATCTGGAGCAAATCCATATCCCGGCGCCGCCTGGCGCGCGGCATACAGCTTCACCAAGTCCTCGGCAATGTCGCGAACGGATTTGGAGACCCGCTGCTTCACCCGTTGCCACTCAGCACCGCCCAGGTGATACAGTTTGGGCTCTTTGTCGTCGGAACCGACGTAGCGCTGGATTTGATCGATTTGATCCACCGGAACATACAGGCTGTCGTTGCCGGCGTACTGCACAAACAGATAGTCCCGGTGACGTCCTTCGATTTCCAGCGTTCGTATGCCCACGTACTTGCCAATGCCGTGGTTGATGTGGACCACGTAATCTCCTTCGCGGAGTTCCTGGTAACTCTTGATCCGTTCAGCATCCGAAATTTCGTGCCGGAAACGCCTGGATTTCTGTCTGGAACTAAAAATCTCCGTCTCCACCACTGCGGCCACGTGCGTCATGGGCAGCTCAAACCCGCCGCTCAGGCCCGCCACGAGGATTTGTGCAGTGTACCCTGGCTGCACCGACGGTACTCTCGTCGCTTCAATGCGGTAGTCACCCAGTACCCGCTCCAGTCTTTCGGCCCGTTCCGGGCTGGAAGCCAAGAGCAACACCTTGGTATGGTTTCGTTTCCAGCGCTGAATTTCCGTCTTCAACAAGTTCATCTGCCCGTGAAAGTTCTGCATGGCCTTCACGGTCACCGTGTGAGTGGACTGATAACGTTGGTTCCGGGTGGGGCGATAGAAAGTGGAAAAGTGAATGGAGACTCTGCCGTGATGTTGCCACAGGCTTTCATAGTCGGGCTCGCCCAGTCCACCGGAAATGAGTTCGCCGCGAATGAGTGCTGCGCTGACCCATTCCGTGAACTCTTTCTCAAGGGCTTTCTGTCTTTCCTGCAAACGTGAGGGTTCATCCAGGCAAAGGACAGCTTTTGAGGGCAGATAGTCCAGCAGCGTTGTAACGTGATGGCGGCCAAAAATCTGCTCATAGCGTAACTCACCGTAAAAGGGCAGGCCTTCCCGAAGTCTGCGAATATCCTCCCCAATAATGGACTGGAGTCTGTCGCGGACATCCAAATCCGTGGTGGTCCGCAACCGCTGCCGAAGTCTCGCGTCCATGACCTCCGCCGCATCAAACATCACCCGCTCTGGAACGAGAAAGTCCAACGCGGGCCCCACCTGGATGTTCTTCAGCTTATCCAAGGAGCGTTGCGACGAGACGTCAAACCTGCGAATGGAATCCACTTCGTTGTCAAAAAGTTCCACTCTGTAGGGGTTGTCCTCCGTGATGGAGAAAACATCCAGAATACCGCCGCGAAGCGAAAACTGTCCCTTGGTATCAACGCTGTTCACTCGTTCGTAGCCCATTTGTATCAGGCGAAGCACACAGTCATCCAAGGTGATGGACTCGCCAACGGCAAACTCCAGAGCAATATCCCGAAAATAGTTTTGGCGCATGACGGCTTGGGTCACGGAAGCCAAGGTGGCTACAATGATGCACGGTTCGCCGTTGGACAAATACTGCAGGACGCGAAGTCTGTCGGCTATGACTTCCGGGCTGTAGGCCATCATGTCCACTATGGAAAGTTCTCTTTCCGGATAGAGCAAAATCGTTTCATCTGGGAGGAAGACCGTCAAGTCTTCCCAAATGACTTCCGCCTGACTCATGGAATGCGTTACCACCAGGAGCACCGTGGATGTCAAGGTGCGCCGGTTGCGAAGCCACTCATAGAACCCGGCGTAATATAGATGGCGGGCGCTACCTGTCGCACCGCTGACCATTACATCCTGATAATCCTTGGATAAATCATTTGCCAGTACTTTGAACTCTTCACCGGCCATGACCTGGCGCACCAGTTCAATCAACACGACCCCTCCTCGAGCCTCAAACCCGTAAACACTTTCACCTTACACCCGTATTCTTCGCGGTATTCCACCGTAGGAGAAAAGGCTCAACGCACAAAAGAGCCTTAGCTATTGCCAAGGCTAATGTTACACATTCAAAGCAGTACAGATGCCGACACGGCATACAAATACGCGGGAATCGCCTATTGCAGCAGTTTCCCCTCAAGCAGGAGTTCTGGATTATCTTCAACAGCCTCCTGGCAGTAATCACAGACGACTTGAACGTATGCAACGCTCTGACTCTGATTATATGCCATCACTTCGTTCAGTTCCACTGAACTTGTGTTGTTAATCCCACAGAATCTTCGGATATCATCCAGGTCCCAATGAGGCCGATGAAGTTCCCCAACTTGATGTTGGCAGTATCTACAGACGTAGACAATCCGCATTCAAATCCCTCCATACCGTTGGTGCGTCCAGCGCCCAGCTTGTTATCAGTATGGAAGGTTGTGAATCATCTCATACCAACGAATTGGGGGACTGACTGCGACCCTCAGTTAAAGCGGTTCATCGCTGCCTCAAACCCCTGTTCCATGGCTACAATGGCCGCTTCCGCAGCAATTTGGACCGCGTCTTCCAGTTGGGTCATCTCTTCCGCATCAGGCCTGTCCAGCACGTAATCAATGACAGGTTGCCTGTCCGGTCGCCCTATCCCCAGGCGAATGCGGGGAACACTGTCGTGCCCTACCGCCGCAATGACGGACTTCATCCCGTTGTGGCCCCCCGCGCTGCCTCTTTTGCGCAAGCGGATCATCCCCGGTGGCAAATCCAGGTCATCGTATACCACCAGCAAATCGGTCGCTGGGTCAACCTGTGGACAGTGACTCAGAATTTGCCCGACGCAATCGCCGCTCTTGTTCATGTAGGTCAGCGGCTGCACCAGCAGAATGCGCTCTCCGGCGAGATTCGCTTCTGCCACAAGACCGTTCCAGCGCTCCTCGGCACGGCCAGGTGAAGTGCGCTCCGCCAGCCGTACAATCACCCAGTAACCAATATTGTGTCGTGTCTGCTCATACTTTCTGCCTGGATTGCCTAGGCCCACCACAACCTTCATGCCCAACGCTCCTCTATATCCCGACCGCACTCCTGCTTGCCTGCCGCCAGTCCTCATCCCGGGACCCAGCGCACTATGGAAAAGCCGCGCTTCCCGGCGCGGCTTTTCCAGACGGCTGTAAGTCTAATCGGCGGCAGCTTCCGTATCTGCCGTCCCCTCGTCTTCCGGTGTTTCCGCTACCCTCTTTGACGCCAAGACTGCAACCACCACTTCCGTCCCTTCGGACTTCAGCGTCACCCCTGCAGGCAGTTCCATGTCACTGACCGTGATATGCTGGCCCGCATCCAGGTTGCTGACATCTACCGTCAGATACTCCGGTGTCGCGTTTGGCAGAGCGTGGACTTCCACTTCGCGCAGTTGCTGTTGGACAATGCCCCGGCGCTTTTCCACGGCCTCGGTTCCGTGTACATGAACAGGAATTTTGGTGTCAATGGGTTGATCTAGACGGACTTTGTAAAAATCAATATGGAGGATTTTCTTGGAGACGGGATGCCGTTGCAGTACATGCACCATGGCGTTTATCTTCTGCCCGTTGACATCCAGTTCCACCAGTGTCTTGTGCAGCGCGGCTTCTCCGGTAAATGCTTTTTCCGGGACGGAAATGTTCGTCGGCTCAATGCCCTCTCCGTAAATCACCGCAGGTATATAACCTTCTCTGCGCAGCTGGGTCAGAGTGCTCCCCGCAGTGTCGCGCACACGCGCCTGCAAAGTTTGCGTTTCTGCCATTTATGTCGTCTCCTTCTCAATTTTTTATCTATTGCCACTGTCTAGTCGTCAAATAACTCACTCACTGACCGTCGCGTATGTATCCGCAGGATGGCCTCGCCAATCAGTCCGGCGACAGAGAGCACCTTTATCTTATCAATTCTCTTCTCCGGGGGCAAAGCGATGGTGTTGGTCACGACCACTTCCCGAATGCTGGAGTTCTGCAAGCGTTCCACACCGGCGCCGGAAAGAACGGCATGGATGCAACAGGCGTAGACGCCTTTCGCCCCTCGCTCCAGCAAAGCTTCCGCCCCGGCTGCAATGGTTCCCCCGGTATCAATCATGTCGTCCACCAGAATTGCCGTTTTGCCCCGAATATCGCCTATGATACTCATGACCTCAGCCACATTCACGTCAGGCCGACGTTTGTCGATGATGGCTAAAGGAGCGCCCAAACGTTCCGCCAATTGACGAGCCCTGGTGACGCCACCCATATCCGGGGACACCACCACTGGGTTGTCGATATCCTTGTCCAAAAAATAGTTGGCAAGAATCGGGAGTCCGACTAAATGGTCCAGAGGGATGTCGAAAAAGCCTTGAATTTGTCCGGCGTGCAAATCCATGCAGATAATGCGGGTTGCTCCCGCCTTTTCGAGCAGGTTCGCCACCAGCTTGGCCGTAATGGGATCGCGCGCCCGGGCCTTCCTGTCCTGCCGAGCGTACCCATAGTAGGGAATGACGGCACAAATCGTCTTGGCTGAAGCCCGTTTCAACGCGTCCACCATAATCAGCAATTCCATCAGATGTTCATTCACCGGAGTGGACGTGGGCTGAATGACGTAGACATTCGCCCCACGCACACTTTCACCCAGTTTGATTCTCACTTCCCCATCCTTGAACTTGCTAACCATGCAATCCCCTACAGGGACGCCAATGCAATCGGAAATTTCCTTTGCCAATTCAGGGTTCGCATTTCCTGTAAACAGTTTCAGTTCTCGATCTCGCGGCATCTCGCTACCTTCCCTCGTGCTTCAGACTGTTCGGCTTCTCCACTTGAGCCCGTTGTTTCCACGCTTTTACATAATCCGGCTTCGTCACCTGCCGGCCCCTGCCAATGGCAAATCCGTCGTCGCCTACATCGTCGGTAATTGTGGACCCTGCGCACAAATAGGCACCTTTCCCCACCGTCACCGGTGCGATGAGATTGACGTTGGATCCGACAAAGCTATCGTCGCCAACGACGGTCCGATGCTTTCTCTCGCCGTCATAATTCACTGTAATGGCTCCACAACCCACATTCACGCGCTCTCCGACTTCGGCATCTCCCACATAGGCAAGATGACTGACTTTGGTTCCATCGCCAATGGCGGACTTTTTGATTTCTACAAAATCTCCAATTTTTACTCCAACACCTATTTCACTGCCCGGCCGAATATAGGCAAATGGCCCTACTGTTGCACTCCTGTGAATAACGCTCTCCAGGACCACAGACTGCTCCAGCTGTGCACCATCGTCTATTCTGGAGCTGGACACGCGAAGATTGGGACCCAGCGTGCACCCCTCACCGATAGTGGTCGTCCCCTGCAAATAGGTTTCCGGATAGATGATGGTATCCCTGCCAATGGTAACGTCGGCGTCTATGTAGGTGCTGTCCGGATTGACAATGGTGACGCCCTCCAACATCCATTTCCTATTGAGATTCCGGCGGAAAATGCGATTTACTTCAGCCAACTGCACCCGGTTATTGACGCTGGCCACTTCGTCCTCATTCTCCACAGGGCAGGAGAGCACCAGTTCCTGCTGCCGGCGCAATATCCCAATGGTGTCTGTCAGGTAGTATTCGCCCTGGGCGTTATCCGCTTTCAGAAGCGCCAGAGACTGACGCATCCTCGGTGTGGCAAAAGCGTAGATACCCGTGTTGATTTCGCGAACCTTTCTCTGCTCTGGGTTCGCATCCTTTTCTTCGACAATCGCTGCAATATTGCCTGCCGCGTCCTTCAAAATGCGACCCAGCCCTGTAGGATTGACGACACTGGCCGTAAGGACTACCGCTGCTGCCTGGCGCTGTTCTTGGCACTGGAACAGCCTCTCCATGGTTTGTGCTTGAATCAGCGGTGCATCGCCGTAAAGGACAAGGGTCGTATCGATGTCCGGCTGAATCAACGGCGTAGCCACCTGGAGCGCATGGCCAGTTCCATTCTGCTCGTCCTGAATGGCAAACTCAGCCCGGTTGCCGACGACACTCATCACTTCTTCACGGGCCTGGCCCACCACCACAATGGTCTGTTGCAGATGCAATTGGCTCAATTGGTCTAGAATATGTAAAATCATTGGTTTTCCGGCCACTTCGTGCAAGACTTTGTGCTTGCTCGATTTCATGCGAGTTCCCAGACCAGCAGCCAATACCACGGCACACCTAGCCACTTCATCCCCTCCAAAATCCACTCTGCACATCAGTGTAACCCATGCGTTCACTCCGTTCAATTACACATTCTTCATGCAGGACAATGAAAAGAGCCCGACTTCAAGGAAGAGGGGCTCGATAAACTACTTATTATCTGCACACAACTTTGCAATCCGTGCATTCAGTTCCTCGCCGCGTCAAGCCCAGATGCGGGCCGCAGTCACAGGCCGCTTTGCAACACTCTAGCAGGCCTCGGTCTCACCGCCGACGCCTCCAGGCGATGGTCTCGCCAGTATCATTGGCGTTCCTTGCTCATGCTTCTGCGTGCTGCTCCGCTGACGGCGCGGGAAATTCAGAAGGCTCGTTCTCCACGTGGTGGTATTCCTCCAGGACGGCCTCCTGTATTTTCTGACGGGTAGCCGACGAAATAGGGTGCGCGATATCACGAAACTCTCCGTCCGGCGTTTTCTTGCTAGGCATTGCCACAAACATCCCATTATTTCCATCAATGACGCGGATATCATGCACAACAAACTCGCCGTCAAAGGTCACTGAGGCTATAGCCTTCATTCGCCCTTCGCTGTTCACCTTGCGTAGTCGGACATCCGTAATCTGCAATGTATTCACCACCCTTTTGTCTGCCCATAAAGCGAACTATGAGTGGTATTCAACAAAAAACAGGTATTTCCTGCAACTTTTGTTCTGAATTCTGAAAATTGATTGAATTGACCCGCGTGCCTTTAGCCTCGTGAAGCAATCAACTCAATCTCAATCTTTGCCGATTTTGGCAGTGCGGCCACTTGTACAGTGGATCTGGCGGGCTTGTGAGAACCAAAAAATTCACCGTAAATTTCGTTCACAGTGGAGAACACAGCCAGGTCTGTCAAAAAAATTGTGGTCTTGACGACGTCCGTTCGCTTCAATCCGGCAGCGTTCAACACCCTGTCCAGGTTTGTCAGGACCTGTTGTGTTTGTTCCACAATGCCACCTTCCACGAAGGAACCGTCAGGGCGAAGGGGAATTTGGCCGGACGTAAACAACAGGTTACCCACGGTTACGGCTTGGGCGTAGGGACCAATGGCTGCGGGAGCTTCTTGAGTGGAAATTTCCTGAATGGACATGACATACACCTCTTCTTTGATTTTATGTATCAATGACCCGTTCACTGCACCGCTTCCACATGCACCTCCTGGTTTTCCTCCAAGGGGCCCACCGTGAAAAGGGCTACGGGGTTCTCCACCAACTTGGCCGCAGGTTCCGCCGTTGCCATGAACACCGCCGTACCAACCACACTGGAGGCAAACTCTTTCACCAGATTGGTAACGCCTTTGGCCGTGGCGCCCGCACGCATGAAATCATCGACAATCAGAACTCTGGCATCGGCTGGAATGGCGCCTTTGGAAATGGACATGGTCTGAATACGGCGCTCCGATCCAGAGATGTAGTGAGCCGTCAGTGCGGCACCGTCCGTCACTTTGTAGCCCCTCCGGGCCACAACCACGGGGATGTTCAGATAGTGGGCGGTGGCTACGGCCAGCGGGATCCCTTTGGTCTCCACGGTGACAACCACATTGGTACCGGAGGACTGGAATCTCTGGGCGAACAGCCTTCCCGCCATGTCCAGTACGGCTGGATGCCCCAGGACATCAGACATGTACAGAAACCCACCAGGGAGCACCCGCGCAGGATTGCTGAGGCACCGGCACATGTCCTGGAGAAACCTGGACTCCTCTGCTTTGGGGACCGCAGGCTGAAACAACACGCCACCGCCAGCTCCGGATGTGGACAGAACGGTTCCGGCACCGTCGACTTCCAGCACGCCGCGGATGAGGGCCACATCCTCACTGAGGGACGATTTGGCCGCCTGGCAATCGTCGGCCAACTGCGACAGTGAAATCTGTTGGTTTGGATGGTGCAGGAGAAAGCGGGTAATGCGAACGATTCGTTCCGATTTTCGCAATCGTTTCACTCCCAGTTACTTACGGGCTGGCCATCGCCGGCACAGTCTGTCGCCTTTGATTCACGGGGTCGAAAACGGACTATGTAAACTTCCTTGTTAAACCCCCGGACGGCATTGTAATAGCGCTGTGCCACCACCTGGTTGGGCGCTAGGCAAAATAGGGTAGGACCGCTGCCGGACATAAATACCGGGGTCTTTACGACCATCTCCACACGCCGTCTCAATTCTGCAATTTCTGGGTAGAGCGCTTCCGCCACGGCCAGCAGGTCGTTGCTGACGCCGGCGATGACCGCATCCAGATTGCCAGCCTGGAGGTTTCGCACCATGGCTGTACTGGACGGCGATTGCCGCACTACATAGGACTCCACGGCTTGGTACACTGTTGCCGTGGAAACAAACAGGTTCGGCCGAATCAACACTGCCCAGGCCTTCGTGGGATGGCTTACCAGGCGCAGGCACTCTCCCCGGCCGGTAGCCACGGCGCAGCCCTCATGCACCAAAAACGGCACGTCGGAACCAATGCGCGCCCCGATGGCGGCCAATTCCTCCAGGGTCAACCCGACGCGCCACAGCCGGTTTAGTCCACGGAGTACCGCTGCAGCATCTGCGCTACCCCCACCTAGGCCTGCTGCAACCGGAATGTATTTGTCTATTCGGATTTTCACGCCTCGGGTCAGTCCTGTGGCCGTGCGAAAGACATCTGCAGCTATGTACGCTAGGTTCTTTTCACCAGAGGGCACAGAGGTAGCGCTGGCTTCCACCGCAAGGGTGGTGCTTCCAGGCATATCTTCAATCCAGAGGGTATCGGACAAATCAACCGTCTGCATCACCATGTCGATATCGTGATACCCGTCGCCCCGTTGACCGTTCACGTCCAAGGTTAAATTTACCTTGGCATAGGCTCGTTCCAGCAACATTACGCATTCACCCCAACGCCTATTAGCATGCGTCGAGAATGTCGCAACGTCAAGCCAGGGGTGGGTGTCGGCGGAGAAAAGTCTGCCACCCTCAAGTGCTGAGGGTGGCAGTACTGATTTTTCATGAAGAGATTGTACGGGATTGCGAAGTCGTTGTTGTGTGGCGTAGGCACAAAATCACCTCATGGCAGTCAAAATCACCTCATGGCGATGGCTGTTGCCCGCTCTGGAGCAAGTTGGTGCACTGGAGTGCCACCCTGCTGCTCCACTAGGGACTGCAGGGGTGCGAGGTGCTCGTAGAAGACCACTGCAACATCTCCTTCGCCCATTGCATCAATGGCTCTTTGCAGCGCCGCTGTTTCACTCAACACGGTGTAGACCGGCTTGTCGGGACACCGGCTTTTGATTTCATCTCGCATGACAGCAGCCACCTCACCGGATTTTCGGCCCCTCTTGTCTTTGTCTTCCTTGACTATAATGCGGTCAAAAATCCCCGCCGCCACCCGCGCGGTTTGCTCAATTAAAGTATTCGTCCTGTCTCCCGGAACACCGATGACGCCGATTAGCTTTCCGTGGGGTACCTGGCTTAGCCAGTCGCCTACTTTGCGGTAACCATCAGGGTTATGGCCATAATCCAAAACAATGTGCGCCCCCTTGGGGAGCCTAAAAATATTGCATCTGCCCGGGTTGGCCGTGGCAGGTTCAAAGGATGTCAGTCCAGCTTTGATTTCTCTACGCGTCACACCAAGAGTGCGCAGGACAGCGCAGGCTGCCAGGCAGTTTTCTACTTGAAACCTGGCTGTACCGTCCATGGTCAGGGGAATTTCGCGGACGTGGGCAATTTCCCAGCGTAAATTGCCACGGCCTTCCACCAGCCAGCCACGGGAGAGCCAGTACCCGACACCACCCTGGGCAAGGTGGCGTTGAAGTACAGAGTTGGTTTCGCCGGCGGAGAAGAACGCGATTTTGGACGCAAGCCGATGGCTTAGTTGGACCAACATAGGGTCATCGGCATTGAGAACGACCGTGCCGTTGGCTGTCACACACTCCGCTACCAGGGACTTGACATGGAGCAAGTCATCTAGGGTTTCAATGAAGTCCTGGCCAATGTGATCGAGGGAAATGTTGGTCATCACCGCTACATCGGCCTGGTCGTATGCCAGCCCCCCGCGCATGATGCCTCCTCTAGCAGTTTCCAGCACCGCCACGTCCACGGCGGGATCGGACAAGACCATCAGCGCGCTTTGGGGACCCGTTGTATCGCCACTGACAATTTCCTCTTCCCCAACATAAACTCCGGAAGTGGTCGTCATGCCCACCCTTTGACTGGTTCGCCCCAATACGTGACCAATGAGCCGAGTGGTGGTCGTTTTGCCGTTGGTTCCTGTTATAGAAACAATGGGAATGCGTCCGTCGCCGGGGCTGGGAAACAGCGCCTCCACAATGGCCTGGCCCACGTCTCGGGAAACGCCGAAAGACGGGTGTTCATGCATCCGGATTCCCGGCGCAGCATTGACTTCCACAATGACGGAATCCGGTTCAAAGGTGGATATATCCTTGACGACCAAATCAATCCCGCAGACGTCTAGTCCCAGGACCCGCGCTGCCCGTTCGGCAAATTGACGGTACCTGTGGTGCAGGCTCAGCGTAATGTCCATAGCTTCGCCACCGGTGGACAGGTTTGCACTGTCCCGCAGGTACACGGTCTGTCCCGACGCGGGAACGGAGTCCATGCCCAACCCCTGCCGCTGTAACAGCCACCGGGTTGTTTCGTCCAGAGGAATCTTGGTCAAAGGCAGTTCATGGTGGTTCCCCCGCAAGGGATTTTCGTTCTCCATGGCCACCAGTTGGCCAACGCTGTGCTGCCCGTCGCCCTGGACGTGGGCAGGAATGCGTTCGCTGGCTGCTACCATTTTGCCAGCGACCACCAAAATGCGGATGTTTCTTCCCTCAATGAAGCGTTCTACTACAATCCGGGAACTGATTTGGTTGGCAATGTCATAGCACACCCGTACCTCGTCTTCAGTCTGCAGATTCAGGCTGACACCGCGCCCCTGGTTTCCGTAGAGGGGCTTAAGAACCACGGGTTGACCAATGGTGCGAAACCACTCCACAGCCTCTTCCGCGCTGGAAGCGACGCCACCCCAGGGCACCGGGACGCCCGCTTCGCGCAACAGGGCTTTGGTCATGTGCTTGTCCGATGCGATGTCCACAGCGACCGCAGAAGTCGCATCGGTGAGTGTTGCCTGTACCAGTCGACGCTTCGATCCGTAGCCCAATTGCAACAGACTCCCGTTGTTGAGGCGCCGGACCGGAATGTTCCTGTCTCTGGCCGCCCTGACTATCGCTTCGGTGCTGGGCCCCAGGGCTTCCCTGGCAAGGATTTCCCGGGCAGTTTGCAAAGCTTCATCGAAGCGCGGCGACTGCCCGCGGGTGAGCCCCTCCACGCCGTCCCGAGCTCTCTCCAGTAAATGCTTTTGACAATTAAAGGCTTGGCACTCCATCACAATCTCATAGACCCCAGCTGCGCCGGCGTAAAGGGTTTTGCCATAGTGAACATCTAACCCCAGTAGAGATGCCATTTCGATGGCGACGTGTTCAACAATATGACCAAAGAAAGTCCCTCCGTGCAGGCGCTCAACAAAACCTCCTGGTTGCCCTTTAGCACAGTGGTGTTCCCTCAATCCAGGCAACTCCTGCAGGAGATGGTCGACGAAACCAGGAATTTCGCAACTTTCCCGTTCTGTGAGGTCTTCCAACTGAATGTCAGCAATTAACACCGGTTTTAGAAGATACACGTTTGGCCCGTCGATATGGCGTACTGACGTGATTTTCATGTGTTCAGCTCCTTGCTGCGCTGCCACTCGTTCCAGTTTGTTATGGGTTGCCTGTGAAGCAAATGAAAGCCATAGCCTTCCGGCAAGATGTGCAACTTAATCTGGCACAGTGCCAGGGATTCGTCTGTGTGTACCACATCCAGGTTGGAGTAAGACATGCCACCCGCATCCACAACACTGACGGCGCCCTTGCCCAGCACTTCAAAGACCCCATTTTCCACCACAAGGGCTGTGTCCTCGTCAATTCCCAGACCCAGGTGGTGTGGATACTGGGCTACAGCAGACATTAGCCGGCCGAGACGACCCCGTTGGGCAAAGTGCTGATCTACCACCACCCCCGTTAGAAATTCCATACCAGGCGCCATATCCACCACGCTGATTCTGGGGTTTGTTTCCGAGTCTCCACTGACAATCATGGTACTGGACATCATGGACGCGCCGGCACTGGTGCCTCCCAGTACCACACCCCGCCCCAGAGCGTCATGCAAGGCTGCGTCGACGCGGGTGCCACCCAGCAGTTCCGTTATCCGCAGTTGTTCGCCGCCAGTAAAAAAAACACAGGTTGCATCCCGAATGTATTGAACGGCACTATCCGTGTTGGCAGCTCTTCGAGTGGATACGTCAAAAGTACGGACATCTGCGGCGCCAAGCTTTTGAAAGGTCTCAATGTACTTCATGCCCACGTCCACCGGATACTGTGTAGCTACCGTCATTACCAATACCCGTGCGTGCTTTCCACCGCCAAGTTCCAGAAATCGTCGTAAAATGCGACAATCTCCGTCCTTATCTTCTGCTCCACCGATAATCACCAGTGGCCCCGCTTGGTCACTCATGGGCTTTCGTCTACCGTCCTTTCCCGGGACTTGTGACCCGGGCTCCGAAAACGTCTGGCAAGAGCCTGCTCTGGAGTACGGCCCCGGGCCACGTCCCTTTCACATGCAGCATTAACACCCTGTCTAGGCTACCCGAAGAAAAATGCCGGTATTCTCTTCCCGACTACACTGTCGGCCAGGTGCGTGCTGTCAATAGGTGCGTGCTGCCGCCAGTGCATGCTGTCGGCCAGGTGCGTGCTGTCAATAGGTGCGTGCTGCCGCCAGTGCATGCTGCCGGCCAGGTGCGTGCAGACCACCAGGTGCATGCTGTCACAAATCATGGCCGCCCTTGCCCGCGCTTTGCGCTAGGCAGGGCAGCCATGGGCCGTCGGAAGGCTATGAACCCAAGCTATTGGCGATTACGTCATGGACTGCGCCCATTAGGAGTCTGACTTCTTCACCATTGTCTGCTCGGCAATTTCGATGGCCCGTTTCACCATGTTGCCGGCATCCCGGGTCGTAATACCACCCCAACCGTCACGTCGAATTGTGTCGTAAAAGCCAAGTTCCTTGGCCAATTCGTTCTTCAGTTCCTCGGACATGGTTCCGCCACGTCGTCCCATCGAATCACACCTTTCTCCAGACGGCCGACTATAGTATGAATCCCATCATGAGGGATTATGTTGTAACAATTCAGTGGCCATGGAAACATGAAACAAGGGGCTGACCACAGCAACTCAGTCGCTGTCGGACAGCCCCTTATTGGGGAAATTCAATTGAGAGTCATTTCGTTGGCCCAGTTCATGAGAACAGGACTACGAAATAAAAAAAGCTACGCATCTACGCTGGATTATAAGTCAGACGAATATTTCCGCCGTCTCGAAAGACCATTAATTCGACGGTTTCCGTCAATAAATCCGCATAACTGTACGACACCCTTTTAAATGAGCCATCGGGTGGGTCGAGCTTTACTACAAATACGGCAGGATACGTTTCCTCCAGAACCCCAACGCGCTCGATGGTCTTTCTGCGACCGCCATTCGCCCTTAACAGGACCCGTTCTCCAATAATTTCATCCAAGCTATTCTTGATGTCGTGGAGCGCATTTCTTGTCAACACACACCACCTCTTTCCACAGCCAATTGTACCATGACAAAGAGGTCAGTGTCAATGTTGGTCTACCATTATAACAACCACAATTTTCGTTTGTCAATGCCTTTATTGAATAACTTTTTACTGCCAGCCCTGTCTTCCCTGCCTTTACACACAGGGAAAAGCCGGACCTGGAGCAAAACGTGCAGCGGTCAATAGATAGATTTGGGCAGTCCCAACCTGTATTTTCCTCTGGACTCCAGTCCTCCCAATCCATCCGTCCCCGTGTAGGTGGAATAGACAACATCGTACACATTGACAGTCTCTTTGATGGGCGTGTAGGCAATTTTTTCCGCAATAAATACCGGATCCAACGCGTGAATCATAATTCGTTGCGGAGAACTTGCAAAATTTGCCCCGGCATCGAGAAGTGCTTCAAAGTGAGATTGGCAGGCGCCTGCAATGATAACGAGATCGTCCATGCTTCGTACCAGGCGCCGTGCCGCTTTGACGGTTTGTACGAAATGAAGCGAATTTCTGTAATTGTATAAATCCGACCAATCTTTCCCTTTCCGTATCACTCCGTCGTGGCCAGTGATAATGAGAATGTCCGGATCATACTGTTGCAACAGTGCAGAAGTGGATTTTGGCATGTCTGCTTCAGCAACATGTTTTCCAATTGCCCGGATACCGAGTTCATCATACATTTTTAGACATTTATTAAGATATGTCCCATCCCCATCCAAATGGAGAACTCGCCCGGGCCTCTCAAAAAAATCTGGACTCGACTCAAACCGGGCTTCCTTACGGAGCGATCGCTTTTCCGAATCCAGCTCCCGCCTTGACTGAATGAGCCGTAAACACTCGGTGGCCACGCGATGGGAATCTGCTTCGAACTTCCGTAGCTCCTCTTCACTGAGAAGTTCCAAGTCCGACAGAGGGGCATCTGCCATTAACCGGACCTCGAAACCCTTGAGTATGGCTGTATCCGTTTCCTTATCAACCTCGACAATGACAAAGCAGACATCTTTTCCGTACGACTTTCTTGCCACATAGTCCCCGGCCTTCACTAGGTATCCTCCTTCCGCGTAGAGACCCGATATAGCATATGGATTGGCCCAGGAGAGTGTGCCCTTTGAAGTCAAGAATAGAGTCCGGCAGTTATACGGGAGGGATTTGGGAGGGAGAGGAAGACTCGTGACAGTCGCCCAGGTTTGCGCCGTGGTGCAGGCCCGCAATGAGGAAGCTTCCATCGCCAATGTCATTTCCCAACTTTGGCGAGCGGGCGTGGCCTACAGTGTCATTGTTGTGAACGGATCGCGGGATAAAACCGCACAAATCGCGCAACGAGTGGCCAGAGATGGGACTGGGCTGCCCGCGGCCAGGATGCGGTGTACAGTTCTGACGGCGAATATCCCGCTGGGGCACGACGTCGGCAAAGCGGTGGGTGTCTATGCCGCGCGCCGCCTCCGTTGGCCCGTCCACATCTACGTCTTTGTGGATGGAGACTGGAATGGCGGCTTTGGTCCGCGCCTGGCGCAGTGGCTGGATAGGGCAGTGGAAGAGGACAGCGATATTGCCTTGACTCAGTGGGCGCCGCAAACGCAGGTCTCCCGGTGGGAGCGCCCGGATTGGGAAATTTGGCAGGACGTCTTCTCCTTGCACTGGCCGAACTTGCTTGGCACCGCCGCCTCTCAGGCACCCATGGCCGTTCGCGGCACGGTTTTTGACAGAATCTCGCCCTATTGGCTGCATCAGCCCAGTAAATGGCTGGCTTACGCCTTGATGCTGCAGCCACAGCTCAAAGTTACGGCAAGTCCGGAGATTCAGGCTGCGCTTGTTGGAAATCCTTCACGCAGCGCGACACACCAACACCTGATGCTGGAGACACTGTTAGGAGATGCGGTGGAAGCAGCGAGAATCACGGTAGGGCGACAGGGCGGGCGGTGGTGGCAAGGAAGGGAACGGATAGGTTATCACCGTTACAGAAGGACGGACGTCTTGCGGCAGTACATGGCCCAATCCTCGTCAGTTTTTGGTGTAGCGATCGGCAACCTTTGAGGCGCCAAAGGAGTCCGGTTTGATGCGGGCCTCGTAGCCGCTGGCCGTAATCCACGCTACAATCTCCCGAATCAGTTGCTTGGTTGCTCCTTTTTCGCCAATGTCCAGATGTACCTGTAGACGCATGGGGGTGCCCCGTTCCTGCAGAGCCTCCGAAAGCATGCCGCCCAGTTGCAGCGAATAACCGGCTTCCGCAAAAATTCTTTGGCGCAGGGAAAACGGGTGAACGGCAGTTTCGCGGTGGACGTAGTAGCGGCCACCTTTGCCCACGCGGTGCAGGATAACGGCGGAGACAAAGGTCACGCGTTGCCGGTTTTCTTTCAGTTGGGAATCGCTTCCCACCATCAGGTGATAATCGTCCTGAGGTTTGCTGCGAACTTCCTGGACAATATCGTTGGCCACGTCGGACAAACTCATGATGCCTCTGGTCGGGCTCATAAACGACCACATGTGCTTCACCCCAATCGCGTTGATACCGTATCGAGTCCGTCTGCTGTTTTTCATATGTCTTCAGTTATTTCAGTTACTTTACCTGACGGTTGTCCAGTGGTCACAACTTACTACAGTATATGATAGCCCCATTTAATGTGAAAGCTTAGAGCTGGACACCGCTACTGTACAACTGGTTGGTCAGTCTGGCAAACTCCTCCAGACTCAGTGTCTCTCCCCGGCGCACGGGGGCGATGCCGGCAGCCTGAAGGCTGTCCGCAACGGTGGTCTTGCCCACCTGCAAACCTGCGCTGAGGGCGTTGAGCAGTGTTTTTCTGCGGGTCGCGAAGGCGGCGCGGACGACTTTGCGAAACCCATCCACCGTCCGGACCGCCACAGGTGGTCTTTGATAACAATTCAGTCGCACGACGGTAGAATCCACTCCTGGTGGTGGCAGGAACGCACCGCGGTGAACCTGTGTCACTGTTTCCACCTGAGCCCGCATAGCTACCGTCACCGTAAGGGCTCCGTAGTCCTTGCTCCCCGGTTGTGCGGCAAGGCGGGCTGCCACCTCTTTCTGAACCATCACAATGATGCGGGAAACCGGAATCTCCGCTTCCAAAATGCGAAACAGAATGGGGGTGGTCACATAGTAGGGAAGGTTAGCCACCACAATAACCTGCTCACAGTCTGCAAAGTGTTGCCATAATGCGAGTAAATCTGTCTTTAGAACATCTTCGTAGACGACGTTGACTTGAGGGAAGTCTGCCAGCGTTTCCTGAAGTACCGGCCGCAGGCTCTCATCCCTTTCCACTGCCACAACCCGCTTTGCCAGTTGCGCCAAGCGCTGCGTCAGCGTGCCTGCCCCCGGGCCCACCTCAAAAACACCGTCAGCCGGCGTAATCTGGGCCGCCGCGACGATTTGGTCGAGGATGCGCTCGTCAATGAGGAAGTTTTGCCCCAGCCCCTTTTTCAGGACGAAACCGTGCTTTTGCAATATCGGGCGAAGGCTGCCGGGGTGAACCAACTCGCTGTGGCTGCTCAATGGTCATTTCTCCTTCGGTGTTGCCAAATGCGCCGTAAAGCCCCGCGCTTTGGCGAGGCTTTAGACATGGGGAGGTTCATTCCCCTGGTTTTCACACTTCAGCCCGACCCTGTCCAAGGCTACAGACCACTCTTCCCGGCTTACAGCCAGTCCGTTTAACTTTTCCAAGAAGGTTTTCGCGTTTCCCCATCCAATCCCTAGGATGTCACCAACGCGCCTGCGCAACTCACCGGCCGAAGGGCTGCCCAGCAACCCCGCTTCCAGCAGATCCACCGTTGAATAGGGCTTTAATGGCGCAGGACCGGACGTAGCAACCACCTTCGTGCGAGCAGCCAGCAGCGCCTTGCGAACGGATTCGGGAGAGGCAAATTCAACGCCCACGCGGCCGGCTCCTGTGGCGTCCGCCTTACGCAGGAAGGCATGCTTCGCTGTGGGTACGGCTTCCTGAACGCGGCGCCGAATCCGTTCACCGGGTCCATCGGGATCGGTCAGGACCACCACTCCGCGATTGCGTTCGGCCCGCTGCAGGGACGTCAAAAAACGCGTGGCAATGCGATCGCCGCCAATTACCCAGACATCCCCTTCTACGGCTTCCCGAACCCGCTGGGCATCGTGCAATCCTTCTACCACAATAATTTCGCCAATGCGCGGCTTTTGGGAAGTCATGGCTCTATTCCGAACAGGCGACAGGCGTTTGCCGTTGTAACCGCCGCAATTTCCGCCACACTCACACCCTGCAACTCCGCCAGCTTGTCAGCGACGTAGGTTACCCGCGCCGGTTCGTTGCGCTGGCCGCGAAAGGGATGCGGCGACAGATAGGGCGAGTCTGTTTCCACCAGCAACGACTGCAGCGGGATGTGCGCTGCCGTCTCCTGCACTTTCTTTGCGTTCTTGAACGTCACAGGCCCGCCAAAGGAGATGTAGAAGCCAATGTCCATGCACTGCTTTGCGGTTTCCAAACTGCCCGTGAAACAGTGCATAACCCCCGTAAGGCGGCCGCCTTCGGCTTCTTCCGTAAGCATCCGCACGGTGTCCTCGGTCGCGTCGCGATTGTGAATGATGACGGGCAGATTGATGTCCTTGGCAAGTTGCAACTGTCGCCTCAGGACCTGTCGCTGTACATCTCGCGGCGCCACGTCCCAGTAGTAGTCAAGGCCAATTTCCCCTATGGCTACCACACCAGCATCCGCAGCCAACTGCGCGATTGTCGCAAAATCCGCATCGGTCCACGTCTCCAGTGATTCCGGGTGAATGCCCACAGCCCCGTATATCATCCCCTCGTAGGCGTGCACCATGTCCAGGACCTGACGGCAACTGGCCACGTCAACCGCGGGCATGACCAGACGCTTTACACCTGCCTGTTGGGCCCGGCTCAAAACAGCTTCCACATCCCCTGCAAACTGCTCGTCAAACAGGTGACAGTGGCTGTCAAACAGCATTACTTGACCACCGTCCCGTTGGGGATGGAATCGGGCACACAGACCAGTTTCAAATGGCTGTCTGTGGATGCTGCCAGGACCATGCCGTTGGAGTCGACACCGCGAAGTTTGATGGGTTTCAAATTGGTTACAACCACAACCTTTTGCCCCACCAACTCGTCCGGTTGATAATACTGTGCAATGCCGGAGACAATCTGGCGCACTTCAGACCCCAAATCCACTTCCAATCGCAGGAGTTTGTCAGCGCCCTGAATCTTCTCACAGACCTGGACCTGACCCACTTTTAACTCCACAGCGGCAAAGGCATCTATGGAAATTTGCTGCTTTGTGCTACCTTCGTCCATGGCTCCGGCTCCGGTGTGAGCGGTCTTTGCTGCTTCGTTGTCCTGATTCACGTTTTGCACAGGTTTCTCCTCCTTGTTTTTCCCTTGACTTTCATTCAACTTCGCAATTTCTTCCGCCACGTCTAGCCGTGGGAAGAGGGGCTCGCCCTGCCGGACAATTCTGTAGGCTGGCACCAGGTCAAGACGCGACAGGCTCTCCCAGGTCAACTCTCCGTCGGTGAATCCGTACTGCTGCGCGATGCGCGCCGCTGCTTTGGGTAAAAACGGATCAATCAGCACCGTGACTACGCGAATGATTTCCACCATTGTGGCAAGGACGGTTCCAAGGCGTTCTGTATCGCCGGATTTGTTCAAAGCCCAGGGCTGTGTTTCGTCAATGTACTTGTTCGCCCGCCGGACCAGCTGCCATATCGCCGTCAGGGCCTGGGAAAACCCAAGCACTTCCAGAGAATTTTCCACGGCGCTACGCGTCTGTTCGACCAACGCCGCCAAGTCCGACTCCAGTTCCGTGGCGTGACTCTGCGGCGGCACTTTCCCCTTGGAAAACCGTTCCACCATGGCTGCAGTCCGGTGAACCAGGTTACCAAAGTCGTTGGCCAAATCGAAGTTCAACCGCTCCATGAAGGCCTCCGGCGTGAATACGCCATCTTGGCCAAAGGGGATTTCCCGAAGCAGGAAATAACGTACCGCGTCCGATCCGTAGCGGCCAATGAGCACCTTCGGATCGACGACATTCCCCTTGGACTTGCTCATTTTCCCGTCTTTCATCAAGAGAAACCCATGGCCGTAGACTTTCTTCGGCAGCGGCAACCCCAGGGCCATCAGAATGATGGGCCAGTAGATGGTGTGAAAACGCACAATTTCCTTTCCCACAAAATGCACGTCTGCCGGCCAGTAGCGGTCAAACTTGGCCTTCAATTGGGTCTGGTCGGAACCGTAGCCAATGGCCGTGATGTAGTTGGTCAAAGCGTCCAGCCAGACGTAGACAACGTGTTTGGGATTGCTCTTGACGGGAATGCCCCAGTCAAAAGAAGTTCGCGACACGCACAAGTCCTGCAAACCGGGCTTGAGAAAGTTGTTAATCATTTCGTGTTTCCGCGACTCCGGTTGAATGAACTCCGGGTTGTCTTCGTAGTACTGCAGGAGTCGATTGGCGTACTTGCTCATTTTGAAGAAATAGCTTTGCTCCTTAAGCCACTGGACCTCTCGCCCACAGTCGGGACAAAGGCCGTCCGCCAGTTCCCGTTCCGACCAGAAGGACTCACAGGGCGTACAGTACCAGCCCTCGTAATCGGCCAGGTAAATATCGCCCTGTTCAACCAGTTTTTCAAAAATATCCGCAACCACAGTTGTGTGGCGCTCCTCTGTGGTCCGAATGAAGTCGTCGTAGGAGATGTCCAGCTGCTGCCACAGGTCTTGAATCCACTGGATAATTCCCTCCAGATACTGCAAGGGAGACTGACCCATGGCCTCGGCGCTCTTTTGAATTTTCTGCCCATGCTCGTCGGTCCCGGTCAAGAACATGACATCGTAGCCGCGCAACCGCTTATAGCGCGCGAGAGCGTCCGCTGCCACCGTTGTGTAGGCGTGCCCAATGTGCAGTTTGTCATTGGGATAGTAAATGGGTGTTGTAATGTAGAACGTTCTGGTGTCATCCAAGTATGTAACCCTCCCTTTTTCGTCGTTGTGCGCAGAAGGATTCGCCCCATATCTTCACAGGACTCATTTTCCCTCGCTTGAAACCAAAACAAAACTCGCCCCTGATTGGGGCGAGTTTGCACTCGCGGTACCACCCAACTTTACAGTCGATATACTTTGAAAACCGCGCCCTGAACGCGCTACATTACGGGCTTGGAAGTCGACTGCCTCAGCGGCCCTGCCATGGCAAGGCCTTGTTTGTTAACGGAAACAAGCCGCGGCCGCTTTACGTGCGCGCGTAAGGAGCATCGCAAACTTCCGCTGAATTTCGCGAACCGCGCGTTCTGTTTGGGGACCGAATCTCCAGAACCATGTTCCGTGGTTTTCCCTACCGGATTCCACCATCCCGGCTCTCTGTAAGGTTCTAAGCCACAGATTTTCCTTCATCGATGGCATATGTGATTATCTAAGAAATATAGCAAGCAGGATTTGGGATGTCAATTGTCGAATATCTCGCCACTGTTGACTTTTCCTTGACAGGAGGGAGCGCAGGAAATTTTCTAGAATGTCAAATCTATGAAATCTTGTCGGTTTGGGTTGAAAAATCATAGAAATACGTTATAGTTAAATAAATTCAATTATTTGCATGGTATGAAAGTGAATCCCTCTTCATCCATCGCAATGCGTTGAATCAACAGGAACGAACGTTCCGGGTTAACAGAGAAGTAAATAAATTACAGAGAGGTGCGGTATCAGTGAAATCAACAGGAATCGTTCGGAAAGTTGACGAGCTCGGCAGAGTCGTCATCCCCATCGAGCTACGGCGGACGTTGGGAATCGGTGAGAAGGATGCGCTGGAGATTTACGTTGACGGCGACCGAATCATCCTCAAGAAGTACGAGCCAGCATGTATTTTTTGTGGCCAGGCCGACGAGATTATTCACTTCAAGGGCAAGAACATCTGCCCCGCTTGCATTGCTGAAATGAACTCATAACAGCAAGGGTCTGGTAAAGAGAAAAACTTCCACAATTCGGGATAGGCATCGCTAATGCGATGACAATCCCGAATTTTTTCTTTGCGGAGCATCCTCATGTATGCTGATTGAGTAACGATTGCTCGGGTGCAATGAGATGACTACTCCTGGCGGCGCGCCTCCAGCGTTGCCTGATACAAATCCCGCCGTTTCAAGTTCAACTCCAACGCGGTCTGGCTGACAGCTTCCCTGTGGGACAGTCCTTGTTCCATTCGCTCTCGAACCCGCCGCAAAGCTTCTTCCTGAGTCTGAGCCGCAGTTTTGTCCATGTTCACAGGCTTGTTGACATCCGCAGTTTCGCGTCTGGGTGGGCCCACAACGATGACAAATTCACCGCGTCCTCCTTCAGCTTGAACGTACTGGGTGATATCTGTCAGGTTGCCGCGAATAAAACTCTCATGTTTCTTTGTCAACTCGCGAGCCAAGGTGATGTCTCTATCTATATATTCCACTGCGAGAGCGGAGAGTGTGGACAGCAGACGGTGGGGAGATTCATAAATGAGCAGTGTACTGTCCACAGCAGCGTACTTCTTCAGGACCGTACTTCGTTCACCGGCGGTGCGAGGCAAAAAACCAAGGAACAGGAAGGGCTGCGGAACAATACCGCTGGCCGTCAAAGCCGCAAGAGTCGCGCTGGCCCCAGGGATGGGGATGACGGGCACGCCCATCTCGATTGCCAAGCGCACCGCTGCGTAACCGGGATCGGAAATTGCAGGCGTACCTGCGTCGGATGCCAGAGCTACCTGATAGCCCTGATTCCACCACTCCACCAAGTCCTTCTGACGGGCGGCTTCGTTGTACTGATGGTAACTTACCAGACGTTTGGCCGTAATTTCGAAGTGGGTGAGTAGCTTGCGGGTCTGCCGTGTATCTTCACAGGCAATGATGTCGGCTTCGCGCAGGGTACTGAGTAGCCGCAGGGTCACATCCTGGAGATTGCCAATGGGAGTACTGCAAAGGTACAGGGACCCTTGTTGCCCTTTAGAGAAACTTTCCTGAACGCGCATGTTTACCCTCTCTTACCGTGCTTCTTCAGTTTTTTGCAGGAAAGCCAGGCAGAACAGACACTCACCATCTGTTCGCAAGCTGCCGAAACGGACGTTACAAATGTGGAAGCCCTCCTGGTAAATGCGATACAGGTTGTCAATACCGGACTGCGCCGACGCTGTCCCGTCCTCTTCGGCCAGTTTCCTCCACCTGTCGCTTTCAAACTGCAACCGCTGATTTTCTTCAATGAGGTTCAAAATTTTTTCCTTCAGGGTCCCCAACTCGACGTACAGTTCTCCGATTCGCTCTTCCAGATTCGCAACCTGAACAAATAGCGACTGCTTGTCCATGGTGGTCAACCCCCTAATCAAGGTGCAAAGGAGGGTGAGCCGACACCCTCCTTCCGCCCGTTCTGTCTAATTCCACCCACCTTTTGAGTGGCGAAAACCGCTAAATCACGGTTCCTTCTTCCTGATAGACGTCATTTTCAAATTTCAAGCAACACATGAGCCGTCCGCACAACCCGGAAATCTTCGTAGGGTTCAGTGACAGGTTTTGGTCCTTGGCCATTCGAATGGAAACGGGATCGAACTCTCCCATCCAGGTACTGCAGCACAGTAAACGTCCGCAGGGACCAATGCCGCCAAGGAGCTTGGCTTCGTCGCGAACGCCAATTTGCCGCAACTCGATGCGAACCCTGAAGACAGCGGCTAAATCCTTAACCAGTTCTCGAAAATCGACGCGTCCATCCGCGGTGAAATAGAAAATCAATTTGCTCTTGTCGAAGGTGTACTCCGCATCTACGGACTTCATCTCCAACTGGTGCACTGGAATTTTCTCCTTGAAAATAGCCAAGGATTCGCGCGCCTGTGTCTGGTTCTCCCGAACCACTTCGTAGTCTTCGGAGGTGGCAATCCGCATGACCTCTTTCAACGGGAGGACAACTTCGGATTCGTCCACTTCCTGTATGGGCACCACCACTTCGCCAAATTCCACGCCACGAGCGGTTTCTACAATGACGTGATTGTCTTTCTTAATGGGCAAATTACCAGGGTCAAAATAGTATATTTTACCGGCCGACTTAAACCGGACGCCAACCACCTTTAGCATCAGCTATAAAACCTCCCGCAACCGTATACACAGTTGCTCAAAATTGAGATTGGCAGTGACATGTGCCTGAAGCCTGGATTTGGCCTGTGTCACCAGGTCCACCGCCTGCGCAAATTGACGGACGGTTGCCAGTGGAGCCTGAAGCACAACGTCCGCCTGATATTGAGGCAACTCGTGTCGGGTCATGCCGGCACGCGCGTGAAGTAGTGTCTGTAACCATAAAGCCAGTGTATTGAGGACCTTGGCTGCTTGCCCGTTACCGGATAATTCCTGCAAAGAAGCCGCCAACACCAAGGAGGGTTCTCTTTTTGTAAGCCAAGTGTATGTCCATTTTATCACCGGTTCCAGAGAAGTGACAAACGAATTGCTGTCTTCGCCGGTTTCACTGCCCGTCGCCGAGGTCAGCACCTCCCCTGAAGCTGCGGCCAAACGGGTCCCCTGGGCAGCGTCCGTGGAAAACGCGAACACGCGCGATTTGATGGTGGGCAATAATTTGGCGGGCGAGGTGCTGGTGAGAATCGCCTTCACCGACGGCAATGGTTCTTCCAGGGTCTTTAACAGGCGGTTGGCGGCGACAGGAGTCGCTGCATCCATCCCACAGAGGACGTATACCGTCACGCCGCCATGGTGAGACCGCAGGCTGATGGTGGATTGTATTCCTTCAATTTCAGCCGTCTTAATGACGCCTGCTTCCACACCGTCCACCAGCACAAAGTCCGGATGACTGCCGGCGTCAAACTGGCGGCAGGATTCGCAGGTCCCGCAAGGCGCGGAGTCCCCCGTACAGAGCCATAACTTAGCTAAATATTCCGCCAATTTTTTCGTGTCATCCGGTTTCCCAAGCAACAACAAGGCATGGGGTGCCTTTTCCTCGCTCAACCTCTGATACAGCGTATGCAACTGCTCATTCTGTACCGGCCAGGTCGAAAAATTTGCTAGCTGTTTCATAATAGACCCCTTGAACCCGACACAGACGGGTTAATATTGAACAAACTGCTCGATATCCAGAACGAAGACGGTGGCACCGCCAACCTGAACCGACACAGGATAGGGCACGTAGGACTCCAGTTGACTCCCCATGGGTGACATGGGTGTAACAATCTGTTCCCTTGATTTGCAACTGGTTTGGATGGTTTCCAAGACATCGTTTAGCTGTTCCGCAGGGGTACCGATGAGAAAGGTGGTATTGCCAGCGTGGAGAAAACCACCGGTGCTGGCCAGTTTTGTGGCTCTGATACCCGCTTTTACCAAGTTCTGCGCCAGCTTGGGACTGTCCTTGTCTTGCACCACAGCCACGACCAATTTCATTGCCGAGTCCCCCCACTCAGATTGAATTCAAAATGTCCAACCGTTTGGCCACATGATACCAAATTTCCTCTTCCAGCGCACCCGGCTGTGCGGTGGCGTCCAAGATGACGACGCGCTGGGGTTGCTCCGCGGCAATCTGCAAAAACGCATTGCGGACACGTTGGAAAAATCCATCGTCCCGCTGTTCAATGCGATCGGGTTGTTGACCCTGCCGGGAAACCTCAATGCGATGCCGACTGATGTCCACGGATACATCGAAGAGGAAGGTTAAGTCTGGCTGCAGGCCGCCCGTGGCAAACTGGTTCACCTGCGCGACGGCAGGCATCCCTAGGTTCAACCCTTGTCCCTGATAGGCCAGGCTTGCGTCCACATAGCGATCGCACAGGACATGCCTGCCCTCTGCCAGTGCCGGCGAAATCACCCTTGCCACCAACTGCGCACGAGAAGCGGCGTAGAGAAGGGCCTCCGTGGCTGGAGCCACAGCATCCGCCGGTGAGTCCAACAGGATACGGCGAAGCTCATCGCCCACGGGTGTGCCGCCAGGCTCCCGTGTGGCAGTAACTTTGTGCCCCGCGCGGTTCAGTCTGTCCACCAGCCGCGCGATTTGTGTACTCTTTCCCGCTCCGTCCAGTCCCTCAAAAGTGATAAACATGTCATCACGCCTTCTCCAAGAAGTACGCCCACCCGCCACCGGCGTCCGTTGTCTCGACAAAAACCTGCGCCAAATCCTCGTCCCTACGCCAACACAGTGACATTTCCACGCCTGTCGATGCCGTGGATTTCACGGCCCTGGCTGTGCCAGGCTTCCATGTTGCCAATCCACTCCGCAGTGAGGACCTGCCCAGGATAGAGTACAGGGACGCCCGGTGGGTAGGGGACCAGCGGCTCCCCCAGGACACGGCCTTCCCCTTGCGCCAAGGGTACAATGGCGCGCTTGCTCAGCAGGGTATCTCGGGGACGCATGGCAAAGCCCTCCATCTCCGTTGATACAGCCAGCCTGCTCGCTGTCACCGGCAGGGTGTGCCCTGGCGGTGACGCGTCTCGGTCCAGCTTCCACTGGTTTACGATATCGGCGTATTGCGTCAGAGTCGAATCTGAAATGTCCAAGCCAAGGATACTCAGTACTCCTGTAGTATCGACATATTCCGGGTACAAGCCGCGAGTTGTGAGACGGTGAGCCAGTTCCCTCGCCGCCTCCCAGGTAGGTGCACAAACCCAGTGCTTCAGCATGTCGCCCTGGGTAGGCTCGCCCTTCCCAGGCCGCGACCACAAACCAGCCCGTTGCAG
>Ga0187809_10000132_pt1 | contig 50836 bp, 58 predicted proteins | sample NC_wetland_sal_i_8_FD_132415 | JGI IMG/M metagenome (GOLD analysis project Ga0187809, IMG submission 132415) | Wetland sediment microbial communities from Neuse River Estuary, North Carolina, USA - ASW_4 | ecosystem: Environmental > Aquatic > Freshwater > Wetlands > Sediment | place: USA: North... | reverse complement strand
TGCAAGGGGCTGTGGCGCAGCTGGTAGCGCACCACACTGGCAGTGTGGGGGTCAGGGGTTCGAATCCCCTCAGCTCCACCCATTTCAAAGGGCTAGAGCCCTCCGTAAGATCACATTTGACCGCCTGGTTGCCGGGCTGGTTGCCAGCGGTGGCCAGCGCACGCACTCGGCGGGGGCAGACATGACCGAGGTCAAGAAGCTCTCGACCTACGCGCCAGGCGAGCCAGTCACCGGGTCTGTCTTCCACTACACGTCGGCCGAGGGCCTAATCGGCATCGTCAGTTCCCGCACGATCCGGGCCTCGGAGGCTTCGAGCCTCAACGACAAGGCGGAGGTTCAGCAGGGGTGGGACGCCATCGCTCGCGTCCTTGCCTCGATGCCCTCGGACAAGGGCGCACGGGACCTTCTGATGGGTCACGCCGAGCACCCCTGGAGCAAACCGCATGAGGTTTTCGTCCTCAGTGCGTCAACGGCTGGAGATGACGCCAATCAGTGGCGCCTGTACGCAGACGGTGGCCGGGGCTACGTGCTCGAACTGGACGGGCAGGCCGGCCTAGCCGCCATCTCGGACGTCCCAGCTCCAGAGCCGTCGACGGATGAGTCGAAGACCCTCAACCTCGGCCGACTCTTCCAAGACAGTGCCTTGGTCACTCCTTGGCTGCATGTGATCTACGACGACGATGGGGTTCGCGCTGCGCTGATGGAACTGATCAGCGTGGTAGACGCCGAGATGAGAGAAGTCCAGAACGCTTCCAGCCAGGAGCTCCACGACGAGGGCTACAGCTTGGTGCGGGACGAGTCGTACGGCGCTCTCGCGTCGCTAGCCAATTTGATCAAGACGCCGGGATTCAGGGGCGAGAACGAGGTTCGCGTCGTTGCGACCTTCTTCTTCAACCGGGACAAGGTCTGCTACCGAGCAGGTGCACAAGGAATCGTCGGTTTCGCGACCCTGACCGAGGCTCCCGAGGGCGCCAAGGCGAGGCTTTTGCGACCCAAGGGCAAGGAACCGGTGCCGACGAAGCTGCCGCTGAAGTCAGTCCGCACAGGGCCGCTGTTGCTTTCCAGCGAACATCCGAACACCGTCCGTGAGTTCCTCGACAAGCACGCTTTCGATCAGGTTGAAGTAACGCGCTCGGACATCCCGCTTCGCTAGCGCTACTTCGACGGCTCGATCTCCACCTGATCGAGCACCACCGGTGGCGGAAGGGTGCCGAGGAGCACCGCGCCCATGCGGTCCGCCGCCTCCCGGGCCAGGGCGGGCATGACATGGCTGTAGATGTCCATGGTTGTCCGCATCTGGGAGTGCCCGAGCAGCTCCATCACCACTCGGGGATGCACGCCTTCGGAGAGCAGCAGCGTCGCAGCGGTGTGGCGACCGTCGTGGAGCCGGACGTGGCGCACGCCGGCCCGCTTGAGCAGCGCTGACCACTCGTCGTAGTCCGACTTCTTGTCGATCGGCCGCCCGTTGGGCTGGGCGAAGACCAGGTCCTCGTCGTGCCACTCCGAGCCCGCCAGCGTCCGCTCGCCGGTCTGCGCCGCCTTGTGACGATGCAGCGCGACGATCAACGGCGCCGGGAGAGCCAGCATCCGCTCGCTCCTCTTGGTCTTGGGCGGCTCGTAGACCAGGCCCTTACCCTTCACCCGGTGCAGGGTGCGCCGGACGCTCAGGGTGCCGTTGAGCAGATCGATATCCCGCCATTGAAGAGCGAGAGCCTCAGATTGTCGGAGTCCGAGCGCTAGGGCGACGGTCCAACGGGCGGAGTTGCGCACGGTGCTGGCCGCCATCAATACGGCCTGGGCCTCGTGTAGATCGAGCGCCTGGGCCACGTCGCTCGCTCGCTGAGCTGGCGGGTCGACCAGGGTCGCCACGTTGCGGTGGATGCGGCCACGCTGGACGGCCACCTTCAATGCCCGAGACAGCATCCGGTGGACCCGGAGGACGGTGGCCGGCGACAAGCCCTTGTCCTCGATGAGCTCGGTGTAGAAGCGCTCGAGGTGCTCCGGTGAGAGCCGATCGAGCCGCTGGCCGCCGATCCCAGGACGCAGGTGCATCCGGATCATGGACTCGTAGCTCTCGAGCGTCCGAGGACGAACCCGCCGCACTGCGATGTTGTTGAGCCAGTGGTCGAGCCAAGCGGCGACCGTGTCGGCGTTGACCGGTGCCACTCCTGTCGTCTCTCGCTTGACCTCGAGGTCCCGAATCTTGGCCACGACCTCGGCCCTGGTGTGGCCGCTTCGGTGCCGGCGGTCCCTTTGGCCGTTGGGCTTGAGCCCTACCGTGATCCAGCCGTGCCAGCGTCCGTGGGCGTCCTTGTAGACGCTCCACTCGCCGGGGCTCCCCTTGCCCGCCATCGGTGACTCAGTTCGAGGCTTCGGTGGCGTCGAGGCGGGCGACGTAACGCTTGAGCTCGGCCTTCGTGAGTCGGGTGCTCCGGCCGATCTTCACTGCTCGCAGCTCACCGGACTTCAGGAGGGCATAGAGCGTCGTTCGGCTGATCCGTAGCGCCTTGGCTGCCTCGACAGGAGTGAACATGAGCTGTTCGTCCGTCCAGGGCCGTCCCGATGCGTCCTTGTCGCTCACTGCTCGCCCGCCTCTCTCCGGATTCCAAGTGTCGCGCCGCGAACGCGCGTTCATGAGGTCGATTTCGGTTCCTGGCAGGGCCTGTCAGCGCCAGTTGGCCATCAGGACAACCACGATGACGAGGACGAGGAACACCCCGATCGGGCCCAGGAACACGGCGGCCAGCAGGAGTGCAGGAACGAGGATCATGCCGTCTCACCCCAACCCTCGGCGTGGCTCTCGATCCAGGCGATGGCGTCGGCGTGACGGACGAGTGCCCGCTTACCCACCCGGTACGACGCCGGCCCCTTCCCGAACTTGCGCCAGGCGTAGACGGTGTTGAGGGGCACCCGGCACAGCTGTGCGAGCTCCTCGAGAGTGATGAAACGGTCGTCTGGGTCGGGTGTACCGACCATCGTTGTTGTCATGCCCTTGCCCCTTCGGTCAGTTGCCAGCGTTGCTGGTGTCGTCTGCCGAAGCTTTCAGTCCCGATCGGTGCATGGTTCAGAACTTTTTGGACCTACGGCTGGAGGTCATATCGGGCGCCGGCACGCGTACGGTCACAAGATCGGCCGCACCACCACGGCTTGCGGCGAGCGACGCATCGGAGGAGCGAACGTGCCATGGGGTTTCGAGGACTTCGACGACGACTCGCTGAGCCCGGAAACGTGGCAGTGGTGGCGCTCGCTGTTCCGACGGTCCGGCAGCCTCGATGACGTTTTGATCAACATCGCTCGCCCAAAGAACAAGCGCGAGTTCGAGCGGCGCCAAGACGACGTGCGGCCCCTGGTGGAAGCCGGGCTACTCATGCTGATGCTTGATTCAGTGACCCGTGACCTCACCGGCACTGAAGCGAACCGCCGACGCAAGACGTTTCGTGACGATCTGCTGAACGTCAGAGAGGGCAACCTGGTCACCTTCGTCCAGCTGCTCCAGGCCAAGGGAGTGGATGGCCCGCTGGTCTTCAACGGGCTGAGGCAGAACGATTTTCGGGCCAAGTACGGCTGGGAAGACCATAACGAGCTCCACGAAGACCTGATTCGGTACCTGTTCCAGCGCGACCTCATCGATGACGAGATCGAGACGCTGTGGCGGGGACAGTTTGTTCAGCGCAAGGCAACCGACTTCGCATCGACGTTGATGTGGGCGGCCGAGACTTTCGTGCTCTACGCCCTCGGGAGCCCACTCCGCAGGCTTCGGACGATGGTCAGGGCATCCGCGCCTCGCACGCCTTTGGTGACGAGGTGTGCGAGCTCGATGCAGGCCATCGAAACACGGGCCTGGTCAGATGCGCTGCTAGGGCTGACTGAGGCCTTCGGAGTGCAATCGCTGCTCGGCATGGACAGCCTGACGCTGGCCATGTTCATTTGGGTGTACCTCGATGGAGTCGTCTCTTCGCTGACGACGTCGACGCCAGCCACTTTCGACGAAGACATGAAGCTCTACCTCGGCGGCTTCGGGGTCTTCTTCGGTACGACCTTCGAGCCAGTCGATGAGCCCTCGGATCGGACGTAGCGGATCGGAAATGTCTGGGCCTCGTTGGCTACCGCAGAGTCGCAACGAGCAATTGCGGACTACTGATCCGACATCTCGAGCCAGGCCAGATGACAACCGTGGCAGCGCACTGTCACCGGCACTTTGTTGAAATCATGGACGCCGGCCGTCAGCCGGTAGTCCACGAGGTAGCGGCCGACGAGCCCACAAGCCGCCTTCCTTGAACCATGATTCTGCATCTCGGTTACGGCGTGCACCCCCTGCGTCGACGATGCTCGGGATTTCCCGCCCCACACGCCTGGAGCGGCAAAGCTCGAGCGAGCGTCGCCCGTTGCTACGTGAACCACTAGAGCACCCCTTTGGCGGATAGCAGGGACTTGATGGGGGTCGAACGCAGCTCCTTTCGGGCCGCTTCACGAATTGCATCAACGCCGACTAGATCGACCAGGTCCATCAGGTGCCGGTCGGCCTCGTCTTCGATGGCGTCGTGCTCGTTTTCGGCGTCACGGAAGCCCTCGTCATAGGCCACACTTCGCGCCTCTTCGAGGTCGTCCTCATGTTCGCTGTTCGTCCACCAGGAATCCCCGTTTTGATCTTTTGAAGTCTCAGAGTCCACAACGAAGACCTTCCGGCCATCGAGGTAGTAGTTGCCGGCCGAGTTGACCGAGATGATGATTTCGGCGTCGCTCATCGCCCAGACCTCCGTCGACCCTTCTTACGGGGTACTCGTGGGGACAAGCTGCGGAAGGGACGGAAGTGCGGAAGCATGGCCGTCAGCCATAGCGTGCCGCCGGCACCAAGGATCAGTCCGATGGCTAAACCACGCCCGAAGGCGTCGTGAGGTAGGTGAGCGGTCATGACGCCGGCTCGGTCAGATAAGTCATTTCCCACGTGGGGTGACAACGCACCGGGTACTTCATGCCATCGAACCTGACTCGCACATACTGGCCGTCAAAGCTCGTGATCACGCCGGGGTTGCCATCACAGATGATCCGCATGCCACGCTTTGCGGGCACGCCGTACATCTTGCGAACGTAGGCCGCGCTCATGGCTCCTCGCTCTTTGGCTTGGAGTCAGGGAGGAACCCGGCAGCAACTAGAGCATCTCGAATGTCCAATGCCGTGTCGCGGCGAAGCTCATTGTCACCGATGGTGGTTGACTCGATCGCTCCCTCAATGACGGCCTCGGGCGTCTTCGGGCGTTGGGCGTCAAGCTTGGCTTTGACGGCTTCAACCATTTCTACGTGATGCTCCGAGGTGAGCTTTGCACCGGCGCCGCACTCGCTAAGCGTTCGCACGTACCAGGTACATGCAACGACGATGGCCTCGTCTAGCGGGTCACGGAAGTCTTCGACGGTCCGCACCACCTCGTCTTCGACCCAGCCGATACGTTCAACGCAGAAGTGGTGGCCGCTGGTGTCTGTCTCGTCGTAGTTGAGAAGTTCGCACCTGACCCAGACGTGTTCTGGCCGGCTCATGACTCCAACTCCGCCGCTTCGAGCAGTGCTTGTCGCGCTCTAAAAAATTGAGCTCGGTGATAGCGGTAGTCGTGCACTATTTCATCGGGGACTTCGTATATGGCACCAAAGCGATCGTCGATGGGCAGCAGCACCCAATCGGGCCAAAGTTCCTCTGCATCAATACGAACTCGGCTCATTGGACCCACTCCCGATTCGGTCGCTCTACCCAGCCAATGCCGTCTACGTGGTGACGTTCTGGAGTGATGAGGGTGGAGTCCATTGCTTCAAATGGATCATCGTGGGCTAGGTCGTGCATAAGTTCGGCGTATGCGTCGGGGGTCATGCCTTCACCGCCAGTAGAGCAATGACACCGAACACGCACACAGCCACGGAACAGACAACCAGGGCAACGAATGTGGCGGTCTTAAAAGTGCGGTTACCTGTGTGCAAATTCAGGAAGTAGAGCATCGCCACAAGCGCCGCGACTATGGCCATGCGGATCAGCGCAACTTCGGTGTCGGGGGTCATTGCGTCACCGCCGCTTGTCCTACCAAGCCCACAACCATGAGCTGAGTAGTGAAGCTCGGGGGTTTGACGTGACAGATAGCGGAAATAGCCCGCCATCCTCGGTCGTCTAAGAGGCTAATGGTGTCGGTGTCCACTCCCATGCTGATGAAGTGGTCGGCCAGCTTGCGGGCTTTGGCTAGGCGGGCCTCGTGTATGTAGTCAGGGCGCACTCGTGGTTCCATTGTCCAGCCCCCCTAGTACTCGCTAGGAAGGAGGACGGTAGTGGCGGAACGGTCGGCCTCAGTGATGACCCAGACCTTCTCGCCCTTGAGCGTGTAACTCGACAGGATTCGAAGCCGACGGTCCACGGAGTAGTTGTTTTCCGCTGCGTCGTCCTCGCATACGTTGCCCCAGTCGCCTGACTGGTGGCGCTGCAAAAGGCCCGGAACCATCAAACCCAGCGGATCGAGGCGACCGACTCCGGGGGTTATGGCAATTGCGCCAAGTTCAAATTTGCGGATAGTGCTTGCGGTGGTCATTGCTGACTCTCTTTCTGTTATCGCTGCCAACAAATTAGCCGCTGGAAATAGCGAATGCCACAGAAAATGCCCGATTTCTCGAACTTTCTCCGTGGCATCGCCGGCACTATTAGCGATAACAGCGCATGTGCATTTATAGCAGGGTCAGGTCGTGAGATGTATCGACGCTTGCCCTCTCCTCGCCGATTGGCAAGCCGCTCCTACAACGCTTGCTTCCCTCACCCACGACGCCGAAACGGCAGGTGACCTAGTGGACCGATCGCATCGAAGCAATACGGCGGTCTGGTTACCCCGTCGCGGCCCATATGCCCGTCTTTCCGGGCCGTCACGGTTCTGCCGCACCGAGCGGGCTATAGCTTTCACTGGCGATCAGGGCTAGTCGAGCAGAAGACCATTGACCTGAGCAGCAACAGCCAGCTTGTTAACGCTGCTCATTGTGCGCAGTGCGGCTACGAACCACAGAGAAGCGCCGGGCGCCCGGCCTTCCTGCGCTACACCCCGAAAGGTGTAATGATGTTGATCAGCCATGAACAACGAGACTAAGCCTATCAGCCCCGCCGTCGATTAGCGCAACCTCTTTGGTAGCCATTCAGCGGGAGTACGAACCAGTGAGAAGTAGCTGGTCTTCTGCTCGAAAGCCCTAAACAGGCAGGGAGAAAGAGAACTCGGGATTGACGCCTGAGGAACCGCCCGCCAATACGGATGGACTCAGAGGAAAATACGGGGGTATCCGAAGGTCGCGTCTAGCTCTAGGTATTCGGCATCGGTGCACGGATAGACAACCGTAAGTGACAAGCCGACTCGATCCGGCAGTCTTACCGCCCTAGCGGGCGGCGCTAGCAGGAAGAAGCCGAACCTCCGCAAGCCGAACCCGGACTCGAACGAGGGCCGACAACTTCGAGGCCCTACCAGCTCACCACCTTGGACCCGGCTGCTGACCGAGGGTTGGAGGCGAACGCCCAGAGTGGTGGGGCGACTGACGGTGATGGTCAATAGCCATGGCCCCGGCCGTGCCCGTGACTGAGGTCTTCGATGAGCTCGTTCACGTTCATAGTCGTCTTGTTGGGGAACTCGTCGAGAATCCGTTGAGGCACATCGGTGAAGTGGTTGCCCGTGATCACAACGTTGCCGTGCAGTCCGATGTTGGGTGGCCGCCCGTTCTTGGCTTCGAACTGTCTGCCGGCTGCGGTGTACTGGGCACTGAAGCCACTGGCTCCCAGGTTGCGAGGGAGTCCCTGCTCGATGCCGTTGGCGTTCATCCATGTCTCGGCGTCGTAGTCGTAGACGGCCCGTTCCGGTTGACCTTGGACAAGCTGATTGAGCTGGTCGACGTTGTAGATGCGGACCTGGGCTGGTCTCTTGCTGAAGTCGTGAGGGATGAAGAGCGCATCGAAGGTCATGCGATCTCACCCCAGTCGTCCATCACCGACAGGAGCCATCTGTCGACGAGGCGCTTGGAGTACCGCAGGGTGTGCGGCAGCTTGAACGCCGGCGGCCCGTAGCCGTTCACCCGCCACTTGTAGAGCGTGGCCTTGGCGACGCTGAGGTACTGCGACACCTCGTCGATCGTCATGATCTGGTCCGGCCCATCAGGGTCAGGCGTGGAGGTCGGCCCGGGGAACTTGATGTCAGTAGCCATAGCCGTGCTCCATCCGGTGGCCCTGCTGTTGCTCGAAAGACGTGCGCTCTGCCTCGGTGATCTCGGACGACCACCCGAAGATCGTGTAGTTCTTGTCGCCCATGAGCTGGCGCAGTTCGGGATCGAGGTTGACGATCTCGGGCGCTTCGCCGGCCTCGTTGACGCTGAAATGGGTGACGGCGTGGGCGGCCCGGTCATCGGGCGGCGAGATGCCGATCTGGTTGCCGTTGACCTCTCGCACCGTGGCCTTCTGCGCTCGCAAGCCCACCTCGTTGAGGCTGAGGTAGGCCACCTCATCTCCGACTGCGTACGGGGCCGTCATCGCAGATCACCCTGGGCGCGCACGTCGGCCATGTCCCAAATCCGTAGGCGGGGGTCGTCCTTGATCACCACGGTGTGGGCGACCGAGTCCGCATACGTCTGGGCACGGGGGCTGAAGACCGGGCGGATGAACCCGTACAGGAACGGCATGACGTCGAGGACGTGAGCAACGAGCCGACCGAAGCAGAGGCCTGGTGTCACATGGACGTAGTAGCTGTAGTCGTTGTAGCTGTCGACGATGCGGCACAACCGCAGGCCGAGCAGGCGCTTGCCGAGGCTCTGGCCGGTGCGGCCCTGCATCCAGACGCTGTTGAACACGATGAACGCCAAGAGCAGCGTCGATCCGAACGACCCGAACAACTCGCTGAAGACGATGTTGGGAGCGATGAAGTCGATCGCGCCGCCCACCCATCGTGCGGACAGGCCGGCGAATCGGACTCGGACGGTCTCTTGCTCCTCCTTGATCTGAGGGCGCCAGGTGGCGTCGGGGTAGGGGTCGTACCACGGTGTGTCAGTCATCGAGCTCTCCTGTCTGGTGGAGGTACTGGAGCTTGCGGAAGTGCTCGTCGAGGCCGAGCTCGGCGAGATTCGAGTAGTTGCCGTCCTTGGCCAGCGGCGGCAGCGGAAGATCAGAACCGGCGTTGATGGCGTGCGTGCACGAGTTGACGAGCACAGCGGCCCACTCGTGTTCGAAGTAGCGGGCGCCGTGCACCCAGTTCCAGTGGTTGTTCGGGTGGAACATCATCGGAATCTGCGGGTTGGGGTGGCCCATCCCGATCTGGTCCGGCGTCATCAGGGGCAAGACCTGCTCGCTCACCGATGGCGACCACTCGATCCGGCCCCGGTGGTCCCGATGCTCGGACGAGGCGTGCAGCTGAATCTTCTGGCGAGCGGTGAGGTCGGAGAGGTCCTGGAGCGCTTGGGCGTTGGTCATGCCCCGGTAGTTGACGAAGGTGCCGAACTTGGCCATCACGTCGCCGACACGGCGCAACTTGTAGACCTGTTCGAGCTGGTCGGTGTCCTGAGCCCCACCATCGACGCAGATGCCACGAGCTCGGAAGTCAGCCAGCCAGTCAGGCAGTCCGGGCAGCGGTGCCCGGAACAGCTCGTCGAGGTTGAGATAGAGCGGCATCGGTTCGGGACGCCCCGCCCGGTACTCGTCCTCGGCGTAGTCCTTCATGGCGTCGATGACCTGGTTGACGAACTCGAGGTACATCGCTTGAGCCGGGTCTTCCGCTCCACTGTCGGCGATGAAGACGGAGTCGTAGCTGCCTCCCATGAGCTCGCCACGAAACATCAACTGCGTCTCGCCCTTAGGTCGGCCACGAACGAACCGAGCGACATGGAAGGGGTTGGCGCTAGCGCCCTCCTCCATCCGGATGCCGTCTGCGGTCAACCACCAAGACAGCGCCAGAGCGCAGTGGGCGTAGGTTCCGGCCTTCTGGCCCGAGTAGCTGTTGACGAAGCCCAGCAGCCAGTCGCCGAGCGCCCCGTGGCCCGCGCGAGGCGAACTACGAAGCTGATTGGCGATCGTGGTCATCACGGCGTCGTCTTGACGGGCTACTGCCCGAGCGAAGTACTCGATCGGCCTAGGCATTGGCACACCACGTCCGCCCGATGGCCAGCAGCATCGAAGAGTTCTCGGCCCAGAACGGCTGCTCGCCCGTCTCGCCGTTGCGGGCGGCGGCGGAGAGGTTGGGGTAACGGACGAGGCGGTCCGAGGAGCGCTTGGTGAACTCCCAGTCGTCTTTGCAGCCAGCCAGGATCGAGAAGTAGGCCGCCTTGGCTCCCGGCAGTCCGTGGCGAGCGCTTAGCGACCACACCTCGCCCATCCGCCCTCGAGCCATGGCCGTCGCCATGAAGGAATCCGACCGGGTGCTCCAGTTGATCTCCGGCCCTGGAGATAGGAGGCCGTTGATGACGGTGCCGGCCGAGGTCTTCCCGGTACCCGGACGGCCCATGAACAGCACCGACGAGTCGGGCATGGTGAGGATCGGATAGCGCTGCGCCACGTCGAGGCCGACCACCGGTCGAGTGCGGTTCGCCGGGTGTCGTCGCCAGTCGATCAGGTAGCCGAACGGATCCTCGGAGGCAAAGACGCCGTCCCAGAAGTTGGCACCTCCGAAGCCGGCGTAGAAGCCGCCAGGCGGCTTCCAGCCCGGTGGAGCTGCGTTGGTGAAGGCAGGGCCGGTCGAGCGCCCGGTGCCTTGTCGAAGCCAGTCACGAAGCGAGTTGGATGCCATGACTCCATCGTCGAAACGCCCGCGACCACGGGTGCCAACGATTGGAGGACAACGACAGGTATCAGGCCCCGATCAGCTGGGTGATCTCCGGCTTCTCGGAATGCAGCGCCGGATCAAAGCGGCGCAGCTGGTCGACGAGGGCCCGTTCGTTGGGCCAGTCAAGATAAATCCAAGTCGCCTCGAGCAGGTCCTTGAGGTGGGTGAGCTCGTCGAGTGCGCCGCCGGCGTCGACCTCGGCGCCACGTTCGTCGAGAACCCGGAACCAGAAGCCATACCCGTGATGACCTACTGCCGCCTCGTAGCTGGGGTCACGGCAGAGAACGGGGTACGGGCCCGCAACTTCGCTCATGGCTACTCCTGGGTTCTCACGTCGTAGGTCCATGGTCGCGCCGCAGGGGCACGGGTCGCTACCGGTATCGCTCACAGACTCAGTCCGAAGTCGTGGCCGTCGACGATCTTCAACGACTCGCGCACCTTGGCGAGCTCGGCGTCGAAGTCGAACTCCGGCTCCACCTCTACCTCGTCGGGGAACTGCTTCATGTACTCCGTAGCGGTCTCCTTGGAGACCTCAGAGGCCCACGTTTGGGCCATGAGCCACTCGGGGTGCTCGCCCCATCGCTCCTGGTCGACGAAGACTTCCACCTGATTCACCATGCGACTGAGCTGCGAGTAGGCCGAGTTGCGTGACGTGATCCCCGCTCCGCCCTGCGTCGCCAGGGCCACGTCGACCTGGTTGCCTTGGTAGCGAGCCGTCGACTGGCAGTACTCGAGGCCCAGAGTTACTCGGTGCATCTCGGGCTTCAGGTTGACGACGATGGTGCGACGTTCCGGCCCGTCGAGACGCACTCGGCATCGTCCGGAGGCGTCGACCTTCAATAGCTCGCCGCACTCGCCGTTACGGACTGGGGTCTGAAGTCCGACAAAGACAGGCTCGAGGAAGGTCACACGATCGCCCTTGTTGAGCGTCCAGCGCCGGCCGCTCGAGGACTCGGAGACAACGAACGATGACGAGGTGTCGATCTCTCCGTGCTGAGCCCGGTAGCGCTGGACGGCACGGTTGTAGGCGTCGAGCTCCTCGTTAGTGCCCTGATGGACGATCGCTACTTCGGTCACGGACTTACCCGCATCTCGGTAGAAGGCGTAGCGACCGGCGACGGTCGCCACCATGTCTTGCGGGGTCTCCGATACGAAGATTCGGTTGCGGGCGTGAAGCTCTGAGATTGCGAGCTCACTTCGGCCGGTACGGATCAGTTCGAGCATGTCTCGATCCCGCTTGTCGGGTTGGCGGTAGACCTCAGTCAGTTCGATCGGAGGACGCTTCTTGAGTTCGGTATTCATCCAGCCCGATACGCCGATGGCCGATGTTTGAGACCGGTCACCGACCAAGACGACCTTGGCTTTGCCGCCGGCGATCTGCATGACCTTGGCGGCGTCGAAGGTGTTGGCCATGGCTGCTTCGTCGATGACGATCACTGTTCGAGCAGTTGGCCGCCAGCCGTTCTCCCACTGGCGGTAGAGCGACCGAATCGACCCGCCACGGTCGGCGTGCAGTTCCTTCGCAAGCCGTGAAGCCCGCTGCGCAGCGACGGCCCCGACGGCGAGTTCGTTGTAGTCCGAGGTCTCCCGTAGCGCCTCGGCAGCGACGCTAAGTGCGCGCCCCTTACCGGTACCGGCGGGTCCGAGAACGACAACCAGCTTCTTATGGCTGCAGATCGCCCGGACCATCTGTCGCTGGCCGGCGTCGAGGGCTTGCTTCTGGCGCCCGATGACAGCTCTGACGACCTCACGCCGAAGGGAAGGCCCGAAGCCTGCGGCCAGCTTGTCGAGCGCCTTATCGATTTGTTCTTCGTTGGCCTTGATCGTCTTGGTCGTGTACTTACGGTCTTCGACCTTCTCGGCCGGCTTGGCAACTTCGAGATGGTGCTCGAGGTAGTCGGCGGCGAGCTCACGAAGCCGCTCAGGCGTGAGGCCCAGACCCATCCCGGCCCGCATGGTGGCGGGAAGAACGTCATCGGGGGAGAAGACCGACGAGTCGTTGCAGTAGCGGTTCAGGCCTTCCTCGCCCTCTAGGCGGCGGTGCAGTTCGGCAATGCGGACTTCTTCAGCCTCATAGACCTTGGCCGACCCCCGCTTGGGCATGTCGAGCTTCAGGCCGTCTCGTTCCATGGCGTCGCGCACTAGGCCGTACTGCTCGGCACTGCCACGATCGGCGATCTTGGCTGCTTCGGACTTCGGGCCCTTGGTGGCTTGCATGGCGATGTCGAGCTGGCGCTGGGTCATCGGCCGGTTGTGCTCGTCCTCGTACTCCTTCTGGAGTTGGTGCCGGCGCTGGCTATTGGTGGACAGGTACTCACGGTTCTGGGTTCGGCTGCCCTTGATCTGCCAGGCGATGCGGCCTTTGCGATCGACAGGCAGGTACTCGAGCTCGAACCCCAGAGCTTCCAGCTGGAGAGCAGCCTCGATGTCGGCGACGTCTCGGCGGAAGTCGGCGGTCTTCATCAGCCCGGAGCCGTCGAGGGTGTACCACTTGCCGTTCTTGTAGGCCATCGAAGAGACGAAGGCGTGGATATGGGTGAGCGGATCGGCGGTGTAGCCCCGAGCGATCGACTCCTTGGTCGGGCGCGCTGCGGCCCCGAAGCTGATCCAGTAGATGATGCCGTCGGCCATTTGTCGCTCCGTTGCTGAGCCCTGAGTCTTGGTCTGTCGGTCGGGTAGTTCCGATGGCTTGGCGACTGACACCCGCACGAGGCGGACGTGGTCCTCAACGCCGATCTCCAGGCCTTTGCGTGCGCCGGCCAACAGGGCTCCGCGCACTTCGTCGATGTCTTCGGGATGCGCTACGAGGTACTCGTCGACGTCCTTCGAGAACGTGAAGGTCACGTCGTAACCGGCGGTGTGGACCATCTCGATCCGTTGTTTGCCGGTCTCGGGGTCGATGACGGGGACTCGCTCACGCTTGCCGGTCCCGGGGTTGAAGACCCGGACTTCTCGGCCGTCGTCGTCGACCTGCCACTGCTTCTGAGCGCCCTTCCTGAGGTACTGCACCCCATCCCAGCGGCCGGCGTGAAGGTCGGCGTGCTGAGACTTGGTTATCCCCAGCTCACGGTTGAGGCCGGGGAGAAAGTCGAGGGCCTTACCGCCGACAATGTCGAACACGATGCCGTCTTTCGGGCGATCGTGATAGCGGAGATCGGCATCAGCGCTCTCGATCTCGTCTTCCTTGGCATATCGCACGTAGTCGGCAGCTGAAGTCGTCCACTTGCGCTGACCGGTCCTCACGGACACGTCACGACCCCCTCTGCTGCTATCGGTTCACGCAGCATGGGGACACGGCGCCGGTTTGCGCAAGGGCGGGGGAATTGAGGGACCCAGACATACGCAGCACTTCGTGCTGCTGAGCGGAAAAGCGAAAGCCAATGCAAAAGACCGCCATAGATCGACAACATCTCAATTTGGTTACGGCGGCCGTCTGTCAGGGCTGGGAGCATCGGTCAAGAAACTACAAGAACTTGTCATTTCTGGCCGCGCGGAGCATCTCAGGCCGATAAGACTTGCCGGCCAATGGACCTGGTTTACGACCTACCTCGTGCTTATGCCGCTGCTATCCGCTATCAACTAAGGCGCATCGAGCAGTGCCCCGATGGCCGTGTGGCTGATCAGCTCAGACGGTCGGGAGAGGCCCTCGGGCGTCTTGTGGCGGCTCGCAAGCTCGACAAGCGCTTCGTCGCCGAGGTTCTTCTCGCGGAGGCCAAGGGGCGCCAAGTAGAGCCTCTACTGGCCGAACTCGCCGTCAGCGCCGGACTAGCCGATGGGGCCAGGCAGCCCTCAGGACTCGCGATCGTCCATGACATCTCGCTCTAGACGCGAAGGACCCCGACGAGCCACGGCGGGAGGGCTCAGTCGGGGTCTTCTGTGCGTCCGTGCAGAACGCCTTGTCCGCAGATTAGCGGCTACTTGGCAGCCTTGCGCGTTCTCGGCTTGGTTGTCTGAGGGGCCACTACTGGAGCTGCGGCTGTGGTCTCAGGCTCCACGGTCTTCGCGCGTTTCTTGAACAGGTGGAGCGAGAAGCGAGGGGCGGCTGCTGACTGGGTGTTGTCTGCCGCTGCGATGAGATCAGCACCAACCGATCCGGCTGAGGCGAGAAGTAGGCCGGCGATTACTAGCGACCAGTTGTTCAACCCGGCGATACCGAGGTAGTTGGCGAAGTCGCTGTGAGCGCAGATGAATGTGATGGCGATGCCGCCCGCATAGGCGGCGAGTTGCTTGACGACTGCTGCCCATTGACGGGCGAGTAAGAAGCTAATGAGATCGACGGCTTTCTTGACGCCAGTCGCTCCAAAAGCAATGAGTGCTCCGAAGTCCACGGTGGTTCCTTGCTGCCCGCTATTTGCGGACCCCGACATAGCTTCGCACCGAACTGACTACGGGTGGGTGACAAAGAACAGCACCAGGCCGCCACCTATGGTGAGTAAGGATGCGACGAGCGTGCGGGTAACCCACTTCAGGTTTTCGGTGATCTGCTCGATCCGTCGGAGTAGCTCGTCGTGGACGAGGTCGGCGTTAGCCTTCTGGCCCTCGAGCTTGGTTGCTGCGACCTGCTGGTCGCGTTCGAGCATGTCGACCTGCGTCTCTACTGACCCGACGTCCTGTTGGACCTTGACCATTGACGAAGTGAGGAGTTCGATCGCCTGCTTCTGATTGCGAGAGTCCATGTCGGATCGCTGCTCGAACCACTTCCAGTGGTCGTCCTGCTGCTTCATCAACATCTCAAGTGTCGAGCGCATCTCGTTTCCGACCGCTTCGACCCGATCACCGACGCGGTCGACCTTTGAGTCAACCTGGTCTATGCGTCGTTCTAAATCCACGTTTGGTTGTCTTCGGTCCGGCAGGTTGTCGTCATCGCGCGCGGTCATGGGCTCAAGCTGTCGAGAATGCTTCCCGCCGACACGGGCTTGATCAAGACGACGTCGGCTGACGCTTCGATCTCGTTGGTGAGTGAACTCCCAGTGATCATTACACGACGTACAGATGGACGATTGTCACTGACCCATCGAAGTAGCTCTTTCCCATCGTATTCACCAAGTTGTTGATCGGCGATGACTACGTCGATCAGGTCCCAGGGAGCCACCTTCGCAACGGCCTCGAAGTCTGATGTCCAAACCTGTGCTGTGTGTCCGGCCCCTTGTAGGACGAACTGGAACAGCAGAGCGACACCCTTATCGTCTTCGACAATGAGGATGTTCACCTAGTGGCCTAGCGACTTCCACAGCTCCGCGTTGAAGAGGTAGCCGTTGCCGTTCTGAGCCCACATCTTGTAGCCGGCGTTCGGGTCGTTGGGGTCGGCCTTGGTCAGCATCTCGATGCTGGTGACGCCCTGGCGCTTGTCAGCCGGTAGCTCGCTGAGCGACCCGAAGTAGGGCGTGCCGGCGTTGAAGATGTCGCCCTGCGCGTCGACTTTGGTCTTGGCTCCGGTTGGGTACTCGACGCAGCGTGGATCAGCCATGTCGTCCTCCTGTGTTGCTGGTGCCGGAGGGTCCGGCATGACTGAGTAAGCGGGTCGTCCGAACCCAAGGCACTGGCTGTTCCAAGCTCGCGTTCTACGCGCTACTTCGCCGCCGTTGTCGGGGCTGCCGTTGCCGCTAGAGGTGTTGCCGCCGATGCAGACCAAGGTGCGTCCGGTCAGAGGAACTCGCTCCAACCATTCGGTGTGGCCCTCGCCAAACGACCAGAACACCTCATCACCTGGTCGTGGGTCAGTCGTGAAGAACCGGCCCGCTGCTTGGTACGCCGCCATCTTCACGTAGACGCTCGCAGTCCTGGTGATCGGCTGTAGGCCCGCTTGATCCGCGCACCACTGCTTGAAGATTTCGCACCAAGGCACGCCGTTCATCCCGAACCACGCGCCGTACTTCGTGTTGTTCGACCTTGCGGGCGACTCGACGTAGCCGAGCTGCGAACGAGCGATGTCGAGTACCTGTTGGACGGTGGCCATGCGGTGAACAGGTTAGGTCGACGCGGCCGACCACCGGTGGCACGTTGACAACTCGTCTCTAATCTGTACGCTTGGCAGCACGCAGATCAGAGAGGAGCGCCCGATGCCTCCTAGCTCGACCAGCCAGCACACCATCAAGATCGACACCGAGGTGTGGGAGGCGTTGCAGGCGATGGCGCAGCCGTTCGTCGACAAGAGCCCGAACGACGTGCTTAGGAGGGTGGTGCTGAACGGAGGCCATCGCTCCTCACCGGCCAAGCCTTCGAGGAAGCCGGGCGCCCTCATGGGCGCCATCGAGGACGGGTCGCTCCAGCCCGGCGACAAGCTCATCTGCGAGCAGCCCCGGCGCAAGCGCACCTTCCGCGCAGAGGTGACGGCGGATGGCTGGATCAAGGTCATCGATCCCGACCTTGGGGAGTTCGACAAGCCTTCGCCGGCCCTTGGCGCCTGTACGGGCGGGGCCATCAACGGGTGGGGCAACTGGGTGCACGAGGACTCTGGGGACGTCCTCCAGAAGTTCCGCCGCTAGCCCCGCGTGCCGCTGCGGCACCTCGGCGTTTCTGTCGGACCGCGCGGGTAGCGTTCGCGCTGATCAGAAACTGGTCGGGCACCACATACGGCAAATCGGACAGTAGAGCGGAGCGTTCGCGCGTGACAGAGCCTGACAAGTCGGCGCTGACCGAGACCGAGATTAGGACTCGGTTCATCACGCCTGCCATCAGCGCCGCCGGCTGGCCCCTAGAGGCGATGCGGGAGGAGTACTACTACTTCTCCGCCGGCCGCATCCAGGTGCGGGGGCGAACAGGACAACGCAAGAAGCCCAAGCGTGTCGACTACCTGCTCGAGTACCGCCCGAACCTTCCCATCGCCGTCGTGGAAGCCAAAGACAACAACCACGAGGTAGGCGATGGCATGCAGCAGGCCATCGAGTACGCCGAGAATCTGGACGTGCCGTCGGTCTTCACGAGCAACGGTGACAGCTTCGTCTGGCACGACCGGTCCGGGATACGTGACGAAACCGAGGTCGAGATCGGCCTCGATGAGTTCCCGTCCCGTGAAGAACTGTATGCCATCTACAAGCAGTGGAAGGGCATCGAGGACGAGGCCCTCGAGCCCATCCTGACCACCAAGTTCTATGACGACGGCTCCGGCCGGCGCCCCCGCTACTACCAGCGTGTGGCTGTCAACCGAGTCATGGAGCGCATCGCCGCAGGCGACCGCCGCCTGCTCCTAGTCATGGCCACGGGCACTGGCAAGACCTACACCGCTGCGCAGATCATCTGGCGGTTCATGGAGGCCTTCAAACAGATCAACCCGACCAAGGGTCAAGCTCGGGTGCTGTTCTTGGCCGACCGCAACATCTTGATCGACCAGACCATGATGAATGACTTCACCATGTTCAGCGGTCGCATGGCCAAGCTGAGTGCGTCCCGGGGAACGATCACCAAGGTCGCGGGGACCGGGTCGGTCGAAGATGGCATCGCCCCCGACCGGGAGATCGACAAGAGCTTCGAGCTCTACCTGTCGCTGTACCAGGCCGTCACGGGACCCGAGGGCACCGATGACATCTACAAGCAGTTCTCGCCTGACTTTTTCGACCTGATCATCGTCGACGAGTGCCATCGCGGGAGCGCGCGGGAGAACAGCGCTTGGCGGGCGATTCTGGAGTACTTCAACTCAGCGATCCAGCTGGGCATGACTGCGACTCCGAAGGAGACAACGGAAGTCAGCAACATCGACTACTTCGGCGAGCCGGTCTATACCTACTCGCTACGCGAGGGCATCGACGATGGCTTCCTTGCCCCGTACAAGGTGGTGCGGGTTCAGCTCGACGTCGACCGTGATGGCTGGCGACCCAGCGAAGGTGAGACCGACGACCGAGGTGTCCCCATCCCGGACCGGCTCTACACCCGTGACGACTTCGACGACGACTTGGTGCTCCCGCAGCGCAACCATCAGGTGGCCAAGCGCTTGACCGATTACCTCCAGGACACGAGCCAGTTCAACAAGACGTTCGTGTTCTGTCGTGACATTGCGCACGCCGGACGGATGCGGAGGCAGTTGGTCAACCTCAACCCGACCCAGGTAGCGGAGGACTCTCGCTACGTCATGCAGATCACCGGCGACGACAACGTCGGCAAGCAGGAGCTCGACAACTTCATCGACCCCGAAATGCGCTACCCGGTCATTGCTACGACGTCGAAGCTGCTGTCGACGGGCGTCGACGCACAGACGGTCAAGATCATCGTGCTGGACAGCAAGGTCGAGTCGATGACCGAGTTCAAGCAGATGATCGGGCGTGGCAGCCGAGTTCGTGAGGACTACGGCAAGTGGTTCTTCGTCATCCTCGACTTCCGCAACGTCACGAAGCTGTTCGAGGACAAAGCGTTTGACGGTGATCCGGTCAAGGTGATCGAGGCCAGCGATGACACCGACATGGACGAGATCATCGAAGACCTCGACGACGTCGATGAGACCGACGATGACGAGGACGACGATGGACCGCACGTCATCCTTCCGGGGCCACGCAGCCCTAGGAAGAAACGTTTGATCGTAAGTGGCCAGACAGTCAACATCGTCGGAGAGACAGTCGAGCTCGTCGGAGCTGATGGCAAGGCGATCACGACAAACCTCGGCCAGTTCACGAAGGACGAGCTACTCAAGCGCTACCCATCCGCCATTGACTTTGTGACCGCCTGGCGCGACGCACCTAGCAAGGCCGATCTGCTTGATCAACTAGGGGACGAGGGTATCCCGCTAGAAGACCTCGTCGAGCAACGAGACCCCGCGCTCGACCCCTTCGATGTCGGTCTTGATGTCGTGTATGCCAATCCACCCTTCTATCCGTCCCGAGGTGATCGAGCCGCTAGGCCGAACGTCGCCGCGTTCGCGCAACGGTATACAGCGGAGCAGCGCCAGCTGGTCGACGGGCTGCTAGCCAAGTACGTCGAGGCAGGGGTGCGGTCGATCGAAGATATCGGCGTGCTTCGAGTCGCTCCGATCTCAAGCATCGGGTCTCCGATGGAGATCATTCGTCTTTTCGGAAGCCGCGAAGCCTACGAGTCCGTCGTCACGAGCCTTATCAACGAGCTATATCAGGAGACCACATCGTGATCACCTCGGGTCTGATCAAGTCCATCCAGGACATCATGCGGCAGGACCAAGGCGTCGACGGCGACGCACAGCGGCTCAGCCAGCTGGTATGGATGATTTTTTTGAAAATTTTCGATGACACCGAGCAAGAACTCGAGTTCATGGTCTCCGGGTACGCCTCGGCAATCCCGGAGAAGTATCAATGGCGTAACTGGGCCGCGGACGAAGAAGGTCTTACAGGTGAAGGCCTGAACAACTTTGTCAATAACGATCTGTTTCCGGCCTTGCGGGCGCTTAGCTCGAACGGAAACCCTCGGACGTTGATCGTTAGAGAGGCGTTCGAAGATTCATACAACTACATGAAAAGCGGAACTCTGCTTCGCCAAGTAATCAACAAAATCAATACGATCGACTTCAACACTCAGTCAGACCGGCACCAGTTCAATGATCTCTACGAAAAGCTTCTGAAGGACCTCCAGAGCGCCGGCAACGCAGGGGAGTACTACACGCCTCGCGCGCTCACACAATTCATCGTCGAGATGGTCGATCCGCAGCTTGGAGAAATCGTCTTCGACCCAGCGTGTGGCACCGGTGGCTTTCTGGCAAACACCATTGATCATTTGCGACTGCAGGTTTCCACGCCGGCCGACGAGGAACTTCTCCAGGCCTCTGTTCGAGGGATTGAGAAGAAACAGCTGCCACACCTGCTGTGTTTGACGAACATGATGTTGCATCGAATCGACGCACCAACGTCGGTGCGTCGGGGCAACACGTTGTCCCGCCCTCTTCGTGATTACGGTCCCAAGGACCAGGTAGACGTTGTCGTTACCAATCCTCCCTTTGGCGGCACAGAAGAGCCGGGAATCGAATCAAACTTTCCAAGGGACGTCAGGACGAGGGAGACGGCTGATCTGTTCCTGGTGCTGATCATGCGTCTGCTGAAGGATGGCGGTCGAGCAGGCTTGGTGCTTCCGGACGGGACCCTTTTTGGCGAAGGGGTTAAGACCCGAATCAAGGAGAAGCTAACCGAAGAGTGTGACTTGCACACGATCGTCCGCTTGCCCGGCAGCGTCTTCGCGCCATATACGAGCATCGCCACCAACCTGCTCTTTTTCACAAAAGGCAGGCCGACTAAGGAAATCTGGTACTACGAACATCGCCTGCCTGACGGTGTGAAGTCCTACAACAAGACCAAGCCGATTTCAATCGATGAGTTTGCTCCTCTTCGCGCTTGGTGGAATGATCGCAGCCCCTCCGACGTCGCGTGGTCAGTTCCGATTGACGAGGTGCGTAAGCGAAACTTTGATCTAAATATAAAGAACCCCTCAGTGGTTGCCGAGCTCGAGGCTGACCCAGAAACGGTCCTAGATGCTTACGACGCCCAACGCTCCACCTTCCGATCCGAGTTGGAGACGATTCGACAAACGCTCGCAACCGCTCTCGGGAGTTCGAAGTGAGTGACTTCTCATCCATCGCTCGTACCCGTCGGCTGCTTGTGTCTGTGGCGATGAAGAGGCTTGGCAATGGCGATGGAGATTTCGCCTTGCGACACCTACATGACCTGGTCGTCGATGCCGAAGACATCCGCGACCTCGACGCAGCCATCCTAAAGCTGGCTATTTCCGGGAAGTTGTCCGAGCGGGAACTGGCCGATGGCACAGGTAAAGACCTACTTGCAGAGCTGCCTCAAGAAGATGAAAGGCCAGCGCGTCGCGGTTCTCGCAGGAAGGCACGAGGCCTGATTGAGTCGAGCGTCACGACCGTGCCCGAGCACTGGGCGATGGCTCCTCTTAGTGAAGTAGCCGACGTGATCATGGGCCAAAGCCCTCCTGGCAACACCTACAACACCACCGGCCAGGGAATGCCGCTTATCAACGGGCCCGCGGAGTTCGGCCCTGGATGGCTTGACCACCCTGAGGCGGTTCAGTACACGACCAGGCCCACCAAGCTCTGTGCTCCTGGCGACTTATTGATCTGCGTCCGTGGCGCTACGACCGGAAGGACCAACGTCGCTGGCACCGACGCTTGCATAGGTCGAGGCGTTGCGGCCATCCGGTCTCGGATGTCGCAGCGCTACTTGGACTACTTCATCCTCGCCCTGCGGCAGGACATCTTGGACGCTGGTCGTGGCTCAACATTCCCAAGCGTGTCTGGCGCCGACCTGTTCGCGATCACGACTCCTGTACCCCCAGCGAAGGAACAAGAACGCATCGTCTCGATCGTCGACTCGTTGTTAGAAACGACTAAGAGCCTGCGAAAGCGTGTCTAGGTTGGCTTCATCCCGCCGGTCATCAATCGTCGGTTGCTGACGTGGTGCAGCTCCCGAGCGTCGTGCCCATGCATGACTTCCCGATGTCGGAGACCATGCGCTGGTTGATCGAGTGCAAGACCGCGTTCATCAACGGTTTCGGTGGCAGCGCAGCGGAGTCACTCGAGAAATACCAGCGCAAGACGACGGAGTTGAGCCGCGGTCTCGGGTCGATCTTCAGCTTCGACGACCTTCAGAAGATGTTGCTCACGCGTCGTCACTGGCTGCTCATGGAGATGTTGGCGACGTCTAACGGGCCAACGATCCATGAGCTCATCGGCGCCGAGACCACGGACCGACAGCGCTACTTCGAGGCGCTGGTGCAGCAGTACACCCAGCTCGAAGGAGCTTGGAAGGACAACCCGGTCAAGATCGTGGTGGCCGACACGAACGTGTACGAGCACAACGAGCAGTATTGGGACGAGGTGCCCTGGGCGCCTCTCGCCGGAGCGAGCGCCGTCAGACTCATGGTGCCGATGGCGGTCGTCCGCGAGCTGGACAAGCACAAGCGCACTGACCGCAAGAACAAGGTGAGCGACACCAACGACGAGGACGTGCGGACTCGGGCTCGTGTCTCGACTCGCCGGCTCCGTGAGAAGTTCATCGAGCCGTCGACCGTCGTCAGTCTCGCGACCCCAGGTGCGACTGCGGAGCTGATCATTGATGCTCCCGATCACAGGCCGAACGATGATGCCGACGCCGAGATCATCGATCGAGCGTTAGCCGTGCAGCGGCTGACTGAGCGCAAGGTAGCTCTCATGACGGGCGACGGGAACATGCAGTTCGCTGCTCGATCTGCAGGCCTCGACGTCATCAACGTCTACGAGGTCGGGCACTGACTTGTGACCGAGTCTCACATCACGGCTCTCATCGCTGGCTCGACTTCCTGGGATGAACCCGCAACCTCAGCATGCATCCCCCCGAAGCGGCGGAAGCGCATTGCCGATGAGGCCATGGCCTGGCAACAGCTGAGCACCGCCGGCGCTGGTGCCGAAATGTGGGCCTATCCTCTGCCGATCAGGCGGCAGCAAACGGTAGACGGGAAGATCGTGCCGTTGCCTCGTCGGGGCAAGCGGCCACCACGCGAGCCGAATCGCCTCCTCGAAATCATGGGCGTGATGGGCGGAATGGGCGAGCAGCTCGCGTTGGCCTGGACGTTCGAACAGGATGTACAGCGGTTCGTGGCGACGTCTTCTGGCCGCGAGCCCGAGCATCAGCGCATGATTCAGCGGGCCCTAGCTGAGGCTTCGGGGCATTTCGTCCTGGGGGCTGCGCACAGCCTTGGCAACCTCGTCCTTCGTCTGCTCTTGCTCAACGACGGAGCAGCTACGTTCCTCGCCACGACCAAGCCGTATCGTCGCGCCAACGGTTTCCCGCCGTTCTCCGACGCGTATGCATCGTGGCTGACCTTCAACAGCGACCTGTTGAACCTTCTCCAAGCGACAGCTGCTACTGGAGGCAATCGGTTCATGACGTCGGCGGTCGAAGCGGTCAAAGCTCTTCACGCGAGTGACCGGTTCCGGGCGCTCGACAACCGCCGTGGCATGGACTACCACCGCCGGCGCCCGCAGAGCGTGGAGCACGCTTCCCCGCGGCGAGAGGCGATCACCACCGCCAACGGTGTGCGAACCATGACGATGTTCGGGAGCTCGCTGGACCCTGAGGCAGACGCCGACCGCGTCCACGACGCCGTTGTCGGAGCCATGCAGGCGCTGTGTGAGGCTATGTACGCCTTCCGAAAGCTCCTGGGCAAGGCTATTCGCGCCGAGAAGATCGCGTTCGTCGAAGCCTGATCACTCGCTCAACAGTCGTTCGCCCCTTGGGAGAAGGATCGGGCGTGATCCGGCGCCAAACCCGACGAGGATCAGCTCGTCGCGAGCGAGCCGGCGCAGGTCCCATCGGAGCTCCGGCGAGTTGACAACCTCGCCGGCGGCGATACGCCGAAGCAGGATCAAGTCCGACGTGTGGGCCCGAAGCTGCTCATCGGTTCGGGGTGATCCGCCGCGGTGTGCTCGTCGCTCGCTCATGTGTTCGATAGTCAGCCATGCTGCCTCCGTCGGTCAACTCGGCCCGTCGCGCACCACATGTGGGCTTGCCGTTCGTAGGCTTCGGTAGGCGAAGCATCGATAGCGGGAGCGCTGCAGCCGGCCGGTGAGGGGGAGTAGTGAGCACGGTGAAGGCGGATGCGATCGACCTGTTCCGGCAGGTGCTGATCTTTCATGCTGGCGCGTCGAAGCAAGTGGAGCGCGTCAGAGCGGCGCAGGAGGCCATCAATGCCGAGCTGGCGCTCGACAAGTGGGTCGACGGACGGCCACCTGCCGTGTCCCGAAAAGCGGAGTACGCGTTCGAGTACGAGTTCCACTTCCTCCTCGTCGCAGCTGCACAGCTAGAGAAGGCGCTTCGCAAGCTTGGCCTGGCGGGCTTCGACAAGGACCTCTCTGCTCCGCTCAAGAACCTGCGGGACTGGTACACGCACTTTGAGGACCCGGAAGGCGACGCATATGGGCAATTCACTGGCCGCCACGAGGGCAAGCGACCCGACGATCTGTTCATCAGCGGTGAGGAGGTCCACATCGGCGGCTTCGTGATCACGTTGACTCAGATCGAGCAAGGTCTGGTGAGCATCGGTAGTCGCCTCGAACGCTACGAAGCTCTCGTCTTGGCCAAGGACGGCGGCTGCCTACGTCCGACATGACCCTTCCTCGAGTGGGCCGTGCGACACCAGCCAGATGGCGTCGGGCGCGCCGCAGACACCACCGACTTCGTGCCAGTCGTCCACCTCGCCGGCTGCACCAACGTGGCCGATGCAGAAAAAGGCTGTGGTGCCATCTGGATACCGGACGTGGACCATCGCTGGCACGTCGCACTCTCGGCACTTCACCGGTGAACGATCGCGCTATCGGAGGCGGATCAGCAACTCTCAGGTAGAGGGATGACGTTACGTAAACCAGGCTCTGGCCAGGGAATCGCTTAACGATATTGAGAATGCGCCGTCCAGCGCAGCCAGCGCTGAACTTTCAGCTTCGACCGAGCAAACGCCCGCGCTTCCGCGTGGTCATTCGCCACGGGAACGCACTGGCCACCGCAGCTTTCGCACCGGACGCCATCGCAATTCGTGACGTGATGGTCGCAGCGTTGACAGAAATCGCAAAATGCTCCCATTGCGCCCTTGACCTCGCCACGAGTCAACATTCGACCGTGTGCAAACACCGCTCGTCCATTCACTTCGAGCGAATCGCTGAGGACTTGCATTCCCTTTTCCACCAACGGAGCACGCTAGATGCGGCGCCGAAGGCCGTCAAGCTTCCTTTAGGGAACCGTGGTCGGTGAGGTAAAGGTGTCGCCGTTGTAGCGACCACCCGATGTGGTTACGGCGGCCTGATAGAGGGCGTAGTCGAGTGCGTCCACAGCTGCAAAACTGCGACCGGAAACCGTCAAGTCTTCGAGGTAGTAGCGATACATGATCGACGATGGCCAAAGGTTGTTTCGGCTGGCCAGCACCGCCGCGTTGTAGGTACTGGATGGAGCGCCCCAAATTGCACCGCCTTCGGTCTGAGTGTCGAGATTGAGGCTGCTCGACGGAACCGCCTGGGAGATATACCTCGCGCCGGCTGCATTGAGTGACGGGGCTACCCGAGAACCACTACTCGCTCCTGACGTCGTAACGATCACGTCCGTGCGTGGCATGACTAGCAACGCCCCAGTGTTTCCCGCGCTGATGTCGTATAGGGCGATACCGTTCGCGCTGTTGACTGTTCCCGGCTGGATTCGTGTGACGTAGTCCCATGCCGAAAAGTAGTAACTGTGTGTCGGGTTGTTCTTGATGTAGGTGCGGATGGCTTGAGGCAAGTTGGCCACCACGCCATCTGAGCTGGTCAGAGCAGTCGCCTGGGAAACGATTACGTGCAGGCCGCCCTTGCCCGACCGCTCCATCTTGCCTTTGGTGTTGTTGTTTATGCTCCCAGAAACGATGAGCTGCCCAGCGAGCGACGATTGAGTACCTGAGCCCAGCAGCGCTGCTGCTTCTTTCCAAGCAATGTTCGGAATAGCAAAGCCGTTCGTAGGCACACCGGATGCCCAAGGATTCGCAGAGTGGATAGCGTCCACGAGCATCAATGAACCGCTCGACAGAATCGCATCGTCATGCAGGACCGACAGTGATGTGTCCGTGAAAGACGTTGGTAGAACCATTTTGAGACCGGTCATTGCATTAGCTCCATCCGAGGCTTGTGATCTTGTTTGCTATTTGAGTCCCGACGACCGTGTAACCCACGCCCAAGAGGTGAATGTTGTCCGCTCGAAGTGAGGTCGGAACAGTGTCGCCAGCGATGTCACTGGTGTCCTGAGTTGTCGGCGTGATACCTGCATCGGCCAAACCGTGCTGCACGAGATAGCTGCGAATGTCGAGGTACCGGCCACCGTAGGTGGCGGCGAAACCGTCGTTGATCGTCTTGATGTAGTTGTAGTTCGTCGTGCCGGTCGTCTCGCCAGCTCCGTTCAGCACGCTCAGAACAAGGAACCGTTTCTGAAGGTTCTTTAGATATGCAACGCAAGCCGCTGTATCACTCGCCACCTGAGCTGGGTTTGTCAGCGTGTTCCGGCCGAGCCAGAGAATCTGAACGTGATCTTGATAGCTGACACCGATGTCGGTGATGAACGGGGTTCCTGCCGGACACGCCACGGTGGCTCCGGGCGTTGTTCGGGTGAAGGTGTAGTTCGTACCGTCGAATGCCAAGGTGCCCGGCACGCCAGCGAGTGTGCCCGTGGCGCTCATCGCGCCGCCGCCGGCGCCGGTGAGCAGCGTCGTCGATAGTGCGGTCACTGCGACCGCTCCGGACGCCGGAATCTGGTTGCTGGTGACGGTGAGGAGCGCCGGCTGTCCGTTCTGGCGGGCGGCAATACTTTGTGATCCCTGGCCGCCGATCCCTTGGTTCGATGTCGGCACGCCCAGCAGGCCCGCCACCACGTTCGCCGTTGTAACGCCGCCGCCGCCCGCCCCCTGGGTCAGGCTGTCGCCCCAGAATCCGATGCCATCGGCAAGCGAGGGGATGACGCCGTACTCAGAGCCACCAAGGGCAGCTCTGAAGACTTGCTTGGTGACTCCAGTCCGGTCGGACCTGTAGATGACGTAGTCGTCTGCTGTCAGCTTGGCATCGAAGTTGTTGCCGGATGTCGTCAGAACAGTGACCTGACCGTCGGCGCGGTGGTGCGACCGCAGTTGATACCTGCCCGCCCCGTCAACGAACGGTTCGATGAGGTAGTTGGGATTCTCTGCGACTGTGGACGAGCGATCGGTCGAGCTGATTCCTGGAGCAATGAGCTTCCCAGTGGGATCGACGCCGAAGCTGACGCGTCCGTCTTGATCGACAACAGCAAAGGCGTAGCCCGATTCAGTGCTCAAGGTCTGCGGCAGGAGGCTTGTGATCGAAGCGTCGAGCTTGGAGTAGTTCACTGAGCCATTCGGCAGCGAGAACTTCGGGGCGAAGAGCGTGCCGTCGTTGGTGATTGCCAGGGCGGTGCGGCCGGCCGAGTCAACTACGGCCCACGCGTAACCAGATTCGGTGCCAAACGTCTGCGGAAGCACCGTCTGAACTGGTGCGGCGAGCTTGGCAAGCGTGATCGCTCCGTCGCTGATCGTAGTGATCGCTTGAACGTGGCCAGCCGTGTCTATGGCGAACGCGATCTTGCCGTTCGAGTCCACGATGGCGAACGGGTACTGCGTTTGCTCGTCGGGCATGTATTGCAGCTGGGAACCGACGTTGCCTGCTGGCAGCCGGGCGAGCACGTCCGACGCGAGTTGCGACACCGAGATACCCGTGACGTTGTACTTCGGCGCGTAGAGGGTGCCGTCCGGCTTGATGCCCATCGCGATGTGGCCAGTGGAGTCGACGACAGCCCACACGTAGCCCGACTCTGCTGCGAGTGCGGCCAGGTTCGAGTTGGTGACGACCAGGCCCGAGACATACGACTGGTAGACCGTCGGCACCGAGTCGATCGGCGCGTACCGGCCGTCGAGCGAGCCCAACGATTTGTGACCTGGCCCAACGAGCCAGCCGCTTCCAACCCACACGAACGTAACCAGCTCGTCGACGAGCTTCAGCTGTGCTGAGGTCAGCGAGCCATTGATCGTGTCTACGCCCGCGGTGGTGATCGTCGGGTAGTTCGTGCCCGAGATGGCGCGAAGTTTGAAGCCAATCGTGTCACCGAGGTTCAAGCTCGAGCCTGCGGGCAGCGGCAGAGTGAACGCCCCACCCGTGGTGTCGATCTGAACGATCTGCCAGGCCGTCGCTGCGTAGGTCGAGGTGACCGGCCCCACGCTCGTGAAGATGCGGGGTGTCGATGCCGAGAGCGTGTTTAGCAGCGTGTGGACGGCATCGGCGGAGCCAGCTGCATCGAATAGAGCTTGGACGGCTGCTGTGAGCTGAGCGGGCGTGACCGAGTTGTCGGGGGAGACGCGCTTGTCCGTCAGACGAGCGTCGTTGCCAGGGACTGCCTGGTTCGGGCCTGATCCAATGATCGGCGGCTGTGGCTGCGCATGGACGTCGTTCTGCTCGTGGTTGAAGACCGCAGATGTGGTGTTGGCGATCCCGTAGCTTTCGGCGCTTTGCGCTCGCTGCACCTCGGCAGTGAGGTCGCTTGACAGCGCGTAGTCACCCGTGAGGCGAATCCAGTTGGCGACTTGAGTTGGGTCAGGCGAGGCAAGGATGAAGGGCGTGCCCCCGTCGATGTCCGTCCGCTTGGCGAGGTCGCCCTTCTGAACATTGAGGGCAAGCATCGCTGCCTCAGAGTTGACGACGTACGTCTCGCCGATCGCCAATGAAGGGAGCAGGTCAGGAGCGAGCTTTCCGTCGACGAGCATTGACTCGCGTGCGACAACTTCGGCGTGCAGTGCGGCAGCGGTGGCATAGCCTGCCGCGCCAGCGTCGTCAGTCGTAATCTCGACGACAACCACCTTGTTGATTACCTCAACGACCGACGCCATCAGCCTTCCTTAACCAGTCGGCCTTGGACGACAACGTCTCCGCCGAAGAGCGGAGACTCGCTCAGTTGCCAGGTCGAGTAACGGCCCATCGCGTCATAGATCGTTTGATCGACGGTGAGCCACAGAACTCCTCCGGACGCGTTGGCCATGTCAACCTCGAGCGAGCCGATTTCAAGTCCGTCGTTCTTGACGACGACCGTGACCGTGGACGCGCTGAGGTCGACCCCGCCCGATGCGTTCGCGAAAGCGACATCGAAGCGCTTCGGCAGTTCATGTGCGTAGATGTGCGTGTCAGGCCACTGACCAGGCCGGTCGATCATTGGTCCTCAGGCTATCCGCGAGGACGTGAACATCAACGTCAAGCGATTCGATAGGTCACGTTGGCTCGAAACCAGTAGGGCGAGCCGTTAGCAGCCCACTTCGTTGCGTTCAGGAAGAGCGACGGATAGAACTCGAGCACTTGCAAGCTCGAGTCGATGAAGCCCTTGCAGACCTCGTTTTGCGCCTGGACGGTGACTGTCGTGTCGTCGAGCGCAGGGATCGGCAGGGTTACGGTGACGAACGCTGCAGCGTCTGTGCCGGTCAACTGCACTAGCTGGTTGACCACGTAGGTGCACTCGTAGTCGTCGTAGCGGTAGCGATTCACCGTGCGCGAATCCTGAATCAAACTCAACGCGAACGGTGGCGACCCCGCTACGGCCCAGGACCAGGAGAAGTCGAGCCACGCTCCCTTGTTGAGCGCATGCCACGCCGTCCCGTCGTCGTAGTACAGGACGTTCCACGGCTTCACCGCTCCCGTGGTTGGGTGATTCCGGGCGGTGGCGAAGTACCGACGACCTCGGAGTCCTGCGGGCGGCCGATGCTCAAGTGAACCGCTCTGGGCCTGCTCAGTCTCGATGGCCAGAGCCAGCGCCGCTAGGTGCGTCGGGTAGTCATTCGACGTGTCCTCGTCGGGGTATGGGTACTTGAAGATCGGTGTGTTCTGGGTCGGCATTGTTCCTCAGACCAGCACGGCGAGCTTCATGACCTTGGGAGTCGAATAGAGAGCTTGCAGCTGGCGGTATGTCAGTCCTGTTGCCTTCAGAGCCCCATACGAAGCGCCGGAAGACACAACGAACTCTAGGACCAAACCGGCGGGCTTAGCGGCTTCTAGCGCCGCCCCCACCTTGGATGGTTCCGGCGTCTCGGCGGCGAAGGTGGTCACCGTGAGGTGATAGGGACTCGTATCGCGCTCGGATACCAGTACCGTCCTACTGCCACTGAGGTACTGACGAGCCGCTCCTTCAACCGAGCTCCGGGTCCCGCGCTGGAATCCCGCGGTCTCTCGGATACGTAGGCGCTGGCTCTCGACGTCGAGGTCATCGCTCGTGTCGACGCCGACGAACTGAGCGAGCCAAGGGAGGACATCGGCCGGCGCTTGATCAAGGTCCATGATGGTCGACCAGCCGGTCCCCGCATCGGTATCCCGCACCAGATCATTGGTCCACTGCATCGTGGGGTCGGCAATCGCAGAGATCAGGCGAAGCAGCGCCCATCCGTTGTTCGGGTCATCGGTGCTGATGGGAGAGAGCGACTCGTAGATTTCCTCGGCCACGCTGCCCACCACCGGACGGACCGACAGATCGACCGCCGTTTGAAGAGTTGCGGTGTCGAGGCTTCGGCCTCGGTCGTTCGCGTTCAGGTATTGCGAGCTGCCAGCAAGGCGTCCGAAGTCGAGCGATGTGCCCTCGTCATAGCCGATGAGCATCGTGGACGGCGTGCTGCCGTTGACCGAAAGGCTTGCGACGTCGATGGCCTGCCCCCGCTCTGTAGCGGCCAGCAGACTGCGAGGGACGAGAAGCTGGGCGTGGTCGGTCGATGCTCCGTCGTCGTCGCTCGAGAACAACGTCGCTCGAGTCGTACCCAGCACGCCGGAGTCGCTGGACGAACCCTGGTCGGACGCTGATAGCGGCGCGTTCGCCGAGACCGTCGCCGGGACCCAGATGTCGATCTGGCTGATGGCCACCTGGAATCGTGGGTTGGTGTTGGCCGGATAACCCGCCCGGACGCTGACGCCGTTCGCGCCGTCGGGCATACCAACGTCTGTCTGCACCACGAGGTGGCACGGCGTCGTTCCGACCCACGCCGTGTCGGTGACTTGGTAGACCTGGAGGTCGTTCACCTTAACCGTCACGCTCGTCGGCAGCTTCTCGATCGTGAACTTGTTGAAGGCACCCGTGATGTTCTGGGTGACCCTGGTCTGCTTCGAGTTGTTGGTTGGGTTGCCGGGCAGGTGGAAGAAGATTTGGAAGGTCGCGCCCGTGCTGTCGGTGCACTCGACGAAGTCCCACTCGCCGTCTGTCCACGCCTCGGAGTCGGGCCAGAGGAAGATCACGCACTTGTAGCCGACGACCGGCGTCAGCTTCATGTAGACGTCCCACTTGCCGTAGGTCAGCGGACGATGCCGGGAGTCGAACCCACCAATGTGATCCTGGTCGGGCATGACGATGACCTGGCCACCCTGCACGTAAGTGCGGTCCGCGTAGTAGGTGCCATCGCCGTTGGTGCCGTTGAAGCCGGTCTTCGTATAGAACTTCGTCGAGTCGAGGGCCCCGTTCGTGGCGAACGTGGTGGCGGCGGAGTTGGACTCCACCAATGCCCACCCGTTGTTGACGACCGGCGGGGGCGTGACGACAGACCCGTCGTCCGCCTTGGAGGTCGAGTTGTTGGCGGTCCCGTTCCACGAGTAGGTAACGCTGCTTGTTGCCGTGAAGCCGCCATCGAAGTAGTCGTTCAGCGTCGAGCCGGCCTCGAGCAGGACCTCGTCGAAGCGGACCGAGCCAGCGGACGTGCCACCGGTGCCGATGCCGAGCCCAAGGAAGACATCGATGCTGGTAGTCGCCGTGAGCGTGAAGGTGATGGACTTGCGCGTCCACACGTTGTTCGGGCTGGTCCAATGCTGCTCGCCCCACAGGGTCCCCGCGCTGGCGCTTCCACCCGAGTGAGTGCGGACCATCAGCGCGGCATTCGTGGTGCTGGCAAGCACCTGCGCCCAGACTGAAACGGTGTACGTCCCAGCGGCCAAGCTGAGGGTGGTGTACAGCGCGTTGGCGGCCGCCGAGCTGTTGTTGAGCCTCAGCGACCGAGTCGACGAGTTCGCGACTGTCTGATGCCGCGAAGAGTTGTCCTCCCAGAAGAAGCCCGTGCTCGAGTTGGCCTCAACCAGCCAATCGGCCGGGGGAGTGGGAGCGGTAGCGCCGTCCTCGAAGCTGGGGTTGAGAACAAGGTTGGTCCTGACAGCCATCTAGGCCGCCGGTCCTAACTGATCTCTGACAGCTGCAAACTGCCCGCTGGGAAGGACACCGGTGTGCCCGAGGGGATCGAGACGTTCGGTGTGATCGAGCCCTTACGGAGCATGGTGCCGCCGGATGAGGCTGTCATGATCGCCCAACCGACGACAGTGCCCCAAGACCCGCCAGACGTTCCGAAGTCGATCGTTGCGCTATTGGCGACGGACCCGGCGGACGGGACGGCCCACTTTCCAGCTGAGTTGATCCGGGCGTACCCCGTGCCGCTGACCTCAGTGCCGCCCGTGCCGTCATCGGCTGGCATCACGGTGAACAGAGCGACGTATGGCGTCAGGCCCGCTGCTACCGCCGGCGTCTGGCCGGTGACGATCTTGAGCGTGTCGTTTCGTGAAGCAATGGTCTTGGTCAAGCGGGCCTCTGTTTAGTTGTCGACCGCCGTGATGCTGATGGCTCCGGCCCGCACCAGGCTAGCCACTGTTCCCAGCGTTAGGTCATCAGACGGAGTCGTGATCGCTGCGACGTACTCGACGCCTGGAACCCCTGCGATCAGTGCGACGAGCTGGTTGTAGCGGAGCGTGTTCTCCCAGGGCCAGGCCGAGGGTTGAAGGAACGCAGTGACGGCCTGGGTGGCAGCAGTAACCACAGTTGAGGCATCGAAGCCATCGAGAACCTTGACGGACGCGTTGACGTCGACGGTCGTGTAGTCGGCGTCCACCACGTTGACGACGAAGTTCACCTCTCGCAGCGACTCAAGGTACGCCCGCACCGTCGACTTGATGTCGTCCGTGACGGGATTGCCAGAGGCGTCAGCGAGTGCGACAGCGACCATGCGCTCGTTGTCGGTCGTGCCGTCGGTGGGGTTGTATCCGTCAATCGCCACCGAGCGAGCGACGCCGGCTTGGTTGCGCGCCATGGTTGCGAAGTCCCTGGGAAGGATGGGTCGTGGCGCGAGCAGCTTGAGCTCGCCGCGAAGACGGTCTAGGTAGGCGTCGTCGGTCTCAGGATCAACGCCGCCCGCAGTGACGGTCTCGGCGCTTGCGCTGGATACGAAGCTGAGCGAGTCGACAAGCGCAACCTGACCGGCGGCAAGCCCATTGCCCGATGACCCGGACACAACCGCGCTGAGTAGGACTTCTCCTGTGCCGGTCTGGATGTTGCCCGGCGGAACGACCACGGAGTTCACGACGCGGAAGTAGGCCTGCGAGGTGCCCGAGGGCTGGTAAGCGACGACCGCGCCAGCCGGGATCGTGTAACCAGTTGCGTCACGCATGGTCCAGGTGCTCGTCGCGGTAGCCGGACTGCCGTCAATGGCCGGGATGTTCAGCAAGGACTTGCCGAAGTAGCGGAAGATTTCTTTCGTCACCCGCGAGGCAACGTCGCGCGTCTCGGCTTCGAGCCGGGCCACGATCTCCAGAATCCAGACCTCGATGTTGCCCTCATGCGGCGTCCAACCCGGCGCGATGGTCATGAGGTACTGCAGTGCTTCGAGACTCAGCGTGTTCGGGTCTGTCTCGATCGGAACGACGATGTAGCTAGAAGTTGACATCGGCGACCTCAAGCGTGACCTTGATGTTCCTCACGAGCTCGTCTCGACTCTCGACCCTGTCGGACACGGCTGACCGTGCCCTTGGCTCCCACGTCTTGATCTGAGCCAGGACGTTCGGCGTCGAGCGACTGCTCTCCTGGGTGAAGAGGGGATCAGCAATGCCGAAGCCGGGGACTTCGATTCGCTGGCCCGTCACGGTTCGAAGGAGCACCTCCACGCACTGCGCGATCTCGTCTGGCGTGTCCTGTTCGACTGTTGCCGCTGCTCCGTTCACGAAGCGGAATGGGAGTGCGAGGTGCGGTAACGCCATGATCGACAAAGGCTAGCTCGGTCGAGCCCAACCAACGATCCATGGCTTGTCGACGCCAGAACCGCTGAAGACGACGAGGCAGATGTCGCCGGACTGAGGGAAGCTCCCGTTGTCCGAGAAGGGAGCGGGGCCGAAGCGATGGTCCTTGCCGTAGTCGTCGAGCACGAAGGTCGCCGTCGTGTCATAGACGTCTTGGATAGTGCCCTGCATCGCCGTGCGGACCTGAGGCTGCGCCGGCGGCTGGCGCTTGCCGGCGAGCAACTCGTTGAACGGATCGATGTGGCTCATCAGCTGAGCAGCTGGGCTAGTTCGGCGTCACTGAAGGCACCTGAGATCGGTGCCTTGGTCGCGGGGGCGGGACTTCCCAGCTTCACGGGTGTCGTCGCTGACAGGAGAGGCTGCGGGTCAGTGGGCTTCCCATTGATCCGAATCTCGAAGTGCAGGTGAGGGCCGGTCGCATCCCCGCTGTGTCCGCTCAAGGCGATGGCTTGGCCTTGCTGCACCACCTGACCACGACGGCAGCCGAACGCGCTCAAGTGTCCGTATCGAGTCTCGACTGTCGATGCCACCGGACCTACCACCTTGTCGGCACCCGGTGCTCTATGGGCGATGTAGACGACGTTGCCGTAGCCGCCTGGGTCGTTGTAGACCTGGGTAACCGTCCCATCACGCGATGCGAAGACCGGCGTGCCATCGGGGCAGGCGATGTCGATACCCGCGTGGAAGTCGCGTGCCCGCTGGCCGAATGGACTGGTGATCTGATGCGCACCGTTGACGGGCCAGACGTAGTCACCGGTCGTCGACCCAGCCGAACCGTCAATGACCTGGTCTGACATCGGTCCGAAGTAGCCGGCGTCGACAGACCCAGCGCTAGCCGGAGCCGGTGGTTCGGGCAGCTCGGGAGCAGGCGCCTTGACCACGATGGTCGTCACCGTGCTGAACACGCTTCGCTTGATGCTCGAGCAGACCCAGTTGAGGGGGATGCCGATGTTGGGAAGCGACACGACCGTGCCGGGCGGGCATACCCACCGCTCCGCACGACAGCTGATCGTCGCGGTGGCGATGACCTTGCCGACATCCCAGTCGAAGTCGATCCAGTCGACACTGATGACGTTCCTCGAGCCGTCACCCTGCGGTGTCGTCTCCTGGGCGTCGTTGAACTCGACGATCGAGAACGCCGGCGTCTTGTCGATGAACGCCGAGTCGGGACCTGCGTAGAGGTTGCCCTTGTCGGCATAGAGGTTCCAGTTCACTTCGGCGAAGATGCGCTTAAAGCACGTCCAAGAGTCCTCTGCCGTGCCTTGGAGCGCCGCCACCTTGTTCCGGTAATCGGCCGACTCCTGTGACGCCGAGTCGGTGGTCGATGAGGTGCTGGTCGCGGTGCCAGACGAGTCGGTGGCTGAGCCGAAGTAGCTCTCGTTCACCGCCGAGCTGCCGGAGCTTGCCGAGGCGACGTAGCCACGGGCGAGCTCAACCTTGGCCACTTCCTCCTTGACCGATGGGTCCACGAACAGCTGTATCCACGGAGTCTCGGACGCCAAGATGTTGCGTACGAACTCGACGCGAGTGACGGTGCCCGGGTCGGCCTTGCGAGGATCCGTGTGTCGACGAAGCTCGGCCACGGCTAGGTCTTCCATCACCAGGATGATCTGGTCCTTCGTCTTCTTGAGTTGGGCGAGCTCGAAGGCGTGGTCATCGATTTGGCAGGTGAGGCGCTGAGCGAAGTAGCCCTGGCGAAGGAGTGTTCGGTGCGGGTCCTCGATTGTGAGCGACAGCGTCGGGCAACCGTCGATGGTCCGCTCGATATCAGCCGCTGAGATGGCAGACGCGACTTCGGCTTTGATCGTCTGGCCTTCGATGAGAAGCGTGTCGAGGTTGAGATCAGATGCCATTACGGGAGCTTGAGGACTTGCCCGACCTTGAGGGTGCGGGGATCGCGGACGCCGTTGAGATTAGCTATGTCCTGCCACCGGTTGGCGTTGCCGAGCTGGCGGGCAGCGATGGCGCTGAGCGTGTCACCCTTGCGCACCGTGTACGTCTTCGACGACCCGCCTCCCGTGGCCGCTTGGATGAGTACATCTGTGGTCGCCGGCGAGCTTGGAGCGGAAGCAGCTGCCGTGGCCGCTGCTGCGGGTGAGGGACTCTGGGTGATGAGGTCGGGCCGCTGGTACTCGGTCAGTTCGAGTCGGAGTTCCTGCCGCCACCGTTGACCGTCAGGGCCGCGTCGAACCTCGTCGCCGACATCGATCTTGGTAATGACGTAGTCGAGCTCCGGGTACGGGACCGGACCAGCGATGTGGACGACCGTCGGTTCGTCGAAGGAGTTGCGTGCCGCCCACCCGTAGATGCGCCCGCAGAGGGACTCGACCTCGCCACCCTGCTGCTCGAGCATGATGCCAAACGCCAGCTTGAGCGGGTCTTCGCTGTCGAACTCCAGAACATCCCGACGACGTGGCCGAGAAATCTGGCGCCACTTCGCGATGCCGCCGCTTGGCGTCGGGACATCCCCGTTGAGCTGGACGGTGACCTGGGCGCCCGGGTAGTTCACCGGCGTCAAAGTCACGGTGGGCACGGTGGGGAAGTCGCTCAATTCCGGGCCAGCTTGTCTTTGATCTGCTGCACGAGGATGTCGGCAGTGGCCTGAGCGTTGAGCACGTCAGCGCCGGAGACACGGATGGCCCCGTCTTGGAACACGACGCTTCCTGCACTTTGTCGCTGGCCGTTGGTCAGCGGTAGGACCTGAGCGCCGGCGTTGAGATGGAGGAGTTCGGGCCCGCGCTCGCCAACCCACGACCATCCGCCGGTCGAGACGGTGCCGCCATTCGCCATGCCGGGGTAGGTGTCGGGCTGGCCGTGGGCACGGTCGTAGAGGTTGCGCTCGTGCATTGCCTTCTTGTCAGCGTCGCCGCTCCCACCTTCGCCAAACACCTTGTCCATCCAGTTGCTGCCGGTGCCCTGTATGTACTTGTCGAGCGCCTTTCCGCCCTCGTACCCCGCGTAAGCGAGTGCGGCGACGCCGGCGCCTTTGAGGACCTTGCCGCCGATTGAGCCGATCGTCGCTGCCGTACCGGCCTGTTTTGCTGCCTGCGCTGCTGACGGTGCTCCGCCGGCCGCTGCGGCGGCATCCGCGACACTCACCCCGCTCGCAACCTCGTTACCAAACGTGATTGCTGCACCGCCGGCGCTCAACAGCTTGCCTTCGAGGGCGAAGATGGCATCAGCTACGCCGGTGATGAGTCCGACCAGCTTGTAACCAATGATCGACATGGCGATGCCGTCGAAGATGAGCCGCGCAGCGGTGGGGTGATCCGCCATCCACTTCAGAATCTCGTGGACCGTACCGAGCACCATCATGAACTCCGGCCCGAAGGCACGGGCGACGTCTTGGATGCCGGGGAGGACTGAGTTCCTCAGTATCTTGGCGAGGTTGCTGGAGTCGTCGCTGATCTGGTGCCACAGCGTCGAGAACAAGCGGCCAGTGCCGGTCCACTGACCGATCTTGTCCAGCACTCCGGTGATCCCGCCCTGCTTGTAGGCGGCGTTCAGCTCCTGCGCTCCGGTGACCAGGTTCGAGGTGAAGCTGGCAAGGCTCACGATGGCAGAGTCGGCGAGGCGCGAGACGAGCGGGATTTCCCGCTTCATGTCCTCCATCAGAGGGGTGAAGCCCTCGCGCATCTTGCGCTGGAGGGAGTCCTCGAGGTTCGAGAGCTGGCCGATGAAGGTCTTGGACTGGGCGTCCATCATGCCCTTGAACTTGGGATCATCCGCGAGGCCCTTGAGGATGACGTCGGCCGCCTGGCGGGGATCGATGATGCCCTTCTGAGCGTCTTCACGGACCTGGGCGATCGACTTGTGGGCGGCGTCTGCGAGGTACTGCCAACCGTTGATGTTCGCGTTGGTCAGCTGCATCATGTCTTGCGCGTTGAGGTGCGCAGAGTTTCGCATCTGGCCCAGCGCGAGCACGGTGCGATCGATGCCGTCCTGGCCAGTTCCGAGGGCCGACGCGGCGTTACCGATGGCCGTCAGGTCAGGGATGATCTCTTTGGTCTGGAACCCAAGAGCAAGCATGCGCTCGCTGGTCTGGATCAGGCCCGAGAAGTTGAACGGCGTCTGCTGGGCGAACGTCTGAATGTCGTTGAGGAAGCTCGTCGCGGCCGACTGGGAGCCGAGCATCGTCGTGAAGGCGATGTTAGTCTGCTCGAACGTCGCCGCCGTCTTGACGCCATAGATAGTGGCTGCAAGTCCAGCTACACCGAACGCCGCGCCGGTCCACTTGAGAGCTGTAACCGCGTAGCCGGCGGCGGTAGACAGCCCGCTGGCCGCCCCGCTGAAGACGTCCATGCTTCCGGCGGAGGCTCGAGTCTTGAGGTTCGTCCGCTCGGCTTCGTCGCCGATGCCTTTGATCGACTCCTGCGCGAGCTTGGCCTTGGAGCTGAAGACCTCCTGGCCGTTGATCGTCAGCCGTACGCCGACCTCTTCGTTGTCGGTCAGGCCCACCGATCAGCCCCCGAGGACCTTGCCAAGGTTGTTGGCAATCTCGATGGTGAGGCTCTTCAGTTGTTGGTTACGGAATTCCACGGCTTGGTTCACGACTTCGTTGAGCACTTGGCTCTTCAGTCTGTCAGCAGTGAGGAACGGCGTCGGGTCAATGCCGAGGAGCCCAGCGGCCACCGCGGCGGTTCGGACCGCCGGGTGGCGAGCTATTCCCCCGAGAGGCCTTCGTCGAGGTCTTGGTCGCTGTAGCCACTCCACTCGACGAGCTGACGGCTGTGAGCTAGCACGTCGCCGTCGTTGATGAACAACTTGCGAAGGATCGCGCGAGCCGGAGCGCCTTCCATGCCGAGGTTGCGCGCTAGGTCGTCGTCGAAAGTGGTGAGGTCTCCTTCGGGCTCGTCGGGGTTGAGGCTGTAACGCTCTCCGTCGACGAGCGCGTAGATGCCCGTGCAGCTACCGATCAACAGGTCGGCCGTGTGGTTCATCTCGGCCGTCGCCTTGTCGCCCTTGGCCTTCTCGACTGCGACTGCGTTCTTGCGAACAAGCGTGTGGTCAACGGGCTTGTAGAGCACGTGAATCTCCGGATTCGGTGCCTCCCAGTGCGGGATGGGGAGGTCCAAGATGAGCTTCTCAGCGATGGCCTCTCGGCGCTGTGCCAGCTGCTGCAGTGCGCTGATCCCGCTCATGCGATGGTCCCTTCGGTCGAGAGTTCGAGGTCGTAGGTGTCGGGAGCGTTGCCTTCGGAGTCGACGTCGGTGGGAGACACCTTCTTCAACTTGCCGGTGAACACGTCCGGACGCCCCTTTGGGTTCTTGTTGGCATCGAGCGGCTGGCGAGAGACCGACATCGGCTGGCCAATCTGAGTACGCAACCAGCGAACGAGGTCTACATCGCGGTCGCGGTCGTATAGACGGGTGATGGTGACGTTGCTGACCTCGGGCTGTCCGCCAAGAGAGACCTGCGGGCCCATGCCGCCGCCGCGGTACTTCTTCTCCGGCGAGTCGGTGTCGCCGCCCTTGTGCTTGTCGTAGATGCCCAGCGGCACGCCGGCCACGCTTGCCGTGATGAGGTACTGGTCATTGCGGCCATCAGCCATGTTGGATGCTCCTGGTCAAGGTCATAACGATTGAGCCACCGACACCTTCGCCACTTCGATGACCACAAGCTCAGCCGAGGGGCTGATGCGAACGCTCACGACGGCGTGCAGCTCGTTGTTGGCGAGCGTGGTCTGAGTGTTGATGCCGGGGCCCACGTCCACACGGAAGGCCGAGTCGGGGCTGTCACCATAGAGAGCGCCGGCCGTCAGGTAGCGATTGAGCACAGCGGTGAGCGCGCCGGCGAACTCGGCGGTCTTGAGGCCGCGACCATCGATCTGGTCGAACACGAACGACTGCGCTACGTCGTTCAGGTCGGCGTACAGCAGGTTGCGGAAGCGCTGGTTGGCAAGATCGAGCCAGGACGTGTCGCCGTTGGGGTTGGCCAGCGTCCGGATGCCGTAGAGCTCGACGGCGCCGTTGAAGTTTCGAATGATGTTGCAGCCAGCAGTGTTGAGCGCGTCGCGGTCTGAGTCACTCCAAGCTGGCTGGGTCACGTCTAGGACGAAGCGTGCTCGACCGTTGTCACCAGCAGCGGGGACGTTGGGCGAGTTCGTGGCGTCCGAACGGGCCATCAGACCGGCGACCAAGGCGCACGGCGGGACGACACGAGGCGACTGCTGAGGCAAGTACGGCGGGATCACGCACCAAGGTGCGAACAACGCGCCGAACTCATCGCCTTGGAGGCTCACGGCTTCGGTGACGATGGCCGAGCGACTCGAGGTGTCCGTGTCGTCGAGGATGGCTTCACGGCCGTAGGCGCGAGCGTGAGCGATGAGAGCAGTGCGGTTAGCCGTGGTCACGTTGCCCGGGATGGACACTTGGCCAGGGCCGAGGTCGGCAGTGAAGTAGCTGAGTGCGGTCTGACGCTGAGTGTCGCTGACACCGGAGATGTCGTCTGCGCCGCCCGTGAGCGCCGACGCGGCGGCCACAGCCGGGATCAGAGAACTGGCACCGATCGCGACGTTTACCCAGTCCGAGTTGCGTGACCAGTTCACGGCGTCGGCCTGCGTCGTCAGGTACGGCGAGAGATCGACCAGGCCCAGGGTGGTGTGGGTGATGGCGAGCTGGAACGTGTTAGCGACCGGTTGGGTCACGGCGACGCTGAGCGAGTTGCCCCAGACGCCGACGTTCTTCGCCGTGACGACCAGGGAGTTGCCCGCCGATCCGTCGAGCAGGGTCTTGGTAGCCGCTGCGCTCGACGTACCCGAGACGCGAACGACGTAGGCCTGTTGGCCGCCCTCCTTGAAGAAGGTCTCGAGGGCGTCCCACAAGATCGAGTAGGACTGCCGCGAGCCGAAGTAGTAGGCGAACTCCGTCATGGAGTGGATCAGCTGAGCTTTGCCCGTCGGGCCCTTCTGCGCCGTACCGACCACGAACCAGGTACCGGTGTCGGTCGAGATACCTCGAGGCGGAGCGTCCGAACGGGACGTGATCTGGACACCAGGACGTAGGGCAGTGGCGGTCATTTGGTATCTGCTTTCGCGTGTCGCCGCGACGGCTGTGTAGCGGTCTTTGCTGGCTCCGGTGGGCCGTCGGGACTGTCGTCAACCTCGACGAGCAGTCCAGCGGCCAGAAGACCAGCAACCGAGTCGAGCGACTCGACGTCGCCGGTGTGCGCGCTTTCGATCGTCCCCGTGGGCGTCTCGATGGCGTATGGAGCGACGTTTTGAACTTTGATCATGCAAGTCTTTCTGTGACCACTTCGGCCGTTTCCACCGTTGCCGCTTCGCCTGGATCGGCATACGGATCATCGGGTGGCGTTGGCGGGCCTGCGTGGGAATTTAGCACCGCGTTTACGCGGACCCCGAGATTTACTTCGCCGCCGGCGAGCGTTCGCGATTCGATGGGATTGAGTTGGTCCAACCGCTCGTCGACCCATCGCACGCCAGTGGCGAACCCGCCGAGTGACTTGTGCTGGAGGACCGCGCTGCGAGCAGCGGCGACGTAATAGCCAAGGAGCGTGTTCGTCTCGTCCTGCGTGCGCGCGGAGACGACGAAGGCAAGACCGACGGCGAACTCCGCACTGATGGAGCCATCACCTCGTTCCTCGATGCCACCGGTGATGCCGGGGCAGACGATGGCGCACGCCGGGAGCTGAAACGACTCGATGAGCTCGTCGAGGCCAGACGACGACTTGGCCCACTGCCGAATCGTCGGGAGTGACCCGTCGCCCGACCGTGGAAGTTTGTGCTGCGCACCGATCTCACCGAGGTACGCGGGCATCCAGAGCTGTAGAAAGGACTGGACAGCGTCAGAGACATCGGGGCTGGTGACAATCGGGCCGTAGATGCTCATGCGTTCAAGTCCGAGCCGTCGTCAGGCGCGTCGACCAGGTGCTTCTGGATGATGCGCACCCACGCACGACGCTGAGTCTCGGTGAGCTCGACGACCTTGCGTTGTGGCATGCGGCGAGTGCCGTGCTGGTGGAAGGGTGCCTTCTCGTCGCTCGTGCCGAAGAAGAAGCTGCCCACCTCCATGCGGGCGATGTGTCCCGGCGCCGTCGCGTTGACCAACGATCGTCGGAGAACGTCTGCGGCACGAAGGATGTGCGTTGCGTCCTGTCCCCTCGAGACCTTCCGACGGATCGTGGCCGGCTTCAGTGGCGCCCAGCCGCCGGAGCCGCTGGCTCCATCGGTATCGAACTGCCTGCGTTCGATGTTCAGGAAGCTCTCGTGCATCTTGCGATACGCAGGGATCAGATCACGAGCGTTGTCGCTCATGCGGAGCAGATCGCGCTCGACCTGCTTGTCGCCGAACACAGCGAAGGAGACGGTTACCAACGGCTCGACCACCCAACGATGGCGTTCGGGTCGCACGGGTCTACGTCAGGGAAGCTGGACTCGGCCATCAGGTCGGTGTCGTCTTCGATGACGCCGTCATCGTTGGCGTTGGCGACTTGCATCTTCAGGCGCGCAAACGCGGCGTCGTACCAGGCCTTGATCTGTGGATATGGGGACCGGCCACTGTTGATCTGTTCGGGGTAGAACGAGAGCTCCACGAGGCAAGCAGCGCCGAGAGCTGCGACGCGTCGGGCGTTGTCCTGAACTAGATCGGGGATGTCGCCCATCTCGGCCGCGATGTCAGACATCGCCGTGTCGATGAGGTCCCAGCACTGATCGCCAGTGGGTCGGGTGTTGCTGTTGAAGGTGCCCGGCTCATCGCCCACACTCGTCTTGGTGCGTGCACGGATGACGGCGCCAACGTCGGCAGGACTTGGGGCCCAGTCAGCCCGGTCCACTTAGCCCTCGGCGAGCTTGGTGAGTGCCTCGACAAGACCCTTTCGGGGCTTCTCCGCGGACTCTTCGACATCCAAAGCTTGTTGGGCACGTTCGACGTCGCTACCCACCCAGTCGAGGACTTCTTTGGCGTTGGATGCATTCACGAAGCCGTCGAAGTCATCATCAGGCGAGAGTGCGGACGTCTTGCTGGCCTTCGCGGCAGTACCGCTGCCGACTCGAGCATTGAGACCTTCCAACAACGCGCGTCGGATGCGGCCGTTGCGCTCTGCGACGAGCAGCTTCTCGATCAGCGAGGCCGGATAGCTGTCCACCTGGTTGAGGATTTCTTCTGTGGTCCCCGACGAGAGGTAGTTCTCGATGGCGTCGTCCGACGCTCCCTCGTCGAGCGGCAGAAGGTCTCCGGGTGCCTCAAGCTCCTCGTCGGGGCCCGCGAGAGCACCGAGGGCGTCCAGACGCTTTGCCTCTTGTTCAGGAAGGTCGACGACCTCGCCGCGGTGCGCTACGACCACCTGGCCCGCTTGATTTGTGTATCGAGCGGCGGCGAACTTGATCTGATGTTTGGGCATTAGCCACGTACCCCCGTGATCTTGATGACTGCGTAGGGGTTGTCCACGTAGATCGCCGGGCGAACCGATGACTTGACCGTGTACTTCTCCAACAGTTGGTCTTCCGGAGCGACCGTCTGAAGCGGCTGCTCCACGTTGTAAGCACCAACCTGACCGCGACCAGCGACGGCGTAAACCGTGCCGGCGGGCACCTGGATGGTGATGAAGATGGTGTCGATGCCGTAGTCGGCCAGTGCTGCGCGCACCTCGGCGTCTGAGCCGTAGTAGAGACGCAGCGACTGCATGTCGAGCGGATGAAGGATGAGCGTGTCGTAGACAATGCCCAGCTCTCGCTGGTCGTTGATCACGAAGACTTCCGAGATGTCGGCGATCGGTGTCAGAGGCGGCGCCGTCGGCGTGGCACCACGGGGGATTGCCGTGGTCCAGTTGTTACCCGTGAAGTTGGCTGCGCCAGACAGGCTTGTGATCGCGTCGTTCAGGGCTTGGATGGCGACCAGGTTGATCTTGCGGATGATGGTGTTGGCGAGCTGCACCGTCTTGCGGTTCAGGTCGCGCAAGTTGTTGCGGTCCCGAGCCTCGTAGGTGTACTCGAACTGGCCACCCCACTTGCGTGGACTCGCCATGCCGACCTGTTGACGCTGGAACGTGACAAGCGGGAAGGCTGACCCGGGGGCGACTTCCTGGACGTCACGCGTTGCGTAGAAGGCGTTGAGGGTCTGCGCTTCGTAGATCACTGCGCCGCCGCTCATGCCGCCCTGGTTGTCGAAGATCAGGTCGAGCAGGAACCGCTCACGGTTGATCGTGAAGTAGTCGGTCAGGTACCGGTTGATCCTCGTCGGGTCATTGACCAGGATGTCGGCAGTGATCTGGGTCCCGTTAGTTACGGTCGCCGGATCGAGCGGATAAGTGGTGGTTGCTGTTGCCAACGAATTCCCCTAGATGATCTCGATGTAGACGGTTGCGGTATCGGCTGCGGTTGTCGTGGCCTTGCCGCGTGCGATGCCTGATGCGAGGACGCGCGGCTTGCCACCTGTACCGACTTCGACACGCTGGCCCGCCGTGATGGCGCCATTGGCGATCATCGGAACGACGTTTCCCGGCCGAAGTACAGGGATCAGGGCGCCGGTGGTCGCGTCTGTAGCGGCAACGCCGAGGGAGTCCCCGGCTGCTGTGGCGGTGACGATCTGGAGGTCGCTGCCGTCAGTTGAAGTGTTCAGACCGGGACCAGAGGTCGGAGTGCCAGCGATGGCAACGAAGGTGCCGGCGACGATTGGAGCGGTGGCACGACCGGAGAGGTCTGGCTGGCCACCACGGAAGAGGGGGACGCATTCGTTCTGCATTACCGGCGGGCTCCTTGTTGCGGGATGAGCGAGTTCTTCCAGCTGTCGGGGTAGCCGCTGTCCTCATCGGCGTTGCCTGCAGCGTCATCGCCACGTCCCACGGCTTGGACCGGGACGGTGTTCTTGGCGAGCGAGTCGATCAGCGCCTTGGTGCCCTGCGGATTCGAGTCCCACAGCGCTTCGTAGTGCTGGCGGGAAGCGGGCGGGAACTTGCCTTCGCTCATCGCGGCAACCAGGTAGTCGTCACGGTCCTTCTTGGCCGCATCCGCCTTCATCTGGTTGAGGTCTCTGATGCCGTTCTGAACGGCGGCCCACTGGGCTTCGTCCACGAGGACGGTGCCCTTGGGAGCGGAGAAGGATGCCTGAGCACCTTCGGTGCCGTCCGACGTCTTGTCGTCGTCGTTGCCGGTCTTGTCGGCTTCGGCTTCCGTGGCCTTGTCAGCCTCGTCGCCGTCGCCATTGGTTGTCTCGGCTTGGTTCGCTACCAACTCTTGAAGGCGAGCAGTGACCTCGTCGTCGGTTGCGTCTTCGTCGAGTCCGATCACTTCAAGTTGAGCTGAATCCACTCGCTTGTTCTCCTGCTGGACTTTCTTGGAACTGTCGCGCAGGTTAGCCCGAGATTTTCCGATCTTGGTGTCAAGCGACGGAGCCGGTGCGTGCTCACGTCCCGCGTAGTTGAAGATCGACAAGTCGAACTTGTTCTGAGCGCCGTTGTTGCTCGACTTCTGCTTCTTGGCGACCGTCGTCGCGAGACCCGCATCCACAGCCTCTTTAGGGCTGTACCACGTCTCGGCTTGCATGGCGTTGCGCCAGTCCTTGGCCTTACCGCCGGCCTGGTCGGCATAGATCTGTGCGACGTTGTTGCAGAGGGCGTCGAGCTTCGTCGCAGTGTCGAGTAGCTCAGATGGATTGCCGATCGCCAATGTCCACGCGTCGTGGATCATCATCTGCGTGGCGGTGTTCATCGTGATGGTGTCGCCCGCCATGGCCACGAGACTCGCCGCCGAAGCAGCCAAGCCATCCACGATCACGTTGACGGCCGCCGGGTGGTCAACGAGAGCGTTGTACATCGCGATCGCTTCCCAGACCTCGCCGCCGGGGGAGTTTATGTGGAGCTCGATGGTCTCGACGCTGTCGCTCAGACTGTCGAGTGCATCGATGAACTCACCCGAGGAGACACCCCACATGCCACCCCATGAGTCGATCGCGTCGTAGAGACGGATTACTGCCAGCGTCGGGTCACCGCTTGGGTCGGCCCCGTCACCAGTCGCCGGGTCTTCGGTGGTCGTGTCCTCGAGCAAGGGCGTTCGTGTGCGCTCACTGGGTGACACGTGTCCAAGGAAGCGGTACGTCGGTGCCGAACGCTGGTTCTGGCTGAGATCGATATGACGGTGGTCGGGCATATGAAGTTGTGCTCCTGCTGGTCCTGCTGGTGAAACCGGGCCTAGTCTGGCGCGCTCACGGCTCGCGTGCTGGTCATTGGACGGAAGGTGCCGACTCGCTGCTGGCGATGGCGACCGGAGTCCCGCGACACTTTCGGCCGCCAAGACAGAGGCGATAGCCCGCGGGATAGTCCCGCTTCGCTTCTTCGACACTCGCGTACTTGGTGCCGTCTACCTCGCCACATGGCTCGCATGTATTAGTGTCTTCCAGCTCCGATGCGTACAGCTCTTTGTTGTCGACAAGGTCGAAGACGGCGAATCGAGCGCCATTCTGTGCATGCATCAGTGCGCCGCCGAACTCGTCGTTCAGATATGAGTCCGTAAGGCTGCGGAGATGAGCGCCAACGTCCTGGGCGATCTCTGTCGACGTCAGACTGCCGCCCGTCTGGCTGAGCGCTCGATCAGCTGCGGCCGTCGAGATGGATCGGGCCATGAGCGTCTCGAGTGCACTGGCGCGGCTCGTCAGGGCAGCGTTGAGATCGGTTAGGTCCGGAGCATTCAGGTCGACGCCCTGGTCCTTGATCTCCTGTGTTGCTCGGTCAGCAGCCTTGGCAGCTAGCGACGTCATCGCAGTGTCGACCACATCGGCCCCGGTGGGCGTCGCTTGGATGCTCGCCAGACCCTCGAGGTCGTCAGCTGCCAGCCCGCCGATGAGCGCCACTAGCTCGTCGATCTGCCCCGGCTTGACCTGAGCGTTCCAGTCGGAGACGAGCTGCGTGAGAGCCGAGTTGAACTCCTCTTTCAGCCCAGCGAAGTCGACCTTCGACTGCTGTTCGACTTCGGATGGGTCCCGCTGCTGAGGCGGGGCGTTTGGGTCGGGTTCCGGTTCGGGAGGAGCCGAGTCGCCTGGATCAGCCTTGGCTGGAAGGTCATGCTCGGCCCGGACGTAGTCCTCGAGCTCACTGTCCGCTGTGATGATGTGTGCGTTCACCATGTTCACCAGGTCCGTCGTTGGGAGTGCGCGGTCGCTCTCGGCGCGGAACTCGAGAATGGGCGCCCCCTCGTCGATCCCGTAGTTGAGGTCGATCAAGTCCTCGATCGCGTACTTCGTCGTGGTCTCGGCGAACTCCTTAGCGACCGACTCCTGGGCGAGGCCGAAGAAATCGACAAAGGTCTCGCCGAGAGCGCGCGAGCCGCTTTGGGTCGAGCCGAGCGGCATGAACATCGCTACGAAGCGACGGGCCATCTGCTCGTCGTGGTACCTGATGCTCGACAGCGTGTCAGGCAGCGTGCCTTGGACACCCTTGAGCTCGATGTCGGTGCCGGGCGGAAGCGCTGCGGCAGAGTTCTCGCCGGCCTTCCACTTTGTGACGATCCGAAGCAGAGTGTCTAGAGCCTTCTGCGTGACGCCTTGCTGGGTTCTGCCGGTTGGGATGCCCATGCCGTTGCGCTCGTGCTTCAGCGCGTCAACCCGGATGAGGCGATCCTTGATGAGCCAGTTCCGGTACACCGCCCTGGTCCAGGGCTTGCCGTACCAGTTGCCGCCCTCCTTGTCGCAGACGTGGGCGACAAGCCGGTCCACAGGGATAACGAGGTTGGTCGCGTTGGCTCCGAAGATCGAAACGTTGCCGAGCACCGTCGGTGTGGGGACGTAGAGAGGGTCTCCGCTGTAGCCGGATGGGTACTGCCGCACGTACATCAGGCCGCCGTCGCGGTCGGCTTGAACCTGGCTGATGCTGCCTGGCAGGCGGGGCGCGAGCTTTCGAACGTGGAGCTTTTGGTCGTCGCCGAGTCGGTAGACCTGCTCGAACATCATGAAGCCGAGCGAGAGCTTCAGCATCGAGTGGCGTAGGTAATCACTGAAGTTGAACTTGTCGCGCTGGCGGCCGGTCGGCTCGTCCGGATCGGCGCCCTCGATCGGGATGCCGAAGTCACCGGCGACGTGAGCGACGACCTCGTCTCGCGCACCGTTGGGCTTGATGTACCAGCGGTAGCCAAGGATCGGCAGGATGAACGAAAGCAGCAACGCCGCGATCTGCTCGTCGTTGCGCATCCGGTTGTAGACCTGGATCGACCGCGGCCATGCGAGCTCGGCCACGTCCTCCGTTGAGTCGTAGAAGGCCGACCACGGCGCGATGCCGGCGTTGGGCGTGCCGATCTCTACCGTCGGATCGAAGTCTGGGTCGGGAGGCGGTGGAGCTGCCATGCGCTGCGCAGCTTAGGTCGCTCGACGCTCACTTCCGTGGCGCACGCGGCCATGATCGCGTATTCTCTAAACCAAGTCCGCCGGCCATCGTGCCGGGCAAGGGCCCGCTCGACGCTCTGTCGAGCAATATGAGGGACAAATATCGCAAGACCCTTATCGATCAACCCTCAACTGCATACGAGATACCGAAGGCCGAAGCGCTCGGACGCCTAGGCCACCGTCATCAACGAAATCACGATCATTAACTCGTATGCGACCGAGGCAGCAGGACCAGCAGTAGCACGACTTATACCCAGCCATCTGTCACACCGGAATCCGAGCCCGGTGGGACGCGTGACTAGGAGTCGTCGTGGTCTACTACCTCATCATCGCCTCGCTGGCCTCACTCGCTTCGCCTATCCTGCGCGGCGTCGTCTGGGTGGTTAGAGAGCGGCGATTGCGAGACCGCGACAAGAGCGAAATTCAGTTGGTCAGGCGCGCTTTCGACAAGACGCAGGACCCTGAGGTGCTGAAGACCTTGGTCGAGCTCCGTCGCGCTGAACGTCCGGTGTCGCCGCTCAGCGCAGGTCGGGCATCGCCCGATGACTCCGCCGGCCGGTCGGATCAATCGCCGTGATCAGCCGCCGACAGGCGCCGGGATGAACTCGATGTACTTGCTGCCCGCGTGAGGGCAACCCTCGGCGTGCTCGGCTCGAGGCGTCATGCGCCCGCTGGCCGGGTCGGAACCATCATCGGCCCAGTGGCATGCGGGAATGCAGGTAACCCACTCGCTCCGGTCGGGCTCGACGTATGCCTCGTTGTGAGCGGCAAGCTGCTCCTCAGCAGATGGCAGTTCGACGTCGACGGCATCTTCGTCGACGGGTCCGAGATGGAGCCTTGCTGAGTCGTGGGAGCCGCCCGTACTGGTCATCGGTCGCGACGCTAGTTCGACTTGATCACGATGACCAAGTCCGGTTACCAGGCCCGATCGAGCAGATCGCCGGTGATCGTGCCGCCGGTGTGCTCCTCGACGTCGATGGCAAGGCTGCCGCCCTCGACCAGGGTCATCATCAACGTGTCGCCGCGGTCGGGTGATCCGACGCCTCGCTTGCGCATGTCGTCCTTGGACTCAATCTTGCGGCGGTTACGGCTGTCGACGGTCCACTTGATCGATCCCAGCTGACCGGCCAGTGCGTCGTCGTGAGGATCGATGTCGATCTCGCCGCGTTCGAACATCTCGCGCACCGCCCACCACAGCTCGGCTCGGCGGTTCACGTATCGCTCGGGGTCGTATGCCTTCTCGCCGCCGTTGAACCCGACCGCATCGATGTCGAGCTCGTGCAGTCGGTCGAGCACGCCGGCGCCGAGGCCCACCTCGTCGATCACGAGTTCGGCGTACTCCTGGATGTCGCGCTCGGCGTTGACCTCCTCGCGAACTCGCACGATGTGGCCGGTCGTCTCCATCGTGTCGGCCTTGCCGTGCTCGTGGATGACCCGGAACCAACCGCCCTCACGCCGGCCGATGACGGACTTGTCGGCGCCGAAGCGAGCGATGTCCGCAGCCAAGCGGGGGCGATGCGACCGAGGGAGGTCCCGCAGCTGCGCTGCCTCGATCCAGCCAGGGTGGATGAGCGTGTCGTCGCTGACCTTCGGGAACTGACCGAGCACACGAGCGATGTACAGCGGGGTGCCCTCGCCGTAGTCGATCTTGGCCTGCTTGATGTAGGAGACATCGGACAGCTTCGCCGCCATGTCCTCCGAGACGGCCTCGCCGGTGAGGTTGGGGGAGTCGAGCACGCTGATCTTGAATCGCTTCCATCCCGACCCGGGCTTACACAGCTTGGCGAAGTGCGACGACGGATCGGTTGGGTTGCCGATGGCCAGTTGCCGGGCGTTCGCGTTGGAGGCCAGCGATGACATCTGGTCCCAGATCGTGAACGGGATGCCGGATGCCTCGTCGCCGATGACCAGCAAGTACTTCGCATGGTGACCTTGGAGGGCGGATGAGCGGTGATCAGCAGGCTTGCGGCCGAATGCCACCAACGTCGAGCCGATGTGCCACTTGGCGTCGAGCGTGATCTTGCCGGGAAGACCCGCCTTCTCGTGCATGATCATGAGCTCTCGCCAGAGCACCGTCTTGACCTGCTCGTCGGTTGGTGCGGTCGTTATGACCAGGGCTTCACCCACTGGCCGGGTCATGACCCACCACAGCACCAAGATCGCAGCGAGGAACGTCTTGCCGACGCCGTGGCC